>Ga0272442_10000274_pt1 | contig 86722 bp, 63 predicted proteins | sample SSMForm2O_FD_200262 | JGI IMG/M metagenome (GOLD analysis project Ga0272442, IMG submission 200262) | Marine sediment archaeal communities from Little Sippewissett salt marsh, Falmouth, MA, United States - SSM-Form-2O | ecosystem: Environmental > Aquatic > Marine > Wetlands > Sediment ...
CACCTCCTGGGTGAGTTACTCAAGCACGGCTATTTTAGCCGAATTCACCTGTCGGTGCCCTTTTTCTATACACTCTTCAAAATCCAGAACCTCTTATCCGGGAGTATGGGATTTCTTTACTACCCGGGCCCGAGGCCGTAGAATCGGACCTGGTATCCATGGACGAAAAACCTTCCCAGATGGCCACCCGGACCATGGTGGCGGACGTCGGGGCGGACCTGCAGGAGCAGCGCTGCTCCCTGGTGCAGGTGGAGGGCCCCCAGCCCGGCCGCCTCCACCCGATCGGGGCCAGCCGCACGGTGGTGGGCAAGAGCCCCGACTGCGACATTCCCGTCGCCGACGTGACCGTAAGCCGCCAACACTTCGAAATACACAACGAGGGCGGCCGCTACCTGGTCAAGGACCTGGGCAGCACCAACGGTACCCTGCTCGACGGAGCCTCGGTCAAGGAGGCCTACCTGCGCCCCGGGGCGCTCTTGAAGGCCGGCGAGGTGGTCTTCCGCTTCCAGACCGAGTACGACCCGGTCCAGATCGCCCCTTCGGACCGGGAGGCCTTCGGGGGCCTGCTGGGCCGCTCACTGCGCATGCGCGAGATCTTCGCTCTGTTGGAGAAGGTCGCTCCCACCGACTCCACCGTCCTGCTGCTGGGCGAGACCGGCACCGGCAAGGGCGCGGCCGCCTCGGCCATTCACCAAAACAGCAGCCGCGGCAAGGGGCCTATAGTGGTGGTGGACTGCGGGGCGGTGGCCAAGAACCTGATCGAGAGCGAGCTGTTCGGCCACGTCAAGGGGGCCTTCACCGGCGCCACCGGGCTGCGCAAGGGTGCCCTGGAGGTCTCCAAGGGCGGCACGCTGTTCATCGACGAGCTGGACGATCTCCCCCGGGAGCTGCAGCCCAAGCTTCTGCGGGCCATCGAAGACCGGGTGTTCGTCCGCCTGGGCGCCAACCAGCCGATCAAATTCGACGCCCGGCTGGTGGCGGCCTCCAAGAAAGACTTGTGGAAGGAAGTGGCCGCGGGACGCTTCCGCGAAGACCTCTACTTCCGTCTCTCGGTGGTCACCATCCGCCTGCCGTCTTTGCGGGAGAGGTCCGAGGACATCCCCCTGCTGTTCGACAACTTCGCGGGCCCCGACGGGCCGGGCTACGACGACCTGCCCCCCGAGACCCAGAATCGCTGGCTGAACCACTCCTGGCCCGGAAACGTCCGCGAGCTGCGCAACGCGGTGGAGCGCAGCCGCACCCTGGACGCCGACGGCCTGGAGGGCTTCTCGCCGGCCCGGCCCCGGGGGCAGACCCCCGGCGGGCTGGCCGCCGATTACAACCTGCCCTTCAAGGAGGCCAAGGAGAAGCTGCAGGACGCCTTCGAACGCGAGTACCTCAAGAGGTTGCTGAAGCGGGCCGAGGGTGGAATAGCCGGCGCGGCCCGCCTGGCGGGCATCGACCGCAAGTATTTGTACAAGCTTTTGGAGAAGCACGGCCTGGACAAGAAGAAGGGCGACATTTGACAGGAAGGCCCTGCGGTTGTTCAAATGTACGAAACACCCGATAAGGAGGAGCGATCCATGCGCAAACTCTTGATCCCCGCTCTTTTGATAGCATTGTTCTCCGGCTGCGGCACCACCGAGGACGGCCCGGTAATCGCCCCGGACGTGAACTCGCGCAACCTGTGCAACTACAACGTCTCGGTCGAAAACGAAACCCGCTGCCTGACCAACACCGACTGCACCGGGGCGAACCAGTTCTGCTGGTTCTCGACCGAGCCGCATTTTACCGACAAGAAGGGCTTTTGCCGCGAGTGCGAGACCAGCGCCTCCTGCGACGTTGGGCTGCAGTGCGACCACGGCTGGTGCCACACGCCCTGCAGCGCGGATGCGGACTGCGAGACCAACGAGTTCTGCACCGACAGCTTTTGCCGCAAGCCCCACATGCAGGGCACCGAGGTCAACTTCTGCAACGACGGCAACAAGGATCTGGAGGTCTACCTGGACCAGGTCGTCCTGATGGGCGGCGACGACGCCTGCGTGTTCTCCCGCTTCGAGTGGGCCCCGGCCGGCCAGAACACCGTGACCCTCCCGCCGGACGACTGCGGGCTGTATCTGAACATCAAGTTCACCCCCAAGGACGTGGGCGAGTTCCGGGGCGTCTTCAAGATCCCCAGCAATTCGATCAAAGACAACCTCAACCCCCTCTACTTCTACATGTGCGCCCAGGCGGTGGAATCGGTCTGCAGCGTGTCCGAGGACGAAACCTGCCCGGAATGCGCCTCCTGCCAGCCGGAGGATTTCCAGTCCATCCTCGACAGCGAGCCGGTCCCCAACTGCGAAGGTTATTTCTAGCCGATCGGTAAGGTCAGGGCGTTACTTCTTCCAGGGTGCATTTGAACTCGGCGGTGACGAAGTAGCCGTTTACGAAGGCGAAGGCGCACTTGCCGGACGTGCTCTGGCCGTCCCGGTCGCCGCCTTCCTTGATCTCGCAGAAGTTGCCCTCGAAGTCGGGCCACTGCTCCATGCTGCCCGGGCGGGACAGCTGCACCCGGTTGAGAAACTCGTCGCCCTCGAACCGGATCCCCTTCGCGGAGGTGACGCCGTCCAGATCGATTACGATTTTGGCGGTCCACTCCTGGCCCTCCTCCAGCATTTGCAGGTAGTGGATCACCACTGCGTGGTTGGGATCCGGGTAGAGCTGGCACTCGATCCGGTCGTAGTCACAGCCGATGATCTCACACTGGCTCCCGTACAGGCCCTTCTCGTCCTCCCCGCAGTTGGCCGGAACCAAGGCCACCGTACACACGATCAGAAAAGGAACGAAGCGTGCCATGCAGGAATCCTCCTCGAGGGCCTATTCCCAGGTCCCCTTGTGGAACATGAGATGCTCTTTGGTCGAATTGTCGCTGGGGTCGACCCAGCTGTAATAGTAGGCCACGCCGATGGTGCCGTCGGGTTGCACCGCCAGGGAAATATGCTTGCCGTCGGTGGCGACCGAATCGGCATCACCGGTGTTGGAAATGTAGCCCTTCTTCCACTTGGACTGGGTGGTGAGATCCAGCGGATAATCGCCTTTGAAGTAGGCGAAGCGGGGCCCGTCGTGGTTACGGTTGCAGTCGTCGTGGCTGGGCTCGTTGCAACGGTAGTAGGCGATGGCCGGCTTGTTGGTGTTGGGCAGGATGACGATGGATGGATACTGTCCGGTGTGGCCGTCGGCGTCTACGATTCCCTTCTGCCAGGCAAGACCGTCCTCCGAATGGGCGATCATCAGGTTCTGTTCGTCGGGATCGTAGTAGGCCACCAGGTAGCGGCCATCGGGACCAACCGCCAGAGATATAGACTTCTCGGGCAAGCCGGCAGCGATGGTGTCGATCACCGCCGAGCAGCGGTTCTCCACGCAGAGTTTGGGCGAATCGCACTGTCCGTCGGTGTTGCACAGGCATTCACCGCCGCTGCAAGCCTGTCCGTTGGGGCAATCGGCGGCGGTCTGGCAGGGGGGATCGGTCACGAGCGGCTGGGTCCATTCGGCCCAGGGGCGCCTGGCGAAGAGGATCACTCCCTCTCCGCTGGTGCCCACCTCCCCGTTGTAGTAGGCCACCGCCGGTTCTCCGTCGTTCCCGAAAGCCAGGCTGGAGAAATCACCCGAGCCCCGGGCCAGATCGATCCATTCGTGGCTCCATCCGCCGCCGGAGGTGAAGGCATATTCCAAGTCGGCGCAGTCGTCGGCGTCTTTGGTGTAGCCGTTGTGGATGTCGCGGTAGGTGACCCCGATGATCGAACCGTCCTGGGATTTGGCCAGGGAGGGCCACAGCCCGACCACGTCGCCGAAGTCGCAGATGCTCTGCATCTTGGGGCAGTCGCCGCCGGCGCCGGTTTCGCCGGACGTGGCCACCGCGGCCGAGTGGCTCCAGTTCCCCGGTCCGCCCGAGGAGATCATCATGTCCGATCCCCCGCAGATCTGCAGCCCCTCCTCCCCCCCGAGATATCCGATCATGGGATTGTTACCGTCAAAGACCAGGGAGATGCCCGATAGCATGGCCGTCTCGATGGTGACAACATCCTCTTGATTCCAGTCGGTGCCGTCGTACCAGGCGTATCCGATATCGTCCAGGATGGCCACCGTGGGCGGACCTCCCAGGATCGGCTTCTCGCAAGTCGAGGTTTCCGAGTTCCGCTTGTAATAGGCGATGGCGAAGCCGCCGCTCGGCGCGGCCGCCAGATCCAGCTGGATTCCCGCATCCTCCAGGTCGACCTCCATGCGGGCCGACCAAGTCAAGGTCGGGCAGATGGTTCGGCAGACCCCGTTGTCGCAACTCCACTGGCCCTCGGATTGTGAGCAATCCGCGTTGGTGGGCCATTCCTCGCCCAGGCAATCGTCCACCGAGGTGCAGGCCGAGGTGCAGATCGGCTCGCATTTCTGGCCGATGCATTCCCAGTAGCCGTCGCACCCGTCCGGAAGGGCGCCGGTGCAGTCGGCCCCGGTGGTGCAATCCGGCTTGTCGCCGTTGCCGTCGTCCGAGCAGGATGCAACCGCCACGGTGAGCGCGAACAGAAATACCAGACATAATGAACGCCGCATGAATCACCTCCGTTTTGGGAAGTGTTTAACCATTCTAGCTGCTACCCACCTCGCGGGTCAATTGCTTGCAAGATCCGAACCACGGTCGGCATTGACAGGGCTGCACCCCGGCGGCATGATGGGGCTGTCATGCCCAAGTTTTCGGGGAAGAGAACCCTGCTTACCCACCGGGATGAGAAGAAAGACACCCTGGCATACTACAAGTGCAAGCTGGTGGTGGTGGAGGGGCCCGAGGAGAACCGCGAGTTCGTCATGGATCAGGACGTGGTCCGGGTGGGTTCGGCCGGCGACAACGATCTGGTGATCAACGATGAAACCGTATCCCGGCAGCATTTCGAGATCGAGGTGGCCGAGGAAGGCTACCTGATCCGCGATTTGGGCAGCACCAACGGCACCGACGTGGAGGGCTGCCGGATCAAGGAGGCCTATCTGCACCCCGGCGCGCGCATCGGCGCCGGCGAGGTGGTGCTGGTCTTCCAGCCGCTGCGCGAGCTGGTGGAGGTGCCGCTTTCGACCGACAACTCCTTCGGGAGGATGCTGGGCAAGAGCATCAAGATGCGGGCGCTGTTTCACCTGGCCGACCGGGTGGCCTCGAGGGACACCACCGTGCTGGTCTCCGGCGAGACCGGCACCGGCAAGGGGCTTCTGGCCGAGGAGGTTCATCTGCACAGCCCCCGCAGCGAGAAGCCCTTGGTGGTGGTGGACTGCTCCACCATCCCCGCCCACCTGATGGAGGACGAGCTTTTCGGCCACGTCAAGGGGGCCTTCACCGGGGCGGTAAGCGCGCGCTCGGGGGCCTTCGAGGAGGCCGACGGGGGCACCATCTTCTTCGATGAGATCGGCGAGCTGCCCGGCCCGCTGCAGCCCAAGCTGCTGCGGGTGCTGGAACGGCGCGAGGTCAAGCGGGTGGGGCAGACCGAGACCTTCCAGGTGGACGTGCGCATCATCGCCGCCACCAACCGGGACCTCAAGGCCGAGGTGGACGCGGGCAACTTCCGCGAGGACCTCTACTTCCGCCTGGGCGTATTCGAGCTCAAGATCCCCCCCCTGCGCGATCACAAGGAGGACATAGCCTTCCTGGCCCGGGAGTTCGTCAAGAAGATCTCCGGGGACCAGGAGAAGAAGCTGGGGGAGAACGCCATCCGCTTCCTCTCCAGCCACGACTGGCCCGGCAACGTGCGCGAGCTTTCAAACGTCCTCGAGCGGGTGGTTCACCTGACCGACGACAAGATCATCGATGCGCCCTCGATCATGTCGACCTCGATAACCGGCGTGGGCCCGCCCCCCGATTCGAAGAAATGGAGCGGTCGGGGGAATCTGCCCTTCGCCCGCGCCCGGGAGATCTCCGAGAAGGAGTACTTAGTGGATCTCCTCCGCCGGCACGAATTCAACGTGTCCGCCGCCTCGCGCACCGCCGAGATCCACCGCCAGAGCCTCCACCGCCTCCTGCGCAAGCATGGTATAAAGGTTTCAGAGCTCGAAGTCGAGAAGTGAAACCCGTTTGCTTCGGTCTCAACTGCCTGTAAACAAGACATATACACCCAAATGGTCGCCGGGCACTGATACGCTCGCTGCTCGGTGAAGCAGATGGGTTTCATAATTTGGCCACCCGGCCCGAACCCCGGTTTGAAAAGGTGAAACAATCCGGCTGGATCGCAATGGATTGCGGGCCTGGCATGTCTCCTGCACAAACATAAACGCGGATAGGGAAAGGAGGCTGTCATGAACAGACGGATTTTGATTGCGATGCTGGGCGTAGTTTCTCTTCTGTTAGCGGTTCCCGCCCTGGGTGACACTCCGGGTGAGTGCACCGGAGGCATGTGCGGGACACCGGATGAATCCGGGGGCTCCCCGTGCATTGACGGCGTGTGCGCGGGCTGTGGCTGCGGGTGCGGCAGCATCTTGATAGCCAACACCGACCTGGGCGACACCTACCAATACGCCGACGACTACGACGAGGACGGGATCGAGGACGACTTCGACAACTGCCCCTTCGTTCCCAACCGCGACCAGACCGACGCAGACTCCGACCAGGCCGGGGACGCCTGCGACAACTGCCGCGATGTCGCCAACGAGCTTCAGCTCGACTCCGACGGCGACCGGATCGGCGACGTTTGCGATCCGGACATCGACGGGGACCGGGTGGTCAACGCCAATGACAACTGCCCGCTGGTGCGCAACCCCACCCAGATGGACACCGACAGCGACACCCTGGGCGACGCCTGCGACGCGGACATCGACAACGACGGCTGGGAGAACCTGGTGGACAACTGCCCCTTCGTGCACAACCCCGACCAGCTGGATTCGGATCCCAACCACTTCGGCGACGCCTGCAACAGCGACAAGGACAACGACGGGGTGCAGGACTTCGTGGACAACTGCCCGCTGGTGAGAAATCCCGATCAGGAAAATGCGGACGGGGACACGCTGGGGGATCTTTGCGACGCGGACATGGACGACGACGGTATCATTAACGAAGCGGACAACTGCATGCGGGTGAAAAACCGCGAGCAAGCCGACGAGGATCGCGACGGGATGGGGAACGTTTGCGATACCAACGGATTCTGCTTCGTAGTCGACCGCGTCGACGCCTGCCTCGATCCCGCCAGCGTGTTCACCGTCTATTCCGGCGAGCCGCGGGTGCTTGGCACCGGGGAGGAGCTGCCCCTGCTCTTCTGGGCCAACCGCAAGAACCGCGCTATCGAGTATGAGTGGACCATCGTCGACCGCCCCGACCGATCCACCGCCAGCATCAAGCACCCCCGGGGCTCTTCGACCCTGTCCACGCCCTACAACTACCATTACAAGCAGGGGCGCCGGGTCACCTTCACCCCCGACTACCCCGGCGAGTACATCCTCAAGCTGTCGGCCCGCATGGTCTTCGAGGACGATCTCTACCCCGGCAAGCGCACCGCCACCGCCCAGCTCTACCTGACCGCCGAAGGCGACCCGGTGACCGGGTGCTCCACCGCCCCCATCGGGTCCTTGGCTTCGCTTTGGGTTCTGTTGGGAGCCGTCTGGCTAGCCCACCGCCGCCGCTCCTGATTTCTATATACCTGTTATCCTTTGGTAATCCCTGGCGGGCCCTTGGGGCCCGCCAGGGGTGCAGCGTTTTGGCGACATCCTATCTGATTGTAAATCAACAACTATTTTCTCCGGATGCAGGCTTTTCACCGCAGGTCCCGATGACTGAAACCGAAATGATCCATATCCTGCCGGCGCGGATGCGGTTGAAATTTGGAAAACACTATAAAATAAAGGTGTTATCCGGAGCCCGGGAAGTTGGCACCGTCCTTGCGTAAGAAAGCCAACACGGAAAGGAGGTCCGTCATGGGGAAAAAGATTTTCACAGTTCTGGTAGCAGGTATCGCGTTGATGTTTGCCATTCCCGCCCTGGCCCAGTCACCCGGTGAGTGCACCGGAGGCCTGTGCGGAACGCCGGACGAGTCCGGTGGCGGCGGCTGTGGCTGCGGCTGTGGCTGCGGTTCCATTCTGATTGCCAACACCGACCTGGGCGACACCTATCAATACGCCGATGACTTCGACGAGGACGGGATCGAGGACGACTTCGACAATTGTCCCTTCACGCCCAACCGCGACCAGAGCGATCACGACGGCGATGCGGTGGGTGACTCCTGCGACAACTGTGCCGATGTGGCCAACGAGCTGCAGCTGGACTCCGACGGGGACAAGATCGGCGATTTGTGCGACCCGGATGCCGACGGCGACGAGGTTCTCAATACCGTGGACAACTGCCCGGTGGTCCGCAACCCCACCCAGATGGACACCGACGGCGACAGCCTGGGCGACGCCTGCGACGTGGACATCGACAACGACGGCTGGGAGAACATCGTGGACAACTGCCCCTTCGTCTCCAACCCCTCGCAGCTGGACACCGACCCCAACCACTTCGGGGACGCCTGCAACAGCGACAAGGACAACGACGGGGTGCAGGACTTCGTGGACAACTGCCCGCTGGTGACCAACCCGGACCAGGCGGACAGCGACGGCGACGTGATGGGCGACATGTGCGACGCGGACATGGACGACGACGGGATCCTCAACGAGGCCGACAACTGCCCGCAGGTGGCAAACGAGGCCCAGGACGACATGGACCGTGACGGCCTGGGCGACGTGTGCGACACCGGGTTCTGCTACGTGGTCGACCGGGTGGACGCCTGCCTGGATCCCACTTCGGCATTCCAGGTATACGCCGGGGCCGACCGGGTGGTCCGCACCGGGGAGAGTATCCCCCTGCAGATGTTCGCCAACCGCAAGAGCCGGGCCATCGAGTACGAATGGTCGGTGGTCAACCGCCCGGACGGATCTCGGGCCACCATCAAGCACCCGCGGGGATCCTCGACTCTGTCGACTCCCTATAACTACCACTACAAGAAGGACCGCGCGGTCAGCTTCACCCCCGACCAGGCCGGTGAGTACCTGATCAAGGTATCGGCCCGGCTGGTATTCGCCGACGACATCTATCCCGACAAGCGCACGGCCAGCTACACCATGATGCTGACCTCCGAGGGCGAAGCCGCCGCCGGCTGCGCCACCTCGGGCATCGGCTCGGCCCTGTGGCTCCTTCTGGGACTGCCCTTGATATGGAGGCGGAAGCGCTAGGGGAGACGCCGCCACCTTGATGAAGAGGGCCCCCGCCGGGGCCCTCTTTTTTATTGCAATCTTTTCATGGCAACTTATCTTTTACATTCAGCTACATGGGTAAAACCGGCCCGGTTTGACACCGATATGCTTCACTCCCGGAGGAGGTGGGTGGGTGTGGGTGGAAAAAAGTGCCGTATAATCAGCAGCCTGTGCCAGCGCTGCGGGACCTCCCCTGGCACGATATTTGTTATATATGAAGCGAGGGTAAATGGATAGGCTCGGGAGCCAGATTGGTTGCATTCAACAAGAATCACTGTGATAATCAAAAATTGCGCCCATTCTGGTCCCGCTTAGCGGATCGGGAGGTTGTCATGAAAAGGTTTCTATGCCTGTTGGTGGCCGTGGCTCTCGCGGGTTCCTTCGCCTGCGCCTGTACCCAAACCGACGTGGAGGTCAAGGAGACCTTCGAGGTGGCCCAGGTGGACGATCAGCTGATGATCCACGGCGAGGTGTGCACCGCGCCGCCGGACGACTCGGAGTTCCCGGTCAAGATCATGTTCATCATGGACTGCTCGGGCTCCATGCAGCAGACCGACGAGGGCGACCAGCGGGTCGAGGCGGTCAGGCAAGTGGTGCGGCGCTACGCCAACAACCCCCAGATCTTCTTCGACGTGATCAAGTTCAACGGGCGGGTCGCCGATCTCACCGGCGGGTTCAGGCAGCTGTCCGGCGACGAGACCGAGGTGTTCGGCCCCCAGGGCATCCTGGAGGCCGACTCGATGACCGACTACCAGGGCGGCCTGGGCGTGGCCTACCAGGTTCTGCTGGACGACATGATGAGCGTGGCCAACGGCGCCGGCGGGCTGCCCGAGCTCACCCGCACCAAGTACGTCATTATCTTCTTCTCCGACGGCACCCCCGACCCGGTCTGCTACGGCTGCGTTACCGACCCTCCCAACCACCCGCGCTACTCGCCGGAGTGCCACGAGGATCTGCACGTGGTCTGCACGCTGATGGACACCATCGTCCTGGACATGGACTACCGCGAGCCGGGCATGTTCCCCATGCTGGAGGGCGGGGCCGACTACAACCACAACTACCAGATCTTCCAACTGGTGGACGCCATCATGGAGCTGAAGGAGAGCTTCCACGTCGGCGAGATGCGCTTCCACACCGCCTTTCTCTACTGCCGCGACCAGTTCGGCAACCCCACCTCGGCGCTGTGCGAGGAGGCCGAGCTGGCCTACAACCTCGATCCCGACCGCGGGCGGGCGCTGCTGCGCGAGATGTCGAGGCGGGGCAACGGTACCTTCCGCGATTTCACCTCCGGCCAGGACATCAACTTCCTAAGGATCGACTACACCTCGATCAAGCGCACCTACGCGGCCAAGAACCTGATGGTCACCAACGTCAACGCCTTCCCGGGGATCGACCACTTCCTGGCCGATTCGGACGGCGACGGGCTGGACGACGACATGGAGATGCGCGACGGCTACGACCCGCTGAAGGTGGACACCGACGACGACGGCTACCAGGACTTCATCGAGCACCAGAAGCTCTCGGCCGGCTTCGATCCCTTGCGCCCCGACCGGCCCGACGAGCCCTGCGTCGACTCCCAGGATTCGGACGGCGACGGGCTGCGCTACTGCGAGGAGGCGCTCTACGGCACCAACGACAAGCTGGTGGACTCCGACTCCGACGGGTTCCCGGACCTCTATGAGATCCGCCTGGGGACCGATCCGCTGAAAAACGACGTGACCGCCGACCTGGATTCGGACGGCCAGCGCAACGCCGACGAGCTGCTGTTCCACTCGCACCCCGGCCGCTCGGACGTGGCCCTGTGGGAAAACCACCGCTACTGGTACGAGCTGCGCGAGTCCGAGGACGTCAACCTGGAAGACCAGAAGTGCTACGGCTTCGACATCCGCTACATCACCCTGGTGACCACCCGCGATCGCGACGGCCCCGGGAGCCGGGGATTCAACGACATCCTGATCTGGTTCGATCAGGCCTCCTACGACGACCCCCTGGATCCGGGGCGCTTCCGGGTGGCCTGCGCCCGGGCCCAGTACATCGAGCCGGACTACAAGATTCCGGTCACCGGCGAGATCACCTTGACCGACGAGGATTTCGTGCTGCCCGGCGATTTGGATCTGGATTTCCAGGGCGGCAGCTGCGTGATGAGCGACGAAGAATAGTTATTGCGAGGTGAGCATGATGTCTGGATTGAGAACCTCAAGCGTCATCCTGATGTTGATGGCGGGGTTTTTGTTGGCGGCCGGGCCGGCCTGCACCGACGCCGACATCTTCGAGACCCCCGGCCTGGGCAAGGGCCAGCGGGACAACAAGATGCGGGTGAAGGGGGGCTTCTGCACCGAGCATCCCGACGAGCTCAAGTTCCCGGTCAAGATCATGTTCATTATCGACTGCTCGCAGAGCATGATCGTCACCGATCCGCCGCCCTCCCCCAACGAGTACCCCGGCCGGGTCCGCGCGGTCTGGGAGGTGATCCAGAAGTTCCGCCACGATCCCGGGGTGGAGTTCGCCATCCTGCGCTTCGAGGCCGCCGCCAACGTGGCCACCCAGCGGGACACCAACGGGGACGGCATCGCCGACATGTTCGGCTTCGTCAACGATCTGGCCGCCCTGCTGCGGGCGCTCAACTCGCTGGTGGCCGCCGGCGGCAACACCAGCTACCAGGCCGCCCTGGGGCTGGCGGAGGCCACCCTGGCCATGGACATGAGCCAGTCCTCGGTCGACGAGCGCGCCCGGACCAAATACGTGGTGATCTTCCTCTCCGACGGGTTGCCCTACCCGGTCGACTACGATGACGAGGTCAACACCCCCGACAGCATCCGCCGGGCGCTGACCGAGATGATGAATCTGCCAAAGCGCTTTGACGTGCACGACTTCACCTTCCACACCGCCTACCTGTCGGTCAACACCCCCGACTACGTGAAGCAGCAGGCCGAGGCCCTGCTCAAGAGCATGGCCAACATCGGCGGGGGCACCTACCGCAACTTCGAAAACGGCGAGGAGATCAACTTTCTGGACATCGACTACACCTCGATCAAACGAATGTACTCGCTCAAGGACGGCGCCTTCATGGTCTCCAACACCAATGCCCACCCCGCCTGGAGCAAGACCGAGAGCATCGACACCGACGGGGACGGGCTGGTGGACATCCTCGAGGAGGAGATCGGGACCTCTATCGGGGTAATCGACACCGACGGCGACGGTTTCAACGATCTGCTGGAGTACAAGTTGCGGCGCTCGGGGTTCGACCCCCTCGACCCGGACGACGCCGACTGCTCGCTGGCCCTCGACCGGCTGGACCGCGACGGGGACGGGCTCTTGGACTGCGAGGAGCGCTTCATCGGCACTTCCCCCGAGCTGTTCGACACCGATGCCGACGGGGTGCCCGATCCGGTGGAGTTCCGCTCGGGGACCAACCCGGTCTGGGGCGACTCCGACGTGGACATGGATTTCGACGGCTCGCTCAACGGCAACGAGGTGGCCTGGCACACCAATCCCACCGAAAACGACGCGGCGCAGTTCTCCAAGCTGGCCTACCGCTACAGCCTGCAGAAACTGCCCGGCGTCTTCGAGAGCCGCCTGTGCTACGAATTCGACGTGGACAACATCACCCTGGTGGGCACCCCCGAGCGCACCCCCGGGGCCCCCACGGGATTCAACGACATCATGGTGTACGCCGGGCAGGTTCCCCAGGACGATCCCGACGACTACGGCACCTTCCGGGTGGCCTGCGCCCGGGTGCGCTACATCCCCCGCTATCCCGAGCCGGACATCAAGTACCCGCCCAGCGGCGTGGTGAAGTTTGAGCAAAGCGACTTCAAGCGCCCGGTGGCCACCCTGTGCGGCTCCGACGAGGAGTGCCCCCACCACGTGTGCGACCCCCACCTGCACGTGTGCCTGGCGCCCTTCGGGGACGTGTGCGACGAGCTGACCCCCTGCCCGCACTTTTCATGCGTGAAGGCCTTCGGCGCCGCCGCCACCGACCCGGGGGTGTGCGAGTCGCCGGTGATGGTGGCCTGCCTGGGCGCCGACGACTGCCCGCCCTACCCGATCGATCCGGCCACCAATGCCTGCATGGATCCGGCGCACAGCGCCCCGGATCCGGTCACCGGCCAGTGCCCCAAGCGCGAGTGCATACCGGTCTACACCGTTTGCACCGTCACCAGCGATTGTCCGGCGGACTCCGACGCCAACCCGGACAACGACCCGGTGTGCCTCAACGGGTTCTGCCGGGTGCCCTGTTTCGACGCCGCCGACTGCAACCCCGGGGAGACCTGCGATCCCGGCGGCTCCGCCGATTACCAGCCCTGCACCATCAACGGCGACTGCGACGTCGGCGAAGAGTGCGTCGAGGAATCCTGCCGGCTTCCCTGCGTGGTGGCGGCCGACTGCCCCAACGCCACCGACACCTGCGAGCTGGTGACCATCGGGGTGCAGCAGCGCCAGCTGTGCGCCAGCCACCACTGCGTGGATCACCATGGGGGCTCCTGCGCCGGGGTAGAGTGCACCTCCGACGACCAGTGCCCCATCCAGCCCTGCGACGAGGAACTGGGCCGCTGCCTGACCCAGCCCTGCCTGGATTCGCGCGAGTGCGAGCACCAGCGCTGCGAGCCGGTGCTGGGTTTCTGTGTGGGCACCGAGTGCGCCGGCGACGAGGACTGCCGCGGGGACCGGGGCTACACCTGCAACGAGGTGATCGGCGACCCCTGCGACCGGGACATCGACTGCCCCTACGACTTCTGCAACCAGGAGATCCGCGAGTGCTTCTACGGCGGCGCGGCCTGCCAGGTCAACGAGGACTGCTCGTCCCGTCCCAACCAGTGCCAGAACATCGACCCCGCCACCGGCTCGGGCACCTGCTCGGAGGACGGGGTCGACTGCGGCAGCGACCTGGACTGCCAGCCCAACTACTGCCGCAGCTACTACGTCTGCGAGAACGACCCCGCCAAGGGCTGCGTCACCTCGCTGGACTGCCCGCAGACCTGGTGCGGCACCGACAACCTCTGCGTGAACAACGGCAACGCCTGCAACCCGGCCACCGAGAACATCGACAACAACTGCCAGGTGGGCATGTGCGCCCGCGGGGATCCGGCTAGCCCTACTGGCACCTGCGACCAGCTGGATCAGAAGGAGTGCTCGACCCGGGACGACTGTGATCCTTACCACTGCAACCTGGCGATGAACGAATGCTATTACCCGGTGGAGGTCGCCTGCCAGGGCGATGCCGACTGCCCCGATAACTTGCAATGTGGTCCCACCGGCTTCTGCCTCAAGTACTGCAACAGCGACGCCGACTGTCCCAAGGCCCGCTGCCAGGGCCGCTGCGTGCCCATGGACCCCGCCCACCGGATGCGCTGCACCGACTGGTTCGATCCCGAACGCGACTGCCAGGTCTTCGGCGCCGTGGGTCCCTAGAGGAAGTCAATTCAAGGAGAGGATAAAAACATGCGACGACTCATCATCCCCGTGCTGGTCTTCACCCTGTCCCTGTTTTATTCGTGCGGCACCACCGAGGAGAACGACGGCGGCCTGGACGGCGACGGCGACATCCAGACCGATATAGACGCCTGCCAGATAGACAACTCGGCCTCCAAAAACACCGACGCCGAGTGGGAGCTGGAAGACGGCGGCGACGCCAAGGAGGGTTGGATCTGCCCGCGGGGTGACATCGACTACTTCTGGTTCGAGGTGGACACCGCCCGCACCATCGTAGCGGTTGACCTGCACAACAACGTGACTCTCTCCCCGGTGGACCTGTGCTACGACATCTACTACCAGGGGGAGGACATTCGCCTTTCCGGCATGTGCGACTCCGACGGGTTGGACGGGGTCACCGAGCTGGAGGGCACCCACTACCTGGAGCGGGCCGGCATCTACCACCTGGTGGTCCGCGACGAGGGCGGTGACGACGACGACCCGCGCCGGTCCAACAAGTACATGGTCTCCATCCAGATGGTGCCCGACCCCGACACCTACGAGCCCAACAACAGCAAGGACGAGGCCAAGGCGCTGGGCATGGCCTCGGGCTTCATCTCCTATCTGGGCGACGAGGACTGGTACCAGATCCCGGTGAACACCGCCCGCCAGATCGCCAGCATCGACCTGACCACCGCCTCGGCCACCCCGGTGGACCTGCACTACGTCCTGTTTGAGCCCGACGGGGTGACCCCGGTCAACGAGAACTCCAACTTCAACGGGATGAGCGGCCCCACCGCATTGAGCGACGTCCTGCCCTGCTACAGTCAGGGGAACTTCTACTTGGTGGTTTCGGATCTGGACGACGACGACTCCGACCTGGAGGTGGGCTACACCCTGACCGTTAACCTGCGCACCTCCCCGGACCCGAGCGACCCCGTCCGGGAGACTCCCGACACCGCCACCACCATCAACAGCGGGCAGAACGTCACCGGGCGCTACTTCGACTACCGCGGCGACGAGGACTGGTACAAGATCGTCTCGCCGGGCACCACCGACGAAAACCCGGCGCTCTTGGAGATCAACCTGCAGATCCCCAGCTCCAGCCCCACCGACCCGGCCATCGACCTGATCGTCCCCGACCCGCACAACGACTGCACACCGGGGGTGGACACCTGCGAGCTGCTGGAATGGAACTGCACCGGCGGGGGCTGCACCACCCAGGAGTGCCGCAACGCCCGCTGCCCCTCGCACGAATGCTTCACCGACATGGGCAAGTGCACCGGCGCCGGCTACTGCCTGCAGCGCAACTCGGGCGGTTACGGCTGCGGGATCCGCAGCCTGGTGATGCACGGGGCCGACTGGAGCCGGACCGGCAGCGCCCGCCACCTGCAGACCGTGGCCCCCATGTACGGCGACACCTACTACCTGCTGGTGCGCGACTATCCCTATCCGGACGCCAACGTCGACACCCAGAACTCCTACAGCCTGACCGCCACGGTCCACCCCGAACAGGACACCTGGGAGCCCAACGGCCTCTACAACCCCTACGCCACCAACGAGGAGTACGAGGACACCCGCGACTGGAACAAGAGCCTGGCCAAGAGCCTCAACTGCTCGGTGGACGCCGGCGGGCTGACCTGCCCGACCATCACCGGCTACCTGTCCTACCGCGGCGACCAGGACTGGTACAAATTCTCGGTGCCCAAGGAGGACGAGTCCGACCCGGCCACCATGGGCCCCAACGTCGACTGGGACATGCAGTTCGACTGGAGCTTCTCGGGCAACAGCGCCATGTCGATAAACTATACCTTCTACAGGGGCCGTGACCCGATGGGCTTCGTGGAGGGCACCGGCAGCGGCACATTCGGCGACGACGAGTGCGCTTACTACTGCGGGGAGTACCACACCCCGGCGACTATTTATCTGGTCGTCCAGCACCGCGACCGCAAGGAGTACGACTACCAGAATCCTTACACCCTGACCATCCGCGGCTTGAGGAACTGCCCGCAGGTCTGCTCCTACTGTCAGCCCGATTGCACCGTCTACCCCTGCCCGAATCCAACCAACCCGAACCCGTCGAGTCCCTGAACCGGAGGTCTGCGTTTTAGGAGGATGAGATGAAAAGGTTCCTTTGTGGATGCTTGCTGCTGTCGGCGGTTGTCTTGTGCACCTGCACCGACACCAATATCTACCACCAGAACATGGAGCCCAACATCCCCAACAAGGTGGCCATATCCGGGACGGTGTGCACCGACGACCCGGCCCAGCGGCAGTTTCCCGTCAAGGTGATGTTCATCGTGGACACCTCCGGCTCGATGGCCGACTCGGACCCCGAGCTGCAGCGCCAGTACGCGGTGGAGGACATCGTCAACCGCTACGTGGCCAGCCCCAACTACACCTTCGCCATCATCAAGTTCGCCGGCGAGCCCATGCAGCTCACCGACGGCTACACCAAGAACCTGGCCATCCTCAACGAGGCGGTGGCCCAGCTGGGCTCGGTGGATCCCTGCGTGGGCGGGGGCTGCCGCGACTGGATGGCGGCGCTGTCTCTGGCCAACAGCGTGTTCACCGGCGACGTGCTGACCACCAACCCCGGCACCCGCTCGCGGACCCGCTACGTGTTCATCTACGTGGCCAACGGCCCGCCGCATCCCGCCCTGGGCACCGTCCAGGGCTGCGACGAGAAGTGCCGGCTGGTGAGCATGGTCGACGAGATGGTCACCTTCGGCATGGACAACGGGGCGGCCGAGGTGGCCTTCCACGCCGTCCAGCTGGACTGGTGCACCGGAACCTGCCAGGGCACCGCCGACGTCCGTTACTGCAACTCGACCATAGCCTGTCCCGCCGATTGCGCCGGGACCGAAGTATGCGAAAACCCTCAGAAAATCTGCTCGGATGATCATTCGGTGGGCTGCTCGGACGGAGACGGCTTTTGCTCGGGCCAGGGCCTGGGCAGCTGCTCGCCCGAGTGGCTGTGCACCGGAGATCATGCCACCGGGTGCGACGGGGACTCCATCTGCACCGACGCCGGGGCCGGGCGCTGCGAGTTTTTGCGGATCTGCAACACCGATCCCTCGGTGGAGTGCGTACGTGACGAGGACTGCTGCCCGACTTTCCCCTGCCAGTATCCGTCCACCTGCGATCCCGCCTTCGACGACTACACCTCCGAGCTGCTCTCGGCCATGTCCTTCAAGGGCAGCGGGGAGTACGTCCGCTTCACCCTGGGGCCGCAGCTGAACTTCTGGACGCTGGACTTCGACACCACCCAGAGCGTCTTCGTCAAGAAGGCCTTCATCATCACCAACGTCAACGTCAAGGCGCTCAACGGCAAGGTAATGCCGGATTCGGACGGCGACGGCATGAGCGATCGCGAGGAGGAGTGCTACGGGGAGGTCCTCTCGGGCGAGTGCCGGGACGTCTCCCGGTGCAGCTGCACCCTGGACGTCTGGGACAACGACACCAACCCCCTGGGCACCGACACCAATCCCATCCTGGCCGACACCGACGGCGACAAGATCAACGACATGCTGGAGACGCGCTTCGCCACCGTCAACCTGGACCCGCTGCGCATGGACCTGCCCCAGGCCTGCTACGGCCTGGAGTTCCCCTACAAGGACCGCGACGCCGACACGCTCAACGACTGCGAGGAGAAGCTGATCGGCACCGACCACACCCTGTTCGACACCGACCGGGACGGCTATCCCGACCAGGTGGAGTTCAAAGCGGGCACCAACTACCTGCAGCCCGATCACCTCAAGGACACCGACATGGACGGGTTGGCCAACGGCATCGAGCTGGAGATCCACCTGGATCCCCAGTCCAACGACATCCAGGCCCGCTCGGGGGAGGCCTACCGCTACAAGGTCATCGACGAGGGCCTGCGGGTGGTCCCCTACACCAGCCAGCCCCACCTGCTCTCCGGGGTGGAGATCACCGACGTCTCCGGTCGCTCGGAGGCGGGCTCCGGCACCCTGTACTACTACCCGGCCGGCCCGGGGCGGCCCTATCCCACCATGGCCTGGCGCGACCCGCGCCACGGCCAACCCGGCGTGGAGGTGGAGATAACCTCAAGCGGGGTCTACGTGCTCTACTCCGCCTGCAGCTGCGTCCAGGAGTGCCCGGGCGCCTGCCTAGCCGGGGAGTGGTGCAACCCGATGACCGGGGTGTGCTCGTCCGACCAGTGCACCAAGATCAACTGCGCCTCGACCGAGCGCTGCGATCCGGCCAGCGGGCGCTGCTTCGCCGACTGCACCCTTTCCGACTGCCCCCTGGGGCAGCGCTGCGATCCGCTCTTGGGCAAGTGCCTGACCGACCGCTGTTTGAACCTGTCGTGTCCCTCCGGCAAGGACTGCGACCCCGAGGCGGGGGTGTGCGCTCAGTCGCCGTGTTCGGGCTGGTCGTCCTGCCCCGGCGGAACCCGGGTGAACCAGGACGAGAAGCCGCCCTGGATCACCGTGCAGGTCGACTGGGATCTGCTGCCCCAGGCGGGATACTGGTGCGACGGTTCCCCGGACAACCAGCCCTGCCAGAGCGACAGCGACTGCCCGCAGAACACCTTCTGCCGTATCCGCGAGAACATCGTGGTGGGCCTGGCCCACAAGAACTGCATCTCCTTCAAGGTGAAGAACATCACCCTGGTTCAGACCCTGGCGGTGGACGAGGACTTCGGGCCCGGCTACAACAACATCTACGCCTATTTCGCCCAGACGCCGCTGGACAATCCCTACGCCTACTCGATCTTCCGGGCGGCGCTGCGGCAGATCCGCTTCTTCGAGGGCAAGAAGGATCCCGACTGGGCGGAGATACCCCTGGGCGACGGCGACTTCTTCGCCATCGAGGAGAAGTAATTGACCCGTGTGCGGACACCGGGCTAGAATTCCGGCATGAAAAAGATCATCCCATATCTTATCTTGGCCTTTTTTGTCCCGGCCTGCGGTGACGACGGCGGCGGCGCCTGCGGAGAGGGTAACGACGGCGTTCCGGCCATCGTCGACGAGGACGAAGACTACGACACCTACTACGTCGCCAGCGTCGGCGTGTACGAGTGGAACCAGCTGACCGGCGCCGACGTGGGGCACACCACCACCGCCAAGGCCTTCTTCGAGGACTTCACCAACTACCAGGTCCAGGTGGCCGAGCGCCTGTTCTTCTCCGAGGCCTGCTTCATCTACACCAGCCGCCAGGTCACCACCGGTGAGCACGTTCCCATGGGCGTGACCGAAGTGACCATCGGCGGCCTCGAGGGGGGCGACCTGGTGATGACCCCCGACCCCGACCGCATTCCGCCGGAGATCCTTTCCGGCCGGGCGTTCACCGGCGACAATGTGACCATCGATGTGACCTCCCCCGGAGGGGCGCTGGACTTCCCGGCCTTCTCCGAGGAACTGAAGGCGCCCGATCAGGTGGTGATCAAGCGCCTGGGCCCCCACAAGGATCCCGATCTGGCCGCGGGGCTGTCGCTGGATATCACGGTGGAGCGCACCGAGTCGTTGCGGGTGGAGTGGGAGGCCGGCAACGGGGATTACTTCGAGTTCAAGCTGATCCCCGGATCCGGTTCCAGCACGGCCTGGCAGAAACTGCGCTGCATCACTTACGACGACGGCTGCCTGGAGGTTCCCGCGGCGGCCCTCAACCACCTGGCCCTGGACGAGGCCACCAATTTCGACATCAAGGTCGAGCGGCACATGCAGAAGCTGCACGTCATCAAGGACGGGGACGTAACCCAGGCCATCGCGCTGCTCGACGCCAGTTCCTGGCTGGGAGGTCTGGTGGGGATATGATGGCCAGGGGTTTCATAGCCGGTCTGGTCCTGGTTCTGCTCGGTGCCTGCGGGGTGTCGGAGAGCGACTTCATCGCCGGCGCGGACCACGATCCCTGCATGGCCAACGTTCCGGTCTGCCAGACCGGCGCCGGGTGCACCATGGGGGAGAACAAGTACATCGAGGGCAACTTCCCCGGCTTCGTCAGTTTCGTGGTCACCACCCCGGCGGACACCACCATCGTGGTGAAGATGTTCTTCAAGACCCGCAAGCACCCGGGGGAGGACACCGAGATCACCTGGTACGAACCCGGCTGCCACGACTCCTACACCTACGAGAGCATGGGGGCGGACATCTTCGCCATCGCCGGCGGGGACCGGGTGTTCTCCCAGGACCAGAAGGTCCGCATGTCCGGTGATCATCTCGTCGAGGTGTACTGCGACGCCACCACCCACTACTTCATCCGCGTGGAAGTCCAGACGCCCATGAACTGACCCCGGCGGCATGTGCCCCGACTCCCCACGACCTGGTGCAAGTGTTTTCTCCGGTCTGCTGCTGCTGGCGGCGGCCACCTTGCTCCTGGAAATCAGCCTGACCAGGATCCTCTCGGTCACCTTGTGGTACCACTTCGCCTTCATGGTAATCTCCACCGCCCTGTTCGGGCTGGGCTTCGCCGGGGTGGTGCTTTCGCTGCGCAAACAAGCCCAGTCGGTCGGCGCCCGGATGGTGGCCCGCTGGGCGTTGTCCACCCCGCTGGCCTTCGTCGCCGGCTACGGTCTGTTCATGCTGGTCCCCTTCGAGCCGTTCTCGCTGGGGAGCCGGCCGGTGCAGTGGTTGTTTCTGCCGCTGGCCTACCTGGCGGTCACCCTGCCGTTCTTCTGCTCCGGGGCAACCATCGCCTCCCTGCTGACCCGCTACGCGGCTTCGGTGCACCGCCTGTACCTGTTCGACCTGGTGGGGGCCGGTCTGGGAAGCCTGGTGGTGGTGCTGCTGCTGCCCGCCCTGGGCGGCTCGGGAGTGGTTTTCGCCGCCGCGGCCCTGGCGGCCATAGCCGCCATACTGCTCGGCCGCGAGCAGGGCAGGAAGTGGTCGCTTTCCGCCGCGGGCCTGGCGGTGGTCCTGCTGGTATGCGTGCCCTTTGCCGGGCGGCTGATTCCCGTGCGGATCAGCTCCAACAAGGTCACCGGCGGTGGAAGACCGGTCGGCGAGGTACTCGCCGACGAGCGCTTCAACCTGTTCACCGCCTGGAACACGCTCTCGCGCATCGACGTGATCGAGTTCTTGGACCCGCGCAAAAACGTCCACCGCACCATCTTGATCGACGCGGGCACCGCGGTCACCCGCATGGCCCATCCCACCGGCCCCCTGGATTCGCTGGGGCCCACCGTGGGGGAGGAATCTTTCTTCGTGCGGCTGTACAGGGAACCCCGGGTGCTGGTAGTGGGCTCGGGAGGCGGGCGCGAGGTGCTCTTGGCCCTGCGCAACGGGGCGGAGAAGATCACCGCCGTTGAGATAAATCCGACCATCAATTACCTGGTTGAAGAACACATGGCGGATTTCGTAGGCCACCTCTACCAGCATCCCAGAGTGGAGGCGGTCACCGACGAGGCCCGCAGCTTCCTGCGCCGCCTGGAAGAGAACTACCAACTGATCTACTGCCCGCATACCATCTCCAACTCGGCCCTGTCCTCGGGGTCGCTCAGCCTGGCCGAGAACCACCTGATGACCTTCGAGGCCTTCGAGGACTACCTGGATCACCTGTCGGACGACGGCGTGCTGGTGATTACCCGCCCGGAGGCCCACCTGCCCCGGATGTTTTCCACCGCCCGGGCTGTTTTTGACGGGCGGGGGCTCTCGGGCCTGGAGCACCGGGTGCTGGCCTGGCGCCAACCCAGCGACAGGTTGAGCTTCGTTGCCGGCTTTGCCCTTCGCAAGACGCCTTTTTCCCGAGAGCAGCTGGAGTCGTTCGCCCGGATACTCGAGAGCCGCGGGCTGGAGCCGTTGTATCTACCCGGGGAAGCCGGCGTGCATCCTTACCCCCGTTTGTTGACCGAAGACGACTACCTGTCGGTGGACGTTCCCTTTGCGGCCATCCTGGAGCCGGCCACCGACGACCAGCCGTTTTTCAACCGGCGGGTGCCGTTTTCGCACATAGGCTTTTCGGATCTGGCCGGAGTGTTTTCTCCCGGGCAGGAGGGCCGCTGGGCCCTGGAGGACCGGCCGGTGGCCGAGGCGGCGCTTCTGGTTCTGCTCATCGAGACCCTGCTGATGGCGCTGCTGTTCATCGTGCTGCCCCTGTTCATCTTCAGGCGCCGGGCGCTTGCGGGGGCCTTCCGCCTCAAAACCCTGTCGGCGTTCGCCTGCCTGGGGTTGGCCTACATCATAGTCGAGGTGGGCTTCATCCAGCGCTTCACCCTGTATCTGGGCCGGCCGGTGCTGGTCTTCTCGACCGTGCTGGGGACGCTGCTGGTCTTCTCGGGCCTGGGCAGCGCGTTCTCCCGCCGCTTTTCAAACGCCCGGGCCCCGTTTTTCGCCGGGCTTACGGCTGCAGGAGTTTCGCTGGTCTGCGCTTTCCTGGCCCCGCTGTTGGTGGGCCTGACGCTGGCCTGGCCCGCGGCCCTGCGCGTGCTGCTGGCGGTTTTTATCCTGGCCCCGCCGGGCTTCGTCATGGGCATGCCTTTTCCACTTTTAGTGCGCCGGCTGGAGTCCGCTTATCCCGAGCGCATCCCCTGGGCCTGGGGAGTCAACGGCTTCGCCTCGGTGGTGGGTTCCATCGGGGCGGTGATTCTGGGCATGACCTTGGGCTACACCGTGGTGCTGCTTTTCGGCGTGCTCTGCTATCTGCTGGCCGCCTGGTCGGCCCGGGGCGCCTGGAATACAGGACAAATCGAGTCTTGAAACTGGCCACTCATTGTTATATGGATATACACAGCATTTATAACCGGGGGACCGGAGAGTTTTAATGGAGGAAAATCAGGAGGTTCTGGCCTGGGTCGAGGAGCACTTCGAAACCGCCGGCCAGAGCTCCAACCTGATCGGCGCGCTTTTGGCCCTGCAGGACCGGTTCGGCTACCTGCCCAAGGTCGGCATGCGGGCCCTGGCTGAAAAGCTGTCGATTTCCCCCGCCAATGTTTTCTCCGTGGCTACTTTCTACAACCAGTTCCGTTTCATTCCCCCCGGCAGGTATCCCATCAAGGTGTGCATGGGCACCGCCTGCCACATCAAGCAGGGAGGACTGATTCTGGATCACTTCGAGCGCCAACTGGGCATTTGCGAGGGGGAGGTGACCGGAGACCGGGAATACAGCCTCGACCGGGTGGCCTGCGTGGGATGCTGCACCCTGGCTCCGGTGGCGCTGGTCGGCGATGAGGTGATCGGAAACATGTCTCCGACCAAGGTGGACGGGCTCTTGTTGCAGCACAAGTTGAAAAGAGAACAGGAAGAGAGAGAAGAGTGATCCGGCCGGACGTCCAGAGCGCCCGCTCGGCCTTCGAGCGGCTTTCCAAGCGGGCCCAGGCCGAGCATGACCGGCTCTTCGGCCCGGAGGCCACCAGCATCCTGGTGGGCACGGCCACTTGCGGCCGGTCCGCCGGGGCCTTGCCGGTGGTGGAGAGCTTCGAAAAAGCCGTGTCCGCGGCGGGGCTGGACGTCCCGGTGGAGAAGGTCGGCTGCATCGGCCACTGCTACGCCGAACCCATGGCGCTCATCAAGAAGCCCGGTGCTCCTCCCCTGATGTACCATCACCTCAACCCGATCATCGCGACCAACCTGGTGAAGAACTACCTGGTCGAGGGAGATCCGCTCTTCGAGTACATGCTGGGAGCCGCCGAGCCCAATGACGAGTACCCGGCGCTTTCCGATCTGCCCCGCTACGGCAACGAGGTCCGCCGGCTGCTGGCCCGCTGCGGCCGGCACGATCCCGAAAACATCCACCAGGCCATCGCCCTGGGAGCCTATTCCGGGCTGGTCAAGGCCTTGGGGATGGGGCCGGAGGCGGTGATCGAAGCGGTCGAGGAATCCGGGCTGCGGGGGCTGGGGGGGGCGGGATTCCCCACCGGTCGCAAGTGGAAGGCCTGCCGCGACCAGGCGGACACCCCGCGCTATGTCATCTGCAACGCCGATGAGGGCGACCCCGGCGCCTTCATGGACCGCACCATCCTGGAAAGCGATCCGCACGCGGTCATCGAGGGCATGATCATCGGGGCGCTGGCCGTCGGCTCCGGGCGGGGCTTCGTGTACGTCCGCGCCGAGTATCCCCTGGCGGTTGCGATCATTCGCCGGGCCGTCGCCGACGCCCGGGCGGCGGGCTTGCTGGGAGACAACATCCTGGAGTCCGGCTTCGGGTTCGACCTGGAGGTGTTCGAGGGCGCCGGCGCGTTCATCTGCGGAGAGGAAACCGCGCTGATTAGAAGCATCGAAGGCCGGCGCGGAATGCCCAGCGTCCGGCCGCCCTATCCGATCGAGCGGGGCTTGTACGGCAAGCCCACCATCCTCGACAACGTCAAGAGCTTCGCCAACGTCGGCCCGGTCATTGCCGGAGGACCCGAGGATTTCAAAAGTGTGGGCACCCAGAACAGCAAGGGAACCGCGCTGTTCGCGCTGGCCGGCAAGGTGACCAACCCCGGCCTGGTCGAGGTGCCCATGGGGGCGACGCTGCGCCAGGTGATCTTCGACATCGGCGGCGGGGTGCCCGGCGGCAAGCAGTTCAAGGCGGTCCAGATCGGGGGCCCGTCCGGCGGCTGCCTGCCGGAGTCGCTCTTGGACACCCCGGTGGACTTCGAGTCGCTGCGCGAGGCGGGGGCCATGATGGGCTCGGGCGGCATGGTGATCCTCGACGAGGACAACTGCATGGTCGAGACCGCCCGCTTCTTTCTGGAGTTCACCCAGCGGGAGTCCTGCGGCAAGTGCACCTTCTGCCGCATCGGCACCAAGCACATGCTGGACATCCTGGAGCGGATCACCCGGGGGGAGGGGCGGGAGGAGGACCTGGAAAACCTCGAGCGGCTGGCCTCGGAGATCAAGGACGGCTCCCTGTGCAACCTGGGCAAGACCGCCCCCAACCCGGTGCTGACCACCCTGCGCTTCTTCCGCGACGAGTACCTGGCCCACATCAATGAGCGGCGCTGCCCCGCGAAGGTCTGCAAGGAGCTGATCGCCTACTACATCCTGCCGGACAAGTGCGCCCGGGGCTGCGATGCCTGCGTGGGCAGCTGCCCGCCCGAGGCCATTTACACCACCTCCAGGCGCATCAAGGCCATCGACCAGTCGCTGTGCGTCAAGTGCGACTCCTGCATGGACGCCTGTCCCCCCGAGTACGACGCGGTGGTGAAAATCTCGCCCAAGGAAGAGGTTCCGGCGGCGGAGCCGCGTCCCGAGGAGAAGAAATGAGCCCGGTGACCATCACCGTCGACGGCAAGAAGGTCCAGGCCGAGACGGGCTCGCGTCTCCTGTGGGCCATCCTCGACGCGGGGGTCTGGGTGCCGAACCTGTGCGCCATCAGGGATCGGGAGCCGCCCGACGGGGGCTGCCGGTTGTGCTGGGTGGAGGTGGAAGGCCAAGAGGAGCCGGTGACCAGCTGCACCCAGCCGGTCGCCGACGGGATGGTGGTGCGCACCCGCTCAGCGGCGGTGGACCGGCTGGTGCGGGCGGCTTTCGAGATGCTGCTGTCGACCCACCGCCTGGACTGCAAGCACTGCCCCGGCAACCGCCGCTGCGCCCTGCAGGAGATCGCCAAGCAGCGCAAGATCCCGCTTACCGGCAAGCGCCTGAAGAAGATCGAGCCCGACCTTCCCGTAGACGAGAGCCGCCCCGATCTGGGCCTGAACCCCAACCACTGCGTGCTGTGCGGCAAGTGCGTGTACGTCTGCGAGCACGAGGTGAAGAAGGGCATCCTGGACATAATGAACCGCGGGCTGGAGTCGCGAGTTTCGACCTTCGACGGCGAGCCGCTGGCCGACCAGGATTGCGGGGAATGCACCCGCTGCGCCGAGGTCTGCCCCACCCACGCCATCTGGAAGAAACCGTAGGGGCAGGCCTCTGTGCCTGCCCTATAAAGGGCAACCACGGAGGGTTGCCCCTACATTTCTTGCATTGATACCGGCCGTTTACTAGGATCGTTTCCGGACATGGGAAAACGGCGCAGGAGAAGATCGGCCAAGAAGAAACCACCTTCAACGGCCGCAGAGAAACCACAAGAGCCGGTGGTAAGCCCACCCACCGAGGATGAGATCCTGGCCGAGGAGGAGGCGGCGGACGCGGCCCGTGAAGCCTTGCTGAGCCGGGGCCAGCCCGGCGACGGGCCGCAGTCTTCGCGGCGGACGTTTCTGGTCCGGGCGGGCAACTGGGCGGTGGGCGCCTGCGTCCTGGGGGCCGCGGCCGGTTCGTTGCGCCTGGCGGTGCCGGATTTCTTCGACGGGCCGCCGGAGCGTTTTCCCCTGGGCCTGCCCTCCGATTTCAAGACCGGCACCCTTACCTGGCTTCCCGACCGGCAGCTATTCGTGCTCCGGGAGGGCCGGGGCTTCGGGGCGTTTTCTTCCCGGTGCACCCACCTGGGCTGCACGGTGCGCCGGACGAACGAAGGTTTCTTCTGCCCCTGCCACGGGGCCCGGTTCGACGGGCAGGGCTCGGTGATCGCCGGCCCCGCCCGCGAGCCGCTGCCCTGGTTTCGGGTGTGGGCCGAGCCCGACGGACGCATCTGGGTGGACACCGGCAAGCCGGTCCCCCCGGGGACCCTGACCCCTCTGGACGGTGGGGATTCATGAAGCCGTCTTTTTTCTCCGCTTTGTGGTCGAATCTGAAGTCCCTGCCGCAAACCTGCCGGACGGGCCTGCGCCCGGGCGGGGAAGCCGCTCCGGCTCCCAGCCAGCGGCTGCGCAGAAACTTCGTTTACCACCTGCACGCCCTCAAGGTTTCCGAGCGCGCGCTGCACCCGCTGACCACCCTGGGGCTGGGGCTGATCACCGCCACCTTGTTCTTCGTCCTGGTGGTCACCGGCGTCCTGTTGATGATCTACTATGTGCCCACCCCGCGGGCGGCCTATGCCAGCATGCAGGACATCCAGTACGCCGTGGCTTTCGGCGGCTTCGTCCGCGCGCTGCACCGCTGGGCCGCGCACGGGATGGTGCTGACCATCCTGTTGCACCTGGCGCGGGTGATCTTCACCGGTTCCTACCGCCGGCGCGAGCTCAACTGGATCATGGGACTCGGCCTGGGGGCCTGCACCTTGGGCCTGGCTTTCACCGGCTACCTGCTGCCTTGGGACCAGCTTTCTTTCTGGGCGGTTTCGGTCTCCACCGCCATGCTGGACAACCTCCCCATGATCGGAGGAGGGCTCAAGAACCTGCTCTTGGGCGGCGAAATCGTTTCCGCGGCCACCCTGCTGCGTTTCTACACCCTGCACGTGGCCCTGCTGCCCGCTCTGCTGCTTCTGCTGATGGCGTTTCACTTCTGGCGAATCCGCAAGGACGGCGGGCTGGTGGCGTCTTCCGTTTTGGGGGAGGACGAGAGCAGCTTGCCCGCCTGGCCCCATCTGGTGCTGCGCGAGGCCTTGCTGGTGCTCGTGGTGCTGTTGAGCGTTTGCCTGGTGTCGGTCTGGGTCGCCGCTCCCCTGGGGATTCCCCCCGACTTCCACGCCCCGGGCAACCCCGAAAAGGCCCCCTGGTACTTCTTGTGGGTGCAGGAAATGGTCAGTTACTCCTCGGTGGTGGGCGGGTTCGTATTCCCCGGCCTGCTGCTGCTCGGACTGCTGTTGCTGCCCTTTCTGGAGAGGGAGGATCGGGCCGCGGGACGGTGGTTCGGTGACCGGCGATGCCGACGGGCGATCGTCGTTGCCCTGTCGGCCGGCGTTGTGGCCCTGGTGATCTTCGAGGCCGGTTTCATCTCGGCCGGCGGAACGGCGGATCCGCTCATACGGGATATTTTCAATCCCGCCACCGGCATGCTGGTGCTGGCGGTCCTGGCGTTCGGGTTGGCGGGGTGGCTGACCGGATCCACCCGCAGCGCGTTTCTGTCCGGTTTCGTGGTGATGCTGGTGGCGGTGGCCGGTTTCACGGTGATGGGCCTGCTGCGCGGGCCCGATTGGGTTTTCTACTGGCCGTGGGAGGCTTGGCCCGGTGGCTATTGACGCATCCAAGGACGCCGCGCGCTTGCGGGCGGGCCTGTTGATTCTGTCGCTGGCGCTTCTGCTGGTGCTGGTCCTGGCGACCTTCCGCAGCTGCCGCACCGAGTGGCGCGGCCACCAAAAAAACTTTCGCGCGCTGAAGGCGGTTCCCGGGGATCGGGAGCTGGGAATAATCCAGTTCGAGAACTGCGCCGGGGAGATGGACCGGTGCACCACCTGCCACCTGGGAGCGGCCCGCGCGGACCTGGTCAAAGACGAGATCCCGCCGCCCTTCAGGGCCCACCCCGCCCCCCTGGCGCATCACGTGCACAAACGGTTCGGGTGCAGCATCTGCCATGGGGGCACCCCCCGGGCGCTGGAATCACAAACCGCCCACGCGGCGCCCGGCACCGGGCAGATAGATCCTCTGCACCGGCAGCCGCACATCCAGGCCAGCTGCGCCCGCTGCCACGTCCCGGGCGATCGGCCGGGGATGGAACGGTTGAAGCAAGGCGCCGAGCTGTACCTGAGCCTGGGCTGCGCCATTTGCCATCCGTTGACCCGCGGGGGGCGCGGCGGCTGGGATTTCGGCACCGATCTGCGCGCCCTCGGCAGGAAGAGCCTGGCCTACCTGGAGGCCAGCCTGGTGGATCCCACCCAGAACTTCCCCCAGTCCACCATGCCCTCCTTCGCCACTACCTTCGAAGCCCACCCCGAAGCGCTGGTGGACCTGCTGATCTATCTCGAGAGCCTGGTTCTCGATCGCACCAAGGCCAGGTGCAACCGCAGGGACCGGAGCCGGGGCCTGGCGGGGACCAACTGCACCACCTGCCACTCGGGGGATGCCGGCCGGGCCAGCGGACGGTTCGAGCACCGCTGCGTGTACATATTAGAGCGTGAAGAGCAGCTCAAATGCGGCCGCTGCCATCCGGAGAGTGTGCCCGGGTCCGGGGAGCACCGGGGGATCTGCCCGGTCATCCGCGAGCACCGCAAGGGTTGCACCGTCTGCCACGACGATTTGCCGGAGGCCGGAGGATCATGAGACTCAACCGGCGACAGATGATTCTCTCCCTGCTGGCGGTTCCCGCCGTGCGGTTTTTGCCCAAAGCCGCGGCCAGGGGATCGGCGGCGGCGGTTTTCGAGCCGGACCGCCGGCGGGCCCTGGTCGCGGCGGCCGAAAGGATTCTCCCCGGCGCGGTTGACGCGGGCGTGCCCGAGTACATGGACTACTGGCTTGCGCGCCAGCCCTTCTCGGTGGCGCCGGACTGGAAGCCGATCTTGAATGTCGGAGCGGTGCACCTGGATCGTCTGTCCCGGGCGGAGCACCGGCGGGCCTTTTGCGATTGCAAGCCCGAACAGCAGGACGCGCTGCTGACCCGCTTCCAGAAAGGCGAGGTGCGGGCCAAGCGCTTCGACTCGAAGGTGTTCTTCCAGCGGCTGGTTACCCTGACGCTGGAAGGGTTTTTGAGCGATCCCCAGTACGGCGGAAACCGCAACCAGGTGGGTTGGCGCTTCATCGGCCGCACTCCGTGCTGGTGGGCTCCCAAGAGGCTGCCATGACGGTAAAGCCGCAGGTCGACGTAGTGGTAGTGGGCAGCGGGGCCGGGGGCGCGCCGGTGGCCCTGACTCTCGCGGAGGCCGGCGCCAAGGTGGTGGTGCTGGAGCGGGGCCCCTGGTACACCGTGCGGCAGTTCACCCACGACGAGGTGGCCATCTGCCGGCGGGATTTCTTCGTTCCCTACCCCTACGCCGGTTACGATCCCAAGACCATCCGCAAGGGGGGCGAGCAGCACGCCCATCCCACCCCGGAAGGCTGGACCAGCGTCTGCGTCGGCGGCGGGACCGTGCACATGAGCGGGTTCTTCTACCGGTTCAAGGAGTCGGATCTGCGCCTGAAGACCATGACCGGGGGGGTAAAGGGCGCCGACCTGGCCGACTGGCCCATCCGGATGGACGACCTGCTGCCCTTCTATGATCTCATGGAGGCGCGCATCGGGGTGTCCGGCCAGGCCGGCATCAATCCTTTCGAGACCCGCCGGCGCCCCTTCCCGCTCCCCCCGCTGCGCCCGCACCCGGCGTCCGGCCTGCTCGACCAGGCGGCGACCTCGCTGGGGTTCCACCCGTTTCCCACTCCGCGGGCCATCACCTCGCGATCCTACGGCAACCGCCCGCCGTGCAACTACTGCGGATTCTGCGGGGACTACGGCTGCGAGAACGGGTCGAAGTCTTCGACCCTGGCCAGCCTGATCCCCGCGGCCGAAGACACCGGCCGCTGCCTGATCAAGCCGGGCTGCATGGCCCGGCGGGTGCTGGTAGACAAGGACGACCGGGTGACCGGGGTTGAGTACGTCGACTCCCAAGGAGAGGTGCACAGCATCCGGGCCCGGGTGGTGGTCCTGGCCGCCACGGCCATCGAGAGCGCCCGCCTGCTGCTGCTCTCCAAGACCGGCCGCTTCCCCGACGGGTTGTGCAACCGCAGCGGGCTTTTGGGCAAGAACCTGACCTTTTCCACCTTCGGCAAGGGCACCGCCATCTTCGACCGGGGTGAGCTGGAAGCCAAGCTGGGCCGGGAAGGCATGGACCTGCCCTTCCTGCTGCGATCCGTCCAGGACGACTACTGGATGGAGAAGACCCCGCTTCTGCTTCCCAAGGGGGGCACCTACAACTTCCTGCTGCACCACCCCAACCCCATCAACGCGGCCATACGCCTGGCCCTGGATTCGAAGTGGTCTCTGTGGGGCCAGAAGCTCAAGGACCGGATGCACGAATACTTCCACGACGAGCTGTGGATGGAGTTCGAGGTCTTCGGGGAGTTCTTGCCCCATCAAGGCTGCTACCTGGACCTGGATCCGAGGGTCAAGGACCACTTCAACCTGCCGGTGGCCCGGATCACCAACCGCCACCATCCGGTCTCCGACGACGTCAACCGCCTGATGGTGCGGCGGGGAATGGACATCTTCGAGGCCATGAAACCAGCCCCCAAGAAGGTTTTCCCCTGGACCTGGGCTACCACCACCTATCACCTCCAGCACGGAACCTGCCGTTTTGGCACCGATCCTGCAAGATCGGTTCTGGATCCATGGTGCCAGTCCCACGACATAAAGAACCTCTACGTCACCGACGGCAGCTTCCTGCCCAATTCGGGCGGGGTACCGGTCACCGCCACCATTCTGGCCAACTCCTTCCGGGTAGCTCACCACCTCTCAGGGCGTTTCCGCCGGCGCGAAATCTGAGCCGATGTGGGGGCTTCAGACCCCACGCGGGCCGTCTCGGGGCCTGGGATGGGGGCCGGGGACCCCGCCGTAAGGACTATCTTTATATTGATAATTTTTTTTCGGCCCGGTTTGGGCCCGATCCAGGCCCGAAAAGGACGAATTATGGGGGCTGCAGACCCCAGATTTGGGTGGTCGGTGGTCAGTTGTTGGTGGTCAGTTGTTAGCTTATGGTGTTGTATTTACTGCGTTATTTTGCTTTTCGCGTTTTGGGGCCCGGTTTGGCACGGATATCGCACTATAGAAGGCTGAATGCGCAACGAAATGAAAACAATGAAGAAAACAAATAACCAAAGGAGGCAGGCAATGAAAAAGGTACTTTTGGTAGGATTGGTGGCTGTATTTGCAGTGTTCATGGCCGGTCCGGCAATGGCTCAGGCTGAAGGCGAGTGCACCGGCGGTCTGTGCGGTACTCCTGACGAGTCCGGCGGCGGCTGCGGCTGCGGCTGCGGTTCCATTCTGATCGCCAACACCGACCTGGGCGACACCTATCAGTACGCCGACGACTATGACGAGGACGGCATCGAGGACGACTTCGACAACTGCCCCTTCGTCCCCAACCGTGACCAGGCTGACCGCGACGGCGACGCCGTCGGTAACGCCTGCGACAACTGCGAAGAGGTTTCCAACGAGCTGCAGCTGGACGCCGACGGCGACGGCATCGGCGACCTCTGCGACGACGACATGGACGGCGACAACGTTCTCAACAACGTCGACAACTGCGAGCTGGTCCGCAACCCCACTCAGATGGACACCGACGCCGACATGCTGGGCGACGCCTGCGACGCGGACATCGACAATGACGGCTGGGAGAACATCCAGGACAACTGCCCGTTCGTGTACAACCCGGATCAGCTGGACACCGACCCCAACAGCTTCGGCGATGCCTGCAACAGCGACAAGGACTCTGACGGCGTGCAGGACTTCGTTGACAACTGCCCGCTGGTGCACAACCCCGACCAGCTGGATTCCGACGGCGACGTGATGGGCGACCTCTGCGACGCCGACATGGACGACGACGGCATGCTCAACGAGGCCGACAACTGCCCGCGCGTGGTCAACGATGACCAGAGAGACGAAGACCGTGACGGTCTGGGCGATGTCTGCGACACCGGGTTCTGCTACGTGGTAGACCGCGTGGATGCCTGCCTGGATCCCACCTCGGCGTTCCAGGTGTACGCCGGTGCCGACCGGGTAGTCCGCCCGGGCGAGAACACCCCCATGCTCATCTGGGCCAACCGCAAGAACCGCGCCATCAAGTACGAGTGGTCGGTGGTATCGCGTCCGGAAGGCTCCCACGCGACCATCAGCCACCCCAGGGGCTCTGCGACCCTGTCGACTCCTTACAACTACCACTACAAAGAGGGCCGGCGCGTGAACTTCACCCCGGACAAGGCCGGTGAATACATGGTCCGCGTGGCGGTGGAGCTGGTGTTCGAGGATGACCTGTACCCCGACAAGCGTACCGCTTCGGCCGAGTTCATGCTCACGGCTGAAGGTGACCCCGTTGGCGGCGGCTGCGCAACCGCTCCCGGCGCGGGCAGTGTTGTTGGCCTGTTGGCCATGCTGCTCGGGCTGGTGGGTCTGCGGCTGCGGAGGCGCTAGCCCTAGTAGCCCGTAAGGCTCCTTTCCCTATCCCAGGAACGGGCCGTCCTGCCAAGCAGGGCGGCCCGTTCTCTTTGTAATAATCAGCCCTTGCGTTCGAATTCTCTCCCCGGATTCTCTTGACTCGACCCGACAGCACGTATACAATCCCGTTTCACGGAAAGTCGCGGAATCAAAGAAGGATATCAACCCAGATAGCCGGGACGATAACGGCCCGGCGGCGCTTAGGAGAGACGACATGGGCTTTTTGGAGCAATTCAACCCGTTTTCACGCAGCGGCATCTGGATGTTCTTGATCCTGCTGGTGTCGGTGTACACGTTTACACTGATTATCGAGCGGGCCTATGCATTATGGTTCCGCTTCAAGATCGACGCCAGTCAGATCCTGTCGAGGATCTTGTCTTTCGTCGACTCCAACAACTACAGCCGGGCCATCGAAGTGTGCAACACGCGGCAGAACCACCCGATGTGCGTGGTGCTCAAGTCGGGTCTGCTCAAGGCTAACCGCTCGGATATCGAGATACGCCGGGCACTTGAGCAAACCACCATGAAGGTCGGGCCCCAGATACAAAAGCGCACGCCCTACCTGGCAACCCTGGCCAACGTGGCCACCCTGCTGGGTCTTCTGGGCACCATCTTCGGCCTCATCATGGCTTTCGAGGGCGTGGAAATGGCCTCGGCCGCCAAGAAGCAGGAAGTTCTGGCCCGGGGTATTTCACTGGCCATGAGCACCACCGCCTTCGGCTTGATCGTGGCCATTCCCACGACCATCGCCCACGCGGTCCTGTCCGCCCGGCAGAATGTGTTGCTGGACACCATAGAAGACAGCGCCATGACGCTGTTCAACCACCTGTCCGCCAAAAACCGGATGGGAACCATGAAGCGCTGACAAGCGTCTAACTCTGGCAGGGAACCAGGAGGCAGTCCGGATGCCCAAGAGGAACGAAGAAGACCCTGTGCACCTGAACATGGTGCCGGTCATGAACCTCTTTTTGGCCATGATCCCGTTCTTGTTGATGTGCGCGGCCTTCTTCCAGGTTTCGGTCATCAACGCCTCGGTGCCCGCGCTTTCCGAGGGGGGCGAGGACCCCGGCGATGAGCCCAAGAAGGAGTTGAAAAAGATAACCCTCAACCTCCAGATCGGCAAGACGGGGTTCGTTCTCTCGGCGCAGGGCGATCAGCCCCCGGAAGAGCTTTCGAGGATCGCCGGCACCATTCCCAAAAAGCAGGGCAAGTACGATTTCGAGAAGCTGGCCGAGCGCTGCAAGAAGATTCATGACAGGTACAACAAGAGCGACACGGTAGTCATTCTCCCCGAGAAAGACGTGCTTTACGACGTCATCGTCCACGCCATGGACGCCGCCCGCGAGCGGATCCTCGACAAGCGCCTGGACACCCGGGAGCACTTGTTCACCAACGCGGTGGTGTCGTCGATCTTGTAAGGGATAGACCGTATGGCAAGGTCTCTGAGAAAAAAAGAAAAAGCGATGGACCTGAACCTGACCTCGATGATGGACATGTTCACCATCATCCTGGTTTTCCTCATTTTCTCCTTCTCCAGCCAGGATCAGAACCTCAAGCTGGACCAGGACTTGACCCTGCCCGAATCCACCGCGGCCATCGAGTTCAAGTGGGCCATCAACGTCAACCTTACGCCCACCGAGCTGAAGGTGGAGGGCAACACGGTGGCCAAGGTCAAGAGCGGCAAGTTCGCCGGGGTCAAAATCGACAAGGACAAGAAACGCGTCCTGCCGCTGTTCCATTTGCTGAAGAAGTTCAAGGAAATCGAAAGCCGGGAGAAGGTGAATCCCACCGAGTCCGAAACGGTGATTTCGTTCCAGGCCGACAAGGACCTGCCGTTCGAGATGATCGACCTGGTGATGAAGACCTCGGCGCAGGCGGGATATCCCAATTTCCGCTTCGTGGTTTTGAAGAAGTAGGGAGGTGGTTGTCATGCGGATCGCCTTGAAATTGCTGGTAGTATTCGTGGCATTGTTTTCCTTCCTGCTCTCGGATGCAAGCCCGGCCGTTTTGCTCCAAAAGCCGTGTGGGCCTCAGATCGGAGATGACGACGGGCTGAAGGTCGCTCGCCGGCGCAAGCGCCGCAAGCGGCGCAAGACCCGCCCCAAGCCCCAGCCGGCTCCCGAGCCGGCGGCGGAAGAGCCCGCGGCGGCTCCCTCCGGGGCCGGCGGCCCGTCGCTGCGCCGGACCACCCGCATCGAGTTCGATGCCCAGTTGATCAAGGGGCAGACCACCAAGGCGGGCGAGGTGCAGATCCTCGAGCGCAAGGACACCGAGCTGAAGAGCATGGTCAAGCGGAGAACCAGTTTCAGGGATGAGATCATACACACGGTCTTCCCGGAGAAGTAGAAGGGGTTGTCGATGGCTCAGCGATCAAAAAGCCGGCGAGAGCAGACGGTTCTCCAGGTGTTCATTTTCCGGGAGGGGCGTTTCTGGGGAACCGAGTGCTTTGCCCAGACGACCCTGACCATCGGCCGGAGCCCCGAAGTCGACCTGCAGCTGGATGATGACATCATTTCCCGCACTCATACCGAGGTTAACGTCACCGAAGAGGGTCTGGTGGTCGAGGACCTGGGCAGTTCCAACGGCACCTTCGTCAACGGCGAGCCGGTGGAGCGCTGTTTCGTCGACAGCCGCGACGAGGTGTCCATCGGCTCGTTTACCCTGAAGTTCAAGATGCTGGCCAAGAAGAAACCCAAGGCCCGCTTCGGCGACGAGACTCGCATCGTCGACCGCGAAAGCGCCCGGGACATGACCGAGGTGGTGCAGCCCGAGTCGGTGGACGACGACATGGTGGTGGGCGAGGCCTCGGGTCCCAAGCGGGAGCCGGTGCGCCCGGCCTACCAGCCGGAGAAGAAGCCCTACAGCGCCCCGATCCAGGAGCCGGTCCGCGAGGTCGAGTCCCGCCGGGGCGAGATCGCCGCGGCCCTGCGCGAGGAGCTGGGAGGGTTCGAGTCTCCGGCGACCGAACGCATGGAGCGGCCCGCCGGCCTGGACACCGTCGAGGAGGAGCCCGAGCAGTTCGAGCCGGATGAATACGCCGTCGAGACCCAGGTGGAGCAGAGCCCGTTTGCCCCTCCGCAGCCGGAGCCCCCGGCTCCGCAGCCGCCATCGGGAGCGCAGGATCACGGCACCCGCTGGCTGACACCCGAGCCCGAGAGCGGCCCCTCGCTGGAGCTGGCCCCCGAGCTGCAGCCGGAACCCCCCCGCCAGATGCACGATGTGGGGATGCCGATGGCTTCTCCGGCCATGCCGGCTGCCGAGCCGTACAGTCCCGCCGGCGAGCAGCCCGAGCCTCCGGTGGAGGGCGACTGGGCGGATTACGACGAGGAGGATGATGAGTACCAGCCCGACTTCGTCGAGCCGTTCTCGCTCTTGAACAACCTCATTCGCGAGAACTTCGCCCAGCCCCAGGTGCCCACCGAGCCGACGCCGGTGGTGGAGGTCATCGGGTATAGTTCCGAAAAGCAGGTTCTTTCCTACGAGCAGGTCGGCAAGGGCGGCAAGCACAAGATCGGTCCGAAAAAATTCGTTCTGACCCACTACAAGGATCCCGGTTCGGCCCGGGTGATGTTTACCGACGATTTCTCCGGCGGGGTCATAACCGGAGGGCGCACGGTGGCGGTCGACGAGTTGAAGACCAGCACCAACCAGGTTTCGCGCAAGAGGGGCCGCAACATATACGCCTACAAGCTTATGAAGGGCGACTACGCCAATTTGATTCACGAGGGCGGCGGTTCCTTCGTGCGCTTCGTCAACCCCCCCAAGCTCCCGCCCGCTCCCAGGACCAAGAAGCTCGACGCCATGAGCTGGAAGATCTTCGGTTCGACCTTCCTGGCCCATGTTCTCTTCATAGTGATCCTGAGCTTCTTCTCCAAGGACGTCAGCGCCGCCGCGGACGCCGACATCGACCGGTTCGCCAAGGTGGACATGAAGGACATCCAGATGGAGAAGCCCGAGGAGGAGGCCGAAATCCCCCTCGATCAGCTCCCCGAGCCCGAGAAGGAGGAGGCGGAGAAAGCCGAGGAAGAGAAGCCCAAGGAAGAGGAAAAGCCCAAGGAAGAGAAGAAAAAGCCCAAGAAAACCAAGAGGCGCAGCCGGAAGAAGGGCAGCGGCCCGGGCGACGGCGGGGGCGGCGCCGGGATGATGGCCGCTCTGGGCAATCTCTCGCAGAAGAAGCCCTCGCGTAATATCGTCGCGGCGGTGTCCAACCTGGACGCCGTGCGGGTGCCGGGAGGGCGCTCGCGCTACAAGGTGTCCGGTCTGGTCACCAAGCTGCCCACCTCCTCCGTGGTGGTCTCCCGCGGCAAGGGAGTGGGGGTCAAGGCGGGCATCGACCTGTTGCGGGGCGGCAAGGGCCGCGGGGGAGTGGCGGGGATCGGCCCCGGTGCGCTGCGCGGCGGCAGGACCGGCAAGCGCGGCGTGGGCGGCGTGGTGTTCAAGGCGCCCAAGCGCAAGATGCGTGTGCGCGGCCACCTGAGCCGGGAGGCCATCGCCAAGGTGGTGCGCAAGCACCTCAGGGATATCCAGTATTGCTACGAAAAAAACCTGCTGTTGAATTCCAAGCTGGCCGGGAAACTGATCATGGAGTGGACCATCACCATCTCGGGTTCGGTGAGCGTGGTGAAGACCAAGAGCAACACCATGGCGACACCGGCCGTGGCCATGTGTGTTTCCGCCAAGATCAAGGGTTGGAAGTTCCCGCGGCCCAAAGGTGGCATAGTGGTGGTGTCCTACCCGTTCATATTCAACTCAATTGGATTCTAATATGCACATCCGGAGGGAGGGTCTGATGCACCCTTCTAGGCACTTGATAGGCCGAAAATCACCGATCTTGAGTCAAGTCTCATCGGAGCCTCCAGACACCCGCGAATCGGCCTTGTCCCGTGGCGCTCCGCGCCACGGGGCTCGTACTCATGGTTCTTTGACGCTTTCCGCCCTGCTGGTTCTGGCCGTGCTGGTATTCACTACAACGGCGGCCCGGGCCCAGGAGGAAGACCTCGACCAGGGCAAGGTTTTCGCCATCCAGGCCCGTACCTACCGCATGAATCATGAGTTCTCGCTGTCCGTGGCGTTTCTGCCCCTGGACGCGTTCTACAAGTTCTTCGCCGTGTCGGGGCACTACGTGGTGCACTTCACCGACATGTGGGCCTGGGAAGCTATTCATTTCTCGTTCTCCAAATACCTGGACGTGGACACGGGCCTGAAGTCCGAGTTGTCGGACAGGTGGGATGCCAGCGCGACCGACACGCCGCGCATCGATTATTTCATCGATACCAACCTGATGCTCAAGCCGCTCTATGGGAAGATGACCCTGTTCGACAGCCTGGTCATTTACATGGAGACCTACTTCATCCTGGGGATCGGCGCGGAGAAATTCGAGACCGCCTGGTTCCCGTGCGGGGACATAGGCGTGGGAATGCGCATTTTCCTCACCGACACGCTGTCGCTCAGGTTCGAGGCGCGTGAGTACATCTATCTGGAGGAGGGGGGCGTGGACAGCACGCTCTACTTCGGCATCGGGTTCTCCTACAATGCCTTCGCCGAGGAGCGCCCGGCGAAGGAGATCAAGGGGGTCGAGCAATGAAAGCCCCCAGACTCCTTCTCCTCGGGGTGTTGATGTTGGCGGCTGTGCCCGCCATGGCCCAGGACCGCTCCTACAAGGAAAAGAGCATCTACGGCCCAATCCAGCGCCGGGTTTTCGAGCTTGACCACGAGATCGCCATCGGCTGGGCCTACCTCCCGTTGGATCCCTACACCAAGGGTTACGGCGCCCAGCTGAGCTATACGATCCATTTCAACCATTTCCTCGCCCTGGAGCTGTTCCGGGTGGGCTGGTCCTACAATTTCGACAGCCAGCTGAAGACCAAGCTGCTCGACCAGATGCCCGACGTGTCCCCCGCGGAGTTTCCCGCGGTGATTTTCTTCGAGAACACCAATCTGGTGTTCAAGCTGCTCTACGGCAAGCAGTCCCTGTTCAACCGGACGGTAGTGCACTTCGAGGTCTACGCCACCCTGGGCGGAGCGTTTCTGTTCCGCAATCCCTATCCGATCTGGGACGGCGATCTTACCAACGCGCGCTATGAATTCGGCGTCAACGGGGGCTTCGGCGCCCGCTTCTGGTTCAGCCCCCGCTGGTCTTTCAAGATCGACCTGAGGGATACCGTTATTTTGTTGTGTTTCAATCGGGGAGATTTCCCGCTGGAGAACTCGGCCCTGATTGGCCTCTCTTTCGCCGTGAATATCTAGGAGAACGTGTTCATGTGCATAGCGAAGACACGGCCCTGGTTCCTGCTGCTTATCCTGGTGGTGGCATTCTGGACTTTCTCCGCCGTCGCCCAGGAGGAAGGCGGCGAAGCTGCCCCCGAGGAGGGCGGCGAGGCGCCGCCTCCGCCCCCGCCCCCGCCTGCTCCCGGAGGGGATACCGGTTTGAGCGACGAGGAGATGAAGGAACTGGAGGGTATGGTCGAGGAGGAGGTCCGGGTCGGGCCCGAGGTGTTCGACGAGGGAGTCAGGCTCTACTACGAGGGCAGTTACGTTGACGCCGCCCAGCGTCTGTGGGACTACATGGCCGGCAACTCCCCCGGGGCCGAGCAGTACGGCTACGCCGAGTATTTCCTGGCCATGTCCTTCGACAAGCTGAACCTGACCCACGCGGCCATGGAATACTACTTCAACGTGGCCAAGAACCGTACCAAGCCCGAGTTGCTCCCCGACGCCCTGGAGGCCATCGAACGCATCAGCCGCGACAACCCCTTCGACCAGGAACTGATATTAAAGGATCTGGTATACGACACCGGGTTCGGGTACGTGCGCGAGGACCTTCGCGACTTCGTCGAGTATTACCAGGGCTTGTTGGATTACCGCAACGGTTTCATCAAGTGGGGGCGAAGACATTTCGGCAAGATCGAGAAGGAGTCCTACTATTATTACAAGTCGCTGTACGTCCAGGCGGTCTACGAGCTGGTCAAGTACAATCTCGACGACGCGCTGAAGACCTTCACCGAAATTCTCGAGTCAGACATCGAGCAGGCCGACGTCATTAACAGCACCCGGCAAAGCGTGGCCCGGATCCTGTTCGAACAGAAGAAGTTCAAAGAAGCCTACGTCATGTACGAGACCATCGACGCGCCCATCGAGAAGCAGGCCTCCGTATTCCTGGAGGAGGCCTGGGCCCAGTATTATATGAAGGACTACCGGCGGGCCATGGGCCTGCTGTATGCCCTGGAAGCACCGGCATTTTACCGCTACTTCAATCCGGAGAAGTACCTGATCAAGGCGCTGATCTACAAGAACCTGTGCCACTACAACGTGGCCAAGGACGCGGTGGCCGAATTCCGTCAGTACTACGGGGAAGCCATCGACGCCATCTACGACCGGGTGGATCTGGACAAGAACGGGATCATCATGGACGCCGCCCTGCAGGAGCCGGCGCTGGTGGAACTGGGCCACTTCCAGCGGTTGCTGGACACCGAGTTGGGGATGCTGGACAACTTCTCCGCGGCCTGGGCCGACAACGGGCTGCAGGAGCACCTGGCCCGCGTTTACGATCTCAAGATCCGCGACACCAACCGCCGGCTCGAGGACCGGCTGGATCTGGGGATCCGGGCAGTGGCCGAGAGGCTTTTGGAGTTCGAGGAGCAGATGAATCTGCTCGAGTACGAGATCGGGCTTTCCATCTACAAGCGCATCAAGGGTGCGCCCACCGAGAAGGAATCCAAGAAAGACCGCATTCCCTCCTCGGGGCCGCTGGTGTACTACGAGTTCGACGGTGAGTTCTGGAACGACGAGCTGCACGACTTCCGTTTCTTCATCGAGGATCGTTGTTTCAGCGAGGAGCGCTGGGAGTGATCATGAAGTTCCACGAGCGAGTCGGTTTTCTGTTTGTCCTGGCGGTGCTTGGCGCCATGCTGTGCGGGTTTTCCCTGACCGATGAGGCCGAGGAGAAGGCCGAGTTCGTCGAGGGCCTCAAGCGGGATGTAATCAAGGTGGATCACTCCATCGAGGTGACCAAGGACCTGATCAAGAAATCCAAGGGGGCTCCCTACCTGCCGGATATCATCTTCCGCCTGGCTGAGCTGTACGTAGAGAAGTCGCGCCTGGTGTACTACCTCGAAGTGGAGATGAAGGGGGCCGAGCAGGCCCTGGCCTCTCCCGAGGCCAAGCTGCTGAAGAACGAGGCCATAACAATATACAAAGACTTGATGCACCGCTTCCCCGAGTACCGCTACAACGACAAGGTGCTGTTCTTCCAGGGCCACGAGTACCACGAACTGGGCATGCACGAGGAGATGCTGGCCGCCTACAAGAAGCTGGTGGACGACTATCCCAAGAGCACCCTGCTGTTGGAGGCGCTATACATCGTCGGCGACTACCACTTCAACCACGACAACCTGGACGAGTCCGAGAAGAACTACAAGAAGATCCTGGAGTACCGCGAGTCGCCCATGCACGACATGGCCCGCTACAAATTGGCCTGGGTGGAGATCAACCGGGCCAAGGCCGAAAAGAAGCACTGGAAGAAGGCCTTGAGCCTCTTCGAGCAGGTGGCCACCTCGGCCAACAGCCCCGACGAGGGCATCTCGGTCGACACCCACAAGATGGTCAACATCAAGCTGGAGGCCATCAACGGGATCGTTTTCTGCTTCACCGAGGTGCACAAGGCCAAGATCGCCCTGGAGTACTTCCGCAAGCTGGCCACTTCCAAGATCGTCTACCTGCACGCTCTGTCCAAGCTGGCCAACCGCTATTTCATCAAGGAGCAGTTCGACAGCGCGGCCCTGATGTACCGGCGGATCATCGAGCTTTCCAACGACGTGGAGAAGAACCTGGACTACGCCCAGCGCATCTACGACGCCTCGGCCTTCTCCAAGAACAAGGAGAAGGTCGATGAAGACGTGCGGGCCATCGTCAAGGCCGCCGCGCGCTACGCATACTCCTGGCGGGTGCCCGACGAGGAGAAGAAGCAGCTGGCCAAGGAGTTCGAGGTCTACGCCCGCGACATCGTTACCAAGCTGCACAAGCTGGCCCAGCAGCGGGAGGAGAAGCGCGCCTATCGCATCGCCGCCCGGGCCTATAAGAACTACCTGAGCTTTTTCGACTACTCGGAGAAGCTCCAGGAGGTCAAGTACAACTACGCCGAGTCCCTGTTTAACTCCAAGCAGAACCTGGAGGCCGGCCGCGCCTATGAGGACATCGCCCGGGTGATGGAGGAGAGCAAGGACCGCAAGGATGCCATCTACTCGGCCATCCAGTCTTACCAGCACGCCCTGGCCGACGCCAAGTACCTGTCCAAGTTCGGGCTGGTCGAGGCCCGTCAGGGCATGAAGCAGCTGGGGGCGTACTACGTGTCCAAGTACGCGAAGGATCCCAAGACCCCCACCATCAAGTTCAACGTGGCCCGGATGTTCTACGAGCAGGGCGACTACAAGCAGGCCATCGAATCGTTCCTGGAGTACATCAAGCAATACCCCACCCACTCCGAGATGGCGGTGGCCGGCCACCTGGTGCTGGACTGCTACAAGCAGCTGGAGGACTACCGCGGCCTGGCCAAGCAGGGCCGGGCCTTCGTTTCCGACGGGAGCATCCGCGACGAGAAGTTCAAGCGCGAGGTCGTGGCCATCGTCGAGGCCGCCGAGAACCGCGAGATCGACAAGAAGACCCTCGAGGTGGCCAAGGACGGCGGGGACGCGGCCAAGGCCCTGATCGACTACGCCGAGGAAGTGGACGTCGGCCAGGCGGAGAACGTCATCTATCGCGCCTTTGTCATGGCCAAGGAGAAGCGCGACATCAAGCTGGCCTTCCAGGCCGGCGGCCAACTGGCCAACAAGTTCCCCAAGTCGAAGTACCTGCACGACATCTACGCCACCCTGGGCAACTTCTCGGCCCAGATGGCTGATTTCGAGCGGGCGGCCGCCTTGTACGAAGATTTCTACAACAAGTTCCCCACCAAGTCCGAAGCCCGCGAGGCCATGATGGCCGCGGCCCAGTTCCACAGCTACCTGGGCAACTTCGCGGCGGCCATCAAGGATTACCAGGTCCTGCTGGAAGGCGCTTCGGGGGACCAGCGCGGGCACATCATGGTGGAGATCGCCGACGCCTACGGCAAGATGGACGACTGGCGCATGGTGCTCACCACCGCCCGCCGGGCCGTGTCGGAGTTGCCGTCCTCGGTCAAGGGCCAGTTGCTTCTGGCCAAGGCGCTGGAGAAGCGCGGTAAGGCCGAGGAGGCCAAGCAGGCCTACATGGCGGCGGCCAGCTCCGGCGGACCCGATGACGTGGAACTGGCGGCGGAGGGCCAGTTCCGCCTGGGCGAGATGCTTTTTTCCGACTACGCCAAGATCCGCTTCGGCGCCGGACAGCCCGACCAGGCGGTTCTGGAAGGCAAGATGCAGATGATTCAGATGATGGAGCAGATCTACGCCGGGGTTGTGCAGATGAAGGAGCCCACCTGGGCGATAGCTTCGCTGTTCCGCCTCTACCAGCTTTACATTGATTTCGCCAAGTTCCTGGGCTCGGCACCCATCCCCGGCGAGCTGAACGCCGATCAGAAGAAGCAGTACAAGCAGATGCTCGCCGAGCAGGTGAAAATGCAGAGGCAGAACGCCGAAACTTATCTGGACACCTGCGTCAAGACGGTTCGGGAGAAGAAGGTGTTCGGCCCTTATGCCATGGCCTGCATCACCAAGCAGGAGCCCGCCGGAGACGTTACCCGGCGGCGCGGCGGCCGCAAGGCCACCGGGAAGCAAGTGGATGACCTCAAGGCCAAGCTGCTGAAGAATCCCGCCGATCTGAAGTCGCTCGACGACCTGGCCATGCTTTCCATCTGGAGCGGGGATTTCTACATGGCCCGGCTGGTCCTCAGCAAGGCCATGGAAATCAACGACAACCACGCGGATACACTGAATCTCATGGGAGTTATCGCCTTTCACATGGGAGAGGACCAGGACGCCTACGACTACTTCAAGAAGGCCGTGAGCGCGGATTCCTCTAACCTGCCCGCCCGGTTGAATCTCACGGCCATCTTCATGAAATACAAGGACGAGAGCCGGGCCAGGGCGGTTGTCAAGCCGGTGACCTCGCAGGCGCGGGCGACGGATCTTTCCACCCCCAACATCCATCCGTCGGTAAAGGATGCCCTGAGCGCGCTGCGCATTCGTTAGCGGGCGGGAGGACTGATGACTACGAAGAAGACGACATGCTGCCTGATTGTGATGGTCACCGCCGCGTTGCTGGCCGGCTGCGGAGGCTCCCTCTCCTACACGGTGGATCAGAGCCTGATCAAACGGCTGCCCAAGAGCAGCCGCCGTTCGGTTTTTCAGGCCGAGACGGTGGTTACCATAGCCGTAGATCAGAAGAGCACCACCAAGCGAAAGATAGACAGCACCAAGCGGGAGATCGCCCGGATCGAGGAGCGGGTCCAGGATCTGAAGAAGCGCCAGGAGAGCGCGGCGGCGCGTGAGGCGGACAAGATCAGCATGGAGATCGACATGCTGTGGGCCAAGGTGAGTTACCTGGAGGACAAGGTGGATCACCTGCGCTATGTCATGAAGCTCAGGGACAAGGAAATGCTGCTGGCCAAGGCGCAGTTCGAGCTGGCCAAGGTGAAGCTGGTGAAGAAACACTCCATCGCTTTCGACGGAAGCGAAGAAGATTTCGTGGATCAGGTTCGTTCCCTTCAGGAAGAAGTGAACGAGTTCAGGATGGACGTGGAAGAGGACGCGGCCGACCTCAAGGTGTCGGAGGACGAGTGGCTGGCCGTTAAGAAACAGTACTATTCGGCGGTGGGTGAATCTTCGAAAGGGTGGTGGACGGAATAGCCACGCCACGTGATGAGGGCTCTGATCATGCTGCGGATGCGTTTGGCAGTTCTGTTCTTGTTGCTGTTGCCGGCGGTGCCGGCCTGGGGACAGCCGAAGGACCGGCCCAAGGGCCGGTCTGACGAGGTAAAGAAGAAAGACGCCAAGGACGAGGCGGTGCTACGCGCCAAGGATCGGGTGTCCGGTTACGCCTCGCTGCGGGAAGTGATCCAGGAGTACAAGAACCTCCTGAAGGAAAACCCCGAGGACGCCGACGCCCATTTCACCCTGGCGCTGGCCTATCACGCCATGGGCAGCCTGAAGGAAGCCGAAGCCTCCTACACTCAGGCCATCAAGCACAACCCGGCCGAAGTGGACGCCCGTTTCAACCTGGGCGCCATCCTCCAGCGGCAGGGCAAGTTCAAGCAGGCCATCCGCATCTACAAGGAGACCATCGCCACTCACCCGGAGATGGCCGAACCGTACTTCAACCTGGGGGTGATTTACACCAAGACCGGGAACCTCTCCATGGCAATCGCCGCCTACCGGACGGCCACCGAGGTGTCCCCCTCCTTCGCCCTGGCTCACTTCCAACTGGCCGAGCTGTACCACCGCAAGCTGGACTTCGAGCGCGCCGAACAGGCCTACCGCCGGGCAGTCGAGGTGGAGCCGAAGTTCGCCGACGCCTACAACAACCTGGGCAACCTGTTCTACGAGCAGGGCCGGTCGGTCAAGGCCATGGAGTTCTACAAGAAGGCCATCGAGGCTCGTCCCCACGATCCAGAATTCCGCTACAACCTGGGTCTGACCTACTTCAAGACCAATCGCGTCGATGAGGCCATCTCGGCTTACAAGCAGGCCATCGAGCTGGATCCGGAATACGCCCCCGCTTACAACAACCTGGGAGTGGCCCTGGGGCGCAAGGGTCAGACCGAGGAGATGATCAAGGTCTTCAAGCAGGCCTGCAAGCTCGACGGCAAGTACATCGAGGCGCACTTCAACCTGGGTCTGGCCTATTTCAACTCCAACCGCTTCGACGAAGCCATCGGAATGTTCAACCAAACCCTGGTGATCGACAAGGACTTCGCCGACGCCCACGCCTACCTGGGAGAGTCCTATTTCCAGAAGGGGCCCCGTTTCCGCTCGGTGGCCCTGAGCCATTTCAAGAAGGCTATTTCAATCAATCCGGGCAAGGCCGAGTTCCGGGCCAAGATGGGCATCGTCTACATCGAGGAAGGCAAGCTGGAGGAGGCCGAGAAGACCTTCAAGCAGGCGCTGGCCATCGATCCCCAGGACGCCGAAGCCCGGGCACAGCTGGGACAGACCTACCTGGAGCAGGGCAAGAAGGACCAGGCCCTGGAGCAGTTCAACGAGGCCGCACGCATCAACCCCGACCACGTCGAAGCGCATGTGGCCCTTTCGAAGTTGTACGCCGAGAATAACGACTACGAGAACGCCATCAATCATGCCAAGGACGTGGTCCGCCTGGACCCCGAGCGGGTGGACGCCCGGATCGTTATGGGCGATCTGTACCGCGAGCGCGGGCTACTGGACCTGGCCTTCTCCGAGTACCAGGTGGCGGTGAAGCTGGACGCCAAGAACGCCCAGGCGTACTTCCGCATGGGCGACATATTCGGAAAGCGCGCCAACGTCCGCGAGCAGATCGCCCACTACCAGAAGTCCTTGAAGCTGAACCCCAAGCTGGCCGAGGCGCGCTACGCCCTGGGGGTGGCCTATTTCAACAACAACGAAATGGACAAGGCCATCTCGGAGCTGAAAAGGGTGGTGCGCGACAAGCCCGACTGGGCCAAGGGTCACCACAACCTGGCGGTGCTCTACTACAAGAAGGCCTTCAAGACCCGGGTGGGCCGCAAGAAGTACCTGGGCCTGTCGGAGAAGGAGTTTTTGCAGGCCATCAAGCACGACGAGAAAGACGCATACTCCCACAACGGCCTGGGCAAGGTCTACCAGGAGCTGGGCAACAAGGAAAAAGCCAGGCAATCCTACCAGAAGGCGTTGAAACTCGATCCCGCCTCGAAAGAGTTCAAGCTTTCACTGGAAAAACTGGAAAAAGCCAAATAGGGCTCAGGCTACCCAGTCGACGGGGCCCTTGCCCTCGCGGATGACGTAGGGAAACTCGCCGGTCAGGTCGATCACCGTCGAGGGGACGTTGGGCAGCGCGCCGCCGTCGATGGTCAGGTCCAGCACCCGGCCCATCGTGGTGTTGATCTCCTTGGGATCACAGATGGGCGAGTCACCGTGCACGTTTGCGCTGGTGCTGATGATCGGGTGCATCAACTCCTTGACCAGGGCCAGGCAGATGGGGTTGTTGGGGACCCGGATGCCCACCGTGCGCCGCTTGGACATCATGATCCGGGGAACTTCCTTGGTGGCTTCCAGGATGAAGGTGTAGGGTCCCGGAAGATACTTGCGCATGATCCGGTAGGCGCTGTCGGGCACCTGGGCGTAGCGGCTGATGTCCTTCAGATCGGAACAGATGAAACTCAAGGGCTTCTTGCGGGTGCGGTCCTTGAGCTGGTAGATGCGCTCGATCCCCGACTTGGAGAAGATGTCGCAGCCGATGCCGTAGACCGTGTCGGTGGGGTACGAAACCACCGCGCCCTGGGCCAGTGCTTCCACCACTCTGCGGATCAGCCGGGGTTGCGGATGGGTAGGATTTATCTCGATGATCATCGCTTTTCAGCCTCCCTGCGGGGCGTTTGAGCGGCGTATTTATGCACACTTGTAAATGGATTGCAAGCCCCGATTTCATATAACGCAAAAGGAATGAAAAGGATCTGCCCGCGGCGGCTTGACGGTGTCTAACCTCTTGTGTACACTACAAAAAACCATGGAGATGGATACATGAAAAAGAGACATGTCCTGTCGGGTTTTACGGCCCTGTTTCTGGTTCTGGCCTGGCCCCTACCGGTTCTGGCCCAGAACTACCAGATCCTGCACCAGGATCTGGATGCCAACCGCCACGGCTACACGGTGATCCGCGTGTGGGGCTCGCACTACGATATGGGCTACGCCATGGGAGCGGCGTTCGCCGAAGACATCTTTGTGGGCTGGCCGGAAATCAAGGGCCAGTTGGGGGCCCAGTACACCCTGGCCCGATCGATCATCGGGGCCACCACCTGGTTGCCGGCGGGGATCGAAGATGAAGTCGACGGCATCCTGGCCGGGGTGAAATCGGTTCATCCCGACATCGACATGGATGCCATCGATGTTAAATTGATGAACACCTTCTCCGACTGGGCCTACTACCACGGGTGCCGCTCCCACTCCTGCTGGGGCAGCTTCGTCCAGGACCCGGTGAAGACTCTTTCCATCCGGCGATTGGACTACGGCACTCCCTTCGACATGGCCCTGCACCATGTGGTGTGCGCCTGGGATCCCGGCGACGGCTCGCCGCGCTGGGTAAACCTGGCCTGGCCGGGCTATGTGTCGGTCATCACCGCGGTCAACCAGTACGGAACCCTGTCTTCGCTGCATGATTACGGCAACGGTGCCCAGTTCCCAAGCGGCTCCGTCTGCCGCAGCATCGCCGCCCGCTACATCCTGACCGGCATGGGCAACCGGCCGCTGAGCGGGCACGCCGCCTGGGCCCAGCAGGAATTATCCAACCTGGACGTGGCTTGCAGCTCCTTCATCAATTACTACGCACCCGAGGGACACGGTGGGGTGTTCACCTGCCAGACCGGCGGCCCCTGCGGGCAGCTGCGCGTGCCCCAGTCCGACTACTTCAACGGCGACGTGCTGATCACCACCAACACCCAGACCGACGGCCACTCCATGCCCTCCGACGACGGGTTCATGGATCCATACTACCAGCAGGGCGGGATCAAAACCCTGCAGAGCCACTTCGGGCTGATGGGCACCGGTGGCCTGCACCTGATGGCTGTCGAGTACCGCGCCGAGGAGGACATGACCATCTGGATAAACGGCCGCGGGCGCAGCGACCGGCTGGAGCTGGAGTGGGAGGATCTCTTCCCGGCCGACCAGCCCGACGCCGGCACCGACGCCGGGGGGCAGGACGCCGGGGGGCAGGACGCCGGGGGACAGGACGCCGGGGGGCAGGACGCCGGGGGACAGGATGCCGGCGGTGGTGACCAGAGCCAGCCCGCAGACGAAGACACCGGTGGTGGTTGCGGGTGTGGTTTTGGTGGTGGATCGGGATTCTCGCTGGTGCTGTTGATGATTGCCTTTGTAATTTTCCGAAGACGCGTTCGGTGATCTGCCCCAACTGCAAGCAGGAAGTTCCCGACGGTCCCGAGTGCCCCGCCTGCGGGATCGTGGTGGCCAAGTACAAGAAGAGGCAGAAAGCCCCCACCATAGTGGCTCCCCCGGCGCCGCCACAACAGACCGCCGAAGCCGTGGAAACCGGCGCCGAGGCCGGGCGCCCCTGGCCATTCCGGCCGGCCTCCGACCGCGTCCTGTGCGGGCTGTACGGGCAACTGGGGCGCATGCTGGAGTCGGGCATCGCCCTGACCGAGGCCCTGCGCCTTGCGGCCCAGCACAGCCGCGGCCGCCTGGCCACCGCGCTTGTAAACGTCCGCCTGCAAGTCGAGTCGGGAAAGACCCTGGCCCAGGCCCTTTCCGCCGATCCGGCCGTCTTCCCCGGCTCCGTCCGGGCGCTGGTGGAGGCCGGGGAGCGCACCGGGGCCCTGGCCCCGGTTTTCTTCGGCCTGGCCGAGAGCCTGGAGCTGCGCCTTTCGATGCGCCGGAGGGTGTTGCGGGCCTGCTTTTATCCATTCATCCTGTTCACCCTGTCCTTCTTCCTAATCCCGCTGTCCAAGCTCTTCATCGGCGGCCTGGGGGCCTATCTTAGGGCCTCGCTGGTGCCATACATCATAGCTCTCCTGATCGTCTCGGGAGTTCTGTTTCTGCTCCCCTGGGGCCTCAAGAGGCTTCTGGGGCCTCGACGAACCCAGTGCCTGCTGCGGGCCCTGCCGATCGCCGGGGGCCTGTACACCAGCCGGGCCAACGTGCGCTACTGCCGGCATTTGAGCGTGGCCCTGGGGGCCGGCCTGGACCTGTACACCTCGCTGCGCCTGGCCGCCCAGGCCTCCGGCGACGCGCTGGTGATGCAGCGATCGGAGGAAGCGGCCATCTCCGTACAGCGCGGCACCACCCTGGCCGAGGCCCTGGCCGCCACCGGCCTGTTCGACGACGAGTTCAATCTGGCGATCTCCGCCGGGGAGATGTCCGGCCGCCTGGAGGAGGCGTTGGACCAGCAGGCCCGCCTGCGCCAGGATACCTTCATTCACCGGCTGGAGTTGGCGGTCCAGGTCACCGCGGTGATGGTATTGATCCTGGTGTACGCCTACGTGGCCTGGAGCATCGTGGCCGAGTACAAGAACATCCTCGGCGGCACCGGGGCCCAGATGGAGCAATTAATGAAGGAGCTGGGCGGCGGAGGCGCAGACCTGCCCCCCGAACTGCGGGACATATTGAAGTGAGCCTGACAGAGCGCGTCGAAGTGATCCTGGTCGAGCCTGCCGAAGGCGGCAACGTGGGCTCCTGCGCGAGGGCTTTAAAGAACATGGGTTTCTCCTCCTTTAATATGGTCGATCCCCGCTACGAGGACCGGCCCATGGCCCGCAAGATGGCCGTCCACGCCCAGGACGTCCTGGAGTCCGTGAAGGTCTTCGAATCCATCGAGGACGCCACCAAAGACGCCCACTGGGTGGTGGCCACCAGCGTCCGCTCCCGGACCCATCCCGAACGCAAACCCCCCATGGTCCCCGAAGAGTTCATAAAAAGGCTGCGCGAGCTGCCCCAGGGTTCGAAAGCCGCACTGCTCTTCGGCCCCGAGCGCACCGGCCTGACCAACGCCCAACTGGGCAAGTGCCAGGACATCCTGACCATACCCACCGCCCAGGAATTCTCCTCGATGAACCTGGCCCAAGCGGTCATGCTGGTCGCCTGGGAGATCCGCAAGGCCGACCTGCAACCGTTGGTCTCGGCCTCACGCAACGAAACCGTCACCGCCGGCGAGATCGAAGCGCTGGTGGCCCATATGCGCCGCACCCTGGACATCATCGAGTATCTGGATGCCCAGAACCCCGACCTGATCCTGAACGATCTCAGGAAGGTCCTCGCGCGCTCCGCTTTGGATAGGCGCGAACTGTCCATGCTCCGCGGCATCTTCCACCGTATGGACGTCTACATCTCAGAGCATGGCGGCCCCCCAACCCCCAACCAGGCCCGCGGGAAGAAGAAACCGTAAGCGCAACCCGGACCAGTAGTGTCCGGATTCCGGACACGGTGTCCGGCATCACGACATACAAGTATTGACCGGACTTCTCAGAACCTATTGATTCTTCTCGATTTGCATTCAAAACCATTGAGTTGGCACGTTCTGTGCTTTCCCTTTTTGTCGAACAGGAGGTGTTAAATGATCCGGCCGATCCAAGGGTTGCGGGTGTATTTATAATGATGTATTATGAATACATGGCAAAGGACGAGGCTATTACCATAAGGCTTCCGGCTGGTCTGAAGCGTCGCCTGGAGAAACGGGCCCGGCGCTACCGCCGGTCCCTTTCTTCACAGGTCGTCGATGATTTGGAAGCGGTGCTGGATGCGGACCGCGGAGCGTCGAGTGGAAAGTTCCTTGGTCTCTATAAGGGCAAGATTCCCACCGATGAAGATATCAGAGAAGCGCGGCTGCTTCTCTGGGGGAGTCTGGGAAAACGGGACTGGCAAAGTGACTGACTACGTGCTCGATACCCACACCTGTGTCTACTCGTTGCTGAACCCTGGAAAACTCGGTAAGTCGGCACGTTCGGCACTGGAGAAAGTTGAATACGGAAAAGGCACGGCGTGGATTCCGGCGGCAGTCGTAGCAGAGATCGTTATACTACGTGAACTGGGACGCATAAAGATAGGTTTGCCCGAACTTGAAACTGCAATGGAGCGTGCACCTTGTTTGCGCTTTCTTCCTCTCGATTTGAAACAACTGGAAGAATTCGCCGTACACGTAACCATCCGCGACCCCTTCGATCGGCTGATTCTCAGCGCCACCCGGGCCCTGGGTGCCAAGCTGATCACCAAAGACAGCCGCCTTCGCGAGTCCGGGACGGTCAAGACTGTCTGGGACTGACCCTGGTTCTCTATGCCATGATGGAGAGGGCCACCAGGTAGTAGATGGTGATGCCGATTACGTCGTTGCCGGTGGTGACCAGAGGGCCGGCGGCTATGGCCGGGTCGATCTTGATCAGGCGGAAGACGACCGGGACTAGGACGCCCATCATGGCCGAGACGGTGATGGCCGCGGACATGGCCACCCCCACCGTCCAGCCCAGCATTTGGTTGCCGTGCCAGAGGTGGGCGGCCAGGCCCACCACCAGGCCGCAGACGATGCCCATGATGATCCCGATGGCCAGCTCGCGGGTGAGGAACCTGCCCAGGTTGTCGAAGTCCACACGGCCGGTAGCGAAGCCGCGGACCACGATGGTGGAGGACTGGGTTCCCACGTTCCCGCACATGGCCGCGATTACCGGGATGAAGGTCATCAGGGCCAGCATCTCGGGGAAAGAGACCTTGAACTGCCAGAGCAGGAAGCCGGAGAGCAGCCCGCCGGCCACGGTGGCCAGCAGCCAGGGCAGGCGGGCCGAGGCGATCCTGAAGATCCGGTTGGTGTAGACCAGCTCGGGCTCCTCGGCGCCGGCCATGCGCAGGATGTCCTCCTCGGCCTCCTCCTCGATGACGTCGACGGCGTCGTCGTGCAGGATGCGGCCGAGCAGCGCGCCGTGGTCGTCGACAACCGGAAGCGTGATCAGGTCGTAGCGCTTGAACATCTGGGCCACCTCCTCCTGATCCACGTCGGTGGCCACGGAGTGAAAGTCGCGGTCCACCAGTTTGCTTAGCGGGGTGTTGGGACGGGCCAGGATGAGCTTGTCCAGAGACAGCGAACCCACCAGCCGGTTGTCGTCGTCGACAACATATACGAAGTGGAGATCCCCGACGTCCTCGGCGTTGGCGCGGATGGCCTCGACCGCCTCGTCCACGGTGGCCCGTTCCAGTACCGAAACCAGCTCTACCTGCATGAGGCCGCCGGCGGTGTCCTCGGGGTACTTGAGCAGGGTCTCGACCTCCCGCCGGTCTTCGCTCGGCAGGGCGGCCAGGACTTTCTTGGCCAGCTGGCGGGGCAGGTCGGCGATGACGTCGGCGGCGTCGTCGGAGGCCATCTCCTCGAAGGCCGAAGTGAGCTGATCGGGGCTGAGCAACTCGGCCAGGTCGTCGCGCAGGTGATCGGGGAGCTCCTCCATCAAATCGGAGATCTGGGCGATGTTCAAAGGCGCGATCACCTTGGGCCACAGGTCCCGCTCCAGCCGGTCGAAGATGATGGCCATGTCCGCCGGCTGCAGCAGCGTCAGGAAGTTGCGCAGGGCCTTCTGGTCCCCGGACTGAACCAGCTCCTCCAGGTCGTCGACTTCCGGCAGGTTTTCAGGACGGTACTCCACGCCTCACCTCGCGTTGGTGAGGGAAACTACCGCAGCGGGGAAAGCCAGTCAATCGCGATGTGGGATATTTCTAACGCTGCCAGAAGACCTTCAGACCGGTGAAGGCCGGGGAAACCTCGTCGTCGGTCGTCAAGGTCACCTCCACCGACAGCCAGCGTCCCCGGGGCACTTCGGCGGAGATGTCCGCCGTCCAGGGCGGGGGTACCGCCGGGTCGGCGTCGTGGTGGGGAGACCAGGCGGCGGAGGCCAGACCGCCCCGGGTGGCGGCGGTGCGCGCCCGCACGCGGATCTCGTCGTCGGCGCCCATGCTGCCGCTCCATTCGATGGTGTCCCACTGGGCGTCGTCGTAGCCCGAGTCGAAGTCGATGGTCCAGGTGCCGTGCTTGAGCGTGATGGTGCGCAGCTGGTAGCCGGTCATGTCCGAGTAGGTGTAGGGCGCGCTGCCCACCGTGAAAACGTCGAGCAGGTTCCCGCTGGCACTGTACTTGGTGGCGTGCCCCGAGCCGTAATTGATGGCCCAGATGTTGTTGTCGAAGTCGATGGCCATACCCAGGGGCCCGGAAGCGTTCACTCCCAGACCGGCCACCGGGTACTGGGCCAGGTTGGTGCCGTCCGGGGCGAATTTGGATATCTTGTTCTGGGTCCATTCGGCCACCCAGATGTTGCCGTCCTGATCCACAGCCACGCCGCGGCTCTGTCCGGAGCTGCCGTCACTGCGGCCGAAGGTGGTGACCGCCCCGGTGGCCCCGTTGACCTGGATCACGCCCGCGGTGCCGCCGGTCCAGTTGCCGTACCAGACATTGTTGTTCTGGTCGATGGCGAGGCCGTAGGTGTTCATCCCCGGGTTGACCGACATGACGATCTGGCCGTTGGCGGTGTTGATCTTCCTCAATTGCCCGGAGCCCAGCGTGGAGATCCACAAGTAGCCGTTGCCGTCCACCGCCGCGCCGTAGGCGTGGCTGCCCTGCAGATCGACGTCCAGCAGTTGCACGCAGCGGGGGACCCCGTCGGGATTGGAGTTGTCCACGTCGGAACCCGAGTACTTGTAGATGTGGCCGGCGCCCCAGGAGCCCAGCCAGGCGTTGCCGTCCTGGTCGATGGTGACCGCCCGCACCGCCACGCCCGATCCGGTCACGTCCGCGCGGCAGATCAAGTTGCCGTCGACGTCCAGGTGGGAGGCGTTGCCGTGGATGGGGTTGGCGGCGTCGCAGTTGGACAGGATGTTCTCGCAGCCGCGGTTGCCCACCCAGACGGAGTTGTCCACTGCCACCGCGGTTCGCGAGGGGCTCCAGCCCCAGGAGGAGTACTTGCTGATCAGCTGGTCGGTGTGGGTATCGTACTTGCGCACCGTGTGGCAGGTGGTTCCGCTGTAGCAGGGAGGATCGCTGGCACAGCCCGAGGCGGCGTTGCAGACCTCGTTGGTCCCGGCGATCCAGATGTAGTGGGGGGACTGGGTGGCCGAGTCCAGGCGCAGCTCGTCGGGGTTGACCGTGTTGGACACGCCGTCGGCGGCGCCCTTGCCCCAGTCGTCCTCTCCGCTCCACTCCTGCTCGTAGCAGCTCTCCCCGCAGGTGCCGCAGGCGTTCAGCAGGCCCTCGTCGGTCAGGCCGTCGCAATCGTTGTCCACCCCGTCGCACTCGGTCTCCGAACAGACCTGCAAGGCCGGATCGCACACGGTCTTCTCGGGGCAGTCCGGGTTCTGCGGATCGCAGTAGATACACTGGCCGCAGCTGTTGCGCTGGCCCTCGTCGGTCAGGCCGTCGCAGTCGTTGTCGATGTTGTCGCACAGCTCGGTGTCGTCGCACCAGCCGCAGGCGTTGGAGCCGATGGCCCACTGCTCGTCGGTTTCCCCGTCGCAGTCGTTGTCCAGGCCGTCGCAGACCTCCGGCTCGGGTAGCACGTCGCCCTCGCAGGGGCCCCACAGCTCGCCGCCGATGCACTCCATCAGGCCTTCCTGGCACTGGCCCACGCCCTGGGTGCCGTCCGGGCCGCGGTAGCACACCTTGGTCTCGTTGCCCGAGCAGCCCCCGCAGCCCTCGTCCACCATCCCGTCGCAGTCGTTGTCCAGGCCGTCGGCGCACACCTCCTCGGGCACCGCGCCGCAGCCGCCGCAGGCGTTGGTCACGCCCTCGTCCACCAGCCCGTTGCAGTTGTCGTCGATCTGGTTGCAGGTTTCGTTGGCACCCGGGTTAATGGAGGCATCGCCGTCGTTGCAGTCCTCGGGCGGGGAGAACCCGTCACCGTCGCCGTCGGGCAGGCAGCCTTCGTCCACCGCGCCGTCGCAGTCGTTGTCCTCTCCGTCGGCCACACCGTTTTCGCATTCGGTCCCCGGGAGCACTTCGCCCGCGCATTCGTTCCAGACGTAAGCGCCGCCCGACTCCACGCAGTCATGGTAGCCGCCGTGGCAAATGCCGATGCCCAGGGTGTTGGGGGGACCGGAGTAGCACGGCTGGTGGGTGGGGGGATGGCAGGTGCACTCCAGGCCCGCGCCGCCCTCCTCGCAGTGGCAGTTGGGATCGCAGTCGCAGTTCTCGTCAACCTCTCCGTTGCAGTCGTTGTCCAGGGAATCCCCGCATTGCTCCGGGGGCACTTCGCCACAGGTACCGCAGGCGTTCAACAGGCCCTCGTCGGTCTCCCCGTTGCAGTCGTTGTCCAGCCCGTCGCAGACCTCCTCCTCGGGGACCCGGTCGCCCATGCAGGGACCGAACTGCCGGTTCTCCTGGCACACCCGCAAGCCCGGGTGGCAGATGCCCACGCCCTCGGTGCCCGCCGGACCGGTGTAGCAGGAGCTGGTCGTTCCCCAGTCGCAGCCGCAGTCGCTCTCGTCGGTTTGCCCGTCGCAGTCGTTGTCCTTGCCGTCGTCGCAGATTTCAGAGGCGTTGGGATGGGTCAGGCGGTCGGTATCGTCGCAGTCGCGGCTGGAGCCGCAGTTGGTGTAGTAGCCGTCCTCGTCCATGTCGATGCAGTCGGAGCCCCCGTCGCCGTCCTGGCCGCCGTCCTCCGGCGGCTTGGGGGCGCAATATCCGTTCTTGCACTCCTCGCCGGACGGGCAGTCGTCGTCGGCTTCGCACGGTTTCAGGCAGGCACCCGAGATGCAGTTGTAGCCGTCGGGGCACTCGTCGGAGGTGGTGCAGGTAGCCCGGCAGGCTCCCTCGATGCAGACTTCGTTCTCGCCGCAGTCCTCATCCGCGGTGCAGTACCTGATGGCTTTCTCGTCGGAGCAGGCCAACAAGGCACACAGGACGGCGATGAGAGTACACAACGGCACCCAACGTCTTTCATCCCAATCATTTTTCATGGCTTCTCCTCGGCTCGAATATTCCATCTCCCGATTATATATATGATTTTTGACGTGCGTAAATACGTAGTCTGGACAGCCGGAAAAACCCCCGAATTTCAAGCAATTGAAGTTTTGGGTTGCAGGCTTTTTCGCCTTTGTTTACCTAGGGGAATGCCTGGATTCACCCATCTGCATTTGCATTCCCAATACAGCCTGCTCGACGGCGCAATCCGCCTCGATCAACTGATGAAACGCCTTCCGGAACTGGGGATGGATTCCGTGGCGATCACCGATCACGGCAACATGTTCGGTGTGGTCGACTTCTACCAAAAGGCCAAGGCGGCGGGGATCAAGCCCATCATCGGCTGCGAGGTGTACGTGGCCGGTCCCAAGGGTATGCGCGATCGTACCTCGCGGGAGGTTTACCACCTGGTGCTGATCGCCCGTAACCAGGAGGGGTACTCCAACCTGTGCACCCTGGTCAGCCAGGGATACCTGGAGGGTTTCTATTACCATCCACGGGTGGACAAGGATCTGCTGCGCAAGCATCGCGGCGGGTTGACTGCGCTCTCGGCCTGCCTCAGCGGAGAGTTGGCCTCGCGGATCAAGGAGGGGCGGGTGGAAGTCGCCCGGGAAGCGGCCCGGGAGTATGCCTCCATCTTCGAGCCCGGCCAGTTCTATCTGGAGGTCCAGCAGAACGGCCTCAAGGAACAGGCGGTGGTCAACGAGGTGCTCAAAAAGATCTCCGCCGAGACCGGGTTGCCCCTGGTTGCCACCAACGATTGTCATTATCTCAACAAGGGCGATCACCGGGCCCACGACATCCTCTTGTGCATCTCCACGCGCACGACCATCGACGACCCTCGCCGCATGCGCCACGACACCGACCAGCTGTACCTGCGCTCGTCCGAGGAGATGGAGGATTTGTTCAAGGACTTCCCTCAGGCGCTGGAGAACACCCAGAAGATCGCCGCGGAGTGCTCGCTGGAGCTGGATCTGGAGAAGGTCTACCTGCCGCATTACGAGGTTCCCGAGGGATACGACCTGGACAGTTTTCTGGAGGCCAAGGCCCGGGAGGGGCTGGAGCGCCACCTGCCCGCGGTTCCCCAAGAGGAGCATGAAAACTACAACCGGCGCCTGGAATACGAGTTGGACGTTATCAAGCGCATGGGCTTCTCCGGCTACTTCCTGATCGTCTGGGACTTCATTTCCTACGCCAAGCGGCAGGGGATCCCGGTGGGGCCCGGACGCGGTTCGGGCGCCGGTTCTCTGGTGGCGTATTTCCTGGGCATCACCGACCTGGATCCGCTGCCTTACGGGCTGCTGTTCGAGCGCTTCCTGAACCCCGAGCGCATAAGCATGCCCGACTTCGACATCGACTTCTGCCAGGACCGCCGCGGCGAGGTCATCAGCTACGTGAGCGAGAAGTACGGCCACGATCGGGTGGGGCAGATCATCACCTTCGGGCAGCTCAAGCCCAAGCTGGCCATCAAGGACGTGGGCCGGGTGATGGGGCTCTCCTTCAAGGAGACCGACCGGATCTCCAAGCTGGTGCCCATCGGCCCCGACGTCACCCTGGAGAAGGCCCTCATCGAGGAACCCCGGCTGCAGGAGGTGCAGGAAGAGAAGGACGAATACCGCGAGCTGATCCAGGTGGCCCGTTCGCTGGAGGGCTTAAACCGCCACTACGGCACTCACGCCGCCGGGGTGGTTATCTCCGACAAACCCCTGCTGGAGCACGTGCCGGTGCTCAGGGGCGAGGAGGGGGTGCTGACCACCCAGTTCGCCAAGGACGAGGTGGAGAAGGTCGGGCTGGTGAAGTTCGACTTTTTGGGCCTGAAGACCCTGACGGTGATCGATCACGCCCTGAAGCTCATTCGCCAGAACGGCACCGATCTGGACATCGGGCGCATTCCCCTGGACGATCCCAAGGTGTTCGAGCTGCTCATCTCCGGCGAAACCGACGGGGTGTTCCAGGTGGAGTCTTTGGGATTCAAGCAGCTGATGAAGGAGCTGCGCCCCGACCGCTTCGAGGACATCATCGCCGCCGTGGCCCTCTACCGCCCGGGCCCGATGAAGGCCGGCATGGTGGAGGACTACGTCAACCGCAAGAACGAACCCCGGCGGGTGGCCTATCCCCACCCGGCGGTGGAGCCGGCCCTGAAGAACACCTACGGGGTGATAGTGTACCAGGAACAGGTGATGCGCATCGCCGTGGATCTGTGCGGGTACACCATGGGTCAGGCGGACATCCTGCGCAAGATCATGGGCAAGAAGAAACCCGAGGCGATGGCCCGCCAGAAGAAGATGTTCGTCGAGGGTGCCGTCCGGACCAGCAACATGCCCCGTTCCGAGGCGGTGGACCTCTTCGACAAGATCGAGAAATTCGCCGGGTACGCCTTCAACAAGTCGCACTCGGCGGCCTATGCGTTGATCTCCTACCAGACCGCCTATCTCAAGGCCCACCATCCGGTGGAGTTCATGGCCGCGCTGCTCTCCTCGGAGATGAACAACACCGACAAGCTGGTGCCCCACATCGCCAAGGTGCGCGAGATGAACATCGAGCTGCTGCCTCCCGATGTCAACCGCTCCGAACGGGCTTTCTCGGTGCCTGAGGGCAAGATCCTCTTCGGCCTGGGGGCGGTCAAGGGCCTGGGGGACGCGGCCATCGAGGCCATCGTCGAGGCCCGGGCCGAGCGGCCCTTCGGGTCGCTGTACGACTTCTGTGCCCGCATGGACCTGCGCAAGCTGAACAAGCGGCTGGTGGAGGCCTTGATCAAGTGCGGGGCCATGGACGGGTTCGGGGCCACTCGCGCCTCGCTGTTCGCTGCGGTAGACCTGGCAATCAACCGGGCCCAGGCCCGTCAGAAGGAGCGCCGGAGCGGGCAGCGCAGCCTGTTGGAGATGATGTCCAATGGCGACGCAGCCAGCCTGGACACCGAGCCGCCCATGCCCGACATGCTGGAATGGGCGGAGCGGGCCCGGCTGTCTAATGAGCGCGAGGCGCTGGGATTCTATATCACCGGCCACCCGCTGGAGCGCCATCGGGGGATCGTCTCGCGCATGGCCAACTGCTCCACCGGACGCATCGCCGAGGCCGGCCGCCGGCGCGAGGTGACCATGGCGGTCCTGGTGGCGGGGATGCGCGAGCGACCCCTGAAGAACGGGACCGGTCGTATGGCGGTGCTCACCCTGGAAGATCTGGAGGGCACCTGCGAGGCGGTGGTGTTCTCCAAGGAGTTTGCCGAGCACGAAACTGCGCTCAAGTCCGGCGAGCCCCTGCTGGTGACCGGGCAGGTGGCCATGGAAGGCGACGAGAACCCGGTGGCCCGCCTGCGGGTGCGCGAGGTGTGTATGCTGGGCGACGCCCGCGAGCAGAAGACCCGCTGCGTGCGCTTCCGGGTCCCCGCCGAGAGCCTGTCGCGAGAACGGCTGGAGGAACTCAAGACAATCCTCAGCCGGTTCCGCGGCGGCTGCGCCGCCTACCTGCACATCGGGCTGCATGAGTGCGGATCAGAGACAGTGCTGAAACTTCCCGAGCAGGTGGGCCCCTCGGAGGAGATGGAGCACGAAGTGGACAGTCTCTTCAAGAAGAAGGTTACCGAGTTTTCCTGATTCCCATTCCCAGGATCATCAATACCAGTACAAGCAAGGGCAGGTTGGTTTCATTGGTGGAGGAACAACTGCAACTGTCGCCGCCGCCCCCGCCGCGGCAGTCCACATCGTCGTCGTCGACCAGCGCGTCGCAGTCGTTGTCCAGCCCGTCGTCGCAGGTGGTTTCGTGCTCCTCGGGAGGATCGCCGGGGATGCACTCCTGGGGCTGGCCGTCGATGCAGGTGTCCACGGTGACCATGCAGACGCCGAAGCCGCAGGTGTAGGTGCCCAGGTCCTCGTCGGTCAGCCCGTCGCAGTCGTCGTCGACGCCGTTGCAGGTCTCCACTCCGGAGATGCCGGACTCGGCGCAGGTTACCCCGGCCATGTCGGCTGAGCACACGTATTCGCCGTATTCGCAGGTGTCCTCGTCGGGACCGTCGCAGGGATCGCCCAACTCGGGCCAGTCCTCGTCGATTTCCTCGTCGCAGTCGTCGTCGACGCCGTTGCACAACTCGGGGGTGGGGTAGTCCCCGGCGCATACCAGGCCGTCCTGCGCGGGATTGCACTCGAACGTGCCGTTTTGGCACATATCCGGATCCTCGGCGGCGTCGCTGTCGCAGGGCTGGCCCAGATCGGGGAAGTCCTCGTCGGTCTGGTCGTCGCAATCGTTGTCCACGTAGTCGCACAACTCGTCGGCGCCGGGGTAGACCAGGTTGTCGTCGTCGTTGCAGTCGACGTCGGCGCAGTGGCCGTCCGAGTCGTTGTCAACGCACGCCACCAGAACCGAGTTGGGCTGCCCGGGCGTGCCGTTTACGGCATTGCCGCCCGAGTCGGTGCCGTTCCGGGCCACCGCCGGATCGTTGTCCGCCCAGTTGCCGGCCAGATCACCGGTTTCCAGGGGGTCCACCCGCTCCATGGAGAGCGGGGCGGCGGTTCCGGCGTACCAGCCGTTGGTTTCCCCGGCACAATCGACGAAATCAATGACCGCGTCCAGGTCGTCCCTGAGAGTCAGCGAGTCACCGGCGTCGTCGAGATCCAGGGCGGCGGACACCAGGTCGGCGTCCAGGTCGTCGACCGCGCTGTCGTCGCGCTCGATCAGGAAGAAGCCGTTGGCCGGGATGCTGCAGTCGCCCCCGGCGCAGTCGGCGGTGGAGATGGTGCAGGTGGTTTCTGAGGCGTAACCTTCGTCGTCCACGATGATCCAGCCGTCGAGGTCTATAGGCTGGCCGGTGTTGTTGTACAGCTCGATCCACTCATCCGGGGCTGCGGCCACCGACCCGGCCCAGGCCACCTCATTGATGACCACATCGCCGGGGCTGGCTGCCATGGCTGTCCCGGTCGCCAGGGCGAAAATCGCGGCCGAAACTGCAATAAATCTCATGTTGGGGCTCCTTTCGGTGGGCTCATTATCAGAGCCCGAATCGCCGCTTGTCAAGCACCGCCGATTCGGCCATGGATTTGACACTCGCCGTCATCTTCGATATGTGGAATATAAATCACCCACAGGAGGGCGTTATGAAGCGGAGTGGCCTGATCTGTTTGGTATTGCTGGTTTCTTTCATATTTGCACTGCCGGCCTTCGCGCAGCAGGGAACCCGTTGGGGCGGTGCGGACGGCATTGATTTCGAGCGCTTCAAGCCCGCGTTGGATCTGCAGGGCCTGGTGCTGACCGAGGGAGGCCAGGGCGAACTGGCCGGGGATTTCAACATCGGCTTCTACCTGCACTACTCCCGCAACCCCCTGGAAATGATGGGGTCGGCCCTTCTCAGCGGCGAAGCGGTCGAATACTCGGTGGTAACCAACCGGCTGGCCGGCAACCTGTACGGATCGGTCGGAATCACCGATTGGCTGGCATTCGGGGTGGACGTCCCCGCGGTTTTCATGCAAGACGGCGATGGGGTCCTCGACCGGGGAACCGGCGCTCCCATCTGGGACCTGCACAGCTTCGCCCTGGGCGACATCCGGGTGGTGCCCAAGGTGACCATGCTGCGTCAGCGTTCTCACGGAATCTCCATGGCCCTGTCCGTGCCGGTGTCACTGCCATCCGGCGATGAAGTGGCCTTTTCGGGGGCCAAGGAAAACGGCATCACCGCTGCCCCCACCCTGGCGGTTTCGCGTACCTTCGCAGGCGGCGATTTACTCCTGGCTTTGAACGTGGGTGCCTGGCTGCGCGCCAAGGAGGAGTATGTAAGCCTCAAGACCGGGCATGAGCTCTTTGCCCGGCTGGGCATCGGGTTCGGCTTCGCCGACAACTGGATGGCCATGCTGGAGGCCTCCATGGGCGCCAAGATCGACGAGATGTTTCAAAACGAAGACCAGACCCCCCTGGAGGGCCTGCTGGGCATCCGCTGGCGCGGGCCCGGGGACGTCGTGTTCACATTGGGCGGCGGCATGGGATTCATCAAGGGCTGGGGCACGCCGGACTACCGCGGCTTCTTCGGGATAGCGCTGTCGCCGCGGGAGCGCGACAAGGACTCAGACGGCATCGAGGACGACAAGGACAAGTGTCCCGACGAGCCGGGTCCCCGGGAGAACGACGGCTGCCCCTGGGGCGACGCCGACAAGGACGGGCTCAAAGACAACGAGGACAAGTGTCCCCAGGAGGCCGGACCGGCGGAGAACAAGGGTTGCCCCTGGGGTGACCGCGACGGCGACGGGGTGAAGGATAACCAGGACAAGTGCCCCGCCCAGCCGGGCCCCGAAGAGAACGGCGGCTGCCCGTACGGCGACGCCGACGGCGACGGGATCAATGACAACGTTGACAAGTGCCCCAAGACGCCCGGTCCCAAGGAGAACGGTGGCTGCCCGTACGGCGACGCCGACGGCGACGGCATCGCCGACGACAAGGACAAGTGCCCCAAGGAGGCCGGCCCGGCGGAGAACGGCGGCTGTCCTTACGGCGACGCCGACGGCGACGGGGTCAAGGACGCCGACGACAAGTGTCCCAAGGACGCCGGCCCGCCGGAGAACGACGGTTGCCCTTGGGGCGATACCGACGGTGACGGGGTCAAGGACAACCTGGACAAGTGCCCCAAGGAGAAAGGCCCCAAGGAGAACAACGGCTGTCCGTGGGGCGACCGGGACGGCGACGGGATCAAAGATAACGAGGACAAGTGCCCCGATCAGGCCGGGCCGGCTGACAGCGGACAGGGCAAGGGCTGCCCGCGCAAGTTCAAGCTGGTCAAGATCAACCGGGAGAAGAAGCGGATCGAGATCAAGCAGAAGATCCACTTCGCCACCGCCCGGGCCCGGATCAAGCCCGACTCCTTCGGCCTGCTCAACCAGGTGGCCCAGGCCATCCGCGAGAGCACCGACATCAAGAAGGTGCGGATCGAGGGTCACACCGATTCCCGTGGCTCGGATGCCTACAACCAGAAACTCAGCGAGCGCCGCGCCAACGCGGTCATGCAGTACCTGCTGAAGAAGAAGGTTCCCAAGGACCGCCTCGAGGCGGTCGGCCGCGGCGAGTCCAAGCCCCTGGCCCCCAACAGCACCGCCAAGGGCCGCGAGGCCAACCGCCGGGTCGAGTTCGTCATCCTCGGGCAGGACTAGCCGGAATTCCCCTCCTTTTAATGCCCGGGGCGAGATCGTTTCCGCCCTGGGCACGTATACCTAAAAGATGCGACTTCCAACCCCAAGAGGAGGGTCTCCCATGTTGTCTATCCGCTCGTCTTTTGTCCTGATTCTGACGTTCGCCTTCCTGTTCTCCGGCTGTGCCCCGGAGGACATATCCTTGCAAACTCAGGGAGTTAAGAAGCGCCCGCCCAAATCCCGGCTCACGCCCCAGAAAAGGCAGGAGTTTCTGCAGAAGGCGGCCCTGAGCATTCCGAAGGCGGACGAGGACAAGACCCTCTCGCCGTATTTCTTCGTGCTTTCCGACGACCCCGGGGTGGATCGCATGCCTCTCAAGAGCACCGGAGCCGAGGTGCACGTAGCCGGCACCATCGCCCAGGTCGAGGTCACCCAGGTCTACCAGAACGAAGGCGACTCGGTGCTGGAGGCCATCTACATCTTTCCGTTGTCGACCAGGGCGGCCATTTACCGGATGCGCATGACCGTGGGCGAGCGGGTGATCGAGGCCAAGATCAAAGGTCGTCAGGAAGCGCGTGAAGACTACGAAAAAGCCCGCAGCGAAGGCCGCACCGCCTCGTTGCTGGAGCAGCAGCGTCCCAACGTCTTCCAGATGAACGTGGCCAACATACTGCCCGGCGACGAGATCAAGGTGGAGATCCAGTACACCGAGCTGCTGGTCCCCACCGACCGCACCTATGAGTTCGTCTACCCCACCGTGGTGGGTCCGCGTTATTCCGAAACCAAGAAAGAGGGTGCCCCGGACACCGAGCGCTGGGTGGAGAACCCCTACACCCACCAGGGAGAAAAGCCCACCTACACGTTTTCACTGGGTGCCAGCATCCACAGCGGCATTCCCATTTCGAAAGTTCAAAGCCCCTCCCACGAGGTGGTGGTGGAGTACGACGGGAAGAAGACCGCCCACGTGGGCCTCAAGGACGAAAAAGACGGCGGCAACCGCGACTTCGTCCTGCGCTACCAGCTGTCCGGCGATAAGATCGAAAGCGGTCTGCTGCTCTACCCCGGCGAAGACGAGAACTTCTTCCTGATGATGATGGAGCCCCCCGAGCGCATCGAGCAGAAGGACATCGTGCCCCGTGAGTATATCTTTATCCTGGACGTCTCCGGCTCGATGCACGGCTTTCCGCTCAACATCACCAAGCAGCTGATGCGCGACCTGCTCTCCGGTATGCGCAGGATCGACCATTTCAACATCCTGCTGTTCTCCGGCGGCAGCGCGGTGCTGTCCGAGCGCTCCCTGCCGGCGACCAACTCCAACATCGACCGGGGTATCGACTTCGTCACCCGCCAGCGCGGCGGCGGCGGCACCCGGCTGCTGCCGGCGATGAAGCGCGCCCTGGCCCTGCCTCACGAAGAGGGCACCTCGCGCATCGTGGTGGTGGCCACCGACGGGTACGTCTCGGTGGAAAAGGAAACCTTCGAGCTGATCCGCCGCAGCCTGGGCGAGGCCAACCTGTTCGCCTTCGGAATCGGCTCCGGGGTCAACCGCTTCCTGATCGAGGGTATGGCCCGGGCGGGCATGGGCGAGCCCTTCGTGATCCTCAAGCCCGAAGGGGCCAAGCAGCAGGCCGAGAAGTTCAGAAACTACATTTCCTCCCCGGTCATGCAGGGCATCACGGTGAGCTTCGACGGCTTCGACGCCTACGACGTCGAGCCCCAGGCGATACCGGATCTCTTCGCCGAAAGGCCGGTGGTGCTGTTTGGAAAATACCGGGGAAAGCCCACCGGCAAGATCGTGGTGACCGGCCACGTCCCCGGTGACAAGCTCCACGGACAGATGCCCCTGGCCGAGGCCAATATATCCAGTGATAACAGCTCCTTGCGTTACCTGTGGGCCCGGCACCGCATCTTGCGCCTGGCGGATATGAACAAGCTTCTGGGCAAGGACGACTCACGGGTGAAAGAGGTTACCGAGCTGGGGCTCAAGTACAACCTTATGACCGAGTTCACATCGTTCGTGGCGGTCGACACCGAGGTGCGTGCCGACGGCACCCGCAGCCAGACGGTGCGCCAGCCGCTGCCTCTGCCTGAGGGAGTCAGTGACATGGCGGTTGGGGGAACAGGAGGAAAATGCCGCAAGAAGAAACCCAGCCGGGCCAGATACGGCTACAGCCCGCCCGCAGCCGCCTCCCCGGTGCTGGCCGAGGCCCCGGCCAAGATGCCCGCCCCGGAGCCTAAGGCCGAGGAGAAGAAGATCCGCTCCCTGTCCAAAGCCGACATCGTCCGGGTGATGCGCCGGCATGTCGGCCAGCTCAAGACCTGCTGCAAAAGGCACATGAAGTCGAAGAAGATCGTGCTCGAGATAACCGTGGGCCGGCGCGGCCGGGTCACCGGCTTGAAGATCATCTCCGGCGCCGCGGACAACCCCCGGCTGAAGAAATGCCTCCTGCGCATCCTCAAGCGCATGCTCTTCCCCGCCAGCGGATCCTCGCAGACCTTCAAGTTCCCCCTGGTGTTGCGTTAGATCCTACTTGATCCCCAGCGCCTTCATTTTCTTGTAGAGGTGGGAGCGTTCCAGGCCCAGCTGTTTGGCGGCGTTGGTCACGTGGCCGTCGCAGTCCCGCAGGGCCTGGAGGATGAAGGCGCGTTCGGCGTTGGTGAGCATCTCCTTGATGGTCAGCTCGGGGTTGTAGAAGGAGCTTTCCGCGCTCTCGGCTTCGCCGGGTTGCCGGCCCAGGTTCAGCCAGCGGTCCACGTCGGCGGGCTGGATCATGTCGTCGGGCACCATGATCACCAGGCGCTCTACGGAGTTCTTCAACTCGCGGACGTTGCCGGAGTATTCGTGGGCCGAGAGGCGCTCCAGGGCACCGGGAGCGAAAGACTTGCTGCGCCGGTTGTTGTGCTCGCAGGCCAGGCGCAAGAAGTGCAATGCCAGGCCGGGGATGTCCTCCTTACGTTCCCGCAGAGACGGCACCCGGATGGGTATGACGTTCAGGCGGTGAAACAGATCCTCGCGGAAGCGGCCGGCGGCGATGGCCTGGTCGAGGTTCTGGTTGGTGGCGGCGATCACCCGCACGTCCACCACGATGGTGTCCGAAGAGCCCACCCGCTCGAGCTCGCCCTCCTGGAGCACGCGCAGGAGCTTGGCCTGCATGGTCAGCTGCATGTCGCCGATCTCGTCGAGGAACAGCGTCCCCGAATCGGCCAGCTCGAATTTGCCTTGACGCTTTTGGGATGCGCCGGTGAAGGAGCCCTTCTCGTGCCCGAAGAGCTCGCTCTCGATCAGCTCGCGGGGAACCGCGGCGCAGTTGACCTTGATGAAGGGGCCCGAGGCGCGCAGCGAATTCTCGTGGATGGACCGGGCGACCAGTTCCTTGCCCGAGCCGTTTTCGCCGGTTATCAGCACCCGGCCGTTGGAGGGGGCCACCAGCTTGATCTGGTCGTAGAGCGCCTGCATTGGCTGGCTGTCGCCCACCATCTGGTCGTGCAGCCCGGCCAGCTCCTTCAGATCCCGGTTTTCCTCGAAAAGCCGCTGGAGCTTGAGCGTATTGGCCACGGTAAGCAGGACCTTCTCCGACGACAGCGGTTTTTCCAGAAAGTCGACGGCCCCCATGCGTACGGCCTTCACTGCGATTTCCACGGTGGCGTGGCCGCTCATCATCACCACCGGCAGGTCCGGAATGGACTCGCGGATTTTTTTCAGAACCTCCAGCCCGTCCATATCGGGCATTTTCACGTCCAGCAGGACCAGGTCGGCGGGTTGGTCGGCCAGCTTGGCCAGACCGACCTTTCCCCCTCCGGCGACCTCGGTGTGGTAGCCTTCCAGTTGCAGCGCCCGGGACAGGGTGACGAGAATGTTCTGCTCGTCGTCTATGATCAGGATCATGGCCATTCGGTGTTCATAAGATAGCTTAAATCCGGATCTGTTTCCACTTGCCCTCGTAGAACTTCCAGGCCATGATCGAAGACAGCAGCACCACATAGGCGGCCGTGGCGGACCAGGCGCCCAGCAGGCCGAGATCCAACACAACCGCCAGCAGGTAGGAGAGGGGAATCAGGCAGGCCAGGTGCAGCATCATTTCTACAATCATCACGAACTTGGTGTTGCCGGCGCCGAACAGCGCCTGTACCAGGATCAGGCCGGCACTGATCAAGGAGGCTACCGCCCCCATCAAGCGCGTCGAGGGAACCGCCACCGAGATCACAGCCGCTTTGTCGGTGAATATGCCCAGAAACACCTCGGGCCAGATGATCATGGCGATGCCCAGCGCCCCGAAGACGTACATGCCCATTTTGACCGATTCCCATCCGTAGCGTTCGGCCAGGTCGAAGTCCCGGGCCCCCATGCTCTGTCCTACAAGGGTGGCGGTGGCCGTCCCGAACGCTATCGAGGTCATGAAGATCAGCATCAGAAAGGACATCATCACCCAGCTGGCGCTGGTGGCCAGGTCCGGGTGGGCCAGCTCCACCCCCGAAAGAATGGGCCCGGCCAGCGGGATGAAGCTCAGGTGACTGAGCATATTCACCCCCTCGTGCAGCCGCCCGGTTACCCACAGGAAGAACTGGAAGCCACTCATCACAAACACGGTGGCCAGCCCCGAAAAGATCGACAGGCGGCAGATCTCGTAGGCCACCCGCCGGTTGAAGTTGCCGAAGCGATAGTAGCGGTACTTCTTGAGCAGATCGCCTTTGAAACTCCAGATGATCATTATGGCCAGGCCTACGTAGGTGCTGATCAATGAACCATAGGCGGCGCCCACAACCTCCAGTTTGGGGAATCCCAGGTAGCCGAAGATCAGCACTACATTGAGGAAGGCGTTAATTACGTTCATGATGATCGAGGCCACCATGTGCACGTGGGTCTTGCCGATGCCGTCGAAGAACCCCTTGTAGCTGATGGTGCTTACCATCGAGAACACGCCCAGCATCCTGATGCTGCAGTATTCCGAGCCCAGGCGGATGACGTTGGGGTTGGGGTTCAGAATGGGGAAGATCTGCGGGACCAGGTAGAATCCCAGCACCGACATGGTTAACCCGGACAATCCGGCCACAGTCAGCGAATTGGTCAGAGCCCGTCCGGCCAAAAGCGGTTGCTTCTCCCCGGTGCGCCGGGCGGTGATGGCCTGGGTGCCTATGGCAATGGCCGACAGAAATCCGCCGATGGCCCAGTAAAGGGGCAGGCTCACCCCGATACCCGCCACCCCGTCTATGCCGGTGGCGCCCGGCAGCCGGCCCACCATGGCGGTATCCAGCAGGTTTATGGCCGTCTGCGACAGCATGGCCAGGATGACCGGGGCGGCCAGGGCCGAGATTCTCCGAGAAAGTCTGGTGTCGATGGTGAGTTGCATAAGAGGTCGCTCTTTGGGCGCCAACCGGTCGGCACCCTACTGCTAACCCGCCTGAATTGCAATTATTTTCTTCCACTCGCTGCGGGTTGATCCGGGGTGTTTTTTGTTGACAAGGCCCTAGGAATGAGCTAAGTGCCAGTAGTTACGCAAGTACTCGTTTCACTGAAACAACTCATCCCCGGAGGGTGATCCATGAATACGCTCCGCAACGTTTCCAAGGGCATGGCTTGGACGGCGGCAGTGCTTTTTGTCCTGTCTATTGTGGCGGTTTCGTGCCGTCCCCCTTTCCCGCAGTGCCGTGACGACGACGATTGCAAGGCCGAAGAGGGCAACACCACACTGCTGGTCTGCGTGAACGGGCAGTGCCAGGAGTGCGGTAAGGATGAGGATTGCCCCAAGGAGCGGCCGCGCTGCAAGGACAACCGCTGTGTGGAGTGCATCGAAGACGGCGATTGCCCCGAGGAGAAGCCTTTCTGCGAGAACAACCTCTGCGTGTACGAGTGCGAGATCGACTCCGACTGCGAGAAGCGCGGCAAGGCGGGCATGATCTGCAAGGACCACAAGTGCCAGTGGGAATGCGAGACGGATGAAGACTGCGCCGAGGGCATGGAGTGCAAGGACCACCACTGCGTTCCCAAGTGCGCCTGCCAGTCCGATGCCGATTGCCCCGAGGGCAAGGTCTGCCGGGACTGCGAGTGCGTGGACGCCCCTGAGTGCCAACTGGAGACCATTCACTTCGACTTCGACCGCTACAGCCTGCGCTCGGAAGACCGCGACATTCTGGACAAGAACGCCGAGTGTCTGAAGTCGCGGGCGGGCCTGAACGTTGTAATCGAGGGCCACTGCGACGACCGCGGCACCGAGGAATACAACATCGCCCTGGGCGACAAGCGCGCCCGGGCCGCCAAGCGCTACCTCAAGAACCTGGGTGTCGGCGGCGGCCGGATGAAGACCATCTCCTACGGAGAGGGCCGCCCGGTATGCAACGAGGCCTCCGAGAGTTGCTGGGCCGACAACCGCCGCTGTGAGTTTACCGAGCGCTAGCGGCCGGTTTAATGATACCATTTAGAGCGGAGCCCTTCAGGGGCCCCGCTCTTTTTTTCATGGGTGGAACGTGACGAGAAGACTGGTGATAACGACCCTGGTGTTCCTGACGGCGACGGCCTGCTGGGTAAAGGAGGAGACCGGCAAGCAGATGCAGGCGGACATCGCTGCCGCTCAGGTGGAGTTGGCGGTTATCAAGAAAGCCCACGCCGAGGAGAAGGCCGCCCTGCAGGCCCGGATCAAGGAAGCCGACGCCAAGATCAAGGAGTTGGGGAAGGTAATCGAGGAGTACCGCCGGGCCACCGGCCGCTCGGCTGCAGACATCGGGGTGGACATCGAGCGGATCAAGTCCGACATGATGGAGATACGGGGCCGCCTGGAGGTGAACGAGCACCGCCTGGGGATCATCGAGAAGCGCTTGTCGATCATTCACAAGGATCTGGACAAGCGCCGCGAGGAGATCGAAACCCGGGAACAGGAACGCATCCAGCAGGAGGAGGAGCGACGCAAGAAGGAGCAGGCCGAGGCCGATTCGCTTCCGGGCATAAAGCGACCCGAGAAAAAAGAGGATTTCTACAAGCTGGCCTATAACCTCCTGGAGCAGGGACAGACCGTCGCCGCCCGCACGCTTTTCGAGGAGTTCTTGAAGAAGTGGCCCAAAGACTCCTACTCGGACAATGCCTTGTACTGGATCGCCGAGAGCCACTACGCCGAAAAAAAATACCGGGAGGCCGCGCTGTCATTCCAGCAGGTGCGGGAGAAGTTTCCCAAGGGAGACAAGTCGGCGGATGCCCTGCTCAAGCTGGGGTTCTGCTTCTATGCCATGGAGCGCTACAAGGAGGCCCTGCCGTTTTTGCAGGAGTTCGTCCAGTCCTATCCGAGGAGCAAACTGGCAGCCAAGGCCAAGAAGATGATCCGGGAGGCGAAGAAGAAAACCAAGCGGCGCACAAAGCGCCGGGGGAAATAGAGGATTCACTCAACCACTGGGGTGTTGCATGTCATTCAAGACCGTATTGATTTCGTTGGCCGCGATGCTGTTGCTTACGTCCACGGCGTTGGCCCAGCGGGAGATGCCGTCCACCGAGGAGAAGTGCATAAACGACCACGCCGGCACCATGAGGAAGGGCGATCTCTCCACGATAAAATCCCTGTGCAGGCGGGCCGAAAGGGACAAGGTGCACATGATGGTGGTGACCGTCGGGTCGCTGGACGATTTCCCTCCCCGGCCGCTGTCGGTCGACCGCTTCGCCGACGAACTGTTCGATGAATGGGACATCGGCTACGAGGAGGGCGCCGATGCAGTCATGCTGTTTATTTCGATAAAAGAGAATGAATTCCGAATACTTATGGGTGACCGCTACGGGGACAAGTTGCGGAAGAAGGGCACCAAGATCATTCGTTCCACGCTGGTCTCCAACTTCCGGCGCCGCAAGCGCTCCCGGGGCATTCGCCAGGCGTACAGCCGCCTTTTCCACGAGGTGGTCAAGCCCCACGTCCGGGAATTGAAGAAGAAGAACCGTCCCCCCAAGTACAAGCCCATTGATTTTGACACCGGCGAGTAGACCTGTCCGCCGGTCCACACGTCAAAAGACTATAGTAAAGAGGGAGTTGACAAGGTTGACAGGAGCCCGCCCCATTGGGTAGCCTGGTTTTGGCCGATCGGGCCTTTTGAGGGAAAAAGGTGGCACGACAAAGCCTTCTGGTGGTTGACGGGGATCCCAAGTCCCTGCGAGTGATGGAGGTCAGCCTGCGCAAGGCCGGATTCTCCGTAACCACCGCGGTCAACGGGCAGGACGCGCTGGAAAAGGTGGGCATCTCCCCGCCGGATCTGGTGATCTCCGACACCAAGATGGACGTGATGGACGGCTTCGAGTTCTGCAACCAGCTCAAATCGGCGCCGCAGTGGTCCCACATCCCCTTCATTTTCCTGACCAATCAGAAGGCCATCGAGGACAAGGTCAAGGGCCTGGAGCTGGGTGTGGACGACTACCTCACCAAGCCCATCTACATCAAGGAGATCATCACCCGGGTCAAGATTCTCCTGCAGAAGACCGAGCGGGAGAACCTCCAGCGGCGCGATCAGAAAGCCCGCTTCGCCGGCACGCTGAGCGATATGGGAGTGGTCGACCTGATCCAGACCATCGAGATCGGCCGCAAGACCGGCATCATCCATTTCTCCTCCCACGACGCCCCCCCGCGGATGGGCGAGGTCTACTTCCGAAACGGCAAGGTAATCGACGCCAAGCTGGGCAAGCTGGAGGGCGAGAAGGCCATCTACCGGCTGCTTTTGTGGAACAGCGGTGATTTCGAGATGGACTTCAAGCCTTCTTTGCAGCATCCCGACAAGATCGGTCTTTCCAGCCAGGGGCTCTTGATGGAGGGCATGCGCCGGGTGGACGAGTGGGGGCGCATGCTCGAGCAGCTGCCCGCGCTGGATACCAAGTTCGAGGTCGACTACACCGAGCTCTCCGACCGGCTGTCCGAGATTCCCGACGAGATCAACGCCATCCTGCGCCTGTTCGACGGCAAGCGCACCCTGATCGACGTGGTGGACGACAGCCTGTTCGACGATCTGGAGGCGCTGGGGATCATCTCCAAGCTGTACTTCGAAGGGCTGATCTACGATGCCTCCCACCGTCCGGAGGAAGAGCGCCCGGTCATGTCCATGGACGCCTGGATGTCCCAGCCGCCCACCCGCGTCTCCGACGCCCCGGAAATCGCCGTCCCCGCCCCGCTGATTCCCGAAGAGCCTCCAGCCCAAGAGGAAGCTGCACCCCAGCCCGAGCCCGCACCGGCAACCAAGCCGGAAATTCCTACCGCCCCTCCGGCCGAGGAGCCTTCGCCGGAAGGCGAGTCGCTGGATGGTCTCAGGGCGGCGGTGGAGGAGGATGTATCCGAGCCGCCTTCACAGTCGGAGGCTTCGGCTCCCGAGCAGGGCGAATCCTGGGTGGTGATCGAAAAGAAGGACGGCGAATTCCAGGCCAGCGGAGAGGGGATCGAAGCGGCACCTGAGGCAGGGCCTCAGGAGCCACCGCCTGCGGAAGAAGAGCTTTCGGAGGAAGATGCCATTCCCCTGACCCAGAAGAAGGATCAGGTGACCGACACCCGGGCCGAGGAGATCGTCGAAGACATGCTCACCTTGATGCGCCCCCGGCCTTCCGAGGGCGGATCGGTTCCCCCGGCCTCCGACAAGGTGATCGCCGAGGGCGCCGCCCCGCTGACCGAGGAAGAGTTCTTCAACCGTCCGGCCACGCTCGGCCAGTCGCAGGCCCCGGCCTCCGCTTTCTCGCGCGAGCCGGACCTGGACATCCCCGGCAAGCGCTCCGGCTTGTGGTGGACGCTGGGTATCGTGCTGGTGGGCGGTGCGCTGGGAGTGGGCGGGTATTTTCTCCACGGCAAGCTGACCGCCCCGGAATCCGGGGAGGTGACCAGGGCCGGGGTCAAGACCGAGCCGACGGCTCCCCGGGAGGTCCCCAAAGAGGCCCCCAGGGAGTCGCCCAAGAAGCCAGTTGCAAAAAGCGCGGAAACCGATCTGGCGGTCACGCCGCTGGTGCCCGGAGAAAAAGAACCCAAGAAGCCGCTGGAAAAGAAGCCGGTACCCAAGGGCACCGCCAAAATCCCGGCAGCGAAGAAACCACCGGAGAAGAAGCCGGTTGAGAAGAAACCGCCGGAGAAGAAACCGGTTAAAGTCGCCGCGGCGGGTTACAGCGCCAATCTGAAGAAGGGGCAGAGGCTCTACCGGGCCGGGAAGCTCAAGGCAGCGGCGGAGTCGTTGGAGAAGGCCGTGGAAGCCAATCCCCGCGGCACGGTCGCCCTGGTGGCGCTGGCCAACGTCTACTTCGAGATGGACCGCAACAAGCAGGCGGTCGAGATGGCCAGGCGGGCCCTGGCCATTAGCCCCAGAAACGCCCGCGCCCACCTCACCCTGGGGACCATTTACCAGACCATGGGCAAGAACGCTCTGGCCAAACAGTCCTACCAGCAGTACCTCAAGCTCGAGCCCAAGGGACGCTTCGCCCCGGACGTCCGCAGCATCCTCAAGAGTCTGGATTAGCGCCCGGTTGATGCTGGTCCTGGGCATAGAATCCTCCTGCGATGAATGCGCCGCCGCCCTGGTGGCGGACGGAACCCGGTTGCTTGCGCAGAAGGTCTCCACGCAGATTCCCATTCATTCACCCTACGGCGGAGTGGTGCCCGAGCTGGCTTCACGCGACCACGTTCGCAGAATCGTACCGGTTGTCGAGCAGACCTTCGAACAGGCCGGGGCGGAGTTGTCCGAATGCGGGGGGATCGCTGTCACTGCCGGTCCCGGGCTGATCGGTTCTTTGCTGGTAGGGGTGATGGCCGCCAAGGCGCTGGCCTGGAGCCTGCAAAAGCCCCTGGTGGGGGTCAACCACCTCCAGGCGCACCTGCGCAGCATTTTTCTTGAGAGAGACTTTTCCTATCCCCACCTGGGGCTGGTGGTATCCGGCGGCCACACTTCCCTGTTCAGGGTCGAGGGGCCGGACCGCCTGAAACCGGTCGGCCGCACACTGGACGACGCCGCCGGCGAAGCCTTCGACAAGGTGGCCAAGCTTCTGCGGCTGAGCTACCCCGGGGGGGTGTCCATAGAGCGACTGGCCGAAAAGGGAAACCCGCATGCCTTCCGCTTCCCCCGGCCGATGCCCGGAAAGCGTCTGGATTTCTCCTTCAGCGGGCTGAAGACCGCCGTGGCGGTGCGGGTAAAAAAGGAGGGTCTCCCCGCGGGCGATGCTTTGTGCGACTTCGCCGCCAGTTTCCAGGAGGCGGTGGTGGACACGCTGGTTAAAAAAACCATATTGGCGGCGCGGAAAGAAAAGCTTTCCAGGATACTGGTGGCCGGAGGGGTGGCGGCCAATTCGAGGCTGCGAACCAGGATGCAGGAGCAGGCCGGGGCGGAGGGGTGCCAGGTGGCCTTTCCCCCCGTACCGCTTTGCACCGACAATGCCGCCATGGTGGCTGCACTGGGGCACTGCCTCCTAACCACCGGAAAAAACGACGGAATCATGCTGGACGCCGACGCGGGGCTCTCATGGGACGCCAATTGAACGTCCGCTCGGTGCTGTTGCGCTACGGTCTAAAGCCCAAGAAGACCTGGAGCCAGAACTTCCTGGTGGACGAGGATGTGCTCGGCGACATCGCCGAGGCGGTCGGGTGGGGTGAGGTGCAGACGGTGGTCGAGTTGGGAGCCGGCATCGGGGCGCTCAGCGCGCTGCTGGCCGGCAACGCCCGCCGGGTGATCGCGGTCGAACGGGATCGCGACCTGGCGGCGCTTCTGCGCAGCGAGTTTGCAAACGATCCGGTGGTGGAAGTCCTCGAGGCCAACGCGGCCACGCTGGATTACAAGGAGATCTCCGTCCGGCTGGGCGAGAAGCCCGCGGTGGTGGGCAACCTGCCTTATCACATGGCCACGCAGATCCTTTTTCACCTGCTGGCCTCTGCGGATGATCTGTCCCACTGGATCCTGATGTTCCAGAAGGAACTGGCCGACCGCTTGCTGGCGGCGCCGGGCAGCCGGGCGTACGGGGTGGTCAGCGTGTTGGTAGGGCAGCGCACCGATGTCGAGCAGGTCCGGCGGGTGGAGCCGCAGGCCTTCTATCCCCGCCCCAGGGTCCGCTCCAGCGTGTTGCGCTTCCAGCCCCGGGCGGCGCTCCGGGCGCCGGTGCGCGACTGGGGCCTTTTCGAGCAGGTGGTCAAGGGTGCCTTCGGGCAGCGCCGCAAGAAGGTCAAGAACGCCCTGGCGTCCTCTTTCAAGACCCGGCTGAAAAGCGATGAACTGGACCGGGTGCTTTCGGCCGCGGGCATCGACGGCGGCCTGCGCGCGGAACAACTCTCCATCGAAGACTTTTCCAGATTGGCGGATGTGTTCTGGTCGTATCTGGGGAAGGATCAGTAGCCGCGCTTCTTGACTGTGGCCATCAGCGACTGCATGTGGGTGTTGACGTAGCGGCGGAACTCCTCGGGATCCAGATCCATCTCTCTGAGAATCTCGCGGAATATTTCATCGAAGCCCTGCAGGTCTTCGTTGCGGCGCATCTTCATGGCGATTTTCAAAAGGCCGGCCTGGTACATCTTTTCCCTCTTGCCGTCCAGATAGTTCATTCGCCACCTCTGCCACACGGTTTGTGCACATACCATACGATGCCATACATACGTTGTCAAATAAATTCCAGATCTTTTTTCACTTACCACGTAATATCAATAAGTTGTTGCTTATAGTGAAAGAAGTTCTTTTAGTGCATTCGCCAGTTGCTGGTACTGTTCGACCCGGTTATAGACCTGGGCGGAAACCCGCAAGACGCGTTTCGGGGATTGAGGGAATGGGACTATCGGAACCTCGATCCGGTAGCGGTCGAGGAGCTGGTCCTGGAGGGGGTCGCAATACAGGGGCGAACCCGGGGAGGACGACGAGCCGTCGGGAAGCAGGACGGCTGCAAGCGATCCGAGCATCGAGTCGGGGCACGGTGGTTCGCGGCCCAGCGTCCGGCAGAGTATGTCGCGGGCCGCAAGCACCGTTGTCCGGTTTCTTTCCTGCAATTCGAGGATGCCGTTTTCAAAAAGCGATTCCAAAAAGCGAATGGCTTCCGGTACGCACAAAAACGGCGTGGGATCATCGGTGCCGGTGTAGCCGAACTCGAGCTGGTAGCGCGACCGGTCGCCCCGGGGGGAATTGGCCCCGTGGCTGATGGCCAGGGGGCGGACGTCCGCCTGCCGGTCGGGCCGCACTACCAAAAAAGCCGCCCCCTTGGGGGCGCAGAGCCACTTGTGGCAATTACCGGTGTAGTAGGCGGCTTTGAGGGAACGCAGATTCAGGGGAAGCATGCCCGGCGCGTGGGCGCCGTCCACCAGAGTGTCCACGCCGCGCTCGGCCAGGCCGGAAACCAGATCGGCTACGGGGAACACCAGTCCGGTCTTGCTGGTGACGTGATCGATCAGCGCCAGCCGGGTGCGCGGGGTTACGGTTTTTGTAACCGCGTCGATCACCTGGCCGGGCGAGCTGAGCGGGAACGGCACCCGGGCGACTACGACCCGGGCTCCCCGGCGCCGGGCCGCGAACTCGAGCGCGTTCTTGCAGGCGTTGTATTCGTGGTCGGTGGTCAAGAGTTCGTCGCCGGGCTCGAGCTTTAACGATCGCAGTACGCTGTTGACGGCGTAGGTGGCGTTGGGAACGAACACCAGGTCGTCGGGATCGGCGCCGACGAAAACCGCCAGCTCCCGCCGGGCTTCGTCCAGCCTGGCCTCCAGCTCGCGCACGAAGAACCGCACCGGCTCGCGCTCGATTTGCTCGCGCAGCCGCTGCTGGGCCTCGAGCACCGGGCGCGGGCAGGCGCCGAACGACCCGTGGTTCAAAAACGCGATCTCGGGATCCAGCCCCCAGAAACGGCCGGGCATGGGCTATTCCTCCACTTTTTACGTATGTCGGAGTAAGCCTAGGGCATCCGGGAGTGCGGATCAACTTGACCTTTTCTTGATTTCTGATACAACCGCTTGAAATACCTTGGATAAGGGGTCGGCGATGGCGGCGAAGAAACGGGGCAAACGAGCCAGGAAGTCCTCGAAAACAAAGACAAAATCCAAACCCAGGGCGTCCTCGAAGCCGTTGAAGCAGGTCCGCACCGTCCGGGAGATGAAGAAGTACATCAAGGATGCCCGCTCGCGGCGCCGGCGGGTGGCGCTGGTGCCCACCATGGGCTACCTCCACGAGGGCCACCTGTCGCTGGTGCGGGAGGCGCGCCGGCTGGCTTCGCTGGTGATCGTCAGCATCTTCGTCAATCCCACCCAGTTCGGTCCCAACGAGGACTTGGACCGCTATCCCCGGGACATGCGCGGCGATTTGAGGAAGCTGCGCCAGGAGGGGGTCGAGGTGGTCTTCTGCCCCGACACCGCCGAGATGTATCCGGAGAGGTACCAGACCTACGTGGACGTCACCGAGGTGACCCGCGACTACTGCGGCGCTTCCAGGCCCAGTCACTTCCGCGGCGTGGCCACCGTGGTCACCAAGCTGTTCACAACCATCCAGCCGGACGTGGCAATCTTCGGCGAGAAGGATTTCCAGCAACTGGTAGTGATCCGGCGCCTGACCCTGGACCTGGGCCTGGACGTCGAGGTGGTGGGCATGCCCACCGTGCGCGAAGAGGACGGTCTGGCCATGTCCTCGCGAAACGCCTACCTTTCCCCGTCCCAGCGGCAGCAGGCCACCACCATCTACCGCGGCCTGCGCAAGGCCAAGCGGCTGTTGGACTCGGGAGAGCGGGACGCGGCCGAGCTGGCCGCCATCGCCGTCGACCTGTTGCGCGAGGAGCAGGATCTGGTGATCGACTACGTGGCGGTATGCGACCCCGAAACCCTGGAAAGAATCCCCGAGGTGGAGAAGGAAGCCGTCCTGCTGGTGGCGGTGAAAGTGGGGGACACCCGCCTGATCGACAACATCCGCCTGCAGGTCAAGGGCGGCAAAAGACGCCGATGAGAACCGCAGCCATTCTATCAGCCTGGTTTTTCCTCTGTTGCTCGGCGCCGCAGCAGCCCGCCGTCGAGCCCGACCTGCCCCCGGGGCCGGGCGAAGTAAGCTACTCCGCCGGGGATCTGTTGGGGGTGGGCAAGGCCTACAACCAGCGGGGTGAGAGCCAGAAGGCCATCGGGGTCTTGAACGATTGCCTGAAGAAGAACCCCGACCTGGCCGAGGCCCACTTCCAGCTGGGCCTGGCGCTCTCCCGCCTGGGAAAGAATAAAGCAGCCCTGGCGGCATTCCAGACCGCGCACTTTAAAGATCCCGCTCACGTGCAGGCGGCGCTGATGCTGGGCATGACCCACGATCTCGAAGGCCATCCCCAAAGGGCGCTTTTGATCTACCAGACCACCATGAAACATCACCCCGATCACCCCCAGCTGCTCCAGGAAATGGGCAACACCCTGATGATGCTCAACCGGGTGCCCGAGGCGGTGGAAGCCCTGGAGCGGGCTTTAGTGAAGAAACCGGCCGATGCGGATCTGCTGGGAGACCTGGGCTACGCCTGCCTGGTGGCCGGCAAACCAAAGCGCGCCCGGCAGGTTCTCGAGGAGGCCCACAACCGCGCCCCCGACCGGCCGGACATCACCTTGAACCTGGGCCGCGCCCGGCTGGGCTCAGGCGACGCGGTCGCGGCCGCCGAGGCCTTCGAGAATCTGATCAAGCTGAAGCCGGACAACCCCGAGGGCTACATTCACCTGGCCCTGTGCCGCATCCGCGAGAAGAAGCTGGATGCCGCCAAGCAGGCCGCCCAACGCGCCATCGAGCTGGAACCGGCCCTGCCCCGCGCGCACTTCCTTTTGGGCGTGGTCTACGACGCCATGGGCAAGCAGAAGGCCGCCCGGGCTTCTTTCAAGAAGGCCCTCGAACTGGATCCCAAGATGAAGGCCGCCCGGGACTGGCTGAAGAAGAACAAGTAGTTCCTACCCGTAGCAGGGTCCCCCTTCGAGCGGAGTGGCCAGCGAGTCGACCAGCGCGTCGTGCAGCCGGGAGTTGGACGCCAGGGTTTGGTCCCCGCTCCAGTCGTACTCGCCGCCGCGAAGGTCGCTGACTTTGCCGCCGGCCTCGGAGACTATCAGGGCGCCGGCGCAGACATCCCAGGGCTGCAGGCGGATCTCCCAGTAACCGTCCAGGCGCCCGCAGGCGGTGTAGCAGAGATCCAGCGAGGCGCTCCCCCCGCGGCGTACTCCCCGGGTGCGCATGGTCAGGGCGCAGAAGCGGTCCAGGTTGGTCCGGGGCTGCTCGCAGCGGTCGTAGGGGAATCCGGTGGCCAGCAGCGCCTGGGACAGCTCCCCGGTTTCACTCACCCGAATCGGAGCACCGTTCAGCCGGGCGCCTTCTTCCTTTACCGCTTCGAACAGCTCATCGCGGACCGGCTCGTACACCACGCCCAGGACGATCTCGCCGGCTTGCCGAAGCGCGATGTTGGTGCAGAAGGCCGGGTAGCCGCTGGCATAGTTGGTGGTCCCGTCCAGGGGATCGACGATCCAGCATTCGTCCGACCCGGTGTCTTTCTTGGCGGATTCCTCGGCCAGGATTCCGATCTGGGGAAATGCTTCCTCAAGGATCCTGGCAACCACCTCTTCGCATTTGCGGTCCACGTCGGTGACCAGGTCGTAGCGGCCCTTGTGGTCAACCTGCAGCTTCTGCGAAAGTCCCTGGATCTGGATGCGGCCGGATTCTCGGGCCGCTCTGCGGGCCGCTTCCCGGTGACGCTCTAGAGACGCCACCTGCGCCTCCACAACAGAAGTGGCAGGAGGATCAACAAGCCTCCATTGTTCCTCGCACCGCACGAGCAGCCGGGGTCGTCCCCTTCGGTCCCCGGGCCCCAGTCGTAGTCGGGATCCAGCTGGAGGGTGAAGTTCTCGGTGCGGTTGGCGGAGAGATCGAAGGCGTCGATGGTCTGGGGGAGGAAGCCCTCCCGGGCGGCGCCCGCCTGGTAGCGCCCCGGGGGCAGGTTGCCGATGCGGAAGTTGCCGTCGGAATCGGTGGAGTCGGTCTGGTGGAAGTCGCCGTCGGGATCCCAGACGCTCACCCGCGATCCGCGCGGGGAGAACGACCCGCCCCCGTCGGGAACCTGCAGGCCGACCGTGCCGGAGACGGCGTAGCGCGGATCGGTCTGGCCGTTCTCGTCTTTTTCCAGGGCGAAGTTGACGGTTTTATTGCCGGTGATCAGCTCGTCGATCCGGGTGGCGGAGCGGTACCCGCTCTTCGAGGCGGAAAACGACAGCGGCCCGGCGGGGACTCCCTCCAGGCGGTAGGATCCGCCGGTGGCGGTGGTGGCGGATATGTCCGGCGACTGCCCGTTGCAGCGCACCGAAGATCCGCTGCGGTCCAGCGGGTTGTCGGACAGCCCCACCACCCCGCTGACCGTGTAGCTCCCCCCGGGGTCCAGGTCGAGGTTCAGCTGCAGCTGGTGGGGGACATCGTCGTCGGGGATGGAAAACAGCGCCGTCTTGGGCAGGCGCCCCCAGGCCAGCCCCTGCATCTCGTAGCTCCCCGGCCCCAGCCCCACCACCTCGTAGCTCCCGTCCGGCCCGGAAAGCCCCCGCCCGCGCACGTTGTTGTCGATGCGGGCATAAAGCAGCACCCCCGCGCAGGGCGTCCCCGAGCACGAGGCGATTCCGCTCACCGAAGAGGTGCCCTCCCCCGGCGGGTCCAGCGAGAAGTCCTGAACGGTCCCGGCCCCGACCCACAAAGCCCCGGTGAACCGCGCCCGCAGCCCGGCGGCCGCGCAGCTGATCCCGTAGGTCCCGTCGGGAATGTTGGTAAAGCTGTACTGGCCGCTCATGTTGGTGATGACCTTGTAGTCGGTCCCCCGGATAGCCACCCGCGCCGCCACCACCACCGCCCCGCTGTCCGACCGCGTCACCGTCCCCGACAGATCCCCGGCCGCAACCGCCGAAGCTGCCAGGAGTACCAACGAACCTGCTGAGAGTAGTACCCGCATGGATGTTTCAAACTAGCACAAGATTATCGGGGGTGTCATCTTCCGCTGTGTGTCGATAATGCACGAAAATGCAGAATAGTCTTGACTATAGTGCATTATCATGCACAATAGTCATATGAAACGGATACAAAAAACCAAGATTCAAGACGATCTGGAGAAAAAAATCGTATTCATAGTAGGTCCCCGGCAGGTAGGAAAGACCTGGCTGGCGCAGGAGATCGGCAAGTCGTTCGCCAAGGTCGTCTACCTCAATCACGACCGGCTGGAGGATCGCCAGATCATTAAGGAAGAGGGTTGGCTACCCGACACCGAGTTGCTCATCCTTGACGAGATGCACAAGATGCCTGGATGGAAACGCCATCTCAAGGGTATCTACGACACCCGTCCCGCGGGCATGCGAATCCTGGTGACCGGAAGTGCGCGGTTGGATACTTTCCGGCAGGGCGGCGATTCCCTGGCCGGACGCTACTTCGCCCACCGGCTCCTGCCGCTGTCGTTGTCCGAGCTGCAGGGGACCGATTTCGCCGGGGCCTTGGACCGCCTGATGGAGCGCGGGGGGTTCCCCGAACCGTTTCTGGCGGACGGCGCCGTCGAGGCGGACCGCTGGCGCATGCAGTACACCGACGGCCTGATTCGCGAGGACATCCTCGACTTCGAACGCATCCACGATCTGCGGGCCATGCAGACGGTCATCGAGCTGCTGCGCCGCAGCGTCGGTTCGCCGGTATCCTACACCTCCATAGCCCGTGATATCGGAGCCGCCCCCAACACGGTGAAGAAGTACGTCCAGATCCTCGAGGCCCTCTTCGTGGTATTCCGCGTGGTTCCCCACTCGCGCAACATCGCCCGCTCTTTGCTCAAGGAGCCCAAGATCTACTTCTTCGACACTGGCCAGGTCCCGGACGACCCCGGTGCCCGCTTCGAGAACCTGGTCGCGGTCAGCCTGCTCAAGCATGTCCTGAACCGCACCGACACCCTGGGACGGCGGCACGAGCTGCGCTACCTCCGCACCAAGGAAGGTCGCGAGGTGGATTTCTGCCTGGTAAAGGAGGGATCTCCCTCTCTGATTGTGGAGGCCAAGTTCAACGAGCCCCGTCCCGCACGTTCTCTGCTCCACTTCAGCGAGAAGTACGCCATTCCGGCCGTCCAGGTGGTCAGGCACCTGCGCCGGGAACGCCGGCAATCGCAGGTCGAAGTCCGTAGCGCCGAATCCTTCCTCGAAAACCTGTAAGAGATGCTCAAACGCAACCTGCGATTAGAGTCTGACTACCTTTGTGTGGTGCGGATCGAGCCCAGCACCTGGCGGGCTTCCAGGGCGATGAAGGCGGCCAGGGCGCAGAGCAGAAGCGACAGGGTGCCCAGGGTGTAGTTTTGCCAGGTTTCGCCCTTTGAAAGCAAAAAGTCGTAGGCCTGGTAGATCAGGGCACCGACGGTGGTTACCAGCATGAACAGGGCGGGGATCAACGTGTATTTGCGAGGCTTGCCTATGCCTACCAGCCAGGCGGAGACCACTATCAGGGCCAGGGCGGCAACCAGCTGGTTGGTGGCGCCGAAGATCGGCCAGATCAGCTTGTAGCCGCCGGTGGCGCCCAGGGCCGCGGCGGCCAGGACGGTTATCAGCGTGCCCACCAGGCGGTTGGACAGCGCCGGGAGCTTTTTGCCGCCCACCTCGGCGACGATGAAGCGGGCCAGGCGGGTGGAGGTGTCCAGGGAGGTGATCACGAAGGCGTTGAGCATCAGCATTCCGAAGTAGACCCCCACCGCGGCGGTGAGCACCGGCAGGGCGTCGACCAGCTGGCCCAGGCCGGTGGCGAAGGCCACGATGGGGCCGCCGCCCTTGTCCTTGTCCATCAGGTACTGGAAGCCCAGCGCGGCGTTCTGCTTGTCGGGATCCCAACAAAGCGCGGCGGCGGCGATGATCACCACCAGCACCGCCAGGACCGCCTCGGTGATCATCGAGCCGTAGCCTATGAACAGGCCGTGCTTCTCCGCGTCGAGCTGCTTAGACGAGGTTCCGCCCGAGACCAGCGAGTGGAACCCGGAAATGGCCCCGCAGGCGATGATCACGAACATCATCGGCCAGACGGGCCCCTTGGCGGTTCCGAAGGAGGTGAAGGCCGGCGCCTGGATCTCCGGGTGGGCGGCGATCACCCCCAAAAAGCCCAGCCCCAGGCCCAGAAACAGGACCCACATGGACAGGTAGTCGCGCGGCTGCAGCAAAAGCCACACCGGCAGCACCGAGGCGATCAGGCAGTAGATCATCAAGACCCAGAACCAGAACCTCGACGCCGTCATGCCCAGAAGGGTTTCCGGCAGGGCCAGCGGAAACCGCTCCCCCAGGAACAAAAGCCCCGCCAGGGTGCCCAGGGCCAGGAAGGTTCCCAGCCAGATCGGCAGGCCCTGGCGGTACACCGCCCAGCCGAACACCACCGCCACGACGATCAGCCCGAAGGTGGGGATGACGATCGCGGGCTGCTTGACCAGGGTCTCGGCGGTGACTTCCCCGAAGACCGCGATCACCAGCACCAGGGTCAGCCAGAGAAAAATGGAAAAAACCAGCTTGGCCCGCCGGCCCAGCTGGGCCTCGGCCACGTCGGCGATCGACTTTCCCCGGTTTCTCACCGAGGCCATAAGCACCAGGTAGTCGTGCACCGCCCCGGCGAAGACCGAGCCGATGGCGATCCACAAGGTGGCGAACAGCCAGCCGAAGAACAAGACCCCGATCAGCGGTCCCACGATGGGCCCGGCGCCGGCGATGGACGAGAAGTGGTGCCCGAAGAGCAGGCTGCGCCTGGCCGGGGAGTAGTCCACCCCGTCCTTCAGCTCGTGGGCCGGGGTGGGAGTGTCCTGCGGCTGCACCAGCCGGCGCTGTATGAACCGGCCGTAGATGAAGTAGCCGCCCAGAAGCCAGGCCAGAAGAATCGCTGCCAGAATCAAGCTGCTCATATCCCGCCTCTCACTTTTTGAATATCAAACCTTCGGCGTTCTCTGCATAGAATTTTTTCAAAACATCGGGGGGGAGGTCGATGGCGTCCACCTTCCAGGCACCCTGAATGGGCGTGGGGTGGTCGATGCCCTTCTTGCCGGTTTCGAAATACTCCCGGTGGGCCGAAAAGAAGCGGTCGGCGTCGGTGTCGTCGTCGGGCCAGATGGAGAGCGAGCCCAGCTGCAGGCCGGCGGGGCTGACTATCAGGTCGGAGCCGAAGAGGATGCGGTCCTGGTGCTTGATGAAGAATTTTCTCACTTTCTCGGCGGGGTGGCGGCCGATCTCGCCGATCCGGGCCGAGGTGTCCACGTAGAGGTTGGGGTACTTGTCCAGGATGCGGTCTACGTAGTCGATATCCTCGGGGTTGTTGGCCAGGTGGATTCCCAGAAACGTCGTCTGGGGATGGCGTTCTATCAGGCGATCGCGGGCTTCGAGCAGCGAGTCGCGCGAGGGATAGTCCTTTCCGTAGAAGCTCCAGGAAGGGGCGAAAAGCAACTCCAGGTAGCGCTCGTTCTCGGGGGTGGGGGGATCGAAGAAAACCTTGGGGTCCGAGGTGTGCATGGCCACGATGGCGCCGATCTGGGCGGCCTTTTCCATGATCGGGTCGAGGCGGGGGTCGTCGACCGCCAGGAGTTTTCCGTCCCGGGTGCGCACGCCCACTCCCAGGTTCTTGAAGATCTTCACCCCCTTCGCTCCCAGCTTGACCGCCTGCTCCAGGCGCTGGGCTTCGCGCAGCCCCCACTGGGGGTGGTCGATTCCGCGCCAGTCCAGGTTGACGAAGAAGGCGAACCGGTCCCCCAGGCGCTTTTTGACCTCCAGGGTGGCCTTGAAGCGGCCGGTACCCACGAATCCGGCGCTCTTGGTGCAGAATTTGGTGATGCCGTTTTTTGAAAAGATTTTCAAGGCCCGGTCGACACAGTCGTCGATGGGGGTGATGTGGACGTGGGAGTCGATGATCGCCGGCCGGGCGGGGGAGGCCGGTTGAGGCTGCTTGCAGCCCCAGAGCAGCGCCAGCGTAAGGAGGCAGAAACAAAGGCGTCTCATCGGCGGGGATCATACCCCAACGGCGCAAAAGGCGCTACAAGATCGGGTTGTTTGGCCCTGCCTTCTGTGGTAACAAATAGACCCATGTTCCCGCGTATAGCCGTGATTTCAGCTTTTTTACTGGTGGGTTTTGCGACAAACGCGGAAGAGCCGCCGCCGGTGGTGGCGGTGTTCGAGATCGAGAACCGGGGTTCCCCGCTCTCTAAAGACGAGTTGATCGCTCTCACCGATTACCTGGGCACCAAGCTGGGCGAGCGGGGCAAGTACCAGATCATCCCCCGGCAGGAGATCAGAAAGAGGCTGGTGGAGCAGAAAAAGGCCTCTTTCAAGGCCTGTTACGACCAGAGCTGCCAGATCGAGGTGGGGCGGGAAATGGCCGCGCAGTTCACCGTTTCGGCCAGTATCTCCAAGGTGGGCAAAACCTGCATCATCACCTCCGCCATGTACGACCTGAGGAAGGCCGCCACCCACAAGACCGGCACCGCCAAGGGGCCCTGCACCGCCGACGATCTCCTCACCGCCGTGGAGCAAATCGCCGCGAAGCTCGAGGGCAGTCAGGCCCCGGAACCTGCCGTCGAGACCCCCGAGCCGGCCCCCAAGAAGCCCCCCGAGGTGATCCACGCCCCGCCCCGCAAGCTCAGAAGGCGCACCAAGAGCGTCCTGGCCGCGGCGCTGTGGTCGGCGCTGCCCGGCGGGGGCATGTACTACGTGGGCAAGTGGGGCTGGGGGATCTTTTACACCGCGGTGATCGTCGGCGGCTACGGCGTGTTCTTCG
>Ga0272442_10000275_pt1 | contig 86659 bp, 75 predicted proteins | sample SSMForm2O_FD_200262 | JGI IMG/M metagenome (GOLD analysis project Ga0272442, IMG submission 200262) | Marine sediment archaeal communities from Little Sippewissett salt marsh, Falmouth, MA, United States - SSM-Form-2O | ecosystem: Environmental > Aquatic > Marine > Wetlands > Sediment ...
AAATAGCCCGTGGGATACCCCTAAGAAAACAGGTCCGATAAACATGCTTCTTGCGATCAACACATCCACGACCCAGTTCAGTGTCGCCCTTATGGAAAATGATGCAACCATACTGAGCGAATACACGGCATCAAAAGGGGCGCGACACTTCGGGGGTCTCATGCCTGCCCTTGATTTCATGATAAAGGGAACCGCTACTTCAACAGGTGATATAAATGCAATAGCGGTTGCCAACGGTCCCGGAAGCTTTACCGGGCTAAGGGTGGGCATATCCTTTGCCAAAGGCCTCGCTCACGGGCTCGACATACCGCTCATCGGGGTATCCACCCTTGAGGCGCTTGCCAATCAACTCCCCTATTCCGCTCTCTGTCTGGCTCCTCTTTTAGATTCCAGGAAGGATGAGGTTTTCACCGCCAGATTCGTAATGGAATCGGAAACCCTGATAAAACGGATTGGAGAGGATATCACGGTCAAGTTCAGGGATCTTCCCGAAATTTTTAAAGGAAACACTCTTTTTGTAGGCAACAATTTTGCTTTGCAGGCAGGAATCCTAAAAGGCATATTCGACTCAAAGGCACACCTGGCACCCCCTGACCTGTGGAATCTCAAGGCATCATCAGTAGGTGCTCTGGGTCTTAAGGCCCTTAAAGAGCGCGGTCCGGACGACCCCCATGACCTAAAGCCGGTCTACCTCCGTCCCCCCGACATACGACCCAACCCCTACTACACACCCGGAAGCTGAGCGCCTCCACCCCATGATAGGCAGCAGATCAAAAAAAAGGAGTCCGTGGCCGCAGCACCAGCAGGCTGGACGTGCAGCGTTATTCGTTATTTGTTATAATTAAGCGAGAAAGGCGGGAAATGCGGGAAAGGGAAAAGCCTCCCTTTTTTCAATACCTCTGCCTGCCTTACACACAAGCGCAGGCGCCGGGGCTCTTTTTCCCGGTCTTATCTCATAAAAAGATAGCACGGGGAGTCACAGCGGCCGCAGACAGGGCTTTCTTTCCACGGTGCCCTGTCAGAGAAGGTAGCGTCTGCAAAAGCCCGCAGATGCGGCCATTTCTCCGTAAAGGCTGGAGAAGGCCGGAGAAATAGCGCCGGGGCCGGAGCGTACCGGAAACAAATACCCCAAAAAAAAATAAAACAGGAGGCATGCTCTCCACTGGAGCCCCTGGCTCTTCGAATCCGCCCTCATGCCTGGCAAAGCGACTCAAAAGGCCGTCAAACACCCGGATAATCATACGGTTTCCGATAAGGACATTGACAAAGTAACATTTAGAAATATAATGTAGTTTTATTATTTTACATAAGCCCCGGGTAAGCGCGGTTTTAGCTATCTGCAATGTAGGCGTATTAATCCGACTTTTCGGGGCACAATCAGAGACTCAATTTTGAAATCAAACAACAATCGTATCTACAATAAATGGCCCTTTGCGAAAGAAGGGCTCCCGTTCATGTGCGCAGGCTGGTTAATTACCCTTGTTTTTGCATTACTCGGACTTTCTTTTATTGCAATTATCACAGGGTTGATCAGCCTTTTTATATGTTTCTTTTTCAGGGATCCTGAAAGGAACAACAGCGCGAAAGAAGGAGAGATCCTTACCCCAGCCGACGGCAGGGTCCTGGCGGTTGAGGAGATAACAGGAGATGAAAGCCCCTCAGGTGAGGCCGTTTTAAAGATCAGCATATTTATGTCGGTCTTTAACGTGCATGTGAACAGGGTTCCGGCAGAAGGCACAATAAAAAAGATCTCCTATCTGCCGGGCAAATTCTTTGCCGCCAGCCTGGAGAAGGCCTCAAAACTTAATGAAAGGAATATCATTACCCTTGAAACCACCGGCTCAAGGCCGATAGTCTTTATACAGATCGCCGGTCTGATAGCAAGGCGTATCGCATGCTGGGTAAAAGAAGGGGACAAGGTCGACAGGGGTCAGCGCTTCGGTCTTATCCGTTTCGGCTCAAGGCTTGAGGTATACCTTCCTGTTGGTTCCGAAATAAAGGCCGTGCCGGGTCAGAAGGTAAAAGCGGGAATGACCGTCATAGCGAATCTGCCATGAGACATAAAAAAAGAGAGATGGTTAAAAGGGATAGAAAAGGCATATACGTGCTCCCCAACATGTTCACCTCGGCGAGCCTTTTCGGTGGTTTTTACGCCATCATAGCCGCCATTCAGGGGCGTTTTGTAGCTGCCTCCACTGCAATTCTCATATCCTGCGTCTTCGACCTGCTGGACGGCAAGGTGGCCAGGTTTACCGGAACGGAAAGCGACTTCGGGAAGGAGTATGACTCACTGTCCGACCTGGTGGCCTTTGGCGTGGCCCCCGGGGTGCTGGCGTTTCAGTGGGCGCTTGAGCCCCTCGGAAGACTCGGGTGGCTTGCATGTTTTACTTACGTGATCTGCGGGGCCCTTCGTCTGGCAAGGTTCAACATACAGAAGGAGATAGTAGCGCCCAACAGATTCAAAGGGCTTCCAATACCGGCCGCCGCCGGCTCAATTGCTTCTCTTATACTCTTTACCGACGCCATAGGCTGGATCCCCGAGTCCCCTCACATATTTGTCTTCGCGCTCGTGTATGTCCTCTCATTTCTCATGGTGAGTACCATAGATTATGCCAGTTTCAAGGAACTGGAATTGAAAAAGCAGAAACCCTTCAGCGTGCTGGTCGGAACCATTCTTATATGCATTGTTATTACCTACAGGCCCAAAATACTGCTCTTTCTAATGTTAGCCAGTTATCTGGTTTCGGGTCCGATCCAGGCCCTCTTCCGCCATAGAAGGGTGGAGACGGCAATAAAAAAGAAGGAGACGGATGAACCCGCCGCCGGCAATCAGGTAGCCTTTGATGAGAATCACCGGCGGTAAGCACAAAGGCCGGAGTCTTTCCACGCTCAAAGGGCTCAAAATCAGGCCTACCTCCGATAACGTCAGAGAGGCGATATTCAACATCCTGGGTCAGGACGTGAAGGGATTTCGGGTCATGGATCTCTTTTCCGGAGCCGGAACGCTTGGAATTGAGGCCCTCAGCAGAGGGGCGCTCGAAACGCTGTTTGTAGACAAATCTTCTCGGGCCCTCGGTATCCTGCAAAAAAACCTGGCCCTGTGCGGATTTGAAAAATCGGGCCTTACATTCAGGTGGGATCTTGCAAGAGGAATCCCGTCCTCGCGATTGTTTGCCACGGGCCTTTTTGATCTTGTTTTTCTTGATCCTCCCTATGGTAAGGGCTTGCTTCCCAAGATTCTCGAAGAAATCTCAAACGGGAAGATACTCTCGCCGGGGGCCTGTGTGGTGGCGGAGTCCTACAAAAACGAAAAAGTTTCCTCTCCTTCGGGAGTCCTCGAACTTGAAGATGAAAGATTGTACGGAGATACAAAAATTACTTTCTACAGATGTGAGGTTAGCCAAATATGAATGGAAGGCTGGCAATTTATCCCGGGTCTTTTGACCCCATTACAAACGGACATCTGAGTATCGTAAGGAGGGGCCTTAAGATATTTGACAAACTGGTGGTTGCCATACTGATCAATCCTCAAAAAAGGCCGCTTTTTACTCTGGGGGAAAGGATATGCATGATAAAGGAGGCCCTAAGCAGAGAAGGGGACCATGTCGAGGTCGACTCCTTTGACGGCCTGCTTGTGGACTATGCCGTAAGAAAAGGCTCAAATGTCATATTAAGGGGCCTTAGGGCACTTTCCGATTTTGAAAACGAGTTTCAGATGGCGCTCATGAATCGAAAGCTGAACAGGAATGTCCAGTCAATTTTCCTGATGACCGAATATAAGTGGTTCTACACCAGTTCAACCATAATAAAAGAGGCCGCCAGCCTGGGCGGCGATGTCAGTTCACTGGTGCCAAGTGTGGTAAATCATAAGCTAAAAGAGAAATTCCGGCAAATAAAAAACACTTGACACCATTTAAGGCATAATTCATATTATTTGATGTATTTTCCGTAGATCTTTACTTGTCGCCTCAAACCGCACTTATACCAGGAGGAGGAAAGGTGGCCCTTACCAAAGAAAAGATAATCGATGATATCTACCACCAGGTAGGACTCAGCAAGAGCAACTCCCGTTCTGTTGTGGAAAAACTTCTGGAGCTGATCAAAGGATCTCTCGCTGAACAGGAGGATGTCCTCATAAGCGGATTCGGAAAATTCATAGTAAAGGGCAAGGCGGCAAGACGCGGAAGAAATCCCCAGACCACGAAAGACCTTCAGTTGAGGGCCAGACGTGTGGTCGTTTTCAAGACTTCAGGCGTGCTCAGAAACAAGGTAAACCAGGACGTTAAAGGCTGACCACGAAGGCCTCCTTGAACCCCATATCCTCCAGTTTCCTTTCGGCCCTGCCCGCCTCTTCCAGGGTCTTGGACTTGGAGACGCGCAGCCGGTAAAGGATTCCCCTGTAGGCATCATCGAAGATGGTAATGTCCACATAATTGAAAATAACACCAAGTCTGTCAGCAAGCCTCAAGGCATTTTCCTTTTTCTTGAAGGCCCCTATCTGAACCACGAATTCACCCTTTGTCAGGCTTCCCACCTCAAGAACCGGTTTAAGACCCTGAGGCGACTTGAGCCTTCCGACCTCTTTGCCCAGTGCAATAATCTTGGCCCGGGCAACGCCCTGTCGAACCAGTCCGACCTCCTTTGCGGTTGCATATGACAGATCTATGATCCTGCCTTTCACAAAAGGCCCACGGTCATTGATCCTGACGACCGTCTCTCTGTTGTTGTCGAGGTTGATAACCTTCACGATCGTCCCCAGGGGAAGGGTCTTGTGCGCGGCGCTCTTCTTGTACATATTGTAGATCTCACCGCTTGCTGTAGGACGGCCGTGAAATTTTTTTCCGTACCAGGATACCTTGCCATATTGAACAAAACCGTCCGCGCTGGGAAGTGGATAATATTTTTCCCCGTTTATATCATAGGGCCTGAACGAGGGATCTGTGATCTTATCCGGAATTACAAGCTTTTTTATGGGCTGAGGGATCGATTTCACCACATGCCTTTCCCTTGCACATCCCGAAAGGCAGAGCACAATTATCACGGTCAGAAAGACTCTTGTCGTATCATACGGTTTATTTGGCAGCATTATAATCCCTTTTGTCGTCTATTTACCGAGGGCAACCGAAAGGGCGGTCGAAAGCCTTGTTATGTCTCTGCTTGATTGCCTGAGTCTGGCTATGAGCGATTCTGAGATCTTGATTAGAACCCTTGCACCCACCGCCGGGTTTTCTTCCAGTAATTTCATGAAATCTTCCCTGTTTATCTCAAGCAGCCTGCAGTCGCTCATGGCGGATATGGTGGCCGACCTGGGGTATCTTCCGATCAGCGCCATCTCCCCGAAAACCGCGTGATCATCTGGCCGGTATCTCGTAAGGATCTTCTCGCCCTCCCTGTAATCGTCCTCTTCAAATTTCATGGTAAGTGTCTTTGACACCTCCAGCTCTCCCTCAAGCACCAGATACATGGTGTCCCCGTCGTCCCCTTCCCTCATTATCACATCGCCTTGAGTGAATCTTTTCTCCCTTGTGATCTTCATCACATCCGAGATTTCAGACTCATCAAGTGAACTGAAAATCGGGATATCTCTAAAAGTCCTATCCATCGTACGGGCACCCTTTGAAATCGGATTTACCAAGGCGCTCCCCTAATAGGGTCTTTCCTTTGAAAGCACGAGCACCCAGTCACCGGGGTTTAATTCGTAATCATAATCAGGATTGAGTATGACCGATACGTCCTTTTTTTCACCGAAAAAATCCTTGCCTGACTCCTCAAACTTTCTCTTTATGAACTGGTCCACAAGAGTGAGGTCATCAGAGAGTATATCATTGATGGACATGCGCTGTTTCTCTTTTATCACCGCGACGATCATCGCCCCATGTCTTTCGCGCATGGCAGAGGCCATTTCGGCCACTGCCCTGCCTTCATATCTGGTCGCTGGTAAGCGCCACAACTTGTTTTCGTCCCTGTCGTTAATCAGAAGCCTGAGCGCGTCGGTTATACCGGGGGCGGTCGCGGCCTTTGCCAGCATGGAACCGGCCGACTCACCCCTCACCAGGATCTCGTCCACATTGGCCCTTCTCAGGTGTTCCCTGTTTTCCGAATGGATCAACTCGGCACAGGTCCTCACCTTGGAGGCCATCGCCTTTATCGCCATGGTCCCGAAGATGGTCCGCTCGTCCGCCTTTTCGATGGCGTGGCCGCCCGAGGTATCGGCCAGAACTATGGCGGCTCTGGCCCTGGCAAGATTGGCCCTGGCAAGCACATCCTCCTTGACGAAATTTCCCCTTACAAAACGAAGCTCCTGCTCTTTGTGCCTGTACTGAATGGTCTGAAAGTCGTCTCTGTCAAGCTCGTTTACGAGCACGATAACAGATCCCTCTGACTGGTCCGATATGCCCCCTATAACGGCATCACCGTTTTCGTTCCAGCCGCATACAATTACGTGATCCTTATCTCTTACGGCCTCCAAACCCTTTCCCTCCATTATCTTCTTTTCAACCAGCACGGATGCCACAGAGGCGGTTACAAGAGAGAGAAGCACCGGACCGCTTATGATTACTATAAGACCGGCTATCTTCCCTACGGTGCTGGTGGGCACTATATCCCCGTAACCGACCGTTGCGATCGTTACCACCGCCCACCATACCGCGTCGAAAATACCTGTGAGGCCCCTTTCGCTGTAATAGTTGTCCGCGAAAAAGACGGTAACCGCCCCGAAGAGGATAACCGAGATGGTACCGAGAAGTATATTGAAAAACCTCTCCTTCCTGAGTTGCACAAATGTGTACCTCATCCCTTAACCCCTTCTCCCTTTTCCCGCCTTTCCCGTATAAACAATAACGTTGCCCTTCTTTTGCCTTTCCTGCCGATCAAAGACGTAATCGTGCCCCTTTTCCCGACATGGCCGTCGGAACCGGATCTTCTTTATTGAAATAAATCTTGTCAGAGAAGATAATTTATTCGACCTTCTCTGTTACCGATCGATTTTAATGATTTCGGCCTTTCAAAAACCATTTTTTCCTTAAAAGAGATACTTCAATTTTCCTTGACAACAAATGTGCTTTTTCCTAAATTATAACTATATTGTAACTATATTGTAGTTATTTCTGCCGATCTCATTCAACTTCCCCGCCCTGCGGGAGGGCTTTTTTTGTTTGCCGTATCAATCTTGACGAAAAACAATCGGAAACCTCAAAGCGTGATTTTCAAGAAAGGTATAACATAATGAGGCTAAAAAATAAAATAGCTCTTGTAACGGGAAGCAGTAGAGGTGTGGGCAGATCCGTGGCCCTCGGTTTTGCAAAGGATGGAGCGGACCTGATCGTAAATTACACCTCAAATGAAAAGGCCGCTGACGAGGTGGTCGACGCCATAAAGGCCATGGGCCGCAATGCCTTTGCAGTCAAGGCGGACGTGGCTCAAAAATCCGAGGCGCAGGGGCTTGTAAATGCCGCCATCGACCGTTTCGGCAGGCTCGACATACTGGTAAACAACGCAGGTTTTACCCGCCCCGCCCTGATGGTCAAGATGACCGAGGAGCAGTGGGACCAGGTGGTGGACATACATCTTAAGGGCGCGTTTCTCTGCTCACAGGCGGCAGCCCTTCATATGAAAGAGCAAAAAAGCGGCAAGATAATAAACGTTACCTCGGTTGCCGGACTGGTGGGCACGGTCGGCCAGATAAACTACAGCGCGGCAAAGGGGGGCATACTGAGCATGACCAAGTCGATCGCCCGTGAGCTTGCCCGATACGGCATATGCGCCAATGTCATCTCTCTTGGAATCGTGGCCACCGATATGACCGAAAAAATCAGAACGGATGAAAAACTGAGGGAGATATATATGAACCGCATACTGCTCAGGCGCTTTGCCGAGCCCGAGGATATAGCCCCGGCATTCGTCTTTCTTGCATCCGATGAGAGCAGCTATATCACGGGCCAGCTCCTCTGCGTGGACGGCGGCTACGGGATGGTGTAGTTTCGGGGAAGTGTCTGAAAGGCAGCCAGGTACCGGTCAAAGCGGGCCTCAGGGCACATATGCGGTTGAGGACTGATTTATCACGCAGATAGAAGCAGTGCTGTTTATCCTGTATGAGTTTATTTTTTCAAGTGATCTCCAGTCAAACATTTTGAAAGGAGGCAAAAAATGGCAGCAGTACCTGACAAAATTCAGACATGGCAGATGGTACAGCCTACGACAAAGGACAGGGACACAGGGGAGGTTACCCCCGGTAAACTGGAAAAAACCGAGATACCCGTTCCGGGGCTTGCACCGGACGAGGCCCTTGTGGAAATCGCCGGCTGCGGAGTCTGCCACACTGACCTCGGTTTTTTTTATGACGGAGTGCCCAATGTCTCAAAGCCCCCGCTTACCCTGGGACACGAGATATCCGGCACCGTGGTGGCGGGTGATGAGGCATGGGTCGGCAAAGAGGTTATCATCCCGGCCGTGATGCCCTGCCGCAAGTGCATCCTGTGCAAGACCGGACGCGGAAACAGGTGCCTTAACCAGAAGATGCCCGGAAACAGCCTCGGTATCTATGGCGGATTTTCAAGCCATATCCCGGTACCCACCATCGATCTGTGCGAGATAAAGCAAAGAGGTGACACCCCTCTTTCACATTTCGCGGTAGTGGCCGATGCGGCGACAACGCCTTACCAGGCCGCCAAAAGGGCGGCCCTGCAGCCCGGAGACAACGTGGTGGTCCTTGGCATCACCGGAGGGGTGGGGCAGTACATGGGCCAGGTCGCAAAGGCCCTGGGAGCAAGGACCGTGGTAGGAATCGCCAGGAACCAGGACAAGCTGGACAGGGCTCTCAAGTTCGGCGCGGACTATGTGATCAATTCCACGGACAAGGACGCAAAGGCGGTGTCCAAGGAATTCAGGGGACTTTGCAAGGAAAAGGGCCTTCCAAACTTCGGCTGGAAGATCTTCGAGGTGACGGGCTCAAAGGCGGGACAGGAGATAGCACTCACCCTTCTCGGGTTTGTCGGAAAGCTGATAGTGGTAGGATTCAGTCTGGCAAGAACCGAGTATGCGATCGGCAGGCTAATGGCATTTGACGCAGAGATCATAGGGACCTGGGGATGTCTTCCCGAATACTATCCGGTAGTGCTCGATATGGTGCTTTCAGGAAAGATCAATATGGAGCAGTTCGTTGAGACCCGGCCTATGAGCACCATCGCCGATACGTTCGCGGAGGCGCACAAGACGCCTCCGATGAAGAGGATCGTGCTGACCCCCGATTTCTAGCTTTATTTTAACAGGTTCATCAGGCAACAGGCGAAAACAATCCGCTATGCGGAGCAACCATAAACTGCTGAAGAGCTAGATCAAAGGAAGGAAAGGAGGAGCGTATTATGTCATTAGAGTGGATGCCGAGAGACAACGAACAGAAGGATCACGCGCTGCACACGGATGTACATTGGGGAACGGATGCCGACGCCCCATGTGTGGTGTACGAAAAAAGACCCCTTACCGATCCTGAAGGAAAGGTGATCGACGGGCTTTTCGTGAGCTGGATCCGCCTCAACAACCCGAGACAGTTTAACTCATACACCACCGAGATGGTCAAGGGGGTTATCGCAGGTTTTGAGAACGCCTCCCTGGACAGAAGCGTCGTTGCAGCGGTGTTTACGGCGACAGGGCCATATGCCTTCTGCACCGGAGGAAACACCAAGGAATACAGTGAGTTCTACAGCATGCGCTGCGACGAATACGGCCAGTACATGGAGCTTTTCAACCATATGGTCGACTCGATCCTGGCATGTAAAAAGCCGGTGATCTGCAGGGTAAACGGGATGAGGGTGGCAGGGGGTCAGGAAATCGGCATGGCCTGCGATATCGCCATCTCCTCGGATCTTGCGATCTTCGGACAGGCAGGCCCCCGACACGGGTCGGCCCCCGACGGCGGCTCATCCGACTTCCTGCCCTGGTACCTCGGGATTGAGGATGCAATGTGGAACTGCGTATCATGCGAGATGTGGTCCGCCTACAAGATGAAGATGAAAAACCTGATCAGCAAGTGTGTGCCGGTGCTCAAGGTGGACGGAAAATGGATGAGAAATCCCCAGATCGTCACCGACCGCTACGTCGAAGACGGCGAGATAGTCTACGGCGAATTCAAAAAGGGTGAGGAACTAAAAGAGGCCAGGGCATTTGTAAAGGAGCATCAGCCGAATGCCGACTTTGAACTCCTGGACAAAGAGGTGGACAAGATCGTATGGACGTTCGCCAACCTCTTTCCCGCCTGCCTGATCAAATCGATCGACAGCGTGCGCGCAAAGAAAAAATTCTTCTGGGATTACTCCAAGAACTACAACAGGCACTGGCTGGCCGCCAACATGTCGGGCGAGGCGTTTTTGGGCTTCGGCGCCTTTAACACGAAGAAGATAACGGGCAAGGACACCGTGGACTTCCTCAAGTTCCGCCAGAACATAGCCGAATGCAGAACCTGGGACATGGACATGTACGCAGAGGTAATGGGGAAACCGAAAGAATAGTCCAATTATCCGAAATGGAAGGTCTTTCATGCGGCAGCCAGGACGATCGGAAACATTGACCTGCCTGCCGCTTCTTTTTATAACCTTTATAACCCTTGAACCCTTGGCCCCTTGAACCCTTTTTTTAAACTTGTGGCACCGTCCGGAAGGAGCACAAAATGGCCTATCAATATATTGAATCGGTTTTTGACGGCGGCCTGGGCACCATCACCTTGAACAGGCCCCCTGTAAATATCTTGAACATTGCCATGATGGAGGAGATAAACAACCGGCTCGATTCCTGGAAAGGCAAAAAGGATCTAAAGGCCGTGCTTTTCGACGCAAAGGGAAAGTGTTTTTCAGCCGGAGTGGACGTGGGAGAGCATATGGGGGATCTTGCCCCTAAGATGATAGAGGCCTTTCACGGCATGTTCAGGAAGATGGAAGCGCTGGGGATTCCTACCGTCGCCTCGGTCTACGGCTCCTGCCTCGGCGGGGGATGCGAGCTTGCCGTATTCTGCGACCTTGTAATCGCCTCTCAGGACGCCAAATTCGGCCAGCCGGAGATACAGGTGGGGGTGTTTCCTCCTATCGCAGCCCTTATCATGCCTAGGATTATGGGTAGAAAGGCCGCCTCCGAGCTGATATTCTCCGGTAAGATCATATCGGCTCAGGAGGCGGCAGGAATGGGGCTTGTCAACATGGTGGTCGAACAAGGCGAGCTTGAGGCTGAAACCGAAAAGTTCCTAAAGCCCTATCTCAGGATGAGCGCGGAGGTCCTTAGAAAGACCAGAAAGGCGGTCATGGCCGGTCTTGGAGACGACCTTGAGGCCTCTTTGCAGGTAATAGAAAAGATCTATCTTGATGAACTCATGCCCACGGCAGACGCCCAGGAAGGGCTTAATGCGTTTCTTGAAAAAAGAAGGCCCGAATGGAAAAATGAATAACTCCCGGGGCGCAAACAGCCATTCAACCGACGGCCCCGACATCTGTCTGACCGGTGGCACGGTCCTGAATGTCTATTCAGGGGAACTCCTTAAGACAAACGTCGCGATAAAGGGTGAAAGATTCGATCATGTGGGCACCCTTCCGGTCCCGCAGGAAAAAGACACGCAGATCGTGGACGTTAAGGGAAAGGCCCTTGTCCCGGGATACATCGAGCCCCACTGTCACCCCTGGTTCCTCTACAATCCCGTGACACTGGCCCAGGAGGCATGCACCCTCGGCACGACCACCTTTGTCTGCGACAATCTGGTATTTTTCTCTCTTATGGGGGTCGATCTCTTTGAGGCCTTCATGGACCGGCTTGCAGATTTTCCGGTAAAATTTTTCTGGTTCTGCCGGTCGAATCCCCAGACACCCATGAAAGATGAAAAGGAACTCTTTTCCGTCGAAAATGTGGAAAGGTTGCTCATGCACCCGGCTGCCGCCTCCCTGGGAGAAATCACCCGGTGGCAGGATCTTCTTTCAGGTGATCCGGATATCCTTGAGCTGATCGATATCGCAAAAAGTCTCGGGAAAAGGGTGGACGGACACACCGCGGGAGCAAAACATGAAAAGATACAGGCCCTTGCCCGGTGCGGAATCGAATCGTGCCATGAGAGCATAAACGCGCTTGAGGTGATGGAGAGGCTTAGGGCAGGTCTCTGGGTCATGCTGAGGCAAAGTTCCTTAAGGCAGGACCTGAATGGCCTTTTAAAGGCGGTGACAGAAGGGGGTGCATTAACTGACAGGATGATGCTTACCACCGACTCATCAAGCCCCGCCTTTTACAGGGAAAATGGAATTACTGATCATCTCCTTAAAACAGCCTTTAAACAGGGTATAGATCCTGTGTCCGCCTACAGGATGGTCACTATAAACCCGGCGCTTTATTTCGGAATGGAGCGCGACATAGGAGGAATCGCACCCGGCAGATACGCGGATATCCTGGTCTTAGACGACCTGCTCGATCCCGTGCCCGAGATGGTCTTTTCAAAGGGTCTATTGGTCGCAAAAGAGGGGAGGCTTTCAGGGGATTGGCCTCATCCGAACTGGAAGAAATTTCTGCCCGGCTCCTCTTTTATAAAAAAGCGCTGGAGGGCAAAAAGGGATTATTTCGAGATAAGAAGCAAACAAAAGGAGGTATCCTTTCCGGTCATAAGGCTTATCTCGGCCGTCATCACCCGCATGGAACAGGTCTTGTTTCCCGTTAAACACGGCCTTATCGACCTTGAAGACAGGGCAGGTTTTTCTTTTATCTCCCTTATAGACAGGGATGGGAAATGGGTTTCCAACGGGATACTGAAGGGTTTTGCAGATGATATCGAGGCCCTTGCCTCCACCTTTAACACGGCAAACCAGATCCTTGTAATAGGCGGAAACCTTCAATCCATGACAGATGCGGTAAACCGTCTCATCGAGCTGGGAGGCGGCACCGTGGCTCTCGATAACGGCCGCGTTGCCTATGAATGGCCCCTTCCCCTTGGAGGGATGATGTCTCATGTGCCGATGCGCGAGCTTTCTAAAAGGGAAAACGAATTCAAGGCATTCCTTTCCAAAAAGGGCTACCCCTTTCATGACCCCTTTTACACCCTGGTCTTTCTTCCGAATGACTTTCTTCCGGAAGTAAGAATAAACTACGCAGGAGTGTTTGACATTATTAACCGGAAGACACTCTGGGATAGAAGGGACCTATCCCATTAGGTTACACTTTTGCTTTATTATCCTTATCAAAAAGTGAGGTTCAAGGCACAGAATATAATGACTTTGGGGAGTATTTTGTGCGCAAATGCACATTTTTCGTCTGAATAATGTGCATAAAATCACATTTTCCGCCCGAATACCCTTGACCCCACACCCCGATCATGGCAAAATACAATGCCATGAAAAGAGATATCTATAATAAATTATTGGAATGGAAGACGTCCTCCAGAAGAAAACCGCTCCTTTTGCAAGGTGCCAGACAAACAGGAAAGACATTTATCCTGAAGGAATTCGGCCGCAACGAATACGAAAATGTTGCATACTTCAATTTCGAGGAAGACCCCGGACTCGACCAATTCTTCAAAAAGGACCTGAATCCTGACCGAATACGAAAAGAACTCTCCATTTATAGGGATCTGGACATCCAACCAGGGGCATGCCTTATTATCTTCGATGAAATCCAGGTTTCAAACCGTGCCCTGAATGCGCTGAAATACTTTGCTGAAGAGCAAAGCGATATCCACATAGCCGCTGCTGGTTCTTTACTTGGGTTGAAACTTTCCGGTCCGGGATCCTTCCCCGTTGGAAAGGTAAACTTTCTAAATCTTTATCCCATGACGTTTCAGGAATTCCTAGATGCCATGGGTGAGTCCAGGTACAGAAAGCTGCTCAAAGAGATCAGTCGACCAACTCCCCTCCCTGAAGCCTTTCATTCACATTTGATAGATATGCTTCGCCGTTATTATTTTGTCGGAGGCATGCCGGAAGCGGTAAAGCACCATGCCGGGGAAGGTAATGGCAGGGAAATCAGAGAGATTCAGGAAGAAATCATCAAATCTTATGTCATGGATTTTGCCAAGCATGCCCCGGCGCCCGACATACCAAAGCTCACAATGATTTGGGATTCAATACCCAGGCATCTTGCAAGGGAAAACAAAAAGTTCGTTTTCTCCGCTGTCAAGAAAGGGGCTAGAGCGAGGGCCTATGAAGATAGCCTGAGATGGCTTGAAGATACAGGTTTGATTTATCAGGCAAATGCGATTGAAACAGTCAGACATCCCTTGAAACATTATGCAAATACCGATTGTTTCAAGGTATATGCCCTTGATGTAGGTTTGCTGGGAGCCATGGCCAAGGTGCCTGTCGAGCTATCGGCACAGGGAGAACGGCTCTTCAACGAATATGAAGGAGCCCTGGTGGAGAATTATGTTGCCCAGCAGCTGGTTTCTCATTTTAACCAAGGGCTTTACTACTGGCGAAGTAAAGGCGGAAAGGCCGAACTTGACTTTCTTTTTGATTTTGAAGGGAATATCTGCCCGCTTGAAGTTAAAGCCGGTATTAATCTAAAGAGCAAGAGCCTGAAGTCTTATGACTTACAGTTCAAACCGGACCGGCTTCTGCGGACAAACCTCCTTAACCTCAAAAAGGACGGAAAAATCTACAATCTTCCATTATATGCCATATCGCTTCTACCCCAATTTTCAGCGGCCGTCTGAGCTGTTGCCCCTGCTCTATCACCTACAAATTTTGTAGAAACCTCCTATATCATTGATCTAATTCCAATTTAATCGCTTTAAATTCATGCATCAAAAAAATCCCTCCGCCACCCTTCCCTGCCGCGTGCACAGAAATATGTGCACGCTGGTTATCATGCACATGTTTCTGTGCATTCCTGCCAATTACATTTTAACAATGCACATGTTTATGTGCATTTAGAAAAATTAGGTTTAAAATCAGCTATAAATTTTATTTTCACTTGACATAACCCTGTTTTATTTTATGGTTCTAATTGCATTTATGTTTCTTATCTTAACCCCTTTCAAACAAAAGGGCTCATCATGCGGGAACACATCAAATTATGTATATCCACTTCCCACATCCTGACAGGCATTGATTGCACTGGCAGGAGAAATCACGATCCAACCTCAATGAGGCCTGGAAATGTTTAATGATCGCCAAAAAATCCCGTTTCTCACAAAAAGAGGCGGCGCTTTCTTTTTTGCAATGTTGCAGTAGTTTGCGGGCTTTCTGATTTCCTTTAATGTTACCTGAAAAGAATTAGAGCATTCGATTTATTAGCTTACATAACCGGGAAGATAATATGCTTTACGAAAATTATCAGTTTCTATGCCGTTTGACTGATGAGGCCATGCTCCCCTGCTATAAGGGCTCCACTTTCAGGGGGGGGTATTCGGCCGTGCCCTGAAACGAGTAGTCTGTGCCCTCAAACGACAGGAGTGCGACCAGTGCCTGCTGAAAAAAAGATGCGTCTATGCAATGGTCTTTGAGACCCAGGACACCATGGATACGCCTGAGGGTTCGAGAATTGCCGCAGCCCCTCATCCCTTTGTTATCGAACCTCCGCTTACCATGGAAACCCGTTTTTCAGAAGGATCCTCCTTTGATTTTCGGTTATTGCTCTTTGGTGAAGCCAACCGCAACCTCCCCTATTTTATCTATGCCTTTGAACAGATGGGAAAGATCGGGATCGGAAAACGCGTCAACGGGAAGCGGGGACATTTTTCCCTTGAACAGGTCAAGGCCGGTGAAAAACCCATTTATTCAAGTGCCGACCAGACACTCAAGACTGAAAATCCGCCCATTCTTTCACTTAAGGATAACGGAGAGTTCCAGAAAAGAACGTTCAGACTCAGGCTGAGCATGATAACGCCCCTTCGCCTCAAGTTTGAAAACCGCCTCAAGGCCGATCTGCCGTTCCATGTCCTTGTAAGGGCCATGCTGAGAAGGATGTCTTCTCTTTATAATTTCTACGGAGAGGGTGAACCTTCGCTGGATTACCGGGGCCTTGTCAAAAAGGCCATGGACGTCAAAATCGTGGACGAAGATCTCAACTGGTTTGACTGGAGGCGTTATTCCTTTCGCCAGGACAAGGCAATGCTCATGGGCGGCATGGTCGGATCCGTCACATATGAAGGCGATATGGGTGAGTATATGCCGCTGATCGAGTTCTGCTCCAAAGTTCATCTTGGTAAACAGACCTCCTTTGGCCCGGGAAAGATACAGGCGGAGATAGTGGAATGAAAAACACGCTGCTGGCAGTGACAGGCTTGAGCCCCCAGGTCATCACTGAAACCCTGTACGCTTTGCACCAGAACAACAGAAAAGTCGACGGCATTCATGTCATTACCACAAGTGGACAAGGGGGACGCCCATGATTTCATGCTTTTCTTTAGCCCTGCCGGCTCACTCGGTAAAGATGAGACCACCTCCATTTTCTTTATCTAATTTGAGTGAAGACAGGGTTGTAAGGGACAAGCCAGGTTTGCCCTTAAGCTTCTTGAAATCTTGACAAAAATAAACATAAAAATAATAATCTGACATACTTATCTATCTACGCCGGTATGTGTTAGATAGATATCCGTAGGCATCCATGTTAATGATCGGGCACCCTTTCTCATTGAGGAAGTTCCGTTTTCTTCTTTTTTGGGGGTAATCCTATTCCGCGAGGTGAGTCGTGCGCAAAAAAATCAGGCTGTATCTAATAGCTGTTTGTGTCCTGTTTCTACTGCCCGTGTATGCATCTGCCGGATCATACACACTTGACTGGCAGTCCACGGGGGCCGGCGAGCTTGACCATTACAACGTATATTGCGGAACGGCTTCCAGGGTATATGGCCCGCCTGTTTCGGCCGGGAAAAATACAAGCCATACCTTTACGGATCTGGTTGCCGGAAAGACCTACTACTTTGCGGTCACTTCCGTTAATCAAGCCTCTGTTGAAAGCCCCTTTTCAGAAGAGATCACGATCACGATCGCCCCTGAACCGGAGTCTCATCAGATAATGGAAAAACGATTGCAGTCAGCCGATGAGCTATGGTTCCCGATAAACGCGCTAATTGAGAAGTTAGAAAAAGACGGGCAGTTGAGCCAGGAGGAGATGCTGAGGCTTCAGTTGCTAATAAACAAATATAATCAGCTTTATTCCACCGATACATTGCAAAAAACATCTAAGGTACCTGAAAGCCGGCAGGTCAACAAACTGGAATAATGAATCACCAGGCCAATAGATCAGAGCCTCATTCTTCACTTTCGATAAAAAGTGAACTCGCCGGCTATTGCTTCTTTTTCTCTGTTTTACAATAAATTTTTACTTATTCTTACCAGTTATGCGTCGGGATCAAGGCCAAGCGATTTATGAAATATTGAAGAAAGGAGTCTAAATCATGATAATCGAAGCAAACGGTATCCGCGTCAATTGTGAATTGTCCGGTAAAAAGCAGGCACCCGTGGTGGTGTTGAGTCACTCCCTGGCCTGCAGCATGGTGATGTGGCACCCTCAGCTTGATTTGCTGGAATCCCGCTTCCAGGTCCTCAGATATGATACGCGCGGTCACGGAGGAAGTGACCCGCCGCCGGGGCCTTACACCATGGAGCAACTGGTTGACGATGCCGCGGCTATTCTGGATGAACTGAATTTAAACAGGGTCTACTGGGTCGGCCTGTCTATGGGCGGCATGATCGGACAGGGCCTGGCATTAGATCACCCGCAGCGCATAGAGCGTCTGGTTTTAGCGGATACGGCCGCCATCATTCCCGATGAAGCCCAACCCCTCTGGCAAAAACGTAGCGATGACGTGCAAAAGGGGGGCATGCAGGCGGTTGCGGAGGCAACTTTAGAGCGCTGGTTTACCCCCGATTATCTTAAAGAAAACCCTCCCGGGATCAAGCAGGTCAGGCAACAGATCCTGGACACCCCTGTGGCTGGTTATCTTGGGTGCAGTGAAGCCATACGGCGTCTCAATTATTTGAACCGGTTGTCGGCCATTGAGGCTCCCACCCTGATTATGGTCGGTGCCGATGACCCGGGCACACCGGTGGCGGCATCCGAGGCCATGCACGCGCAAATCAAAGGCTCGAGTCTTGTGGTGATCCCTGATGCGGCCCATCTTTCCAATATCGAGCAGGCTCGGCATTTTAACGACAATCTGATAAGGTTTTTACAACCAAAAGGATAAAAGTCTCCGTTCAGCTTTTGCCTTGACCCGCTGGTAAGGGGAGTGAGCCTAACCCATTAAAGGAAATCCCCACCCCGGAAAGGGCCGCACGGCGGCACATCAACAGTTCCGGATACAGAGCAGCAGATGGACAAAACTGTGAAAAAAAATCGCATGAGTTGAAGGACCTCAGGCCCCATTAATTATTCTTGTTTCATTCTGGGCCTTAGCCGTTATTTTGTGGCAGACCGGGCGGTTACAGAAGGATTGATCGCATCCTTGCCGCCCGCAGGCAGCATGGTTAAATTCCAGCGGATAAACAGATGAAAACAGCCTGGGTTTCGACATTTTTAATTGTCCTGATATGGTCGGCAATAGATCCCAACGACTATTTTATCTGGTTTCTGGAAGTGGCCCCCGCCCTTATAGGTTTGATTTTAGTGACCTTGACATACAAGAGGTTCCGCCTTACAAACCTTACGTACGTCCTGATACTGATTCACTGCGTTATTCTGATGGTCGGCGGACATTATACCTATGCGGAGGTCCCTCTGTTTGACTGGATACGGGACTGTCTTGAGCTTGAAAGGAACAATTACGACAAGGTCGGGCACTTCGCACAGGGCTTTGTTCCCGCTGTTATAGCGCGTGAAATATTTATCAGAAAAACGGTTATAAACGGCATTGCGTGGCGGAATTTTATCGTTGTATGCTGCTGCCTTGCCTTGAGCGCGTTTTATGAACTTATTGAATGGTGGGTTGCGATATTTACGGATGAATCAGCTGAAGCCTTTTTAGGCACGCAGGGTTATGTGTGGGACACCCAGTCGGATATGGGCCTGGCACTTCTGGGTGCGGTTCTGGCACTGATGCTTTTATCAAGACTGCACGACAGGCAATTAAATAGTATAAAAACCGGACCGGGTCCGGGCTGACAGGAGGATCTTCGTTTGCTTCATATCTTTATTGATGCGGACGCGTGCCCGGTCAAACAGGAGGTGTACCGGGTGGCGGGCAGGTGCCGCCTCGATGTAACACTGGTGGCCAACTCATGGATGCGGATTCCTGATCAAAGGGGGATCGCGCTTGAAGTCGTGGGGGCCGGGCCGGACGAAGCCGATGACTGGATTGTCGAACATGTGCAACCTCACGACATAGTCGTTACAGCCGATATCCCGCTTGCGGGCCGATGCCTTGAAAAAGGCGCGGGTGTAATCGGTACAACCGGAAAACCGTTCACAGAAGACAACATCGGTCAGGCCCTGGCGACTAGGGAACTGTTGTCAGGGCTTCGTGATGCGGGGGAGATAACGGGCGGCCCCCCGCCGTTAAAAAAGCGTGACCGGTCACGTTTTCTTCAACAGCTGGATGAGATGATCCAGTCGATCCGTCGCAGGCATCAGGAGGATTCAGCCTGATCGCGGCCGGACAAAAACGCGCGGAAAATGCGCCCCTGCCCATGGCGATCTAAAACGGGATCTGTTTTTCGATCCGTCCTTTTTTCATAACAAGAAGGACCTTTTCAAGGCCCTTCTCAAAAAGGGAAAGATCCCTGAGGGGATCTCCGTCAATAACGATCAGATCGGCCAGTTTTCCAGGCTCGAGGGTCCCAGTGACATCGGACAGGCCCATGAGTTCAGAATTGGTCCTGGTGGCGGAAACGATCACCTCCATGGGGGTCATTACTTCCCCCTTTATTGCCGGTTCCCTTCCTTTAAGATGTTGCAGGGGTCCTATGATGTCTGAGCCTGACGCGATTTTCACACCCGCCCTGTAAGCCAGTTCCAGTGCCTCAAGCCCCCTGTGCCCCACTGTTGCGAGTTTCTCCAGGGTGAATGAATCGAGATTTTCCCTGCCTTCCCTTACAGCCAGGTCAAAGACGGTCAGGGTGGGGACATAGAAGGCCCCCTTAGCCCGCATCATCTCGGCTGTCTCAGAATCCATAAGATTGCCATGCTCGATGCTTCGAACCCCCGCCTCAAGGCAGTTTTGAATGGCCCTTGGGCCGTAGGTATGGGCCATGACATAGGCGCCCGCGGCTTCCGCCTCGGTTACCGCCGCCTTAAGTTCTTCAACTGAAAATTTTGGCTCACCCGGCCTTGCCCTGTCTGTTTTCGACTGGGATACCACCTCTCCGTCCGCAAAGACCTTGATATGATCCGCCCCCCGTTTAAGGGTCCTGCGAACAGCCGCTTTCACCTCGTCGGGGCCTTCACATACCTCATTACGGATACCGATGCTGTTTCTGGGACTTGGCCCTTTTCCAACTCCTTTTGCCTCAGATATGGGCGTTACGCTCAAAAGAAGATCAGGCCCCGCAATAAGCCCCTGATCGATTGCGTCCCTGAAGCCGCGGTCCAGGCCTGCCGCATCCCTGAGAGTGGTAAAACCTAAAGCGAGATCGGCCTTGAGTGTCCTTGTGACTCGATGGACATAGACGGCTGGGGGAAGCAGGACCGTCTCGGGAAGGCGCCACTCCACATTGCCCGGATGGACATGGGCATCAATCAACCCCGGCATGAGCGTCCGACCCTTCAGGTCAATGACCCTTCCTGAAGGGAGACTTCCTCTCTCCCCCGCCCGATGGATCTCCCTTATGGTCCCGCCTGATACGACAAGGGCCGCATCCGGTACCGGGTCTGCGCCGGTTCCGTCTATCATAAAGGCGTTTTTAAAGATAAAGGTATCATCCATCAGGGTTATTTCCTTCTATCAGATCCAATCGCTGTCTTAGGGATTGGGCCGTTTCTAAATACACAGGAACGGCGCCAAAACTTTAGGCACTTTCAGGCCTTGCGTTCTATCTTGGGATTAAGTTCCTCCCTCAGCCAGTCGGCAAAGAGATTGATCCCCACTACCAGAAAAATGAGGGCGGCCCCGGGAAAGACTATCATCCACCACATTCCCGCATAGATATAGTTCTTGCCGATTGCTATCATCATGCCGAGAGACGGTTTTGTAAGAGGCACGCCCACGCCCAGAAAACTGAGCGTTGCCTCAAGCATTATAACCACGGCCAGATCCACCGCCATAACCACGAAGATGGGCGCAATGGCGTTCGGCAGGATATGCCTCAGTAGTATCCGCAGATCTTTTGCCCCGGTTGCCCTGGCCGCCATGACATATGCCTCTTCCTTGACCTCAAGGACGCTACCTCGCATGGTCCTGGCATAGCGAACCCAGTCCGCCATGCAAATGGCGATAATTACTATCATGATTCCCTTGGGACCAAACACGCCCAGGAGAAGAAAGGCCATCAGGGTAGTGGAAAAGGAAAAAAAGGTGTCGGCAAGCCGCATGGTAACGGAATCGAGCCAGCCCCCGTAATACCCTGCGAGCAGACCCATGAAGATCCCGAATGTGCCGGCGATGAGCACCACCCCGAACCCCACGATGAGGGATGTCCTGCACCCGTAGACTATGGTGCTCAGTATCCCGCGGCCCTGATCATCGGTCCCCAGGGGAAACTGCGCCATCCCTTCTTCCATCCAGACCGGAGGGGTCAGAAAATGCTCGAGAGACACTTTTTCCAGGTCATACGGGTCATGTGAGGTGATCCAGGGTGCCAGAATCGCGGCCGTGATGAACACCACCAGGATAAGGCTGCCTATAATGGCGGATGGATCATGCAGATAGCTGTACAGCATCCTCGATTTTATCAGGTGATTATTCATAGCGGATCTTCGGATTTATCAATGCGTAAAGTATGTCCACAACGATGTTAAGAGTAATAATGATCACCGCGACCATCATGATATAGGTAACCACCACCGGCCGGTCCGACTCATACATGGACGTGAGCAGGAGGTTGCCCATGCCAGGCCACTGGAAAATGGTCTCGGTTACTATGGAAAAGGCGATGACCTCCCCGAACTGGAGACCGGTAATCGTCACTACCGGGATCAGGACATTTCTCAGGGCATGCTTGAAGATCACCTTCATGGGGGAAAGACCCTTGGCCCATGCCGTCTTGATGTATTCCTCGGTCAGCACCTCCCGCATGCCCGCCCTGGTAAGCCTGAGAAGCACTGCGAGCTGATACATGGCAAGGGTCGCGGCGGGAAGTATAAGGTGTTTGATGCCGCTCAGGGTGAGAAACCCCGTTCTCCACGCGCCCACCTGCACCGTATCACCCCGGCCGAAGGGAGGAAGCATGCCCAGGTATACGGAAAAGACCATGATCAGAAGTATCCCCATGAGAAACGTCGGGATGGAGATACCCCCTAAAGACGCAGTCATGATCAGACGGTTTCTCATGGCATACGGTTTTAAGGCGACCACCACGCCCAGGATCACCCCTATGGCAAAGGCCATGATAACGGCCGTGCATGCAAGCTCGAAGGTTGCGGGAAATCTTTCCAGTATGAGTCCCAGGGCCGGGACCCGGCTCACATAGGATTTGCCGAAGTTACCATGGGCCGCATTAGAGATGAACCGCCAGTACTGAACATATATGGGCTGATCCAGTCCCAGCATATGCCGGACCTCTTCCCTCTCGTCAAAGGTCGCGTATCTGCCCGCCATGGTGACGACCGGGTCCCCCATGTACCGGAAGATAACAAAACAGATCATGGAAACGGCCAGTAGGACTATCAGGCCCTGGATCATTCTTCTTGCAATGTATGCGGCCATATAATCTCAACAAGGGTCACAAAAGGACCCTTAAGTAGCGGCGCCGGGCCAGCTGTGAACCTGCCCCGGCGCCTGTCAGTTTTATTTTTTCGAAATTTCCTTGTATACCATCCAGCGGTCGGGACGAGGGTTGAATGTAATGCCCCTGCCCTTATTGACGGCATAAAGGTCTTCCTGATAGTGAAGCGGGATCCAGATTATCTTGTCTGTCATGGCCATGGCATTCAGCTTTTCAAGGGTCTCTTTTCTCTTCGGAGGATCAACGATGTCGGCGGTTGATTCCAGCAGTTTGTCTATAGCGGGATCGCCGTAGGCCGCGCCGTTCAGACCGCCGTAACCCTTGTCCCGATCCCGGCTGTGGGCGAGCTTGAAATAGGTCCTTCCCATGTCGAATGTGCCGTCGAACCAGCCTATCAGATAAAACTCCAGTTTTCCCTCGGCCACGTCAGGGAAAAAGATTGATTTGGGTTTCACATCCAGCTTGGCCTTTATGCCCACCTTGGCCAAGTAGCGGGCCACGGCCTCGGCGATCTTGGCATCCTGGACATAACGGTCGTTGGGACCTGAAAGGGTTACCTCAAAGCCTTTTTCATAGCCAGCCTCCTTGAGGAGTTTTTTGGCCTCTTCAGGATCATATTTCAGCCTTTTTATATCCCCGTTGTAACCTATCGTCGGGGGATCCGGGATCTGTGCCGCAGGTGTTGCGTGCCCCCGCATGATCTTTTCGATTATTTCATCTTCATTGATGGCCATGTACATGGCCTTTCTCACCCGAATGTCCGCCATGGGAGAACCTGGCTTATTGCCTAGGGCCAGGAAGATGGATCTTCTTGCTGCGCGGCTTATTATTTCAAGCTTGGGGTTCTTTTTCACCTTGTCAAAGAGTTCCACCGGGATACCTGTGACAATCCCCACCTGTCCGGACACAAGCGCCGCGAATCGGGTCGATGATTCCTTTATGGGACGTACTTCCACCTTCTTCAGAGAAGGCGCGCCCTCCCAGTATTCCTCATTTGCAGACATGCGGACATAGGAGCCCTTGACCCATTCCTCCAGCTTATAGGCGCCTGTCCCGACAGGCTTGACCATCACATCTCCCTGGTCTCTCGCCTCGGTTGACTCCTTGTCCATGATAAAGACCTGGTGCATGTTGTTCGCAAACCATGGGATCGGCTTCTTGGTCTTTATCTCCACGGTATAGTCGTCGATGATATTGATCGATTCGATTGATTTCCCCGTGTTCAGGAACTCGGAGACCTCGGGATTGCTCAGCCTTTCAAAGGAGAACTTCACATCGGCTGCGGTAAAAGGGTTTCCGTTATGAAACTTGACACCCTTTCTGAGGTAAAACTTCCATGTCAGAAGATCGGGATGCTCCCACCTGGTCGCAAGCGCCGGTCCCAGCTTTCCCCCGGGACCCGTCCTCTGGAGGAGCCCGTCGAAAAAATTTGCCATATACTGCAGACCAGCGTCGGAATCGTCTCCGTGAGGATTCATCATCCTGGGAGGCGTGTCCTGCGCTACAACGATGGAGGAGGCCGCAAGGGCCGACCCTGTCGCAACCATTGCCCCAATAAGCAGAAAACTCAAAAAGATAAAGATTGACTTTCTCATAATTACCCCCTTTCCTTTTCACCGGTTCAGAAAAAGTGTTAACAACAAAGACCGTTCCTCAGATAAAAAGATCTGGAATTCATTCATACAAAAAGCAATTGACAAAATGACCGTTTGAAACCTCCTTCAGCCCGGGGGGTTCTTTATCGCAGATATCCATCCTCCTCGGGCAGCGGGGATGAAAATGGCACCCGGCAGGGGGATTGATGGGGCTTGGGACATCCCCCTTAAGGATGATCCTGTCCTTTTTCTTTTTCGGGTCAGGCGCCGGGATGGCTGAAAGAAGCGCCTCGGTGTAGGGATGTCTCGGGTTCGAATAGAGATCCCTGTAGGTGGCAAGTTCCACTATTTTCCCGAGGTACATGACCGCGATCCGGTCACAGATATGTTCAACAACGGCAAGATCATGCGCGATGATGATGTAGGACAGGTCGAACTCGGTCTGCAGATCGATGAGAAGATTGATGATCTGTGCCTGAATCGAGACGTCCAGTGCTGATACCGGTTCGTCTCCTATAATCAGGCTGGGATTAAGGGCCAGGGCCCGGGCGATCCCGATCCTCTGGCGCTGACCGCCTGAAAACTCATGCGGGTACCGGCGGGCCTGCTCCGGGGAAAGCCCCACTTTCTCCAGCAGATAGGCGATTCGGTCCTTTCTCTGCCTGCCTGGATACACATGATGAATCTCCATCGGGTCGTTCAGGATATGATTCACCGTCATGCGGGGATTCAGGGATGAGTAGGGGTCCTGAAAGATGATCTGCATCTGCCTTTTCATGGCCCTCAGCTCGGCCTTGCTCGAACCAGACATATCCCTTCCCTGAAAGGTCACCCTGCCGGCCGTAGGCTCGATCAGCCGAAGCACCGCAAGCCCGGTAGTGGTCTTGCCGCATCCGCTCTCCCCGACCAGGCCGATGGTTTCACCTTTTGCCAGGTCAAAGGATACGCCGTCCACCGCATAGACGTAATCCACGGTCTTCCCCAGAAGGCCCTTTTTGATCGGGAAATGGACTCTCAAGTCTTTAACTGTGAGAAGATCTTCCAAAATCCTCAATCCGCCATGAAAAAGATTGGGTTATCAAATTCCCTCAGATTGGAAGGCCCCGGGATTCCTCGGCCACGTTTATAAATCCTCTATATAAATGAACGCCGGGAACAGGCTTTTTCATCACTTCCCATTCTCATAGAGCCAGCAGCGCACACGGTGTCCCTCCCCCATGTCCCTGATCTCAGGCAACCTCTTTCTGCATATGTCCATGACATCGGGGCACCTGGGGGAAAAGCTGCACCCGGGACTCAGTTCATATAGGCTGGGGACGACTCCTGAGATCTCTTTGAGCCGCTCCCGCCCATGCAGCGCCCTTTCCCCCAGTTTGGGAATGGAACGGAGGAGCCCCCTGGTATACGGGTGATCAGGCTGCTCGAAGATCACATCGGTCCTTCCCTCCTCAACCACCTTACCTGCATACATGACCACTATGCGCTCGGCGATCTCCGCAATCACGCCCAGATCGTGGGTAATCATCATAACGGCGGTTTCATAGTCCTGTCTGAGTTTCATCATCAGGTCAAGGATCTGGGCCTGAATCGTCACATCCAGTGCGGTGGTGGGCTCGTCCGCTATGAGAATTTCAGGATTACACGACAGGGCCATGGCGATCATGGCCCTCTGCCTCATCCCCCCTGACAGCTGATGGGGGTACTCATGCACCCTTTTCTCAGGTGCGGGAATCTGTACCCTCTTGAGCATCTCGACCGAGCGTTCCCAGGCCTCCGACCTGGAACTGTTCTCATGAAGCACAAACATTTCCGAGATCTGGTTACCGATGGTATAGACCGGGTTGAGGGAGGTCATGGGCTCCTGGAAGATCATGGAGATACGATTGCCGCGAATTCTTCGCATCGCCTCCATGTTCAGGCCCACTACATCAATGTCATCAAACAGGATTTTGCCGTGAACGATTCGACCGGGCGGCACAGGGATAAGACGCATGATGGACTGGGCTGTAACGCTTTTGCCGCAGCCGGACTCTCCCACTATACCGAGGACCTCTCCTTTATTGAGATAAAAGGAGACATCATCGACGGCCCTGGCTGTGCCCTCAAAGGTATGGAAATAGGTCTTCAGTCCTTCGACCTGGAGAAGATTTGAGCTTTTGCTCATTGCGGCAATCCGGATTGTCCACGTAAACTTCAGGTGAATTTTCAGTTAGGGCTGTAATTTTTTTAAAGAAACGACCTGAAACCCATTCTGTCGGCTTCAAGTTTAGATATTAAGTGGATGGAATCCGCAACATCGCCATATCGAACAGAGACATCTATTGTTTTGCTTTTTTAACTAACAGCAAGGTTACTCAATGTCAATTATATTTTGGAGATCACCTCCCGATCAGTTAATCTCAAAAAGGGCCGGATAAGGATATCCTGATTGAGTGAAAAGGGGTGAGCCCTTGGACCCTTTTCTCCAATCTGAATCGGGAAAAACCTGTTTCAAACGGTTTCCGGATAATGCCTTTGCCGGTTCGAATGACGGCATCGCCTCATCCGGGCACCGGGCCGAAAAATACTAGGCTGTCATCTCCTTTTCGTAAACCGCCTTCATGAAACCTTCAAGGCGCTCATACAGGCCGGCAACACTATCCAGGTTCACGTGCTCGTTTTCAGAGTGCTGACTCACATCCCCATCGGCTCCCCACACGATACCCCTTATGCCGTGGTCTGAAAGGAAGCGGGCATCACTTGCCCCATGTTCGAACCCCACCTCGGTATCCCCGGAAATCTTTAAAAGCAGATCCAGATAAGGGGATTCGCCACCTGTAAAAAGGGGTTCTTTCGTCTCTACCACGAGTTCACCCTTGATCCGACTCTGGATTTCCCCGACAAGGGCATCCATGTCGTCATTTTCCGTGTAACGGATGTCAAAGAATGCCTCTGCGTAATCAGGGACCTGATTGACAGATTTTCCCGCATGCACGATACTGAAATTAAGGGTCCGGTGCCAGTGATCCGGGGCTGACTCCTCAAAAAAGGAGCTTATTTTCCGGTAATCGTCAATCAGTTTCTCGATCGCGTTTTCACCCAGCCAGGGCCTGGCCCCATGGGCGGTCATGCCTCTGGAGATCAATTTCAGTTTAATAAGCCCTTTTTCCTTGACCACTATCTTGCTCAAAGAGCCACCATCCAGGGCGATACAGAAATCCGCGCCGACCCGGTTCAAGGAGTATTTGGCGCCGTTGTAACCCCCGACCTCCTCATCGCCTGTGATAAGGACTCCGAAGGGCAGGTCCTGCTGGCCCAATCCCCTTTCCCTGAAGTCCTCAAAAAAGTTTTTGAGCAACACCAGGGACAGGGCCGCGGCATACTTGTCGTCGAGACTCCCCCGGCCGTAAAGGGCGCCACCTTCCTGCCTGGGCGTGAACATATCCTTATCCGCGTCCACCACATCAATGTGTGACATCAGAAGCACCGGGGCATAACCCTCCTTTGGAAGCGCCAAAACGGACGGGACGCCATTGTGCTCGATACGCCGGTATTTGATGCCACGCCCTTCCAGGTAATCCTGAATGAACTCAGCGCACCTTCCGATTTCATCAGGGTTCGAGTGCATGGTCCTGAATCGAACAAGGTCCTTTGTCAGCTCAATTACCTCTTCCATATCAGATACCTACCTCCATAGATCGTTGAGAGTAACAGGAAAACCGCAACTATAATTCAGATAACCGGCATTGACCCTGTTGTCAAGCAGGCATTTACCCCCTGGTCAGCCACAGTCTGATATCAGGATAGGTCTTGCATCTACATTCATTGGTGTGATGCGATCCGGGCACGAAGGTAAAAGCCCCATGCGTTTGCCCGTGCATTTACAAAAACAACGGCCCCTTTAAGGCCAAGATCAGGAATCCCGGCCAGGGTAATCGGTTTGGATCATACCCGGGTCCTGGGAACAAGGCGATAGCAGAATCCTCTCCTTTGCCTTGATCGGTATAGGCCTGGAGAAAATATAAGGCCGTTTCCCATTAAGAAGAAACGGCCTTTGTTTTACTTCAATTATCACTTGGGTAACAACCGGGACTCACTTGTCAGCAGGCCTTTTTTCCTACTTCTTTGCCAACTCATCCAATGCCGCACGAACTCCTGCGCCGTAATCAGGGTGCACCTTTTCAAAGTGCCCGAGCTGGCGCTCGATGATCTCCTCCGGCACTCCCTGCATGGCCTCGGCAATGTTCGAGAAAAGCCGGGCCTTCTGCCCCTCGTCAAAGAGATTGAACAGGGCTCTGGGCTGTCCGTAGTCGTCATTTCCCTCTCTGTGGTTGTATCGGTCCGCATCACCGCTTATCTTGAGAGGCGGCTCCTTGAATTCAGGGCTCTCAACTGGTCCGCTAAATGAGTTCGGCTCATAATATGCGTCAGGGTTGGGGAAGTTGGGAGAAAACCTCATCTTCCCGTCCTTGTGGTAGTGATTCACCGGGCATCTGGGAGCATTTATCGGCAGGGCTTCGTAATGGGTCCCCAGCCTGTAGCGGTGCGCATCCGCATAGGAAAACACCCTTGCCTGCAGCATCTTATCGGGTGAAAAGCTTATGCCGGGAACTATATTCGAGGGTGAAAAGGCTGCAAGCTCCACTTCCGTAAAATAGTTATCCGGATTACGGTTCAATTCCATGATCCCGGCATCGATCATCGGGTAATCCCCGTGCGGCCACACCTTGGTGAGATCAAACGGGTTATATGGGGTCTTTTCAGCATCTTTTTCAGGCATGACCTGGATCTGGAAGCTCCACTTGGGGAAATCCCCCCTTTCAATGGCGTTATACAGGTCCTCCTGCGTCGATTCCCTGGTCCTTCCCACTACCTCGGCTGCCTCGGCATTAGTCCAGTGTTTGTGACCCTGCATGGTCTTGAAATGAAACTTGACCCAGAAACGTTCATTTTCGTCATTGATGAAGCTGTATGTGTGACTGCTGTACCCGTTTATGTTACGAACCCCGACGGGAAGACCCCGGTCGGAGAAAAGGATCGTTACCTGGTGTAGCGATTCGGGTGAAAGTGACCAGAAATCCCACATCGCCTTCGGTGATCGCATATTGGTCCTGGGATGTCTCTTCTGGGTATGGATAAAGTCAGGAAACTTGTAAGGGTCCCTTACGAAAAATACAGGCGTGTTGTTTCCCACCATGTCCCAGTTGCCCTCTTCCGTATAGAACTTTAGAGCAAAGCCTCGCACGTCCCGCTCGGCATCGGCCGCGCCAAGCTCGCCAGCCACGGTGGAAAAACGGGCTATCATTTCGGTCTTCTTTCCCACCTCGGAGAATACCGCGGCCTTTGTGTACTTCGTAATGTCGTGGGTGACCGTGAATATGCCGTGCGCGCCCCACCCCTTTGCATGCACGACACGCTCAGGTATCCGCTCCCGGTTCTGGTGTGCGAGCTTTTCCATAAGCGGATAGTCCTGCACCAGAAGAGGCCCTCGCGGACCGGCGGTAAGCGAGTTCTGGTTGTCTGTAACCGGTGCCCCGGCCGATGTCGTCAATTTTTTTGCACTCATAGCAACCTCCTTAACGCTAAGGTTAAAAAAAAGTCCTCGATTAAAACGGCCTACAGGATCTGTGTTGGAGAATCTTGTATCTTTAAATGGAACAGGGATCACTAACAGACAGCCAAAAAATTTTGAGAAAAAGATTAAGTGCTTTCACATTGAGCGAAAAAAATGTAAATCGCAAAAATCGATTTCGGTTTAAGGTAAGAAGATCGGGGAAAAAGCCGACATTTAAATTTATGGTTCTTCTCCAACTTAGTTGTCGAATAGGGGCCAAGGACCCAAGGATCCAAGGATTCAAGGGCTTTCTTTCCAGGGATTTGATCATCGCTTTGAACATTGCCCCGACATCCCCTATTTCCCTTCTTAATTTTTGAAGCCGCTCTTTTTTTAAATAACCCAGGTCAGCTGATGTCATGTTCCGGGTTTCCAATTCACAGGCTGAACCATATGCAATAAAGAAAAATTGCATATGCTCTATAGCCGTTTTTCTCCCATACCCTTAGGCGGTATCCCTTGATATGAAAACAGCGGATCTTCTGATTCGGGAGGTAAAATAGTATTGCTCATCTTTAAAAAAACGTTTCGTTTCTTTATACATATGCAAACAAGGTGTATGCGATTTTTGCCGAACGTTTAACTTCCTATGATCTTTAAGCTTTTCACTCGAACCCGCGGCCCCTTGACCCCTCCAATCCTTCATTTAGACCAACTCTTTTGGAGATGATCCAAATTTATATATAGCAAATCCATAGCATGGACTCAATTGTTTTCATTTTTTCAATGAAAATGTTCCGGAATCCGTTAGCAGCCGCTCATGGTCTTTGCCTTGATTCGCCTGGCTATTCGCGGCAGGACCCGCTCCCCGTCTTAGACCTTGCCGTATCTTCACTTATTTACCTTTCCGCGTGAAAGGGAAGCCACGATACCGAAGCAGCAGAGCACGATGGAAATCGTAAAGCATATCCTCATTGTTTCAAGGAGTGCCGGAAAAGTCTCCGCTGCGATCTCGTTTCTTCCTATGCAGATGGAAATGGTAACCGTTGCCACGGCCATGCTCGCGGTCATGCCGAGGCTCCTCATGGTCGCGGTAACACTTGATGCGATCCCGTAATGGCGCTTTTCAACCGATCCCATTATCGCATTCATATTGGGGGATGAAAAAAATGCATACCCAAGCCCCAGAAGCATCAGGCTTATAATGATAAAGGCAGGGGATGAATCGGTTTTAAGAAAGATAAGCAGAAGCAGACCCAGTCCTGTTACCGCCATGCCCAGGGATGCTACACGACCAGGGTCCTTCATGTCGGAGAGCTTCCCTGCGACAGGTGTAAAAACGGTCTGCATAAGGGGCTGGGCAAGCAGAACGAGGCCTGCGGTCTGGGGAGAAAGCCCCAGCACATACTGGAGATAGAGACTCATCAGAAAGGTTACGGCAAAGATTGCCGAATAATGAATAAGCGCTGCAAGGCTTGAAAACGTAAAGACCCTGTTGCTCACAAAAAGGCGTACATCGAAAAGGGGCGTGGAAGAACGCATCTGATGAACCACGAAAAAAAAGAGGCAGACCGTTCCTGCTGCGATAAAAAAACCTGCATCAAGGGATGGAAGCATGGTAGCCCCGTAGGTGACAAGAAAGATGGAAAGGGAATAGAGAAAACATCCTGAAAAATCAAGCCTCTCCCCTGCCGCGTCCGCCCATTCACCCTTCAACCCGAAAACTATGAATAAAAGGGCGATAAATCCCATCAGCGCGGCAGACAGAAATACGCTCTTCCAGCCGAATGTCTGGGTAAGAAACCCTCCTGCAAAAGGGCCGACAGACAGGCCCGCGTAAACCGATGCGATCACTATTCCCAGCACCTTTCCCCTTTCCTTCGGGGAAAAGACAGATGAAACAATGGCAAGGCCGGCAACCGAAACAAGCCCCCCGCCTATCCCCTGAAATACACGCAGGGCAATCATGACCCCGGCTGTTCCGGCAAAGGGGCATAAAAAAGAGGAAATCATTATGAGTCCGATCCCTGTTGCAAGGCTTTTCTTTCTTCCCCAGATATCCGAGACCTTGCCGAGCGGAAGCGCGAACATGGCATTTGTCAGGACATAGGAAGTCGTAATCCAGCTCAAAAGCACCGCATCTATGGAAAGGTCCTGCTGCATTGCCGGCAGGCATACATTTACCGCCGAGCCAAGATATGGGGAAAGAAAACATGCGATTGTCGACACAATCAATGTTGATCGTTTGATCCGTTTTTGTTTTTCTTCGGTTTTCATATATCAGGATGGTTTCTCTTGAATTTATTTATTGTAATTGCAAGTTATATGCTAATAAATTCATGCCTTTTTATTCTTCAGATTCTGCATAATTGATCGCAGCCCGGCCTTTAATCGTTCCACCTCTCTTTCCGACAGCCCGAGACACGCCTCTTCCAGATTTTCGCGGGCAAGCCTATTGAGCACCTCTTTTGAACTCCTGCCTTTGCGCGTGAGATAGATCCTCTTTCTTCTTCTGTCCTTTTGATCGGGGATCCTCACCACGTAGTCCCCTTTTTCAAGGCCGTCTATAAAGCGGGTCGTCATGGTCTCATCCCTGCCGATCATTGAAGCAAGCTCCTTCTGGGGAACCCCGTCCTTTGTCCAGAGATGCTGAAGTATTTTCCACTGCTCCGCGGTAACCCGGTGGCCGCCACGCACAAACATGGCATTAAGACAGGCATTGAGACTTCTTGAAGCATGGGACAGCAGATAACCCAATGATTCGCAAGGTACATGTTCCATAAGATAAGCCCCTTTTTCGTTTTGTCCCCCGGTAAAATATCGTGCATGCAGATCAACAAAACCTTGTTTTAAATGAACGGCCCAAGTCAGTTTGGTTGCATATACAAGCATTTCATATGCGAGTCAACCGGTATTTTCAATCAGGTTTCATTATGGCATTGAGATCTTAACTCTTTGTTACAGTCAAAAATTTTGTTAGGATGTTTATAATATGCAAAATATTTATAGGGAGGGACAAAAAACATGCCGGACACTGTGACTGATCCAAGGCAAGACAGGGTGATTATCACGATTTCAGACATGCCGTTTGTTTCTTCTTATGACAAAAGGGTTGATAAAACAGACCGCAATGATTAATGTAATAGATAATTTTGTCATACGCGGCTCAAGCGACGGGCCGTACGTCTGAAAATACCCCACAGGGTGTCACCACCGTACCGCACACAAGCCGTCCGGTAAACCGCCGGAGCGGTTTTTTTTATGCCCATTTTTTCAAATGGACCCTGTCTAAAGGCCGTGTAATGAGTCGCTTCAGGCACAAAGGGCCGTAACCCCATTTTAGGAAGAAGAATCAATGGAATTTCATAAACTTGAATTGAAACCGGAGATCCTCAGGGCCGTTGAGGACCTTGGGTTTGAATACCCTACCGCGATCCAGGAGAAGGTCATTCCTGAGATCATGAACGGAGAGGCCGATCTGATCGGCCTGGCTCAGACCGGCACCGGCAAAACCGCCGCCTTCGGCCTGCCCATGATCCACCTGATCGATTTTGAATTAAAGGAACCGCAGGGCCTGGTACTCTGCCCCACACGCGAACTGTGCCTCCAGATAATCAATGATCTCAAACTATATGCCCGCTACGTAAAGGGTTCACGCATTGTGGCCGTATACGGCGGTGCCAGTATCAGCGATCAGGTCAGGGAGCTTCGTAAGGGGGCCCAGATTGTGGTGGCCACGCCCGGAAGGTTGCGCGACCTGATGCATCGAAAGGCCCTCCGGCTTACAGGCATCAAATACGCGGTCCTGGACGAGGCGGATGAAATGCTCGACATGGGATTCAAGGAGGATATAGACGACATACTGAGCCAGACACCCTCTCACAAGCGTACATGGCTTTTCTCCGCAACAATGCCGAAGGCTGCCGAAAGGATCGCCTCGGCCTACATGACCGCCCCCGTCGAGGTCACAGTGGGGGGACGGAACAAGGGAGCTGAAAATATCGCTCACACCTGCTATGTTATCAAAGAAAAAGACCGTTACGCGGCACTAAAACGCATCATTGATTACGTACCTGATATCTTCGGTTTGATATTCTGCCGTACCAAGAGCGAGACCGGTACAGTGGCCGATAAACTTATAAAGGACGGCTATAATGCCGAGGCCCTGCACGGGGATCTGTCACAGGCCCAGCGCACCCACGTCATGGCCAAATTCAGGGAAAAAACCATCCAGATACTGGTAGCCACCGATGTCGCGGCAAGGGGACTGGATGTAAAGGATATCACCCATGTGATCAACTACAATCTGCCAGATGACCCTGACAGGTATACCCATCGAAGCGGCAGAACAGCCAGGGCCGGAAAATCGGGCGCATCCCTGGTCCTGATCAACACAAAGGAAACGGGCCGTATCAGGGACCTTGAAACCCAGAGCGGTGTCCAATTTCAATTCGGGAAAATACCTTCAGGGCACTCCATCTGTGAAAAGCAGCTCTTCGCCCTGGTGGATAAGATGGTAGGTGTGGATGTAAACGGTCAGGAGATCGAAAAATACCTGCCGCCGGTCTATGAGGCCCTGAGCGGCTTGAGCAAAGAGGAGCTGATCCGGAGGTTTGTCTCAACCGAATTCAACCGATTTCTCGATTATTATCGCGACACAGTAGACATCAATGCCAAGGTCCGGCATCGCGCCAAACAACCTACCCTCCCGGGCCGTGCAGGGAAGACCCAGCGCTTTTTTATCAACATCGGTCGGCTCGACAAGCTGAAAGAAAACTCATTTGTCAAACTTATATGTGAAAAGGCGGGTATCAATTCGAATAAACTTGGCGGAATCGCGCTTAAAAGAGAATTTTCCTTTTTCGAGGTAGAAAAGGGAGCTGCCCAAAAGGTACTCAAGGCACTTAAAGGGGCCAGCTTCAGCGGACGAACAATTCACGCCAGTTTCGCAAGGCAGGGCACGGGAAAGTAAAGGGAGAACGGAGGAACCAAAGGCCTTCCATGAAACATTCCGCGAAGCCGGAACAAATTCTGAATCAATGCTTCGGCTACGGCTCTTTTAGAGAAAATCAGCTAGAGATCATTGAACATCTGCTGGACGGCAGGGACGTCTTTGTCCTCATGCCCACGGGCAGCGGCAAATCGATCTGTTTTCAGATCCCCGCTATCATCAGGACAGGGGTCGGGGTGGTGATTTCACCCCTGATCGCCCTGATGCAGGACCAGGTCGAGGGGCTGCGCCAAAACGGGGTAAATGCGGACTTTCTCAATTCCAGCCTTGATGCCGGTGCCGCCGCACGGGTTGAGGCACGCATCCTGTCCGGTGAAACCGACCTCCTTTACGTGGCGCCGGAACGGCTTCTGACCGAAGGGTTTCAGCGTCTTCTCACCCGGTTTCCCATCTCCCTGTTTGCCATTGATGAGGCACACTGCGTTTCACAGTGGGGACACGATTTCCGGCCCGAATACCTCAGGATAGCCCAAATCACCCGGCTCTACCCGGATGTGCCGCGGATCGCCCTTACCGCGACGGCCGATGAGGTCACCCGCGAGGAGATCCTCGACAAGCTGGAAATGACAGGGTCCGAGTCGTTTGTTTCAAGTTTCGACCGGCCCAATATCTGCTACAGGGTCAATCTCAAGGAAAACGGCAAACAACAGCTGCTCAACTTCATAGGAACGGAGCATGCGTCCGAAACCGGTATTGTCTACTGCCGCAGCCGCAAGCGTGTGGACGACACTGCAGCCTGGTTGTCGGAAAAAGGCATCAGCCCCGTCATATCATATCATGCCGGACTGCCGACCGGGGAACGAACGGCCCGGCAGCAGCGCTTCTCCAGAGAGGAATCTATCGTCGTGGTGGCCACCATCGCCTTCGGCCTTGGGATCGACCGGCCGGACGTGCGTTTTGTGGTGCACTTCGATGTGCCGATGAGCATGGAAGCCTACTACCAGGAGACAGGGCGGGCTGGTCGAGATGGTGAGCCTGCCGACGCCTGGATGCTCTATTCACTTGCCGACGTGGTGGCGGCTCGCCGGATGCTTGGCCGTTCCGAAGGTCCGGAATCCTTCAAACTCATTCAGCAGCGAAAACTTGAGGCGCTTCTGGGCTACTGCGAGACGATTGAGTGCCGTCGACAGGTGCTGCTGCGCTATTTCGGGGAGACCAGGGACGAGCCGTGCGGAAATTGCGGCACATGTAAGGAAGGGGTCGACTCCTGGGACGGAACCATAGCCTCTCAAAAGGCCCTGTCCGCAGTATACAGGACAGGTCAACGCTTCGGAGTCCGGTACCTGACCGATCTGCTCACGGGCAAGGCCGACGGGCGCATACTGCGTTTCGGCCATGACCGGATCAGGACCTTCGGCGTGGGCAGGGACCTGTCCGTGCGTCAGTGGCGTTCGGTGTTCAGGCAGTTGATGGCTGCGGGCTATCTCACGGTGGACCTGTCTCAACGGGCCGGGTTCCAATTGACGGAAAAGGGTTTGACGGTCCTCAGGGGGGACAAGACCATCTTTTTCCGAAAAGATATCCGGCCTGCCGGGGCCGCCGTTGTTCACCATAAAAAGCCGACGCTGCATCCTGATCTGACGGACAGCGGCTCTATTAATCTGTGGGAGGAACTTCGACGGCTGCGTCTCCTTATTGCGCGGGAACTGGGACTTCCGGCCTACCAGATATTTCACGACAGAACACTGAAAGACATGGCGGTCTCCCGGCCTTCCACCGGCGAGGATTTCCTCCGGATTCCCGGTGTCGGAGAAAAAAAGGCCCAACGGTTCGGGGGTCGGTTCCTGGCTGCGATTCGCGCCTGGGAAGAAAAACGGCCCTCTAAAGGCTAGCCCCGATGCCCACGGAATCCCACAGATCCCGGAAAGCGGGGAATAATATGGTACCATGAATCCGGCATAGGGTCACGATATAAGGAGGGCCGATACGAACTGACTGCTCAGGCCTCCCCGGCTTTTGATTCAAACATCTGAAGTTCAAAAGCATGCATGGCAGAAGAGATTATTAATTTACCTTTCCGGGAAAATCTATCATCGCCTTTATGACCCTGCCCCCTCGTGGCCAACACAAAGGGCTATTGAATCACCTGGTTCCCGATCCTGCCCGTCCGGTAATGATGGACATCGGAACCGCATATGCCCACAGATTTCATCCTTACAATAATACCGGTGCCTTTTTTGATGGCAGGGTCCGGAAGATCCGTCATCTCCATGCCGCGAATACCTTTGAGAATCTGTGCTTTCATATATTATCGTGCCTCACTTAGTAGAAGATATTGCCGTTCCGGTTCACGGTTGATTTTGTCTTATCAGGACGATGGCTTCAAAATAAAAGCGCCTACACATTAAAGGGCTGGTCAACCAAAAACAACGCCCGTTGATCACCCTGTGGCACAAAATGAAAAAGTCTTTCCCCTCAGGGAGTTGATGGAAAAGGTTAAATAGGTTATATAACCGGATAGATAAGGAATAAATCGGGGAATTGCGATCAACCATGGCCGAGGAGTCTATCTATTAACAAACTTTCAAACTATTTTTCAGGAGGTTGATATGGCATCTGGTCTGTCTTTTAGGAAGGAAAAACTTATAGGGGTCCTCATTTTCGCTCTTATTATATTTCTTTTCAATTCACACTTTTCCACTGCCCTAGCCGGAAGAAAGATAACCAGTTTTTCAGCCGAGCAGGTGGAGATTTCTCCCCAGGGCAGAGTCGTAAACACATCAAATATTTACATAACTCCCGACAAAATCAAAATTGACGGCATGCCCGGTGCCGGAGGAGACAATTCCCGAAACATCTCCATGCTCATCCTGAAAAAGCAGAAGCAGCAATATTTTATCAATCATGACAAGAAGTTATATTTCCAGACCTTATCGGATGAAGATCAGCTGGAGCAGCAGCTTAGAAGCTTTAAAGACGTGCAACAGGAAAAAACCCTTGGCAGGGAAAAAATAAGCGGATTCAAATGCACAAAAAAACAGATTACAACGTCATTCGATGTCATGGGCATAAAATCGACCCACACCATGCTGGTATGGCAAAGTGACAGGCTTGAGATACCCCTTAAGACCAAGACAGAGGACGGCGGCATAACCGAGCTGAGAAATATCAAAAAGGGCTCGCCTTCCGGTAAACATTTCAGACTTCCAAAGGGTTACAAGAAGGTTTCAAATATGATGGAGGTCTTTGGAATGAATTTTGAGGAAATGGAGAAAGAACAATCCGAGGAAGAACAGACTCCGGAACAGCAGGACATGCAGAACATGGATATGGAAGAAATGATGGCCGCCATGAAAAAGGCAATGGGCGAAAACGCGTCTCCCGAGATGATGGAGCAGATGCAGGAGGCCTTAAGCCGCGCAAGGCAGACGGAAACCGGGGAGGAAGCGGTAAGCGGCCTCTGGAAGATCGTTCCCAGAAGACCTGGGGACAAAGTCACGGATGGAATAAAGACCCCGCATGTCATCAATGCCGTTATGGCGACAAAGGCCTCCCTGGTCCAGGTCTTTTCCTTTTATGAAAATCGCCTTAAGGCTGAAGGGTGGAAAAGCGGCGGGAAACACATCCAGGGCGCTGAAGGGCACATGATATTCATGAAAGGGCAGGATCAGCTTATAGTTGCAACTGCATCCAACCCCGGCATTTCAGGTAACTACAAACTCTTTTACGAGGTTAAACTGAGCGGGCCGGACCTGTAGTACTTATCAAGGTCCATGAAAAAACATATATTCCGCCGAAAAGATGAAGCTGTTATATACAGACAAATTCACCTTGTTCTCCGTGCGTAACTTGCCGATTTTGACAAGGCAGGATAGAAAAATCGGATCTTGCCGTAAAGATACCCCGCTTTTCCAAGCGGGGTATCAAGGCATTGGGATTTAAGATACTTCCGCTCTGATCCCTGCATAACCTCAATCAGGACGATCTCTATTAGGCCTTTTTAAAGGCCTCATGTGTAATCCTGAGTTTCGTCAATCCCGCTGTTCCCAGGGACATCGGGATGGAGACGAAGGTCGAGCATTTGTCCTTAAAGGTCTCAAACTCCACTTCCTTACCTTCGACCATCACCTTCTTGATTTCGTCCTGCCTCATGCGAAGACAGAGTTTAAATTCAAGCGGAAGATTTTCTCCTATATATCCCACCTCAGCAAGGGTAGTTTCAGGATCATCGAGCATCTCTCTTTTGAGGATGTCGAAGTTGACCCTTTCCTTCCATATCTTCTCCCTGGATATTCTTCTCTCACCGGGGTTTTTACCTGTCGGTCTTATGGAAATCCTGAAATCCCCGCACAGGATGTTTGTGGGATAACCTGCGTCTTTTTCCCAGGGGAACCTCTTGTTTCCCATTTCCAACAGGGCCTTACACGGTATCATGCCGCTTTCGCCCAGGCCGTCCTCAGGTTTTATGGCCCAGTGATTCGTCTCCATTCCAAAGACAAGCGTGTGCCATCTCATATATGCCGGCCCGCAGGTGTAGTTGCTATAGCCTGGCAGATTTCCGGTAAAATCGTAATGCTCATAGGCATTCTGGATATGGAGCAGAAACACCTTTTCCTGCATGTATCGATGGGGAAGCCTTCCGGTCGGTTCTCCGAAATAGTAGAAGCTGAGATCCTCCAAGGTATGGATTTCATAAGGCCAGCCTTTTTCCTCGGCAGCCTCCAGCATTTTTCCTGCCACATACTGATAGATCTGCTCATCCATTCCCCACCTGGTGCTGTTCGCGGGGATGATCACTTCCATATCGCCCCGGTCGTATTTTGTGGCGCCTGATTTGCCGAGGCTGTGATAGTCTATCATCATATCCGGGGTAAACTGCGAGCAGAGATTGCCGAATATCCTTTTTTCAAGATCTGTTATTCCGTACATGGTGGAATTGAATTTGTCCTGAACAACCCCTTCCGGGTTCACAACAGGGACAACGACAACGGTCTGGTTGTCTCTTGTCTCACACGCCTCATCGCTTGCCAGATAACTCAGGATCTCAGGGCCAACGACTCTCGCGCCTCTTTCCTGTCCGTGTCTTGCAAGGGTAACGAAGGCGATCTGCTTTTCAACATCCGGAACGGACCTGTTGGTTATGATGACGGCCGGGATTTCATATCTATCATTTTCAGATCTGCCAAGGATCTTCTTTTCCGCAATTGCGCTGTTCTTTTTCACAAACTCATCCAGCCAAGAATAGATCTCCTTAAGGCCCTGCTCTCCCATCGGCATATGATCGAAGACCGCCATGTTTTTTCCTTTCTTTTAAGATTTCGACTCCCTGGTGCCTACGCAATCTCCTCGATCAACCCAGTGCTACCGGTTACTGTTCATAACGGGATTGTGAGTTCTCAGGGGACGGGTTTAAGATCTCCTGATCGTCGGCATAGTTTACCTTTTTTTGCCTTTATCATTTTTAAAAATCTCCGGATCGGGCGTATATCTTACCTTTCCGACAAAAAACTTATACCACCTGGGAGCACATGTTGTCTACCCCGCATCTGCCGGTCAACCGTGTACGCAACGGCCGTAAAGAGGACCTTATCACCTGTTTCGGAGGTTATTCAATCAGTTATGGATGGGTTATCACTCAAATGATCTCTTGACATCATTTACGATGACGATATGATGGAAACACGAGGATGACTCTTTCAATAGACGATGAGATGCAGAAGAGAACGGGGGCATTACCGGACAAAACCCCATGCGATTGTTCTTTCGGCGCCGGCGCTTTCCGGAACAGGCCCCTGCCCGTTTTCCCGGGTTGAAACACCCCACCTTCCCCCGTCGATATATGGCAATCGTGTGAAAGGGGTTATTTCAACTTCGCATCAAGCGGTAAATTTTAAATATTAACATACGTGGAATCATTTAGATGCTTAACAGAGATTCAGGAAACCCTACACCGCTTTATTACAAACTGCAGATGCAGATTCAGAGGGAAATAGAAAACGGGCACTTGGGACCGGGTGACATGATCAGCCCTGAAAAGGACCTTGCCAGGGTCCATAACGTCAGTCCGGGGACCGTGAAAAAGGCAATTCTGAACCTTGTAAACGGAGGTTTTCTTTACAGGGTGCGAGGAAAGGGGACTTTTATAGCGGGGACTTCCATAAAAAGAGAGAGCATGCGCTACTACCGCTATCTCAAAGACTTCAGGAGCAAAGAAGCCAGCCTGAGGATCAGATTCCTTGACCTTAAAAAGACAAGTGCCGTCGACACAATCAATCGAAATCTGAAGATCGGGCAAAAAGACGACCTCTTTGAGATAAAGAGGATCTTCATCTCGTCGGATAAAAAACCGATAATTTATACCGTGTCCTATCTGCCGCATGACAAATTCAAAGACATTGAAACGATCTCCCCGAGAAACTTTGAGAGAGTGCCTCTGTTCCTAGTGCTGGAAAATAAATTTGGAATGCCTACCATCTCCAACAAGGAGCTTATAAGTGCCGTTCCCGCCGAAAAAGACATCGCTGGCATACTAAAAATACCTGAAGGCTCTCCGGTCCTGTCTATCGAGATGATTGCCTTCACCTACAAAAAAAGGCCCTATGAATACCGAATAAGCTACTGTCTTACCGGGTCAAGGAATATCTGCAGGGAATTCTGAATCTAAAACAACCTCATAAATTCCCTCATATCCTCAAAGTTGACAAATTCTTCCATTCCCTTGAGTATTTTCTCCCTTGCATCCCGCGGGTATTTCTTTGCCGAATTATCCAGACAATTGTTGAATTTCAGAACGAGTTCATCTTTGGTAAGGGGATTTTCCCTGCTTCCTTTTGCAGCCGGAATCCTCGCATGGAAATTTCTTCCGTCCTTTAAGATCAGATCCATTTCAACAGGAACAAGGCCGGATTGATTCTTTTCGAATTCAACAGTGCTGAACCTTTTTGCAAGCGTTTTAATATCCTCGCGGGAGATGACATTTTCCTTTTCAAAGTCATCTATCACGGGCCATCCCCTTATAAATGAAAGCGCGGCCGTATATTGCGCGCTGAACTGGGCATCCACGGTCGGGTTATCACGGATCTCGAATTCGTTTCCTATCTGCCCCATTGCCTGGGGAGGCAGATATATGATGCCTCTGCTGATATTATTCCAGTCAATGGAATGCTCCTTTTTAAGAGTAAGCGCCGCATCGATCACCGGGTGGGTGCAGCGGCAGCAGGGATAAGGCTTGATGCTTACGTTTACAGTCTCAAAAAAGGTCCCCAAACCGTCACGGATATGCCCCTTGTCGATCCGCCCTGAGGTATAAAGCGCCCTGATCCCGAAATCACCGTCAACTATGTTCCTGGCCCCCGTTATGTTATCGGCCGCAAAAAAGGCGGAGTTTACACCGGCGGAAGCGCTGAATGCGGGTTGAATCCTTTTGGTGAGGACACCATCCAGAAGGCCCTGCCTGTTTGCATGAATCTGCGAATAGGCAAGACCGAAGGCATTGTACATCCTTTCGGTATCAAGCCGCAGCAGTCTCCCGCATGCCGCAGCGCACGCGAAGGGACCCCAGAGGGTTGTGGGAAGCCAGCCCACATGAAGGTAGGGGATAAAGGCCAAACCCATCCTGTTTGATATATCAAGACCTATGGCAAGGGCTGAGATGATCTCCCGTCCTGAAATCCGTCTGAATGGAATAGCGCCTGAAAAGCTCCGACCTTCATCCTCACTCAAGGCCTCGCAGGTGGCAAGAAGCGCCGGTACCAGGGTGACGCAGCCATGATTCACGGCACTGTCATGGGTGTCATCGTAATCATTTGCATGCGCCATGGCCGCATTCAGAAATGCCGCTGACGGAGCGCTTGTCCGCTCACCGAAAGGAAGAACCGTGGCGTGTCCGGCCCCGCCCCAAAGGTCCGTTATCTCTTTTAGTTCCTTCATCCCTGTGGCGCTGCTGCCTGAAAGGATGCACCCGATCGTGTCCTGAAAGAGATCTTCCGTTTTTCTTATGACCTGGTCCGGGATGTCCTCATCACGCATTGCCGCGGCATATTCAACCAGTGGATAAATGGAATCGTTCATCGTCGTTGTCCTCTATTTTCTTGGCCACTCAGGCACTGTTTTTCTTTCCCGGTTCATTCGCATTTACCTCGATACCCTTCACCGTAATGCGGAATACCTTATTTGACTTTGTTCCTGGCCATGGCATTCTTTTTCCGCAGCAGGAATATGACCGCAACTACCGTAAAGACAAGGAATGCCAGAGAAATGGGTTTGGTAAAAAAGACGGTCAGATCGTCTCCGGAAATCTTGAGGGCCTGACGGAATTTTGATTCAAGCATCGGCCCCAGGAAAAAGGCGACTATCACCGTAGGCAGGTTGACCCTGAATTTTGTCAGCACATATCCGAGAACCGCAAAGGCCAGCATGACGAATACGTCGAATACGCTGGCATAATTCACATAACTTCCTATGACGCTGAAGACAATGATCCCGGTAAACAGATAAGGTTTTGATATGGATGCCACATTTTTTACATGTTTTATGTAAAAGTAACCGATACCGAGCGTGAATATATTGCTCAAAAAAAGCACTATAAAAAGCGCGTAAAGCATGTCCCCGTTCGTCTGCATGAAGGTTGGACCCGGGATCAGGCCCTTGATCATAAAACCGCCCAGGATAAGAGCGGCCGCAAGATTTCCAGGGATACCAAGGGTCACCAGAGGGATAAGGTTGGGACCGTTCACCGCATTGTTTCCCGCCTCGGCGGCGGCGATCCCTTCAAGGGCGCCCTTTCCGAACTTATCAGGATTCTTGGATGCCTGTTTGGCCATAATATAGCTGAGGTAGGAGCCTACAGTTGTCCCGATTCCCGGTATGATGCCTATGGCGGCACCAATGCCGGTTGAGCGAAACACGGTCGGCAGGGTTTCTCTGAATTCCCTCCAGCTCAGGCTGTGATCCTCAGCCAGGGCCTTGACTGCTGAATTACCCGCCCCTCCCGCGCCCGCGGCATTTGCTTTGGAAAATCTCTTTTCCAGACGCTTCAGCAGTTCCTTTTCCAGCTGAAGCAGGACCTCTGAGAAGGCCAGCATCCCAATGACCATCGGCATTATGTGGAACCCGTCGGCCAGGTCCAGGGTATGAAATATGAGCCGCGTTGTGCCGAATTCAGGATCCGTCCCCACCGTGCCCAGAAACAGGCCCAGGATAACGGCAAAGACCCCCTGAATTGGATATTCCGACGCGGCGACACTTATGACGATCAGGGAGAAGATTATGATGGAAGTATACTCGGGGGGGCCTATCTTGAGAGCCACCATCGCAACCGGCGCAGCCAGGAAGATCAATATCAGATCACTGCAGGCATCCGCCACGACCGATGAATAAAGTGCCTGCTTCAGGGCCTTGCCGCTCTTTCCCTGTTGCGCCAGGGGATACCCGTCCATACATGTAACCATTGCCTGGGGTGTCCCCGGGATATTGAAGAGTACAGCGGGGATGGAACCTCCGAAGTTGCCTCCCTTTGTAAGTCCCATGAGCATGGCAATACCCGCAATCGGGCTGAGGTAAAAGGTAAAGGGAAGAAACAGGACAATCCCCATGTTATCGGTCAATCCCGGGATGGAACCGAGAATCATGCCGAACGCCACACCGGCAAACGCCCAGAGCAGATTCTGGGGAACCAGAACCATGCTCAACCCGCTTAAGATCTGTTCGATCATAAACTGCACTCCTCAAAGGAATTTAAAAAAGCATCCCTTCCGGGAAAGGAAAATGTAGGATCTTTCCTATCACGGCATAAACCACCAAAGGCATTGCGATAGGGAAAATTATCAGAATCAACGGCTTTCGAGCCCCGAAAAAGAGCAGAAAAATCAGAATGAACAGGCCTGTGGTCACGTAAAACCCTATTATATCGATCAAAAAGATATAGACCACCATAATGGGAACCACAAGGAGCGCCCTGAAGGTCACTGCCGCAGGCACTACAGCCGCCTGCTGTATTTCTCCGGCCCTGCGAGCTCTTAACCCTTTGATAAAAAGAAGCACACAGGGAATCAGCATTGCAACGGTCAAACACCTTGGAAAAAGCGCAGGCAAAAATCCCTTTATATGATAAGGGATGGCGTAAAACCAGAGAAACCCGCAGAAAACAAGGATGATTGAACCAAGCCTTAAATCCTCTTTCACCTAAGCCCCCTTTTGTACGAAACGGGCGCCCCATGGGCACTATAATTCAGGGCGCCCGCATTAGCCGGTTTCCGATATACTACTTGACGTCTTTCACATACTCCTGCAGAGCGGGAGTGCTTTCTATGGCCTCTTTCACGATTTTTTCATAGCCCTGCCCCGAGACAAACCTGGGCGTGAAACCTGTTTCACCCATCTTTTTCATCAGGTCCTTGTCCTGCATAACCGTCTTCAGCGCATTTTCCAGTTTTGCCCTTATCTCTTCGGGAACTCCCTTGGGCAGCACCATGCCGTATTCCAGCATGGTGGAGAATTTGTATCCGTAATGCTTCATGTTTTTCACATCCGGAAAAAACGGGACGCTGTCCGAGCCCAGATCCACCAGCGCTATCAGCTTACCCTTACGGGCGGACTGATATGCGGGCGTTCCCGTTCCTGTTTCACAGACGTCGACATGCCCGCCCAGGATGGCCGATGACGCAGCCCCGCCGCTTTTGAACATGACATATTTCCATTTGATATTTTCCTTTTTGGCAATGCTCTTCATAACCTCCAGCGCCCACTGTGCGCCTCCGGAACCCACTGAAACCTCACCGGGGTTGGCCTTGCTGTAGGCGATGAATTCTTCCCAGGTCTTGTAGGGTTTGTCGGGGGTTGTGAAAAGCACGCGTTCCTGAGGCATGTAACTGCCTATAAGGGAGAAGTCCTTGACACTGAAGGGTTCGGCATCCAGGAAGAAGGGGGCCGTAAAACCGAGCGTCAATCCTCCGGAGGCAATGGTGTACCCGTCCGGTTTTGCCTTCTTCAGGGTGTTAAGTCCTATGATTCCGCTTGCTCCAGGCTTGTTAATGTAGACTATCGGCTGACCCAGGATCGATTTCATCCTCTCCCCCAGCATTCTGGTGCTGACATTGGACATTCCTCCCGCACCCCAAGGAACGATAATCGTGATAGGCTTGTTAGGATAGTTATCCGCCGAATAGGCGTTACCACAAAGTCCAACCATTAATACAAACATAATGAGTGTAAAAAAAATCTTTTTCATTTAGGTCTCCTCTGTTAATGGTTTTTGTTTATGCCTTTCCAAAAACAAACTGAAATTCCGGTACATTTTGTTTTATCCTGCCAACCGGTAATCTCCCTTACTACCGGAGTAGATAGGGTACCTCGACCCACAGCGCCTCTTCAGGACACTCCACCTCGCAGGGAAGGCAGAACCAGCAGTTGCGATATCGCCCGAAAGGACCGCCGCATGAGTAACATCGCCCGGACTCCATACCTGCCTGCCCCGCGGTAAAGGGCTGCTCTACCGCATCGAAGTCGCCCTTGCCTCTACATCCATGAATTTCAGGAAAAACCCTGTCAAGATCGCTCCCCCTGCTCGTGTCGATATCGAACTCGGTCTCCACCGGCCCTGCATAGGAGCGATTGAACATGAGATGCTCTCCCCTCAGGAACCTGTCGACTGATTCAGCGGCCCTTCTGCCTGAAGCCATCGCCTGAACCACGGATGAAGGGCCTGACTCACAGTCTCCCGCCAGGAAGACTCTTTCCCTGCGGCACTGAAGGGTGATGGGGTCGGCCTCAAGATCCCCGACCGGCATCCAGCTCAGAGTATCGTCTTTTTGGCCTATCGATACAACAACATAATCCGCCTCAATCGCTTCCGTGACACCACAGTCGAAATAGGGATTAAAGCATCCTTTTTCATCAAACAGGGAAACGCAGCTCTTCAGACTGATACCGGCTACCCTGCCCTGTGTCCCGGTAATCGCGTCTACTCCCCAGCCGCATTTCAGTTTGATTCCGTTTTCAACCGCCCGCAGCAGTTCTTCTTCGCTTGCAGGCAGATCATCTTCTTTCTCAAGGCTTATTATAGTCACTTCCTTCGCGCCGAGACGCAGGGCAACCTGGGCTGCATCCACCGCGGCATTACCGCCTCCGATTACAACGGTTTTTCCGCTCAGTTCCTTTGCCCTTCCCTGTTTTACCTCTTCCATCAGTTCCAGGCCCTTTATGACCCCTTCAAGTTCCTCACCCGGGGCATTCAATTCCAACTGCCCCCCGAGGCCGGTCGATAAGACTATGGAATCGAATTGAGCCTCCAGCTCATTCATGGTTATGTCCCGCCCCACCCTGACGCTGAACCGGAAAATCACCCCCAGCCTGTGAAGCACTTCAACTTCCCGATCCAGAACATCGGAGGGAAGCCTGAAAGAGGGTATGACCCTGTTCAAAAGTCCTCCAGGTTTTTCATCGGCTTCAAAAATCGTCACACCGTGGCCGGCCACGGCAAGATCATAGGCCGCCAGCATGCCGGCCGGACCGGATCCCACTATTGCCGAGCTTTTCCCTGAGGCAGGTTTCTTCTCCGGCAGGGAAATGCCTTTATTACAGGTTTCTGGATTAAAAAGATAGTGCTTGAGAGATCTGATCCCCACAGCCTGCCCTGTAACCACCTTGCGGTGGCAGGCCCGTTCGCAGGGTGCATCGCAGATATGCGCGAGGATTTCCGGAAAAGGAAGCGTTTCCCGTACCGCCTCCCTTGCCTTTTCTTCTTCCCCCCGATTTATGAGCTGCACATATCCCTGGACGTTTACTCCAAGGGGGCAGGCCTGGCGGCAGGGGGCCAGCTTCATTCGCAGATTATCAAGGATACAGTGATCCACACATTTTCCGCAAAAGATGCATTTATCCTTATCAATCTTGATGTTGTCACTGAGCGCTTCAAGAATATTTGAACTGTTCATCATTTCCTTTTACTCCATGATTGGCGATGATATTTTACGAAAACCTCTTTTCCGGTAAAATCGTTTTCACTTGAATCAGTGCTTCATTTTTTCTATTTCCTGGAAGGAGACCCTGGCATCTTCGAGGCCGTCTCCCATTGTAAGCACTATATGCTTCAACCATTCACCGTCGTTTCGCTCAGGGTAGTCGGAACGATGATGCCAAAGGCCCCACCTGCTTTCCGTGCGGGTCTTGGATGCAATCGCGCTCATATGCGCACACTGAATTATGTTTTCCACTTCATAGACCTTGAACAGGTCATGTGCGCCTTTTACCCTGACCATCGTTTTCAGCTCTTCACGGAACCGGTTCATCCACCACAAGGCCCGGTTCAGTTTGTATTCGTTTTTCGGCGGCTTGATATAATCGTTAATAATGCGCCGCACCTTGAATTCGAATTCTTCGATGGAAACCGGGTTCCCGGTTTGAGACATCCTTTCGGCCCTGTCTTTGATAACTGAATCCACCTGACCGAAATCCAATGTCGGCCCGGAGAGGTCTCTGGAATATTCGCTTGCCCTTTCAGCTGCTATCATTCCGAATACAAGCGCCCCGCTCAGATGTCCTCTGGCGACAAGGGATGTGTCACCTGCCGCATAAAGCCCCGGAACGTTTGTCTCCGCCCTGTCGTTGACCATCACCCCTGTAAGCCCGTGCCCGCCGCACAGATAGCAGTCGGTGGGCCACAGTTCAATTTCTCCGGAGCGGAAATCAACGCCTCTTCCCTTGAAAAAGCGTTCCTGCACGGGCCGCTCCGTTGTAAAAAGGATATCTTCCACCTCTTTGATCTTTTCTTCGGGCATATGCCGCATATCGATGCGCATCGGGCCTCTGCCGGCCCCATGCTCATCATGCATAAGAAGGATGCCGGGGTGGTTTTCATGAAAGGTATCGTTAAAGGCATTCAGTAAATGCGCTCCCCTGGTAAGGGTAATGTAGAGAAGGGGGGCGTTTATATCCTTGATAATGTAATATACAAGCGTGTATTCGAAACCGCTCAGCTTTGCGCCGGCCCGGTAGGCGAGGATATAGCCGTCTCCCGTGTTGCCGGGAAAATCATACCCTCCGTAGAGATACCCGTTTTCCGGCAGGCCGAATCTGGCTGTTCCACCCGCGCACAGGATTACGGACCTGGCATGGCAGACGATAATCTCCCCGGTCCGCACATCCATCCCGACCGCCCCGCTGATCCTTCCGTCATCCTTGAGCAGGCGGAGTGTTACGATCCGGTTTACCACCCTGGCACCCAGATCGACAGCCCTGGTGGAAAGGATTGACTTGAGTTCAGGCTCTTTCATGGTAACGCAGAACCTTCCCTTTGGATGCACCTGAAGCCTTTCATACTCTCCATTTTCATCCTGAGGAAAATAGACGCCCAGATCTATGAGCTTCTGCATCATCTCCCAGCTGCGCTTGGCCATTATATATGAGGGGGATTCATCCATAATCCCCTGGCAGGCCATGGCATTTGACTCCACATAAAGATCCGGGCTTTCCTTTCCCGGGATCGCCACGATATTAAGGGCGTCCATGCCCCGGGCAATGCAACCTGAATATTTGAACTCCCCTTTTTCAAAAACAACGACTTCCTGATCAGGAGCGACCTCTTTGGCGCGTATGGCCGCCATTGCACCGGCGCTTCCGCCGCCGATTATCAGGACATCGGCATTAATGACCGGGTAATCATGTTTGTCTTGACTTTTCACAATAATCTCCTTGTGGTTTTACGACCCCGGTGACTTATGGAACCCGCATGAAACACGAGGTCTGTCAGCAGAAAATTTGATACTTTTTGTACTTGAAAAATACAATGTCTGGATTTTGGGACAACCGACTGGGGATGATGCAAGAGAGGCTGTGGCATTATTAGAACCAAATAAGTAATAGATATTACATGCAATATGCAACATAAGAATATACATCTATATGTATATTTATATAAGATTTTTTTGTCAAGAAAATTTCAGGAGGGTCAAAGGTAAAAAGCACCCGGAAGCAACTTAAAACCCCCGGGCTGGAACAGGCTGAACCGAGGCCTAGATGGTTATAATGAAATCGAGGCAGGCACGCATGGCAGGACAAAATAAGCGAAGAAAATGCGTTTTATTTCAGTAAAAGGGGAAGCCCGCTTACCATGAATATAACCTTCCGGGCCAGCCTGGCCACGGCCTGATTGAGATACCCTATTTCATCCCGGTATCTGCGGCTCATCTTGGCTTCGGGAATCAGACCCATTCCCAACTCATTTGAGACAATAATCATATCACAGGGCGGATCCGCCAATACGGCGTAAAGGTCCCTGAGCTGACTGCACCCTTCAAACTCCTCGCCCCTGTAGTGCATCAGGTTGCCCAGCCACACGGTAAGGCAATCCACTACCGCGACCTCGATATCATGGGGCAGGCCCCTTATCGCCTTCGCCAGCTCCAGAGGTTCTTCTATAGTCAGACAGGCGCCATTTCTTTCCTCCTTGTGGCGTCTTATTCTTTCCTTCATCTCATCATCAAACGGTTCAGCGGTCGCTATAAAGGCCTTCCTTTTATAGGCCTCCGCCATTTTGAGGGCGTAAGAACTCTTTCCGCTTCTCGCACCTCCCGTCAAAAGTGTTATCATCGGCATATCTTCTTGATCCTTTTAAGTTTTTGGATTGATTTTGAAAAATCACTCTCCCCGAAGATCTCAAGGGTTACTGCATTTTCACTTGACAGGCCCTCTGAAAGACGACCCATAATCATGCCGAGCAGTTCATCTGAAAGATGACTGATTGCGCGGTGATCATGCCCGTTATCGATGCCGTGCAGGTGAACTACCCTGGTCCTTTCAAGATACCGGTCAAAATGATCCTCCAGGCTGTAGCCGTAATAGATGAGATGGCCTATATCCATACAGACCGAAAGGTCCGTGTCAAAAACAAGGTCTTCTATAAAGGAAAAGGGATAATCAAGTGTCTCCACACAGATTTTGCGGGAGGGGGCAAAGCCTGCCAGTTCTTTTACCGATTTCAGGCTCTTTTTCCTCCACCGCTTCATATCCCTTGAAGGCACCCTTCCCCTTTCATCGCCATGCAGGTGGAGGATGTATGCAAGGGGCGAAATCGGACTCATAAGCTCGATTATCCTGCGGCATTTTTCAACGGACCTGCGCCTGACGATTTCACTTTCATGACCGGTTTCTATATCAAGGGGGAGATGAACCGTGTAGGTAAGATCGTTGGCGCACGCAAGCTTTCCCAACTGTTTTACGGCATCCGTAGTGGGTATGTTGGACATCTCATCCGATTCGAACAGCACTAGTTCGATATCATCTATCTTATCGGCCAGGAAGCGCACGTTTGGAATAATATCGTCAGGCACTATGTATGAGGTTGTTCCCAGACGAAAGGAAAATGACTTTTTGAGACCGTCAGGCACCTCTTTGTCCAGGTCTGGCTTTACATTTTCTACGCACATGTTTCACCGCATGAAATTAAATAGAGTAAATAGCTTCCGCCCCGGTTAAAAAGGAATAAGAGCACGGTTATAAACCGATCGGAGCGATTGCCACCGCCGCTGCCAGGACAATCATCTCGGAAAACTCGCTTACGGCGCCCAGGGTATCACCGGTATATCCGCCTATCTTTCTGTGGACATAAAAAACCGCAAGAAGCCCGCACAGGGTAGAGATAAGGGATGCGACAAGCCCTTGCAAACCGGCCAGCAAAAGACCGGCAAGGGCCGGGATAAAAAGAACCAGGACTCCTTTTCCCCTTGAGCGGTACTCAAGAAAGAGCTGAGGCAGGCCCGGGGATTTTCTTGCGTAGGTAAAAAAACTCATGCATGCCACAATCATACATCGTCCTGAAAGGGGGGCCAGCATGATTATCGCCCACCTGCTCTTATCAGGTAAAGAGGCAAGCGCCCCGATCTTGATTAGCAAAACCATCACCAGGGCAAGCACTCCCATGGTGCCTATGCGACTGTCTCTCATTATCTCGAGCATCCTGTCTCGGGGCCTTGCACTGAACAACCCGTCCGCGGAATCGGCCAGTCCGTCCAGGTGAAGCCCTCCTGACAGGACGGCAAGTATCACGATATCTATCGTGCTTGCGAGCCACAGTGGAAATATATGCCCTTTAATACAAAAATCCGCTGCCGATACCACCGCGCCCATTAGAAGACCTGTAAGGGGGAAAAACATGACGGACCTGCCCAGGTCCCGTTCCGAAAAAGAGACATGCACAGGGATCACGGTCAGAAACTGGATCGCGGCAAGAAATGACCTCATTTTTCCGTAACCCCTGACACACCAGCTTCCTCAAAGGTTGCCACCCTTTTATATACATTAACCGCACCGTCCAATATATTGAAGGCAAGCGCCGCTCCTGATCCCTCGCCGAGCCTCATGCCTAGATCCAGAAGGGGTTCAAGGCCTAGCCGTTCAAGTGCGACAGAGTGGCCCTGCTCGACACTTCTGTGAGCGGCTATCATGTAGTCGGTTGAAACGGGGCATAATGCCTGGGCAATAAGGGCACCTGCGGTTGAAATAAACCCGTCCACCATGACAGGCCTGCCCAGACTGGCGGCCCCCAGTATAAGACCTGCAATGCCGCCTATTTCAAAACCTCCCACCTTTGAAAGCACATCAAGTGCGTCCCGTCCGTCAGGAGCGTTTATCCTTATTGCGTCCTCAATCACCCTGATCTTATTGTCAAAGGACTCTTCATCGATTCCCGTGCCCTTTCCCGTTACCACACTAACGGGCGCATCACAAAGAACCGAGACAATGGCGCTGCTGGCCGTGGTGTTTCCAATACCCATGTCACCCGTAGCAAACATATCGGTTTTACCTGAAAGCCTGTGAGCTACTTCGATACCCGCCTCCACCGAAGCCTGGGCCTCCCTGCGGGTCATGGCGGGTCCTTTGCGTATATTGGAAGTCCCCGGACCGATTCTTTTATCCAATATCTTTCCATCCGGATCAAATCCCTTCGGCACCTTTTTAACCCCCATATCGACCACGAACACCCTCGCGCCAGCTTGTTCCGCCAGGGCGTTTACCCCTGCCTTGCCCCTAAGAAAGGTATTGATCATCTGAAGGGTCACCTCTGAGGGATAGCCGCTTACACCTTCATCCGCCACCCCATGGTCTCCAGCCATTACGACGACAGTTCTTCTTGAAAACTTCATGTCTTCACGGCCCGTCATTCCCGCAAGGTCAACCGCAAGGTCCATGAGACGCCCGAGGGCCCACTTGGGCATGGCAAGGGATTCAAGCCTCTGCCTCGCCCTTGCCCTTGCAGCTGAGTCCTGAGGCCGTATCTTACTTAATGTATTTAAAAGTTTTTTCATTACAGACTTTCTTTACTTAAAAGAATTAGACCTTGCCGGCCTGAGAAAAAATGACCTCATCTTACGACAAAAGATGAACTCAGTTAGATAAATATCTCCGATTTCAAGGACTAAATAAAAGAGGATTACAACCCATCCTGCATCATATGATCAATAACGTCGTCAGGCCTTTAAAGTCAACAAGCAATTTTATCCATACCTTAGAGCACCGCCCTAACAGATGGAATACCATCGACCATAACGTGCCGGAGTCCCTGATTACTTTCATTGTCCGCCTCCGGCATATTATCTTCCATTACAAAAAACCCTTGACACATCAGTTCCGGAATAATATCAAATAATAATTGAGGTGCCTTTCAAGGCATAATAGGGAATCCCGTTAAATTCGGGAACGGTCCCGCCGCTGTAACCCCGCTCTTTTCTTTTGAAAAGGGAACTCTTTTAGCCATTGTGTGCCACTGTCTCGATAAATCGGGATGGGAAGGCAGCTAAAAGGGCGGGGGAGTCAGAAGACCTGCCTCGAAAATTGTCGGACCCTGCGGCGTTACAGGGGTGTTTCCGGCATACAAGGGTCAAGAAAACTGGGTGCAACCCTTCAGGCATTTTCCTGCTTGAAGGGTTTTTTTTATTTTCGGCGGCAGGAAAATCCCCCTTTCAGGAAAAGCTGTAATGCAAATCCGATTCCTCCTTTTCCTGGTTAACGATTAATAAAAAATCATGCACAAAAACAGAAGGAGGGATAATAAGGATGGGAAGAATTAAAAACTTATGGCTCTTGGCCCTGTTTTCCTTGCTGATTCCGGTCAATCTTCAGGCCGCCGACAAAACCGAATCAGAGGAGACCTATAATCTGGGCGAGGTGGTGGTAACCGCCTCCCGTTTCGAGCAGGAGACCCGCAAGGTGCCTGCAAACGTCTCGGCCATAACAAGGGAAGACATTGAAGACTCAAACGCCCAGAACATCACCGATATCCTCAAGCACGAAACCAGCGTCACGGTCAGTGACCTGCTGGGTAACGGCAAGACAGCCCAGGTGGACATACGGGGATTCGGAGAGACAGGCCCTTACAACACCCTGGTCCTGGTGGATGGACGCCGCGTAAACGAAATCGATTTAAGCGGCACGGACTGGTCTCAAATTCCGCTGGAACAGGTTGAAAGGATCGAAATACTTAGAGGTTCAGGCGGGGTACTGTATGGCACAGGCGCATCCGGTGGTGTAATCAATATCATCACCCGCACTCCTTCGGAAAAATTTGAGGCCAAGGCAGGAGTTAGTACGGGAAGTTACAGCATGCACAAAGAGGAGGTCAGCCTGAGCGGGGGCGCAAAAAACTTCTACGGTTCCATATACGGAATCAACAGCAGCACGGACGGGTACAGGGATAACAACTCCTTTAACAAACACGATTTCGGAGGAAAACTGCTCTACGATGCAAGCGACATGCTCAGTCTCCGTTTTTCAGGATCAAGCCACAAGGACGATTATGACCTGCCCGGAGCTCTTACCAAGGCGCAAATGGATCTGAACAGGAAAGCCAATTTCAATCCCCTGAACAACGGCGAAAGCGAAGACTCCTACGCAACCTTCGGCGCGGATCTGGATCTCGAGCAGTACGGAAGTCTGCTTATGGATGTCTCATATCGTGACCGCTCGTCCAACGAAAGATACCCTCTCACGCCATACAAATCCGAAATCGATTCGGAGACGTGGTCCCTGACCCCTCGTTACACACTGGACGCGGATATTTTCAGCCGTTCAAACAAGCTTATAGCCGGAGTTGATCTCGCATGGACAGACTACCGGCAGCATACGTTTAACGGTCCACTCTTAACAACCCTCTCAGGGCTATCAGACAACCAGAGAGAAAACATAGGCATCTATCTTCACGACGAACTTTCCTTTACGGACAGCCTATTGCTGACATTCGGGGCAAGAACAGGAAAAGTCAAATACGATCTCAAGACAATCGATCTGGCCTTTGGTTTTGCTCCACTGGACAACAGCACTACAGAAAGAGAAGAGGCTTGGGAAATCGGTTTGACCTGGCTTTGCAACGATCAGACATCCGCCTTTATCCGTGCAAACCAGAGCTACCGCTTCGCATTGCTCGACGAACTTGTCTTCTGGAATTGGCCCGGCATCACGATCAAAGATCTTGAACCGCAGGTGGGAAAGCATTACGAAGTGGGTATTCGCCACTCATTTCTCCCGGGTGTCAGGACAGCCGTAACCCTGTATCACGCGGATATAAAAAACGAGCTTTTCTATAACCCACTGACATTTGAAAACGTCAACCATCCGGCCACGGTCCACGAGGGAATAGAGTTTGAGGCGAACGTGGATATATGCAAGCACCTTGCTTTTCACGGAAATTACTCATACGAATCGGCCAAGCTGGACAAGGCCCCTTTTGAAAACAACCGCATACCATCGATCCCGAAGCACAGGGCCAATCTGGGATTTGAAATCCGCAATCTCTTACCGGGCATAACCGCCAACGCCGACTGCAATTATGTGGGATCCCGCTATGCCATAAGCGACTGGGGCAACGACGACGGAGAACTTGATTCCTACTATACACTGGATCTCAAGGTTTCCTATAAGCGTAAGATGCTTGAGGCCTTTGTAGGCGTCAACAATATAACCGACAAGGAATATTCCACCTATGTGGTTGAAAACTGGGCCGGCCTGAACTACTACCCGGCTCCTGAAAGGAACTGGATTGCCGGCCTGAAATTTACATACTAAACTCACTTCGGATTCAAGGCCCTGCCCGCAGAGGCGGGCCTTGAATTTCAAAAAGGGCAACCCTGCGCAAGCCACTGCACCAACAAGGTCTGTTAGCTTGTCCCTTGTTGTCATCCCTTGACTCAAAATCACTATTAAGTCTATAAGTAAACCCGATAGATCAATAGTAACAGCCGGTTGGAGGTTATAGGATGCAGGTAAACACAGATTCGATCATCCAGAAAAAAGGGGCTGAACACAGCCTCTTATACTCAGTCCTCTATTCGGACACGGAAGACGTGACTCATTTCAGAGACGAGTATATGCCCTGGAATAAACGAAGCAGCGGTAATGCAGTTACTCCCTTCCGGGACGCACAACAGATCGGCTTTCTCAGGCTTCATGAAAATCTCAAAGCCGACTGGCATCCCGCCCCCAGGAAACAGTTTGTTATGGTGCTAAAAGGGGTAATGGAGGTGGAGGCGGGTGATGGGGAAAGGCGCACATTCACGCCTGGCAGCGTGCTTTTGGTAACCGACACCGAATGTCGCGGTCACTGCACCAGGACTCTGGGAAACCGGGAAGTAATAATTGTCTGGGTGCCGGTTCCGTAAACAGATGGCACAAAAAATCAGGGGATTTGTTCAAAACAGGAGAGGACTTCTTTATAATTCATGCACATAAAGGCGGCAAACGTAGAGATTGTCTTTTTCAAATAGATATTGTATACAACCAAAAAAAGCAGTCCGCATGTTTGGTATCAGGACTGTCTGAACCACTCACTATCTCAAAGCCTTATTTCTCAACAATAACAAAGCGCCGGATGGGTCTTTCTGTGAATCTAGATCGATTCATAAAAGATCATAAAACAGGGACGATCATCGATCCTGAAAGGGGCCTGTATGCATCTTGTGCTCTGAAGGCATATGAGGAGGTCTTAACCATGATCAAGTCCATGAACATCGCATGGTGGGTCCAGCGCTGGAGTGAACTGCACCCTGACAAAACTGCCATTGTTTACGAAGAACAACGGATCACCTACCGGGACCTGCATAGAAGAGCCGACAGAACAAGTTGCTGGTTTCAGTCCCTTGGCATTGAAAAAGGTGACAGGGTGGCCGTTATGCTGGCAAACGGACCTGAGTTCATAGAAATCTATCTCGCCTGCTCCCGGCTGGGGGCGATCTTTATTCCTGTTAACTTCAGGCTTGCCGGACCTGAGCTTGAATATACCTTGAGAAACGCCCGGCCAAGGTTATTCGTTTTCTCCGAGCGATACGGAAGCTCCGTCGAATCTCTCAGTCTGGACAAGGGTCTCCCCCTCATGCTTACAGCCGTTTTAAAGGAAAAACCTGAAGGCAAAACCGATGTGGAGGACCGCTTTCTCGATTACATTAGGGACTCAAAAGCCTATGACGGACAAAGCCCCTTTCTGACAAAATCCCTCGGCCCTGCCGACCCTGAAGAGCCCCACGTGATCATGTATACCTCAGGTACCACCGGACAGCCCAAGGGTGCGGTGCTTTCCCACAGAAAAACCTTTTTCAATTGCCTTAATGCGGACATCTTCTTCAAACTCCACTTCGACGATGTAATGCTCGTTGTCCTGCCCCTGTTTCACTCGGGGGGGCTCTTCATTCAAGCCTCTCCCATAATCTACAAGGGTGCCACTCTCATAATTCACCCCAGGTTCGATCCTCTTCGAACGTTTCATGACATAGACAGATACCGGGTCACCAAATTCCTCGGGGTCCCGACCGCATATCGTGCACTTCTTAAAGTTGCCCCGGAAGATCGGGGCTCTCTTTCTTCTCTCAAGGTCTGCGCAATAGGCGGGGAAAAAACAACGGCTGAACTTTTGACGGCATGCAGCGAGGCAGGGTTTTCCCTTCGCCAGATAATGGGCCAGACAGAGACATCGATACTTCTCTGGGCCTCTGAAGAAGATTCGCTTCAAAAGCCGGGAACAGTGGGCCGTCCGGTTTTTCATGCAGAGGTGGAAATCATGGACCGATCGGACAGGAAGGTCAAGCCGGGCGAGGTTGGAGAAATCGTCGTAAGGGGCTCCATCATGATGAAGGAGTACTGGCAGGATCCCGTAAAGTCAGAAGAGACAATCGTCAGCGGGTGGCTCCACACGGGAGACCTGGCGAAAAGGGATGAAGACGGATTCTTCTATCTGGTTGACAGGGCCAATGACATGTACATCTCCGGTGGAGAAAACGTCTATCCGGCGGAAGTGGAACGGGTGCTGCGCGGGCATCCGAAGATCCGGGATGTCGCGGTGGTCGGGTTACCCGACGAGGTATGGGGTGAGATCGGAGTGGCCTACGTGATTGCCAAAAAAGGTGAGCGGTTCTCCTTAAAGGACCTGGAGGACTTCTGTGAGGAGCGTCTGGCCCGCTACAAATGTCCAAAGAGATTGGTCCTTTGTAAAGACTTCCCAAGGACCTCCCTCGGTAAGGCCCGGAAGAATGCCCTTGCGGGCCTAAACCCGAAGATCAGCGACAACGCATGAGTGCATCGCCCTGATCGCTCGAATGAAAAATGATACAAGCGAAATACACCTCTTTTTTAGAACTTGTCCCACCAATTTACACATCAAGAGAATCATTTTAAGGATCAACCCGTAAAGCTCCAAGGGCAGGATCTAATGTCCTTGAATTCGCATACAAAAACGTTATATATAAGGGCTAACTCCGAAAAATAAGAAAATCCGAAGGCTTAAAAAAATAATCATGACAAGAGGCCAAAACAGAGATATTATTTTTATTTTTTGTTTTGCCAAGGCCATGGTTAAAATAATAGCGGTTAAGAAACCGGCCTTTTATCTTATCTTCACGCATTTATTGTATGTTCCCCTTCCTGAGGGGGGTGGTTTATTTAATTTAAGGAATTTTAAAAGGAGTATGAAATGAAACATAAAATTGCCCTGATTCCGGGTGACGGCATAGGCAAAGAGGTGGTGCCCGAAGGGGTAAGGGTCCTTGAGGCCCTGTCCGAAAAATATGATTTTGATTTACAATTCGAGGAATTTCCCTACTCATGCGCCTACTATCTGGAACATGGCGAGATGATGCCTGCCGACGGAATGGAACGGCTGTCACGGTTTGACGCCATCCTTCTGGGTGCCGTGGGAGAGCCAAGCGTACCGGACCACATCTCTTTATGGGGCCTGCTGGTTCCAATTCGTAGAGACTTTGATCAATATATAAACCTGCGGCCGGTACGACTCCTGCCCGGGATAGGCTCCGCGCTGGCCAACCGTGGCCCCGAGGACCTTGACTTCTACGTTGTCCGGGAAAACACCGAAGGGGAGTACTCTGAAGTAGGGGGAAGGCTTTTCAAGGGAACCGAACGGGAAATGGCGATCCAGGAAACCATATTCACCAGACACGGGGTGGACCGTGTTCTTCGCTACGCCTTTGAACTTGCCCTCAAACGTCCTGCCGGGCACCTCACCACCGCTACAAAATCAAACGGAATAATTTTCACCATGCCTTTCTGGGACGAGCGCTTTGCAGAAATCTCAAAGGAATACCCGGGAATTCGTACGGACAAATATCATATAGATATCCTGACAGCCAACTTTGTACAGCATCCGGACTGGTTTGACGTGGTGGTCGGAAGCAACCTGTTCGGTGACATCCTCTCCGACCTGGGGCCTTCCCTGGCAGGCGGAATAGGCATAGCACCCTCGGCCAACCTGAACCCGGAGAAAAGGTTCCCCTCGATGTTCGAACCGGTGCACGGTTCGGCACCCGATATCGCAGGCAAGGGAATCGCCAATCCCATCGCCACACTCTGGTCCGTCAATATGATGCTCGATTTTTTTGATGAAAAAGAGGCGGCCGAACTTCTTATGAATGCCATTGAAGCCGTCACATCAAGCGGAACTCTCACCCGCGACCTGGGAGGAGATGCCGGCACAAGTGAATTCACCGATGCGGTAATAGAGCAAATTGAAGGCCTTTCCTGAGGACGCGGTATATAAAGGAAAAAGAGTTAAAAGATGAGGGTCATCTCCAAAAGAGTTGGTCTAAATGAAGGATTCTTTGCTCCGCATACGCTTCGCTCAGCCCCACTGCTTCACCGCGGGTTCGAGTGAAAAGCTTAAAGATTATAGGCAGTTAAACGTTCGGCAAAAATTGCATACACCTTGTTTGCATATGGTTCAGACTGTGAATTGGAAACCCGGGACATGACATCAGCTGACTTGGGTTATTTGAAAGAAGAGCGGCTTCAAAAATTAAGAAGGGAAATAGGGGATGTCGGGGCAATGTTCAAAGCGATGATCAAATCCCTGGAAAGAAAGCCCTCGAATCCTTGAATCCTTGAATCCTTGGACCCTCTTCGACAACTAAGTTGGAGAAGAACCAAAGATGAAAATAGTTGATATAAGGGAAAAGACGATCTCTATCGCATCAGAGATCAAAAATGCCTTTATAGACTTCAGTTCCATGACCGTATCCATACTCGCCCTTTATACTGACGTCATAAGAGAAGGGCGTCCGGTAGCAGGATACGGATTCAATTCAAACGGCCGATATTCCCAGGGATGTCTCCTGCGCGAAAGGATCATTCCGCGGATCATGGGTGCCGATCCCGAAGATCTGCTGGATTCGCAAAGAGACAACCTGGATCCATTTGCAATATGGCGGGTCATGATGAAAAACGAGAAACCGGGAGGGCACGGCGAGCGCTCCGTGGCGGTTGGAGTAGTGGACATGGCGGTATGGGACGCGGTCTCCAAGATAGAAGAAAAACCGCTATACAGACTTCTTGCCGAACGGTTCAATCAGGGGCCGGCAGAGGATGAGTTGTTCGTTTACGCGGCAGGTGGTTACTACTACCCTGGAAAGGGAGTAAAAGCCCTGGTCTCCGAGATGCGGAACTATCTCGATGCCGGCTACAACACTGTAAAAATGAAGATAGGGGGGGCAAGCCTTGAGGAGGACTTGCGCCGCATTGAGGCGGTCCTCGATCTTGTCGGCTCAGGCTCATCTCTGGCCGTAGACGCCAACGGCCGCTTCGATCTCGATACCGCAGTCAGATACGCCGAGGCCCTGGAGCCGTATAAGCTTCGCTGGTATGAGGAACCGGGTGACCCGCTGGATTACGCCCTGCAGGCCGAATTGGGAAATCACTACGCGCCTCCCATGGCCACAGGCGAAAATCTCTTTTCCCACCAGGACGCACGAAACCTTCTCCTCTACGGCGGCATGAGAGCGGACCGCGACATCCTGCAGATGGACCCCGTGCTCTCCTACGGCCTGGTGGAGTATCTGCGCATATTGGAAGTGTGCAGGGATCACGACTGGCCCGTGAGTCATATCATACCACATGGGGGGCATCAATTCGCGCTCAACATTGCAGCCGGACTCGGCCTGGGCGGAAACGAGTCTTATCCAAAGGTCTTTGAGCCGTTCGGCGGATTTGCGGACGACACCCCCGTCATCAACGGCCTGATCAGAATGCCTGAGGTACCAGGAATCGGATTTGAGGCAAAAAAAGATCTTATAGACATGTTTATGAAAAAATTTGACTGATATTTTTCCAGGCTCTTTAAGAAAATCAATAATCTTCTAAATCTCTTTTTCAAGGAGAACTATAAGATGCCGTGGGTAGATGAAAATGGATGCACAGGTTGTGGTATCTGCGCTGAAGAATGTCCCGCAGAAACCATATCGATTAAAAATGAAAAGGCTCAAATAGACATGGCTAACTGCATTCGCTGCGGTAATTGCCATGACATATGCCCGGAAAATGCGGTAAGGCATGACAGCGAAAAGATACCGGAGCAGGTGGAGGCGAACATAGCCTGGGCCAAAGACTGCATGGACTCCTGTGCCGAGCATTTCAACGATGAAAGCGAAAGAGGGAAATGTCTCAAAAGGATAATAAAATATTTCAATAAGGAAAAGGCTGTCGCGGACAAGACATTGGCAAGGCTTCAAATGCTTGACAGGGGATAAAGGACAACAGTAAGCATTGCCTCCTTAAGGAATCTTTCGGTTCCCTGAGGAGCCTGCAGTTCTGATCAAGTTCGGGCACGCTCCGGGTATCTACTTGATGGTGCCTGCGATCTCCCTGATATCATCCATATAGCTAGTGCTGAGGTTCTCGAACATGGAGATACATTTTTTCAGCAGGGCATCCTTTTCAGCATCGCTTGGCTCACGCTGATTGAGGATACAGAAGCTGACCTTGTTGGAGTAATACGCCGCAAGGATGTTTGATACCACATTCATCATGAGAAGCTGTTTTTCTTCCATTTGACGCCTCCATCGGTTCGTGGTTTAATCCTGAATCAATAATATTCCGGCAAAAAACCATTGTCAACGCACTTTCACCGGGAATCCACCACATAATTCAGGGTTAACCATTACCCGGGATTTCGGCTTAGCCCCGGACACCGGCAAGATGTTGGATTCAAGGCGCCAAGGAGCGACTACTGAGACACATGAGCAAACATAACCCCGGCCGCAGCGCCGCCCGAAATCCTATAAGCGCCGAAAAGTATCGTTATCTCATCTGCCTTTTGATCTTCGCCAGTTACGTCCTTGTCTTCTTTCACAGGCTCTGTCCGGCGGTCATCGCCCTGGAAATGCAGGCGGACTTCGGAGTCGGCGGGGCACTTCTCGGTCTCCTGGGTTCCACTTACTTTTACGCCTACGCAATAATGCAGCTTCCCACAGGCCTCATGGTCGATTCCTGGGGCCCGCGCAAGACCGTGTCGGCATTCTTCGTGCTTGCCGCCCTCGGATCCATAATCATGGGCATGGCCTCCAATGTGGCCATTGCCATGATCGGCAGGACACTAGTAGGTGTAGGGGTATCCACCGTGTTTGTCTCAAATTTCAAGCTTCTTGCCGAATGGTTCACGCCGAGACGCTTCGTGATCATGGGAGGCATCTTCATGGCCATGGGCGGGCTGGGTGCCCTGAGCGCAAGCGCCCCGCTTGCCTGGATAAGCGACCTTATCGGATGGCGCATGACACTTGTGACCGTGGGGCTGTTCAGTCTGATCATGGCCCTGCTCGTCTATGCCTTTGTAAGGAATCGGCCCTCGGACATGGGGTTTCCCCCTCCGGTTCAACCTCAGTGCGAAAAATCAAACGATAAAATCGGTCTTATCGACGGTCTGAGGCAGGTGGTTCTGGCGGCCCGTTTCTGGCCCATATCACTCTGGCCTTTTTTTGCCACCGGTATCGCCTTTTCCCTGGGAGGTCTCTGGGGGGGACCTTTTCTGATGCAGGTATACGGAATGAGCAAGGCCGCCGCAGGCGGCGTGCTTTCAATGTTCGCCCTGGCATTGATCATCGGAGGCCCGTTACTCAGCTGGATCGCCAATCGGGCGGGAAGAAAACCGGTCATTATAGGTTGCAGCATTATGCTTACGGCGGTATTTGCGATCCTGTATGCCTATACCGACCGGCTTTCACCTGCGCATCTCTATATCCTGTTCTTCTGTTTCTGCCTTGCAGGGGCGGCTCCCGGCCCGGTGATAGCGGCAGTTTCAAAAGAACTGTTTCCGATTGATATAGCGGGCACTTCGGTTGGAGCTGTGAACCTGTTTCCATTTTTCGGAGGCGCCTTTTTCCAGGTATTTATCGGAGCCATCCTGAGCAGAAACGGCCTGAATGGCTCCGGATATGCCCTTTCAGGATATCGGGAGATGTTTCTCGTCTGTTTGACCGGAGCTGTCATCTCCCTTATTGTCGCGCTTTTTCTCAGGGAAACCCTTGGTCGGACGAAGTAGGATATCCCATCCAAAGGGCAGCGCTGTATTACCCCTTTCACGCCCCTTTAACTTCTTTCCGTTTCATCACCATTACGGTCCTTTCAAAACTGATCACCTCCGTACCTTCCTGGTTTAGACCCAGATGGCGAAAGGTCGCGATGCCCGCTTCGGGATTTGAGGAGGAATCACGTAAGCTGACCACCTCGGTTTCGGCGTAGATCGTATCCCCGTGGAAAACCGGCTTCAGGTGACGAACCTTGTCATAACCCAGGTTTGCCACGATGGTTCCCTCGGTCATCTCCGGCACGGAAATGCCCACGATCAGTCCAAGGATAAACACCCCGTTTACAAGGCGTCTGCCGAACCGGGAATTCTTCCGGCAGAAGTCCCGGTTCACATGCAACGGCTGGGTATTCATGGTGAGGGATGAAAAGAGCACATTGTCCATCTCGGTCACGGTACGTCCGTTTATATGTCTGATTTTCATACCCAATCTGAGATCTTCAAAATATTTTCCAGGCATAATCGGCAATACTCCTTTTCTGATAAAACCAGACTGTTACTATTTTTTGACTCTTTCCCGGATAAAGGAGATAATATCTCTCGTGTCCGTTCCCGGCCCGAATATCTCGGCCACACCCGCCTCTTTCATCTCGGGGATATCCGCTTCAGGTATTATCCCTCCGCCGATAACGAGGATATCATCACATTGTCTTTCTCTCAACATCTCCATCACCTTTGGGAAGAGATAATCATGCGCACCTGAAAGGCTGCTCAGGGCGATGACGTCGGCGTCTTCCTGAATGGCGGCTTCCACGATCTGGGCGGGTGTCTGTCTCAAACCGGCATAGATGACCTCCATTCCCACATCCATCAAGGCGCTGATTACGACTTTTATTCCCCTGTCATGGCCGTCAAGCCCCGGTTTTGCCGCCAGTACCCTGATCCTTCTTTCCTTATTCATAAGAATATCTCCCTTTGCTGCCGTTTGCCTGCCTCAATGGCTATCAGCCCCCGAATGTCCCTGAGGGCCTATATTCACCGAAAACCCCTCTTAAGACATCGCATATCTCCCCTAGGGTTGCATATGCCTTTACCGCGTCAAGCATGAGCGGCACCAGGTTTTCATCCCGGCCCTCCCCTCCCTTTTTCAGATCCAGAAGGGCCTGCTCGACCTTTCTGTTGTCTCTTTTCTCTCTGAGTCTCTTCAATTTATCCACCTGGGCCACGCGCACGGCCGGGTCTACCCGCAGGATCTCCGCGCTGCTGACCGCCTCCCCCTTATACTTGTTGAGACCCACCACTATCCTTTTTTCCTCCTCTATCTCCCTCTGGTACTTGAAGGCGCTGTCCTGGATCTCCTTCTGGATATACCCCTTTTCAATGGCGGCCACGGCCCCGCCCATCTTGTCTATCCTTTCGATATACTCCACAGACCTTTCATAGATCTCGTCGGTCAGCCTTTCCAGGTAATATGAGCCGGCCATGGGATCCACGGTATCGGTTACTCCAAGCTCATAGGCGATTACCTGCTGGGTGCGAAGGGCTATCTGCACAGATTCCTCTGTGGGAAGGCACAATGCCTCGTCCATCGAATTTGTATGAAGGCTCTGGGTTCCTCCCAGCACCGCCGCCAGTGCCTGAAAGGCCACCCGCATTATGTTGTTTTTCGGCTGCTGCGCTGTCAGGGTGCATCCAGCAGTCTGGGTGTGGAACCTGATCATCATCGATCTCGGGTTTTCCGCGCCGAATCTCTTCTTCATTATTCCGGCCCACAGACGCCTGGCGGCCCTGAATTTTGCGACCTCTTCAAAAAAATCGAGATGACAGCAGAAGAAAAACGCCAGCCTGGGGCCGAACGCGTCCACATCAAGACCTGCGTCAAGCGCGGCCTGCACATAGGCTATGCCGTTGGCCATGGTAAAGGCTACTTCCTGAACGGCTGTGCAGCCCGCCTCTCTCATATGATAGCCGCTGATGCTTATCGTGTTCCACAATGGGACGTTTTTTTCACAAAAGGAAAATGAGTCCGTGATTATCCTCATGGACGGTTTGGGAGGGAATATGTAGGTGCCTCTTGATGAATATTCCTTCAGGATGTCGTTTTGAATCGTTCCTCTCAGTTTTTCTGTTGACACCCCCTGCTTTTCAGCCACCGCCATGTACATGGCCAGAAGTATGGCGGCAGGTGCGTTGATGGTCATGGATGTGCTTACCTTGTCAAGAGGAATACCATCGAAAAGGGTCTCCATATCCTCAAGGGAATCAATGGCGACCCCGACCTTGCCGACCTCTCCAACGGCTATGTCATGGTCGGAGTCGTAACCTATCTGGGTCGGCAGATCAAAGGCGACCGACAGCCCGGTCTGTCCCTGGTCCAGGAGATATTTATAACGCCTGTTGGATTCGGCGGCGGATGCGAAGCCGGCATACTGCCGCATGGTCCAGAGTCTTCCCCTGTACATGGTGGGCTGTACACCGCGGGTAAACGGGAATTCACCCGGAAGGCCGATATCTTCCAGATAATCCATGTCCCGGCAATCCAAAGGTGAATAAAGCCTGTTAACCGGGATACCAGATGTGTTTGCAAAGGAATCCTTTCGCTCCGGATGTTTTTTGATTTTCTTTTCCACCTCTTCTGTCCAACTCCCAATCGAATTGGACAGGCCCTCGATCCTTCTTGGATCAGACATATCTTCCCTCCAGGAATTGTGCTTAAAAGTTTGTCATCCGGTCTCTTTCTCAAACTCTACTGTTCAGCTCGGTAATAACAGAGGTTGAAAAACAGACAGGAGTAAATTCGATTGATAAATAGGGAAAGGTACCCGCCAGTAGTCTGCGGGATATTATCTTGAATACAAAAAGGGCAGCTGCCTTTCCGCCCTGTTATGCGATTATCCGGAGTGCCCCGTTGCCCGAGTCAGTTTCCATGTCAGGGGACAGAGAAGAGGATGAGAAAGAATCGGGCCTAAAGCGGAATATTGCCATGCCTTCTCTCAGGTATTGTATCTTTCTTGTTTTTAAGCATCATGAGTGCCTTGATAAGTCTTGGCCGGGTATTTTCGGGAAATATTATATTATCGATATAACCCAGTTCCGCCGCCTTAAACGGGCTGGCGAAATTATTCCTGTATTCCTCCACCAGTCTCTCTCTCGTGGACTCAGGGTCGTCAGATTCCTCTATTTCCTTTCGGAATACTATATTTACGGCACCCTCAGGACCCATAACGGCGATTTCAGCCGTGGGATAGGCATAATTTATATCCCCGCCGTGATGTTTGCTCGACATGACATCATAGGCCCCACCGTATGCCTTGCGCGTGACAACGGTTATCTTGGGTACGGTGGCCTCGCAATAGGCATAAATGATCTTTGCCCCATGCTTTATGATTCCGCCGAATTCCTGGTTCACTCCGGGCAAAAACCCCGGGACATCAACGAATGTAATGAGCGGGATATTAAAGGCATCGCATGTGCGAACAAATCTGGAACATTTCATGGAGGCGTTTATATCCAGGCAACCTGCAAGCGACTTTGGCTGATTAGCCACTATCCCCACGACATAACCGTTTAAACGACCGAATCCTACCACCATGTTTGTGGCGTATCGTCTCTGGATCTCCAGAAACTCACCGTTATCCAGCACCCTGGTTATGATACCCCTCATATCGTAAGGTATTCTGGGATTTGTCGGTACTATCTTGTTGAGTGATTTATCCGTTCGTTCCGGATCATCGGAACACTCCTGCCATGGCGGTTTTTCTCTGAAATTCTGCGGCAAATAACTGAGGATCTGCTTCACCCTTTCCAATGCCAGTTCATCAGATTCGGCCGCGAAATGGGCCACACCGCTTTTCCTGTTATGGGTCATGGCCCCGCCCAACTCTTCGGAAGTAACCTCCTCGGCCGTGACCGCCTTTATTACCTGGGGACCGGTAATAAACATGTTGCTCGTCTTTTTCACCATAATGGTGAAATCGGTGAGTGCCGGGGAATATACCGCACCGCCCGCGCATGGACCCATGATCACCGATATCTGGGGTATGACACCTGAGGCCCAGACGTTTCTCTTAAATATCTCCCCATAACTGCCCAGACTCTCCACGCCCTCCTGAATCCTTGCCCCACCTGAATCGTTAAGACCTATTATGGGAGCGCTGTTTTTAAGCGCGAGATCCATTATCTTGCACACCTTCCGCCCGAAAGCCCCACTCAGAGATCCCCCAAGGACCGTAAAATCCTGAGAAAAGACAAAAACCAGCCTTCCGTCCAGGGTTCCATAGCCGGTGACTACTCCGTCGCCGGCTATTTTCTTTTTTTCCATCCCGAAATCATGGCATTGGTGGACAACGAACCGGTCGATTTCCTGGAAACTGTCTTTGTCAAGCAGACAGGCGATCCTTTCCCTGGCAGTCAACTTGCCCTTGGCATGTTGCTGGTCGATCCGTGTCTGACCTCCGCCAAGCTCTGCTTCCAGGTTTCTTCTCTCAAGTTCGGCAATTTTTTTGTCTATGTCCATATGGGGATCTCCAAGCTTGGGGCCAAGAAACTAAACTAACCGATAGGGGTCATGAAAAGGCTTTGCCGCATTTCATCTTCTCACTCAAGAGTGACCAGTACCCCCTCTGCCTCCACGGCATCACCGTTGTTGCATTTTACCTCCTTGACAGTACCGGATTCATATGCGACCACCGGAATTTCCATTTTCATCGCCTCTATGATCACCACCTCGTCTCCGTCACTTACCTGATCACCAGGTTTCACCTTTACGTCAATAACCTTGCCGGCCATAGGAGCATTAATATTACCCACTGCAGATACCTCCTTTATTTAAAGTTTGAAGCATAATCCCGCTAAATAATCAAAACGGCCCACTAATCCAAAACTTACTAAATTTATTAGGAGCGATCTAACAATTCCGATTTTAAGGATATTTATGACGGAATATATAGCATTCAAAAGGCACCCATTGTCAAGGATAATATGCCCTGTTACTGTTCATGAAATATGAGACGGGCAAGGAATCCATATCCTCAAGATCGTGGTATTGCAAGACATTGCTGAAAAGATTCCCTTTTTTAAGTTCACGATTTCCAGTGAGTGTCTTTCACTAAATCGATGCTTTCCGGATGGGTCACCCGGCCGTCGGCATTCGGCTTTCTGCTTAATAATCTGTTTCTTAATCGGTTCTGCTGAAAGCCTCCGGTCGCTTGCTTACGGCACGAAGCCGCATAGGGCATGTTCGAATGAGCCCTGCCGGGCATGAATTCATACGGTTTTCTTGACATAAAGTACCACATTTTTTAATCTTCATAATTAATTTATCGATCTTGGTCTTTTATATGAAGCACCTATTTAGAGTGCACACCTTTTTTGGCCCTAAAGGGGTTCAGGGAGGACCGCGATGCCTGTCTACAAATGGGTTGCCGAAACAAGGAAGGGCAAAACCCTCAAGGGAGAGTTCGACGTAGCCGATGAAAAGATAGTAAGGGCCCAGCTGAGAAGAAGGAATCTCACGGTAAAGAAGATAAAGCTGAAACCCAAAGACCTCTTTGAAAGCATCTCCTTTCTGCAACCAAAGGTAACGAACAAGGATATCGTTATCTTCACCAGACAATTTTCAACCATGATAGATGCAGGACTTCCCCTCATCCAGGGATTGACTATCCTTGCCGATCAGACAGAAAACAAGACGTTTCAAGTGATCCTGAAGAAGGTGGTAAAAGACGTTGAAGGCGGTTCCAGTCTTGCCGAGGCACTCAGGAAGCATCCCAAGCAGTTTGACGACCTGTTCGTTAATCTCGTGGCAGCCGGGGAGGTAGGCGGGATACTCGACACGATTCTGCAGAGACTGGCAGCATATATAGAAAAAGCGGAAAGGCTTAAATCCCAGATAAAGGGTGCCATGACCTATCCGATAGTGGTCTTATGCGTCGCTGTTATAGTTGTTGCGATAATACTCATATTTGTCATTCCGGTGTTCGAGGATCTCTTTGCGGATTTCGGCTCCGCCCTGCCCACACCTACCCAGATCGTGGTCAACATGAGCCGCTTTATCAAGGGTAATATCCACTACATGCTGGGTGGTCTTATTGCAGCAGGCTTTCTGTTCAAAAAATACAGGGGGTCCAAATCAGGAAGAAAACGAACTGATTCCATTGCCCTGAAACTGCCCGTATTCGGGTCGCTTTTGAAAAAGGTCGCGGTGGCAAGATTTACCAGGACCCTTGGAACGATGATAAGCAGCGGGGTTCCTATCCTGGATGCGCTCGACATAGTGGCCAGGACATCGGGCAATGTCATATTGGAAGAGGTAATCCTGGAGGTCCGAAGCAGTATAGCCGAAGGCCAGACCATTGCGGATCCTCTTTCGGAAAACGATATCTTCCCCAGCATGGTAGTCCAGATGATAGCGGTCGGGGAGGCCACCGGGGCACTGGATACGATGCTGGAGAAGATAGCCGAATTCTATGATGCTGAAGTGGATACCGCGGTGGACGCCATGACTTCGATGTTGGAACCGATTCTGATGGTATTTCTCGGCGGCACCATAGGCGGGCTGGTCGTTGCCATGTACCTGCCGATATTCAAGCTTGCGTCTGCAATAGGATAATCTTTCCGGCATGCCTAATCCTGGACAAACCATACCTCGAACCGAACTCTCGGATCGCCTTCAGTCCCTTATGCTTTTGAGGGTGATATTTGTCTCCCTGCTTCTGGGCGCATCGGTTTTCATCCAGATCAGGGAAACCCAGGCCTATTTCGCATATATACAGAACTCGCACTATATCCTGATAGCCGGCATCTATTTTCTTACCTTCATCTATGTCATCCTGTTTAAAAATCCTGAAAACCGCTACCGCCTGGCCTATCTGCAACTGCTCATAGACACCTTCATAATCACCGCCATCATTTATACAACAGGTGGAATAGAGAGCATATTTTCCTTTCTCTATATACTGACGATCATAAACGCGAGCATTATACTTTACCGCAAAGGCGGGTACCTGGTCGCATCAAGCAGCAGCATACTTTACGGGCTGCTGCTTGATCTGCATTACTACGGGATACTCCACCCTCTTGGAGCCAAGGCCACATATTCCCCTCAATATCAGGATCTGCCGCTGTTCTTCATGATACTGGTCAATATCGCGGCCTTTTACCTTGTCGCTTATCTGACCAGCTACCTCTCGGAACAGACCCGAAAGAGCCGGGTGGAATTGAAGGCCAAACAGAAAGACCTGGATAAGCTTGAGATACTCAACGAGAACATCATAAGCAGCATTAACTCCGCACTTCTGGTGATAGATGAAAATGACAGGATAATTCTCTTTAATCCTGCCGCAGAGGGCATTTTCGGGACATCTTCCGTTATTTCAATGGGCAAAAAGTTTTATGAGGTCCTCCGATTTCTGGACGACTCCGGTAATCCAACAAAAAACGACCTTCTGAAAAAGATAAAGAACTTTTCTCCCTTTACCGATCTTTCTTATGAGAAACCTGATGAAAAACTGATCCATCTGCAGGCATCCGTCTCACCCCTGAGGTTTCCGTTCGGAGACAGGCACGGGCATATTATGATCTTCCAGGACGTCACCGAGCTGAAGAGGATACAGGAAGAGATCAAGCGGGTCGAGGGACTGGCACTCGTGGGTGAACTTGCAGCGGGCATAGCTCATGAGATAAGAAATCCGATGGCCTCCATAAGCGGTTCAATCCAGATGCTCAGGGATGATCTTGAAAAAAATGACGTAAATGCCAGGCTTATGGACATAATAATTCGAGAAACCAACCGCTTGAACCATCTGATAAATGACTTCCTCCGTTTTGCAAGACCCAGAAAGCCGACTCTGACATTCTTTGAGATCAACGATATTATAACAGAATCGCTCGAACTGTTTAAAAACAGCCAGCAGTGCATGGAATTAATTGAAATAAAAACAGATTTTCATGAACCGCTTGAGATCGAGTCAGACCCGGAACAGATCAAGCAGGTCCTATGGAACCTCTTTTTAAATGCCAATGAGGCCATGCCGGACGGCGGCATGCTTTACGTGGCAACGGGCCTGAAAGAAGACGATCCGGATCACTCGGGAAAAAGGGTAAAGATAGTGGTCCGTGATACAGGAAAAGGATTTGACAAAAAGGCCCTTTCACAACTATTCATACCTTTTTTTACCACAAAGGAGGGAGGCTCCGGTTTGGGGCTTGCCACCGTAAAAAGAATAGTTGAAGGCCTGCAAGGAAAGGTGTGGGGTGAAAATCACCCCCACGGGGGAGCAGAGGTAACTATATCCATCCCTCTTTCCATAACGGTCTCCTGATCAACTTTTCCCTTCAAAAATTTGATCTCCTCAGATACTGTTGAAATTTTTTTCACGGCTGTTTGAATCCAAAAATCGCTCAGAAAGGAAAAATGAAATATCACATGTCCATTTCAGATAACAACTGGTTTTCAAATATAAAAAGGCCGAGCAGATATCTCGGCAATGAAATAAATTCCGTAAAAAAGGACCTCTCGAAAATAGAGGTCTCCATCGCTCTGGCTTTCCCGGACGTCTATGAGATAGGCATGTCCCACGTGGGGCTCAAGATACTCTATCAGATACTCAACGACCTGGATTGGGTCGCAGCGGAAAGGGCTTTTTCTCCCTGGGTTGACCTCGAAAATGAACTCAGGCACCGGGGGCTGCCCCTGACTAGTCTTGAGTCGGAGATTGGGCTGTCAAACTTCGATATCGTGGGATTCAGCATACAGCATGAGATCTGTCTGACAAACGTGCTGACCATGCTTGAATTGGGGGGAATTGCTCTTGATGCAATCGACAGAAAAAACGACACACCGCTGGTTATCGCAGGAGGCCCGGCATGTTTTAATCCGGAGCCCTTTTCCCGCTTCTTCGATCTGATAGTAATAGGGGATGGCGAAGAGGTCAGCCGCAAGATCTGTGAAGCCGTACGGGAGCACAAGAAAAGACGAAACGCGAAAAAAAACGACCTGTTGAGAGAATTGAGCCGCATCAGGGGTATATATGTCCCATCATTTTTTAATGTCTCATACAAGAATGACGGGGTGGTCGAGTCCATAGACCCCGTTTACCCCGATTATACACACGTGGAAAAATCCATTTTGTCGGACATCGACACCTACCCCTTTCCAGAGCGCCAGATTGTTCCCTTTGCAGAACTCATACATGACAGGATGTCCATTGAAATAGCCAGGGGTTGTACACGCGGCTGCAGATTCTGCCAGGCTGGAATGATATACCGCCCTGTCAGGGAAAGAAACCCGGCAGGCATAATCAGAACGACTCAAAGCGCGATCGACAACACTGGGCATGACGAGATCTCGCTGCTATCCCTAAGCTCAGGCGACTACAGCTCAATAGAACCCCTTGTCAAGGCATTGATGGACATGAATGCCGATAAAAAGGTTGCAGTCAGCCTGCCGTCTCTCAGGATCGACAGCATGAGCCCGGGCTGGATAGAACAGATAAAAAGGGTAAGGAAAACCGGTTTCACCCTGGCGCCTGAGGCGGGAAACGACCGGATGAGAAGGATAATAAACAAGGGACTTACCGACAGGGAAATCATCGAGACGGCACAGCTTGTCTACGGGGCCGGTTGGAATCTTATCAAGCTCTATTTCATGATCGGGCTCCCGTTTGAAGAAGATACCGATCTCCTTGACATAGCAAGGCTCGCCAAAAGGATCGTTTCTCTATCGGGGGGAAAAGGGAAAAAGCCCAAATTGAATGTCAGCATATCCCCATTTGTCCCGAAATCGCACACCCCCTTTATGTGGATGCCGCAAATATCTCTTACGGAAAGCAGGAGGAAACTCAAACTGATTCAAGATGCCCTGAGGGGCAGTAAGATAAAGGTCAAGTGGAATCAGCCGGAGATAAGCTGGCTTGAAGGGATATTTTCCAGGGGAGACAGGAGGCTCGGAACCTTGATCCTTGAGGCATGGAAAAGGGGAGCGAGATTTGATGCCTGGGGTGATCAGTTCAACATCGACATCTGGAAGGATGCGTTGGCCCACACCGGCATTGACCCCTCCTTTTATCTGGAAAGGGAGCGGCCTTTTCATGAAACACTGCCATGGGATCATACGAGAAGCGGTGTGACAAAGGAATTTTTCATAAATGAGATGAAAAGAGCGGTTAAAGAAAAATTCACTCCCGATTGCAGGGAAAAATGCCTCAACTGCGGGGTCTGCGACCATAAGACAATCGACCCTGTTCTCTTTAAGGGGAACCCCGAGGGAATCGATTCCCCTGTCTCAACCGCCCAAAGGAATATCCCTTCGAGATTTCTCAGGCTTCACTTCACAAAGCTTGAAAAGGCAGGTTATCTGAGTCACCTGGAGCTCATGAGAACGTTTACAAGGGCCTTCAGACGGGCTGGATTGGACCTGGCATACTCAAAAGGCTTTCATCCGATGCCGAGGCTTTCTTTCGCCTGCGCCCTGCCGGTTGGTCTGAAAAGCGAAGAGGAAACCGTTGATATAGAGGTTTTTGACCTTTCCGATCTGAACTCTCTCAAAGACCGCATAAACAATCAACTTCCTTCAGGCATATCCGTAACCGATATCGAGGCTATCCCGCAACAAAGGAGAAAGGAGCGACTCAAAGAAAGTCACTACCAAATCCGATTCGAAGGGATAAAGATCGATCAGGAGGCCGTGGACCGATTTTTGAAATCAGAACATTTCACGGTTGTAAAAGTAGACAAAAAAGGGCAGCATAGTGTGGATGTAAGGCCGCTTGTCAAATCAATTAGGCCTGATTCCGGCGGCAGACTTCATCTTGAGATGTTAAACCTTGAGGGACCGGGGATTAAGGTATCCGAGCTGATAAAGGGGCTGTTTTCCCTTGCGCCTGAACATATTGAAAGGATGAAGATAGTCAAAATAAAGCAACTCCTTGAATAGACTCATTTTAAAAGTCGCTGTCAGGGATGCAGGATAAACACCCAAAGATACCTTGAAGTGCGCTTCCCTTTTTCCGTTGTTCTGACCCGCCCTTCTTTTAAACCCGGAGCCGGCCCCCTGCCTGCAGGAGCAATAACCGGGAAACACAGTCGGGAGAAAGACCAATGACCACCGAATTAATTATCAATGGCAGGCCCTATGAGACAAGGGTCGCACTTGTTGAAAACGGGGCTGTAATCGAACTGCATAGTGAGAGAAGAACCGGGCAGGAGTTGATGCGAAACATATACAGGGGCAGAGTGGTAAAGGTGCTTCCCGGCATGCAGGCCGCCTTTGTTGATATAGGACTGGACAGGACCGCCTTTCTATACGTTTCCGATGTTTTCAAGGACTTTCTGGATCTGGAAAAACTCATGTTGGGCGAAAACCTTGCCGAAGGAAACGGCATGACTGAGGATGAGGAGCCTGCTAAATCTCTCCATCATAATCAGATCTCCCATCCGATTGAAGACCTCCTTAGTGAAGGTCAGGAAATCATGGTACAGGTTGCCAAGGAGCCTCTCGGCCACAAAGGGGCAAGAATCACCTCCCATATATCACTTCCGGGCAGGCACCTTGTCCTGATGCCGACTGTCGATCATATCGGGGTCTCCAGAAGGATAGAGAATCAGGAGGAAAGAGAGAGATTAAAGGGCATAATGGATGAAATTCGGACTAACAGTTACGGGTTCATAGTCAGGACGGTCACAGAGGGAGCATCCGGGAAAAAACTGAAATCGGAAATGGATTTTCTGCTGAAGCTGTGGGCCAATATCCAGGCCAAAATGGAAAAGAGTTCAGGACCGGGCCTGCTCTACAAGGACCTCAATATCTCCTTGAGGGCGGTCAGGGATCTCTTTACAAGAGAAGTGGACCGCCTGATCATCGATTCGACAAAACAGTATGATGACGTAATGGAGTTCATAGAGACATTCGCCCCGAGGCTTAAATATTCGGTTGAACTCTACGAGGGTTCCGACCCGATTTTTGATTCCTTCGGCATTGAAGTTGAAATCTCACGGGCGTTAAACAACAAGGTATGGCTCAAATCGGGGGGATACATAGTAATAGAACACACAGAGGCCCTGACCGCGATAGATGTAAACACGGGAAGTTATGTGGGAAAGAGGAACCTTGAGGAGACGATCCTCAAGACGAACCTGGAGGCCGTAAAAGAAATAGCTTATCAGCTCCGTTTCAGAAATATAGGGGGTCTTATTGTAATAGATTTCATTGACATGGAAAAAAGAGGAAACAGGGAGAGGGTCTTCATGGCGCTTAAGGATTCGCTTGACAAGGACAGGGCCAAAAGCAACATCCTGCCCATGTCGGACCTGGGCCTCATTGAAATGACGCGAAAAAGGACAAGATCCAGTCTCAGCCGGCTTTACGGTGAGCCCTGTTTTTACTGTGACGGCAAGGGGACGCTCAAGTCGAGAAAAGCGATCTGCTATGAGATATTCAGGCATATCGAAAAAGAATGCGCATCTGCGCAGGATTGCGGCAATGTCCAGGTGATCGTTAATCCGGAGATAGAAGACATGTTAAAGGAAGAGGAACAGGAATCTATCATCGAGCTGGAAAAAGAACTGCACAAGAGAATAAATATAATCGTAAAACACGACTATCACCTTGAACAATTCGAGATAAACATCTGAGGCCGCAAACGTTAACGGGCAGCAGGGGTCAGGCTGTACAGACCCCTTATCTGTCTTTGTATTTCTTTTTCAGCTCAATCAGACCATTTTCCATTTCAGCCCTGGTAAAGGTCTTTTGGCAGTTGGTGCACTGATACAGTTCTTCAGTTAACTCGTCATATATGAGCTTGTCTGAAAAGTTGACCTTATGAAGCCTGAGTGAAAAATTATAGATCAACTTAAAATCCTTGTTATCGCAGCTGTCACACACAAAATAGTCTCGGAAATCACTCATAGGTGTCTCCTCCTTGGATTGATATGGGGAACTTCGGGGACAAAAAAAGAGGAGAGGCGAAGTCTCCCTGAAATTATTTAAGCCGAACTGAATGCCCTGAAGATATTTGATGGTATTATTCCGGGAAGTTCTCACAGTCTTTTTACTGGAGCCACCGCGCGGAATCGAACCGCGGACATCCTCATTACGAGTGAGGTGCTCTGCCATCTGAGCTACGGTGGCCCTTAGTCTTGAATTTTTGAATATAGTTTCTTTTTTTTTCTATGTCCAACATTTTTCAACCTTCCTGAGTTGCACCCTTTGCATAAACCTGATAAAGATGCCTCTGTTTTAAAGGCCTTTAACCCGGAAGATGAGGTAAAACATGAAACAGCCGAAGGATTACATCGTATTTCCGCTGGATGTGCCGAGCTATGACCTGGCAATGTCCTATGTGGACAGATTGAGCCGACATGTCGGCCTTTTCAAGGTCGGCCTCGAACTTTTCATAAGCCAGGGGCCGAAGATAGTTGATGCCATAAACAAGGCGGGCGGGGCCGGAGTCTTTCTGGATCTCAAGCTTCACGATATCCCCGCCACCGTGAAAAGGGCCTTTATGGCCGCAAGCCGTATCATGCCCAGATTTGTAACCGTTCATTGCGACGGAGGGAAAGAATCCCTGCGGGAAGTCGCGGAAAATAATCCGGGCGACACCATGATTCTTGCCGTCACCGTGCTCACCAGCCTTGACGGGGAAGCGCTGTCCCTGCTCGGCTACAGGAAGGAGTATACCGGGGATCTATCCAGGCTTGTGCTTCTCAGGGCAAAGCTGGCAAAAGAGGCCGGGTGCCAGGGTGTCGTATGTTCCGGAAAAGAGGTGGCACGGGTCAAGCAGGAGATGGGCCCAGATTTCATCGCCATTACCCCCGGGATAAGGCCTAAATGGTCCCTGGTTGTGGGAGATGATCAGAAAAGGATCGTGACTCCTGCCGACGCGGTCAGGGACGGAGCCGATTATATAGTAATAGGAAGGCCCATAAGGGATGCGGAAGACCCGGCAGAGGCCGCAAAAATGGTGGCGGAGGAGATTTCATCGGTCCTTTGAGACAAGCCTTTTCCTCTGAACCGGCATAAGTGTAACCAGGCTGCGGGCAACAGGGACCTCTCCGTCATCTCTGATATCAAACACCTCTGATTCGGATATTACAATGCGGGATCCCTCTCTTATGACCTCTGATTTACATATGAGGGCTCGTCCGAAGGCGGGCCTAAGAAAATTGATCTTGAATTCGATGGTAAGGATCTGGAAGTCCTCAGGTACCGTTGTAAAGGCGGCATACCCCGCAGTATGGTCGGCCATGGTAGCCATGACACCTGCATGAATAAAGCCGTCCTGCTGCCTGTGGTGCTCCCGGATGAAGACCCGTGACTGAAAATAACCTCTTTTTACTATATCGGCTTCCAGTTGACAGTACTCGATGAACCCCCGCTTGAAATCCCTGGCCAGAAATTCGGCCCTGGCTCCTGAAATTTCTCCTGCCATATTTTCAAACCTCATTAGGACTTGTTACGGCCCATAACCTCTTGCTGGACCCGTTGTATCTTACCTCCCCTGTCAACGCCTGAAAGACCCAGACATACCTCCATTATACGCCTGCCTGTATCAACATCATCGGAAAACGCCTTTGCCATTGCATCGGCATTGGCCGGGTTGGAATCTATAATTACATCAAATAGGAATATCCCGGTTTCTCTTTCCATTGAGCTTCACTCCTTGACTTTCCCCCTCCATCCCACAGCGTGCAAAGGGTTTTTGTCCCGTCTCCCCAAAGGTTCATACCAACCCATGTTAAGGATTTAACCCGGGATGTACGGCCTGCTTCGGCGGGAAATCATGACACGGTTCTTCATGTGTGGGTTTTTATCTTAGGATAAAGACGGGATACTATCAAGCCCGATACGGGCACTTTTTCATTCAATATAGATGAGTTCATAAAAAGTCATAATTGAGACGGCAAAGTAAAAAGGTCCAAATGCAAGGCTTGCGCTTCCGGGAACCCGCCCCGACTATCAGGAGGGGTGGGACTGAGCAGTGACCTAGGGGCAACTGCAAAGAATCTTGAGGAATGAGGCGTACTTATCCCGCTTCCAGCGGGATCGCAATGACGAAAGATGAAGTATAACGCAGCAGTTGGACTTTTTACGAGACCGTCAATATATGCCGGTGCGCATCCGGGGTCCATTTCCTGATGGAGGTTTCAGCATTCAGCCGTCAGCCTTCAGCAAACAACCAAGGCATTTATATCTGATCTATTTTGCTGAAAGCTGAAAGCCGGTTACGCAGGCCCATAAACCCCGATGTACGGATAGGCGCCGGCTGAAAGATATGCCCCGGGACCTCAATTACCTGAAAGACCCCTGCAGGACTAATCGGTTGTGATTCCATATTCAATTATGTAAAATTATAAATCATGGATTCCGGGGTTTCAGGATTAAAGGATTTAGATTAAAAACCCGACCGTTGTCCCGTCCGGTTTGGATAAAAATCGTTTTTTCTGACAATCGCTTAAAACTACGCACATAAGCGGGAGGTAAGATCTGTGCTTCACACAGCCAGTTCGCAGCAGATAAGAGAAGGCCTGGTAACGGACGTCTATTTTGAAAGGACCGAAAAGATACTCAGGGCAAAGGGAATCAACAAAGAGGTGCGGGCCGAATTTATGGCAAAGGGCTTTCCTTCATCATGGCCCTGGGCCGTATTCGCGGGCGCAGAGGAATGTATTGACCTGTTGAAGGATCTGCCCGTAGATGTAAGGATCATCAATGAGGGCTCATTGTTCAGACCTTATGAGCCTGTCATGGAGATAAAAGGAAAATACCTGGACTTCGGAAGATATGAAACCACCCTGCTCGGCTTTATCTGTCAGGCATCCGCTGTTGCCACCATGGCGGCACGATGCCGCAAGGCTGCTGAAAAAAGACCGGTGATAAGTTTCGGGGCCAGGCGCATGCATCCTGCAGTAGCACCCATGATTGAAAGAAACGCCTATATAGGGGGTTGCGACGGGGTGGCGGTCGGATTGGCGGCGAAGCTCCTCGGCATTGAACCGGCCGGAACCATCCCACACGCACTGGTCCTGATGTTGGGCGATACGGTTGAGGCCACCCGTGCGTTTAATGAAATAATGGATCCCCATATCAGCAGGGTGAGCCTGATCGACACGTTCAATGATGAGAAGATCGAGGCCGTAAACGTTGCGGAAGCACTGGGAGGAGACCTTTACGCTATCCGTCTTGACACACCCGGTTCAAGGAGAGGAGACTTTGTCAAAATCATGGAGGAAGTCCGATGGGAACTGGATCTCAGGGGCTTCAGCCATGTAAAGATATTTTTGAGCGGAGGCCTTGATGAATATCAGATCCTTGAATACAACCGTCTTGCAGACGCCTACGGGGTGGGCACTTCGATAAGCAACGCCCCTGTAATAGACTTTTCCATGGATATCGTGGAGATAGATGGAAAGGCCATTGCAAAAAGGGGCAAGAGATCAGGCCCCAAAAGCCTCCTTCGCTGCCCCGACTGTCTGAATACGGATGTCGTTCCCCTTGGAAAGGGCCCTCGTAGCTGCGGATGCGGTGGTGAGAAAAAGGAGATTCTTGAACCGATACCCTATCACGGCGGCGGTGAAAATAAGACGCCTGCTGCCGGGGAGATCAGGAACTACGTGCTATGCCAGCTGGGAAAAGTCGATCTGGACCAGGCACTTTAAACTTCAGTCACTTCAGTCACTTTAGTCACTTTTCCAGACCTTTTATGATCGAAAAGACGACCTTTTGACAGAGGACAAGGAGACCTTTGGTGGGCAGGAGAAGCAATCAGATCAGGGTGGACAACCTGAGCAGTTTTCTTGGCTATCTGCTCGGCAGACATCCGGATGAATCAGGGCTTGTTCCCGACAGGGAAGGCTTTTTCCCTTTCAAGGAGATTATTCAGGCCATGCATGAAGAGCCCGGCTGGGGCTATGTCCGCCAGTCTCACATAAACGAGGTGCTTATCGGAAGAGAAAGGCACCTTTTCCAGGTAAAGGGGAAAAGGATCCGTGCCGTTGAAAGAACCTTCACGCCCCCCGAACTGATCGCTTCCGCAGAAGTCCCCGGGCTGCTCTACACCGCAGTAAGAAGGAAGGCCCATCCCGTGGTCATGGAAAAGGGCGTAAGGAGTCCGCAGGAAAGATATGTCGTCCTGAGCGGCAAAAGGCAGACGGCTGAAAGATTAGGGAAAAGGAAGGATAGCAGGCCGGTCGTGCTGGAAGTTATGGGCAGGATGGCGGAATCGGAAGACGTATCCCTGTACTGCTTCGGTTCACTTTTTTTATGTCCCTACATCCCGGCTGATTTTATCGCGGGCCCTCCTGTTTCAAAAGATGCCCTGCAGCAACTCAGAGAGGAAGAAGAGTCGAAGCCGGTCGATTTCAGACCGGGGACATTTGTAATGGACCCTTCCATGGATCCTGACCCGCGCAGGCGCGGCAAAGGGAAAAAGCCTAAAGGCTGGAAAGAGGATTCAAGGAAGATAAGGAAAAGGAAAGGCTGAGATCTATCTTAAAAGCTCACTCCGGCATCTTACCCCCGCACCTTTTGAAGACATTTCACCTCTGATCCCATCTTTTTGAACCTCTTTGAGACGAACCCCGATCAGTTCTCCGCTAAGATCATCGCTGGAAACGAAGTTTACGGCAAGATAATTATCGCTTCTGCCGCTCATGAACCGGTTCATACGGGGATGCCTTCTTTCGGCCAGGACCACGAACTCCCTTTCAAGGCACTTTCCGTAAAAGGTGCCCCTTTTCTTTTCCCCCAGCATTCTCAGTTCCATGGCCCGTTCCTTTATTATCTCCGGTAGTACTCTGCCTTCAAAGGAAAAGGCCTTGGTTCCCGGCCTCGGGGAAAAGGGAAATACATGCAGATAGCTTACCGGCAGTTTCTCAAGAAGACGTACCGTATTGGTGTGCGCGATGTGGTCTTCTCCCGGAAAACCCGACATTATGTCAATACCGATTGCGGCAAGGGGGATCTTTCTTTTTATTTTTTCAACCAGTCTAGCAAAGTCACGGCTGTCGTAACCCCTTTTCATTCTTTTCAATATCCGGTCATCACCATTTTGAAGAGAGATATGAAAATGCCGGCAGAGCCATTGTTCACCTGCCATCATTTCGATCAGTTCGTCACCCACCTCATTTGGTTCAATCGAACTGATCCTGACCCTCACGGGCATATTTTCCCCGGCAATCATTTTGAGCAGGCCTGAAAGGTCGAGATCTTCGCCCAGGTCCACGCCGTATTTTCCCAGATGAATCCCCGTAAGCACGACCTCCCTGTAACCTGCTTCCGCCAGCCTTTTCATCATGTCCAGGACCCCGGCAGGCGGAAGGCTTCTCAAGGGGCCCCTTGCAAAGGGAACAATGCAGTAGGAGCAGAAAGATCGGCAGCCGTCCTGAATCTTGAGATAGGCCCTGGTCCTTTCAGGAAAATCCACCGGCTCCAGGAACTCAAACGGCATGTCTTTCTCAAAATCTTCAAGCAGCAGGACCCGGCCCTCGGGCGGAGGATCATCCAGCAATAAACGGGGAAGCTCACCCTTGGAGGTGTTTCCCGCGATAATCTTGAGCCCGTCTATCTTTTTGAGTTCGTCGGGAAAGACCTGAGCATAGCAGCCTGCGGCCGCAACCGTGGAACCTGGGTTTTCCCTTATAAGCTTTCTTATCGCCTGTCTTGACTGGCGTGAGGCCCTCTGGGTAACGATGCATGTATTTATTACGCAGATATCGGCCCTTTCCGCGCCCCCCGCCTTTCTCAACCCGTTCATTTCAAGGGTCTTTGAAATGTAGTTTGATTCGTACTGGTTGACCTTGCAACCCAGGGTCGTGATCCTGTATGTCCTTTTTCCGTCTGATCCGGTATTCATGAGTTTCTTACTATCCAACCTCCTCCAAGCGCTTTGTCGTCCCGGTAACAGACGAGTGCCTGCCCAGGGGTAACGGCCCACTGAGGACTTTCAAAGGTAAACCTGACCCTGTCTGAAGACAGGATTTCAAGCCTCCCGGGGGCTGCCGGGTGTCTGTACCGTATCTGGGCTGAGGCCGCCATCATCCTGTCGTGCGGTTCCCTGATTATCCATCTGAAGCCCTCCGCCGTCACCTCCGTCGAGTATAAATCCTCTCTTCTCGCCACTACCACCTTGTTTTCAGAAGGCCTTATCTCTTTGACGTAGTAGGGTCTTTCAGATGCTATCCCAAGGCCTTTTCTCTGGCCGATGGTATATCTGTGAGCACCCGCGTGCCCGCCCAGGACTTCGCCCTTTTCATCGACTATATCACCCCTGGTCTCTATCTGAAAAGCGCTCCATTTCTCTACAAACGGCCGGTAATCCCTTTGAGAAAGAAAACATATCTCCTGGCTTTCCCGGGAGGTGCCGACAGGAAGGCTCATGGCCGCTGCAAGTGCTTTTGCTTCTTCCTTCAACATATTACCCAGTGGAAAAACGGCCTTTTCAAGGCAGTTCTGGTCCAGTCGATGGAGAAAATATGACTGATCCTTGCTCCTGTCCTTTCCCCTTAAGAGTTCCACCCCGTCATCCGTCTTTTTCAACCTGGCATAATGCCCGGTTGCGATGTTTCCGTATCCCCTTTCAGAGGCACTTGAAAGAAGAAAAGAGAATTTCACAAGTTCATTACAGGCGACACACGGATTGGGCGTCAGTCCCTTAAGATAAGACATGACAAACGGATCTATCACCAGTTCGCTGAACTCCTTTTCCAGATCCATTACCTCCAGCGGCAGATCCAGATACCTTGAAACCCTGATCGTAGATTCCAGGCGTTGTTTCCTGATCAACCTGTCGGCAGGCAGGAGGAAATGGAGCCCCCTGACCTTCCACCCCTTTTCCATCAGGATCGCGGCGGCAATAGAGCTGTCCATTCCTCCGCTCATAGCCAGCAAGACATGCGAGGGACTTTCACTTTCAGTCATTGGTCCTGCATCCTTTTTATTTACGGGCACCCTTCCGGCGCCGCAGGCTGGTCATTAAATGCCGGGGAGACAAAGAGTTGATAAAAGGAATAGGCTTTCCAAAGGCATGAATGATCAGAGGAGTGCCCTGTTAAATCCCACCTTCATGGCACGAACCGGGCAGACCACGACACACCACTCGCATGCGCTGCACTTTTCTCCGTCAAAAAGGACTTCCATTTCAGGTCTCTTGATATGAAGCGCTCCCGTCGGGCAGACCGCAGTGCATGCCCCACAGTGAAAGCACCTGCTTTCATCCCGCTTTATGTCCTGCCCGATACTTTCCACCTTGATACCCAGGTCCTTCAGGTACCGGACACCTTTGGCATAATTTTTCCTGTGACCGCTAAGTTCCAAAACCATCAGGCCCTCTTTTCTGGGGTAAATGGTGGCCTTGAGGATATTGAAACTGAGATCGAACTTCTTGACAAGGTTCACCACAACCGGCTCGTTTACGATATCCCTGGTAAACCTCAAAGAGAGCGTTTTTGAATACATGGTTCCCCCCGGTCCTAATATTTTTTCATCGCCCTTTCAAAACCCGGCAAGGATCTTTCTATGACCTTGTCGGATACGCAATAGGCCAGCCTGATATGACCCGGGCCGCCGAAGCCGCTGCCCGGAACGGCCAGTATGTTCTCTTCCTGAAGGACTGATACGAACTGCACATCGTCTTTGATGGGAGTCTTGGGAAACAGGTAAAAGGCCCCTTCAGGCTTCTCAAACTCGTAACCGAAAGAGCCGAGGGCATCGCAGAGGATGTCTCTCTTTTTCCTGTAGATGTTCATGTCAACGCTCTCATCAAGAAGATGAGGTATCGCCCTCTGCATAAAGGCGGATGCATTCACATAGCCCAGGATCCTGTTGCACAGGGCAAGACCGGCCAGGATAGCGGGCCTGTCGGTCAGTTCCGGACTCGAGGCGATATATCCGATCCTCTCACCCGGAATCGAGAGATCCTTGGAAAACGACGTTACCACGAAGCTCTCGGGGTAGGCGTCAAAAATACTTGGAACGACCACCCCTTCATAGACTATCTTTCTGTACGGCTCATCTGAGATCAGATAAACCGGGCTCCCACGCTCGCTGCTTTTCCGGGCAAGTAGTTCCGAAAGCATCCTGAGTTCTTCTTCTCTGTAAACCCTGCCTGTGGGGTTGTTGGGAGAATTGATCAACACCGCCTTTGTCTTTTCCGTTATGGCCTCTGAGATCGCCTTTAGGTCAAGTGAGAAATCAGGCTTGGTATTGACCAGGACAGGCACCCCGCCATGGTTGTCCAGATAGAAATTGTACTCCACAAAATAGGGGGTCGGAATTATCACCTCTTCCCCCGGATCCAGGAGGGTCTTGAAAAGTACGTTCAGACCGCCTCCGGCACCGGCCGTCATTACTATATCTCCGGCGGAAAAGGAATAACGGTTGCCCTTTCCCACATAATCGGCCACGGCCTGTCTGGTCTCGACAAATCCGGTATTGGGCATATATGCGTGCCGCCCGGGGGATCTGTCTTTGGCAAGATCCAGAATCACCTTGCTGAAACTCTCAGGGGGCTCAAGGTTCGGATTTCCGAGGCTGAAATCAAATACATTTTCAGCGCCATACTTTTCCTTCAGCCTGATTCCCTCCTCAAACATCTTCCTTATCCATGAGGATTTCTTGATAAAGGCCTCTATCTTTTTCGCAGCTCCCATATAAATCCCTCCTTTTGATAAAGATTTTAAGCATAACCCTTCAGCCATTCATGTCAACAAAAAAGCCGAAAAATCCGCCCCTCGAAAAAATCTCAAAAACATATTACATCCGGGCCGGAGGAGACAGTCTTGGTGACGCAACGAAATTTATCAAGACAGCAAAGGTATTCTTCTCCGGGAAGTATTTATGCCCGGAAGAAAAATCATTATGTCGTATCCAGCCACAATCGCCTTGACAGAGGGGCTGCGTTGAACTACTTTTTTCTTTGGCCCAAAACATTTAGATTCCACCGGATTTGTCTTTTTAGAGGCACCTGAAACTTATGGTTGGCTCCAAATTCCGGTTCATCCGTTTTTTTGAATTCCGTTTATAACTTGAGATTCATTTTAAATCAATATGGGCACTTGATCCGCAAAGTGGAAGGTGTCTCTTTTAGAGGTGGTAAGCCCGATTTTTTTGGATGGAGGTATTTTTCTAAATGTCTCAAAAAAAAGGCAAAAAAAAGACCATAGCCATCTTGACCGGAGGAGGAGACGTCCCGGGACTCAACCCCTGCATAAAGGCGCTTGTCTACAGGGGAGTGAGCGAAGGATTGAGGGTCATAGGAATAAGGCGCGGCTGGGCCGGGCTTCTTGAATACAACCCGGATGACCCTGAATGTCGCCAAAGGTGCGTCCAGGAACTCGATCCTGCTGATGTACGCACCATAGACCGGTACGGTGGCACCTATCTTCACACATCCAGGACAAATCCGAGCGCCACGAAAAAGATGAACGCTCCCGGTTTTCTCCTTGACGCCTTTGCCGAGGGGGAAGAGGTAAAGGATTTCACCTATCATGTGCTGCAGAATCTTGACAGGCTTGATATCGACGCCATTATTCCCATCGGCGGAGACGACACACTCAGCTTCGCGGACAGAATCAACAGGGAAGGCTTTCCTGTTATTGCCATTCCCAAGACCATGGACAACGACGTGTTTGGAACGGATTACTGCATCGGTTTTTCAACGGCGGTAACAAGGGGAGTCGGTTTCATTCACGCCCTCAGGACATGCACCGGATCGCATGAGAGGATAGCCATCATAGAGCTTTTCGGCCGCTACTGCGGTGAGACCTCTCTCATATCAGCGTATCTTGCGGGGGTTGACAGGGCGATCATATCCGAGGTCCCCTTTGAGCCGGGAAGACTGGCGGAACTCATAATGGTCGACAAGAAAAATAATCCCAAGAACTACGCCGTCATCACCATCTCGGAAGGGGCAAAAATGCTGGGTGGAGACATGCTCATATCGGGAGAAGCCGACGCCTACGGGCACAGCAGGCTTGGGGGCATAGGTGAAGAAACGGGCCAGCTTCTGAAGAAACTGACAGGTGAAGACGTTCTTAATC
>Ga0272442_10000276_pt1 | contig 86631 bp, 62 predicted proteins | sample SSMForm2O_FD_200262 | JGI IMG/M metagenome (GOLD analysis project Ga0272442, IMG submission 200262) | Marine sediment archaeal communities from Little Sippewissett salt marsh, Falmouth, MA, United States - SSM-Form-2O | ecosystem: Environmental > Aquatic > Marine > Wetlands > Sediment ...
ATTTCGTTTTCCGCGTTTCCCTCGTGTTCATGGATTTAGATACTTCCTGCATTTTACATCCTCACTTTATATCTCATTCAATTGCGGTTTTTTCTTTCGCAGTTTGAATAATGCTACCTAATAGTGTAGTATTTTCTCTATGATTTTGTTGTTGCATTATGTTTGGAAAAAACTTGCTTTCTTTTCTATCGGATTCCTCCTCGATAACTTCTCTTATAATCTTTTTAAATGTTTCTTTGCCTGGAATAATTCCAATTATATTGCCACAATTCATGCAATAAATTATTACTACTACACCAATTTTGGGAAAACCGGCAGTCTTTGAGTCAAAAACCGGGGAACCGCATACCGAGCATGTTGGTAATATTGGATAATTTCCTTTTTCTGTCTGTGATTCATCCATTGTTCACCCCTTATTTTAGAATACTAATAATATACTAAAATTGGTTTTTTATCATGGGATTTTAGAGATGAACAATGATTTGTCAATACTATTAAAACATGTATTTAATGTGTAGATAAAGAAGAATGGAGAGCAAAAAACCTTTAATTATAAAGACTTAAGGTATGTAGTGAGATTTATTCCCTTTTTGTTTAATCCCATTTTTTTTCTAATGTTGTTTCTGTGTCTATCGATTGTCCCATCCGCAACATTTAGAATCATCGCAATTTCTTTAGATGTAAATCCATTGGTTATAAAGTTGCAAATCTCGACTTCGCGGGGGGTAAGAGCATACATTTTGTCTCCAAGTTTGGTTCCGAATGATGAAGTGATAGATTTAAGGTTCTCTAAGAGCGTATCCAATAGTTTCTCATCATTTTTAGACCCGTTGATTTTCAGCTTTTGAACCATCGGAATTATCAATTCAGATATGTTGCCATGAATTTTCATTGCAATTTCTTCCTTCTCGATTTCCATGAGTTCAATCAATTCCCGTAATCTTTCAAATCTTTCATTAAAATCAACATTTTGATTTAAGAGTATTTCTTCGTTTTCGCTCAACGTTTTCTTTATGTCCTCGAGTTCAGCAATTTTTAACTCCTGTGTTTCTATCACTTTATCTTTAAGGGCGCTTATCTCATAGATATTCAGTAAAAACCGGTAGAAAAACCAACTTATTATTCCTGCAATAATAATTATTGATACTACCCACATAATCGTCTGGTGAATTTCCGTAACCATAATGGACTCCAGAGTAAAAGTGCTAACAAAAGCAATAATGTTAATTGATTGAAATCCCAATCAGTTAGATAATTAAAAAATGAGAAACAACTCTCAAGCAATTGCAACATATAAAAAACTGAAAAACAGGCAACGATTGAGACGGTTTCAATATTATCGAGTAACAGCGTCATTTTTCTTAATACAATTATTCCAATAATGAGAAGACAAGCTGAAATTTTGACAATCAAAGTCCAGAAATCAACGATGTTAAGCGGTTCGAAACTCTTAGTGAAAAAACTCATTCCACATGCAAATAATGCGAGGAAAACCATAGCGGAAAATACAATCCCAAAATGAAATTTTTTGCCAATCAAAAGTGAATTGATTCGCATAAGCATAAACATTTCATAAATGATGATAAGTGTGAAAAAGATGATATAAACGATATTGGAAGCTTGAGATAAAATCATGACGATATCAAAGAGAATCAAAATCTCAATATAAATAATTAACATCGCAATCACTTGGTGAGATAGAATAGTACCTTTGGAGATTAAGAACTTAATCGGGAAAAGATGAATAAAAAAGCCCGGTTTTTTTGTACTGGTTTTAAAATAATATAACCAGGCGAAGATATTAAATATTATAAAAACATAAAGAAATAGTGTCATGATTATTCAATGATATGCTAGTATGAATTATTACCAACCTCGAGGTTTGGAGATACCTCTTTTCCCTGCGATTATAATCGGCAAAACACTATCCTCATCGGTTCTGACAGCATGTGCTTGGACAGTCCCTGAACCGGGAAATGTAACCCATTGCTGTTGAGAGTTGAGATAATCAGCCGAACCGGTAATTTTTCCATAAGCTTCCACATCGGTGATACCATCGGGGAACTCCACCTCAACCTCGCTATAGACCTCTAACTGGTAATCACTCTGCTCAGTGTTCTGGCACTCGTAATCTTCATATAGTGGGTCGCCCACACTAGCTGTGTACCATCGGCCCGGTGGTTTAGGTCTCCATTGGGTTCCATTTGGAGCAGTTGAAAACTTTGCAAGTAGCGTTGCCACTTTGCCCTCCTTATTTAATTCTTGGTAGGTTGCTAAAGAAAATATGATATAATTCATTCCGCAAGAATTATTTTAGAGTTTTTATTTTACTTGTTTCTTTTTTTGAATTAAATAACATAATTTATTCGAGTGTATATAAAATTTGCGGTTTCTGTGTCCTTTCTTTGGCGAAATATCTTCGGGAAGTACAGTGAACAACGGACAATCGACAACCAATAACTGACAAGCATCAATCGATGAAAAAGATATTGCACATAGCTTCCGAGAATTATGCGGGTGTTCCATTTGCGCTTGTTAAAACGGAAAGATTGGCTGGCATTCAATCGGATATTGTTACACTCATGCCCTCGAAACATGGTCATCCACAGGAACAATCGTTGAAACTGCCTTTCTTTACGGGACGAATAGTGGATTTTCTAAGATTCGGTTCTGGAAGTTCACAGTCGCTGGATAATACAAGATATACCGGAGATAAAATCCCGCCGGTCTGGAATCCTTCAAATTGGGCAAAAATCCTATTTAATTTGCGCGACTTTATATGGACACACACACTTTCGCGGCACAGCCTACCCGAATCACTCGAAAATTATGATACTCTTGTTCTCGATGGCGGGATAGGTCTTTTGCGAAGCGGGAAACATATTCTAAATTGGAACCAGCGTTCCGATAATCTTATAACTGTATATTATGGCAGCGAACTTCGGAAGCGAGGAGTTATCCCGCAAATCGACAAAGCCGCTAAATATGTATTCACTTTTGAATTTGACCATACACTTATTCATCCACGGGCGAGATTTATGTTCTATCCTTTTTTTTGTGATGAAATGCCGGTGCGAAACAAAATATCCGATGGTAAAATCCGAATAGGGCATTCCCCGACAAAGCGCTCGACCAAAGGAACCGACATAATTGTTGCAATCCTCGAGAAGATTTGTAAAAAATTTCCACATGTCGAAATTATTGTAATCGAGAATTTACCTTATCGAGAAGCCTTGCGTGAGAAATCGAAATTGGATATATTTATCGACCAGCTTGGAGAACTCGGTTATGGAATAAGCGGGCTCGAAGCTATGGCAATGGGCATTCCAGTCGCAACGGAAATAATGCCCGATTTTGATAGTTTTCTTGGCGAACATCCATTTATTAAAATCGATGCTAAAACCCTTGAGATGGAAATTATTAAATTTTTAGAAAATCCCGATTTAAGAATTGAATTCGGTGAACGGGGTTTAAACTGGCTTAAGAAATATCATTATCCGTTGAATGCAATCGAACCATTACTCGACTGCTATCGCAAGGAGAATCTTTTATGACGATGTATTTAAAACCGATACTAAACTTAAATGGAAAGAATGCTTTGTTTACAATAGCTTTGATTATTGTTTTTTTTTCCGCATCATTTTCCACCACACTCGATTTAGAGATTTCATCGAGTGAAAAGGATTTTATCATCGAGAAAACCTGCGATGGCGTAAGAATCAAATTGCAGCCCTATGGACTGACGCCTGCTCCGGGATTGCCGCATATAGAATCGAGAATTTTTCAATATCTTCTCCCGCAAAATCAAACGGCTTACGAATTGACGGTAACCGAAATCCAGACCGACACTTTCGATATTGGATTACCTCCTCTCTCGGTGAATTATCTTCCTTTGGATGGTGAAAATATAAATCCCGGCAAGTCCGAACCTATCGAACAGGTATTCCCAAAGAACCATTTACAATTGATAACTTCGGGATTCGCTATGGGTTACTCACTCGCCTCGATAGAATTCTATCCTGTAAAATATTCCGGCGATGGTCGATATATTCTTTTAAAGGATGTGAAATTCACAATTTCAACTATACCGGTATCGATCGAGGCTCCGATAATTTCGAGCGGATTTGCTCATGAAAGCCGAAAGCGTATTATTTCAGCGATTTGTGACAACTTTGAATCATTTGTAAATGAATACACCACACCGGAAATCATGGATTATCCCGATTTGCCAGATGAATACAGTATTCCTCCGCTTCCCGGCGATTCACCAAGCGATTTTCTGATAATCACCGACGATACCCTCCTGAGTGCATGTATCGAAAACTTCGATGAGAGTATCGATGGATTCCAAACACGATTCGTTACAATCGAGGAAATAAAAAGAAGTTATTTCGGGATCGATAGCCCGGAACGGATTCGCAAATTTATTCAGGATGCCTATCGCAACTGGGGAATTCTTGCGCTTCTTATAGCCGGCGATTACACACATATACCGGTGAGATATATCTTTGCGATGGGTATCGATGGATTGTGGTATGAAACGCCCTCGGATATTTACTACTCCGCTCTCGATGGCACTATGAATTCCGATATGGATTCTAAATACGGTGATTCGGATGAGGATGATTTACAACCGGATATTTGGTTTTCACGACTTCAGGCAAGGACAGAGAGCGATATTATTGCTTTTGCGAATAAATTCGATAACTACCGTTTTATGCATCCGCTGGACTTCTTTCAAAAATCGTTGTTTATCGGGGCAAGTATCCATACTTCGGGAACAGACAATGTGGGTGCATATAAAAAGGAAGAAATCCTGACAACTTTTGGAATCGATTCACTTTTCGACATTACAAGAATGTATTCCAACATCGATGTTATCGGCGGCGATTATGAGATAACCGCAGATAATTTTATCGAGCTTCTTTCTGAAGGCTTTTCTTTAATGAATCACTTCGACCATGGAAATCAGCGGAACCTATCGATGGGTTCCCGAAGCGGTGGCGGTTCTCTCACAATTTCGGATATTGCAGCTTTAACAAATGATTATTTTCCGATGATATATACCTTTTCCTGCGATGTCAACAGATTGGATACCGATAATATCGCCGCTCGATGGGTAATAAATCCCGAAGGCGGAGGAATTGGTATGTTTGCTCATGCCAATACCGCATGGTCGTCTCAATCGATTATAGATGAATATTTGTGGGAAATCATTATCGGAAACAAACCGCTTTTTGCCGGTGAGCTTCTTGCAATGTGGCATATCAGGCTTTCCGCTATTCGACCTTACGATGTTGCAATTGTTGGCTATTCAGGGCATCCTCTCACCCCATTGCCGTTTTCCGCACCGGAATCGATTACGATATCATTCGAACCGGAGATGCTTTCTCCGGATGATACGACATTATTTGTACATATCGAAGGCGCTCTATTGGAAAGTGCTATTTTTGCGCTTTCCGGGAAACATAGAGTATTTTCCCGGATTGTCCCGGATTCAAATGATTTTCAAATCCCTTTCAAACTAATGGGTGAGGACTCGGTGTGGCTGACAGCATATACTTTACCTATGCAAAGGTTCGCTATTCCGGTCGAGAATTTAGCAGACGCCTCCGTTCATGCAATTGCCGCGACAATAGATGAATACTGGGGAGACAGCGACGGTTTTGCCGAGTGTGGTGAAGTTATTATGCCCGCATGGTGGATAACTAATTTCAGCGATTCTTTCAGAGATGCAATCTCATTTATCGAAATTCCATTTTTAGATATCATCGATTCAGCTGAGTTTTCTATTGCACCAAATGAAACTTTATTCTTCTCCGGAAAGATTCACCCCCTTGTCGATTCGATCGGTGAACCGTTTGCAATCGATATCATCGTTTCCATCGAAGATAATATCGATTCATTTTCAACGACAATTGCCGGACCGGCAGTTAAGCCTATAACATTACTCTTTTATAACAATTTCAGCGAATTCCCTTCCCCCGGTGACACAGCATCACTCGGTATCGTATTAAAAATTCCATCTGTGGGAAATTTTGCTTACGGATTCGGCTCGATAAACTCGATATTTGAGATTTCCCCCGATTCTCTTCCGATAGAATCTTGTCCTGAAAACGGATTCGATACATTATGGTTCGATTTTGTTATACCGCTCGATTTCTATGGCGATTTGCCGATTGAATTTGTAATCGAAAATCCTTTTGCAGGATTCTCATGGGATTTGATTATTAGACAACCCGCACCGCCTGAATCGATATGGGTCGAACCTTCATCAGAATGGATTGGGATACTTTGGGAACCGCCGGCAGATACATCTATCACGGGTTACCTGCTTTATAGATGCGAAACCTCCGATGGCGATTTCGTTCCCATTACGGAATATCCCATCACAAGTTCGACTTTTTCAGATTATGCTCTCGGATTACATTCTGAATACTATTACTTTGCGGTATCAGTAGATAATTACGGTAATTTAAGTATTCCGACCGATGTGGTTTATGGTTGGCGTTGTTTCGAATCGATGACCGGATTTCCAGCAGACTTGCCGCTAGGAGTTTGGCCCCGTGCCGCTCCGGTTCTTGTGGATGCCGACGACGACGGTATTAAAGAAATATATGTCGCAGACATCGATGGGCATTTGTGTGCATTTCGCATCGATGGTTCCGATTTAATCGACCTGACCGATGAGACAGATCCGATACTCATCGATGATGTGCCTTTCCAAAAGGGTTTTTGGGCTTCTCCCGCCGCTGCCGATATCGATAATGACGGCATCGTCGAGATTGTACTTACTAACAGAAATTATTTCCAACCTTATCTCTTCGCTATCGATCCGTGGGGAAATCCCGAGCCGGGATTTCCATTATCTATCAGTTGTCAGACTCTTGCAACTCCTGTTCTTGCTGACCTCGATAACGATAGCCTAATGGAAATTATCATTATGGCTGAAGACCGCAAGTTATATATTTATCGACACGATGGTTCACCTTATCTTGGCGACGACGCTCTTGTCGATGCTACTCCGGAATGCTCCGGTGGATATGGCTTTTCCTCGCCCGCTGTTGCAGATATCGATGGCGACGGTATTCTTGATATCGTTGCGGGCAGCGGAGACGATACACTCGGACAGGGCTTTATTTACGCATGGTCGGCGGATGGCTCTCGCAAACCGGGTTTTCCGATTACTGTTCCAAGAAGTGCATGGGGCTCGCCCGTGCTGGGTAATATCGATAACGACACTACAACTCTCGAAATTGTAATTCTTGTTTACCTCGTGGGAATACAAGCCTTTGACTGCACCGGTGAAATATTACCGGGTTTCCCGGTAGCTGAAGCATTGATTGGCACAAGCGAAGGATTGAGAACACCTGCACTGGCAGATTTCGACGGCGATGGTCGTTGTGAAATATTATATAGCTCATTCAACTATCTATCTGTCATTTCACCTGATGGAACAATTTTGCCCGGTTTTCCCGTTCCTTATGGGAATGAACATTGGTCGGGACCTCTTGTTTCCGACATTAACAGCGATGGCATCGAGGAAATCCTTACTCCTGAAGGTAATATGCTAATGAATGTATTCCGATTCAGGGCTTTAAATAGCTTTGGAGAGCTTATAACACCCGGCTACCCGCTTGAAGGCAGTATCGGTTTTAGTTCTCCCGCTGCAATCGACGACATCGATAATGATGGATATCTTGAAATAATTGCTCCATCATTAAACAGCAAGTTATATGTGTGGAGAACGAACAATCTTGCAGACACAAATCTAATGTCGTGGTCTCATTTCCGACACGACCAATGCAGGACAGGTGCAATTCATGTAGCGCCTGTTGGAATTGCCGAGCGACAGGTAAAGCCCGAAAATGTGTTTATAAATATTTCACCGAATCCGTTTAATTCTGGCGTTAAGTTTCAGGTATCAGGTGTTGGGGAACAGAAAATTACAATTGAAATTTATGATTTGAGAGGGATACTTGTTGCTGCTAGAGATGGGCGCATAACGGTGGGCGACGACAACCGACAAGCGCCAACCGACAATCAAGAATTCATCTGGCAACCGGATGGATCGGTTACAAGTGGTGTATATCTGGTGAGAGTGAGAAATAATAAACAAATTGCAGTAAGAAAAGTCCTATATTTACGATAGACAGCTTGATTAAAAAAAGTGTAATATAATTTTTCTTTGGATTTCTTAATTGTTCGTTATTTAGGTTTTTTACTTATGGATTGAACCAATCCGGGAGGTGCAATGCCCGATACAATAGTTGTAGCTCTTGGTGGAAACGCCCTTTCTACAAAAGGAACCGACCCTTTTGAGATACAATTTGAACGCGCTCGACGGTCGATGTCGGTTATTGCATCTCTCGTAGTTGATGGCTGGCAGCTTGCAATAACTCACGGCAACGGTCCACAGGTTGGCAACAACTTACGGCGGGTTGAGCTTTCTCAGAATGAGGTTGTACCGTTACCGCTTTCTCTGTGCGGCGCACAAACTCAAGGTGAAATCGGACTCATTCTCGCTCTCGCTCTTGGTAATCACCTTTATACCAATAACATAGACCGCCATGTAGTCGCGCTTATAACACGCTTAATTGTGGATAAAAACGACCCGGGATTTAAGAATCCAACAAAATTCATCGGACGGTTTTACACCGAAAACGAAGCAAAAACTTATATACGAGAACAGGGATGGCTTATGCATGAGGATACAGGACGCGGATGGCGAAGAGTTGTGCCATCACCATGGCCTATTAGCATTGTTGAAAAAGATGCGGTTATCGACCTTCTTAACGGCGGTTCGATAGTAATCTCCGTCGGTGGCGGTGGAATTCCCGTTATCGAAAATAGTGACGGTTCATTCGAACCTGTAGATGCGGTTATCGACAAAGATAGAGCATCAGCGGTTCTCGGACTTGGAATTAGTGCAAAAAAAATGGTGATTATCACAGGTGTTGACCGTGTCTCTGTGAATTTTGGCAAACCCGAACAAAAAGATATCCGCAAAATGAATACTGCACAAGCAAAAGAATTCATCGCTCAGGGACAGTTTCCTCCCGGCTCGATGGGACCAAAAGTTGAAGCTGCAATTCATTTCCTCGAAAACGGTGGGGATGAAGTTATTATTACATCGATTAATCAGGTCGCGAAGGCTCTCAAAGACACAGGGAGATTTACGAGAATTATTCCATAGTTCAAAATACAAAATTCACATTAATATTTAATAGATAACTGTTGTTTATGTATCTGTATCTCAGTAATTGAAATAAGATTTAAAGCCCAAAGTCCCGCTTGACACTTTGCATGTTTCCGAAGCGAAACGCTTTGGCTTGTATATTTGTTTATATGAATATTTAAAACGATATCTATATTATATACAAGATTACTTATGCCATTAGATTAAAGTCAATGATGGAATTGTAAACGCCATGATTAAATTTTTCAAACAATTCCCTGGTTTTATAATGAGAGAATTTCGCATCGAAGATTATGATGCTTTGATGTCATTGTGGCGGGAGGCTGAACTTTCGCATAAACCCAAAGGACGTGATAGCCGCGAAAAACTGGCGCTTGAAATCAACATGCCAACCTCACTGTTTCTCATCGCCGAGGTTGACGGTAAAATTATAGGCTCGGTATTCGGAACACACGAGGGTCGAAAAGGCTGGATTAACAGACTTGCTGTTTCACCCGATTATCGAGGGCGTGGCATTGCAAAAAAACTCCTGGTCGAAATCGAGAAAATAATGAATCTTAGCGGTATCGATATTACAGCATGTCTTATCGAGGATTGGAATAGTGTTTCAATAAATTTCTTTGAAAAAATGGGTTATATTAAAATGACCGGCATCACATATTTTTCAAAAAGAAAGCACAAAGATGTCTGACGAGTTGAGAGTTAACCAATCGCACATCTTTACTTATACAAGAGCATCGAAACAAGGGAAAAATCGTTATAGCAATGCGAAATCAAAGATGATAGAAAAAAATCCTGTATCTAAAAATGACCACCGAAATAGCAATAAAACTTGAGAATGCGACAAAAGCATTCACCCGCCTTAAAGGAGACCCTGTTGTTGCGGTCGATAATGTGAATTTCGATGTTTTCAAGGGCGAGATTTTCGGTCTTCTTGGACCGAATGGCGCCGGGAAAACGACTACACTGAGGATGATTTCCACTATCCTTAAACCGACCGATGGGCATATTCTCGTTGATGGTTTCGATACTACCGCACAATCCAACGAAGTTAGAAGACGGCTCGGTTTTCTCTCCGGAAATACCGGTTTATACAAGCGATTGAAAGCATGGGAGATGGTGGCATATTTCGGGCAGTTATACGGGATGAAAGAATCCCTTTTAATGGAGCGAATCGACAAGTTATTCAAGCTTCTCGATATGGTGGAATTCCGTGATGTTCTGTGTGATGCCTTGAGTTCCGGCACCCGTCAAAAAGTCTCGATAGCACGGACAATTGTCCATGACCCGCCGATTCTCGTATTCGATGAACCGACTGCCGCGCTCGATCCGCTTGTGGCGAGGACATTACTCGATTTCATTAAAGGTCTTAAAGACGAGGGTAAAACAATCGTTTTCTCGACACATATAATGCTCGAGGCGGAACGGCTTTGCGACCGAGTCGGAATCATACACCGCGGAAAGATGCTCGAGATCGGCTCTATCCCGGAAATTCTTGAACGAACCGGAACGGATTCATTAGAAAGCGCTTTTTTCGCTTTAGCCGGTGAAGGAGTATGGGAATGAGATTATCGGTTGTGAACATCATTTTCCGAAAAGAAATAAAGGAAATGCTCCGCGATAAGCGGACTATTTTTGTAACATTCATCCTCCCGATTCTCCTATATCCAATTCTTATTATCGGTATGTCGCAGCTTACAATTATGATGATGGAAAAAATCAAGAAAGAGGATTTTCGCATTTTCGTGGAAAATCCTGATGGTTCACCTCTGCTGATGAAATCTATCAAAACCGATACGCAGTTTGTATTTTCTGAAATCGAGAATCCGGATAGCGCAATCAAGGTTGATAAACTCGATTTAATAATCAGGATACCCGAAAATATAGATGAATCAATTGCAGCAGGCGGTTTCGATTCGCTTACAATCGAATATTCTGCTGCCGAGGAGCGCTCGAAAGCCGCAAGCGACCATCTCGATAACATAATTGACAGCCTGGAACAAGCAATTGTCAATAACCGTCTATCCGATGCGGGACTCGATACCACAATTACCAATCCGATTTTTACTATATTTAAGAATGTTGCGAGCAAGAAGAAAATGGGCGGTTTTGCATTCGGAGGAGTTCTAGCTTTTATTGTTGTGATAATAATGATAACCGGTGCATATTATCCCAGTGTTGACCTTATTGCCGGAGAGAAAGAGCGCGGGACACTCGAAACCCTGCTCGTTTCACCGGCAGGGAGAAGCGAGATTGTAGCCGGGAAATTCGTAGCGGTTATTTCGATGGCTTTCACCAGCGCGGTTCTCAATCTTGCCAGTATGGGACTTACATTTTCGGTTGGCATAAGCATGATGGGCGGGCCATTGGGCGAAAACCTTTCATTCTCACTAACTCCCGGAATACTTTTAATTATTCTCCTCATATTGCTCCCGCTTGGTGCTCTCTTCTCGGCAATATTTCTTGCTATTTCATCTTACGCCAAAAGCTACAAGGAGGCTCAAAGCTATCTCACACCCGTATTTATGGCGGCGCAATTCCCCGCTATGATTGCACTTCTCCCGGGATACAGCCTTAATACGATAACCGCATTCGTACCTGTGATGAACGCTTCGCTCCTTTTTAAGGATATGCTTGTCGGCAAAGCCGGCGCACAGGATATATTGATTGTGTTCGGAGCAACACTCGTGTATGCAGTGTTGGCATTGAAATGGGCGGCAAATACTCTATCAAACGAGGAACACTTACTTTCTATCGAGGAGGGTAAATTCTTCTCGCGACTATTGAGCAGAAAACAGAGAAATGCTGTTACAAATGAAAACAAGGCAAGTGCGGGAGATTCGATTTTCCTTTTCGCTGTTGTTCTCGCTCTTATGTGGTGGGTTGCGCAGCCGATTCAGATTAGTAATATCGTTATCGGACTGATAATTACTCAAATCACAGTTATTCTCGCTCCCCCACTACTTTTAGCAAAACGCATGAAATTCGATTTGAAAAAAACATTCCGGCTTAAAACACCCAATGTAGCATCGGCATTGTCGATGATACCCGCCGGAATCGGTCTTTTTATAATAATGATACAATTGCAGGCAATATTTTCTGGAACCATAGAATTGCCGCCGGATTTTATAAAGTCGTTCGAGTATCTATTCGAGACATTGAATGCTATCGGTCCGGTGGGCGGATTCATAATAATTGCAGTGTTGCCCGGTATTTGCGAGGAATTACTGTTCCGTGGCTACATTCTCGATGGTCTCACTCGCAAATGGGGTGTAACAGCCGGTATTGTTGCCAGTGGAGCCCTTTTCGGTCTCCTGCATATGCACCCATATCGATTGATTCCGACCGCTATTCTAGGTATTTATTTCGGTTGGATTGTATTTAAACGCAAATCTATCGCACACGGGATGATTGGACATATCACTCACAACGGATGCGTTTTTATTCTTGCGAATATTGCTTCTCTTACATCATTAAGGTGGATTCGGGGTGAAGGATTGGCGCCATGGTGGATATTTGCTATTGCCATAGTTCTATTTGTCTCGGGAACTATCGGAGCATTGAAAATTCAAAATGCAGAATTAGAGAAGTAATTATTATCGGTCATTTCTATGTTTCGACAGGCTCAACGAAAAAAGTGCTGTTCACTGAGTTTGATGAATACATAAACTACTTCAAATACACCACCCTCTTCGATATACAATTTCCATCTTCCGCCCTCGCCCTGACCAGATAAATTCCCGATGCGATGGATTCATCGGGACACCAGATGAATGTGCGGGTGTAGTTCATTTCGACTTGACTCGACTCCGTCCGGCAATCATCGCTCAACGAACCATTATCACCGGGCACTGAGTGAAGTCGAAGTGTCCCTCTCAAATCGTATATCTCAATCCCTTGAACCTTTGAACCATCGACCCCTTGAATCCTTATCTGGCACAACGAATTAAATGGATTCGGTGTAATGTGCATTTCGATATTATCGGGTTTCCGATATAATTGCTGAACAAATAGTGGAGAGGTGTATATCCACATTACGGCATCGGCGATAACGACACTGCCTTCGATTGCGCCTTCATCATAAATCTCGACAAAACCCGAATTCCCTGATTGAAAATCGAAATTTCCAAGATAATGCCATTCCGCACCGGAACCTTGCTGGGAAATATATACTGTATCATCGTCTATGCCTGCTATTCTGAGCATAACATTATCGCATCTGTTACCGCCGGCATACCACCACATATAAATGCCATAGACACCTGTCCGTGAAAGGTCTGGATTCCATCGCGCCCAATCGATTCCAGCGCCGATTGAGCAAAATTGATAGTCGTTTTCCCAGCCGTTTTCGGGGGCATAAGTGCCGTCGGTCCATGTGCCGCCTGTGGAATATTCCGGGTCGCCGTTATCGACTATTACTGTATCCACTGTATCGACAGCGGTAGTTCCTGCAAAGCATTCCTCGACAGCGCCCCAGAAAGCGTCATCGCCGTCATCGTAACCGAGCGCCCACCAGCCGATACCCATCAAACCCTCATCTTTCGCGAATTGGTAGCGCAACGCAAGAGATTGCGAGTCGGAATACCAGCATTGATGCCAACTTGAATAGCGATACCACGGAGAGTCGGCATCGTCATCCCACAGCCTGCCGTAAGTTTCGGCATTTGCAAGAGCGGTCATATAAAAAATGGCTGTCCCGGTTGCGGTAGTTGCCGCGCCTTTGTCGGGACCATCGCAAGCCCAATCATAACCGTAAGCGGGGAGACCGAGAATTATCTTTTCAAGCGCACCGCTCTCGATACCGAATTCATCGACAGAATATGCAAGGTCATAAGAGCAGCTCGGGTCGTCTAGCGGGTCAACGGCACCGGTATATGCGGAACCGCTCCAGTGATAGCCGTATCCCATTATGAACATTGCATCGCATGTGTATTTAAGCTGGTCGCTGTGGTAATTATCCCTCCAATCGACAGATGGAAGACATATCGAAAGCCATGCACCGGGTGCACGCATATCGAGACTGTCGCGAAATTCAGCCATAAAAACGACAAGCTCATCGCCGTATCCCGAACCGGGATGCTCGAAATCGATATTTATTCCCTCACCGCCGCGTGCAAGCATGGCATCGATAGCATTATGAATACAATTAGCTCGCGATGACGGGTTCGAGATAATTTCATTTATTGTGGCATCGTCGAAAACCGCAATACATAAATCGACAGGCACGCCGTGAGCTATTGCCGAATCCACAACCGAAGCATCATACCAGTGATTTGTATTGGTAATATCCCCGGAACTGTTGAATGTGCAATTGAAATATGCAATTCTGCTGACCAAATCCCATCGCGGGCAGTTGTAACTTCGTTCCCAATAAGGCACAAAACCATAGGCAATGTGCGAAAGAGCGGTTACACTTTTCGGGATTCTCGATTGCGCGCCATGATAGAAATGCAGAGACCCGAACAGTATTTCGTGCTCATGATGAGAAGAGATGAACTCTTGAGAACTGCACAGCAAGATAGCTGAAAAAATGATTATGAAAAAAAATGTGTGTCTCATTTGTAATCCAATGTATCTCTATACTTCTATGAATATTCAATGTAACCATAATAAGCAAAATTGCAAATAGATAATTATGTATGAGAAAACGGTAGATCGAGAATTCATTTGAGATAGCGCCCGCTTATGTTTAATGAATAATCAACATAGATAAGTCGGGTATTATTTGTTTCTCTGCGGTCTTTCCGGTTTCTACATTAGATTCTTAAATGCTGTGGCGAGGTAACTCTCGACTCATAATTCTGAATTCTCAACTCCCGGCTTTTCTGCTTCCCGGCTTTATTAACGGGATTCCTTCACTGCAAAGAGGACAATTCTTCGGGTTATATGTGTTAAGCTCGAGTTTGACCAGATACTCGAAAGGAATCCCGAATGGAGATTTTTTGGAGCCTGTGCGATTAATTATCGAAAGGACTGCAACCGGTTCGGCGCCCATCTTTTTGGCGGTATCGAGCACCTCATGAGTAGATTTCCCCGTTGTAACAACATCCTCGACAACGATGAACTTCTCGCCGGGTTTGATATTGAATCCTCTTCTCAGAATCGGCTTGCCTTCTGAATCTTTCTCGATAAAATTGTGTCTGATACCGAGTGCCTTTGCAACCTCCTGTCCGATTACAATGCCGCCTATTGCCGGTGATGCAATAAAATCCGGCATGTATAGACCGGAATATTTAATTTGCCCGGCAAGGTCGATACCGGTAGTCTCGGCAACAGCCGGATATTGCAAAAGCTTTGCGCACTGGACATACTTGTCGCTGTGAAGTCCCGATGATAGAAGAAAATGTCCTTCGAGCAATGCTTCGGTCTCCTCGAGTATTTTAATAAACTTTTCAGTGAAATCCGGCATCGTTGCCTCCTCGTGCTTAATCTGTTATTTAAAGAAATCTCCAGCATTATTTATTGAATCTCGAAGCTTACTTGCTTCGGTTCGTGCGGATTCGGCAAAGTCGCTTCCGGATGATGCGTATATCACCGACCTTGCGGCAACAATAAGCGGTGGGAAACTATCGGCTGTGATACCGGCTCTCACCGATGACTCTATATCTCCGCCTTGTGCACCGATTCCGGGAATAAGAAACGGAAGATTCGGTGCAATTTTACGAACATTTGTGAAAAGAGCGGGATGTGTCGCACCTACAACAAGACCAATCTTATCGCCGTATTCATCGCTCCATTCGACCGCCTTCTTTGCAACATGCTGATAAAGCGAAAGCCCGTTATCAACGGTGATTCCCTCGATATCTAGAAATCCAGGATTGCTTGTTGCACAAAGAATAATGACCGATAGTCCTTCATCGAGAAACGGCTTAACAGTGTCTCGCCCGATGTAAGGACTTACGGTAACTGCATCCGCACCGATTTCGCGGGCGAATTTTGCATATCGACCTGCGGTATGACCGATGTCGTTGAATTTGCCATCCAGAAGAACAGGAGTTTCATGTAATTTAATATGCTCGATCGTCTTTTCGAGAGTTTTAAGCCCACCTCTTCCGAGTGAGATATAGAATGCAAAATTCGGCTTATACCCACACACAACGCTCGATGTAGCAGAAACGATGTCTATAAGAAATTTGCCGACACCATCGAGATTTTCCTCGATAGGCGATGGCATCCGTTCATAAACCGGATCGAGACCGACAACAAGCGATGAGCTATTCTTCTCGAAATTTCTCGAAATCATTGTCCAGAAATCTTGGGACATTTTACCTCCGGTGATTGTGTATTATAAAAGATATTTGAAAGAATTGGATTCGCAATAAAAAAAAAGTGAAGTAATTTAATGAAAGTTTACCTCCTGTACCAAACAACTCTAATTTAGCAATAGAGAAAAGCTAAAAAAGGAGGCAACCGGATACAGTATATCGTATCGACATTCATCGTGAATTTTCTGAGGCGCATGTTATTAAAAAATGGCGATGTAAAATGAAAGCGATTGTATCAGGATGATGTGAATGGCGTATGTAATTTTTTCAATATTCCCGAACAAGATTCCACCGAAAAGCCTTGCACATGCCTGGTAACCGCCCTCTCCTCCACCAGAGCCGTGTGAATTGTCATCATCATCTCAACACATAGCGTTAACGGTAAATAGTTTTCGTGAAAATAACCTGTATCGATTTCAAGTCTGTCAAAAACCACTCTGATATATGGCAAGATTAACAGATTCGTAAAATAATCCGGTGCGCCGCGCATTGTTATCTTATCGGTATCGATAATCCTGAAAAGCGCATCGACAGCAGTTTTGTTTGAAATCGCATATTCGACAGCAGGTTTAAAAAGATAGTTTAGATATCCCTATTTGCAATTCAATAAAAAAAACCTTTGGAAAATTTTAATAAAATCAAAAAAAGTGTTGACAAAAAGGATAATTCATTTATTATATTCGGATGTTTTTAATTAAACCTTGACTTATGGGGTTATAATATAATGAAATTGCTATCGGGAAGAAGTGTTTCTCAAGGCATATTCGATAAGCTCTTGAAGAACATTAAGAAGTTTGATGAATCGCCAAAATTGCTTTCCATTATTATTGGAGATAATCCGGTAGCGGTTTCCTATGCCAATGCAAAAGGAAGAAAAGCCGGTGCACTGGGCACGGATTTTGAAATTCTTGATATGCCGGGTAATATAGAACAAGAAAAAGCGGAAAAAGACATTTCTCAGTTTATTAAATCCCGTGACCCCGATGGTGTTATAATTGAACGCCCGCTTCCTAAGGGATTGGATTATGCAAAACTGGCGAAGCTCATTCCTCAATATGCGGATGTTGATTGCCAGCGCATGGATAGTCTCGGCAGACTCCTGACAGGGAATCCTACATATATTCCTGCGACTCCGGGAGCTGTTATTGAAATCCTAAAGCATTACGAAATACCCGTTGCGGGTAATAATATTGTCATTATTGGCAGGAGCCTTTCGGTTGGACTTCCATTATCTATTATGCTGTCATGTAGAAATGGAGGTGGCAACGCCACCGTAACACTATGTCATTCAAAAACGAGGGACATTACCTCACATACAAAGCGCGCCGATATTCTTATCGTAGCAGCGGGAAAACCGAAGTTTATAACGAAAGATATGGTTGCTAAGAATTCAATTATTATCGATGTTGGAGCAACATACGAAGGTGGAAAACTTTTAGGCGATGTCGATTTTGACAGTGTTTCAGAAAATGTTTCAGCCATAACACCGGTTCCGGGAGGTGTCGGACCGGTAACAACGGCATATCTTTTCCAAAATCTCGCTAATTCATGTATCAAAAGAAAATATTCAAAAATCAAGGAGTGATTGACATGAAGATGAGTCGTCAAAAAAAGATTGAGCGATTTGAAAAGAAATACAAAAAGAAAGGCGGTTTCGCAAAGTTCGAGAATATGGTTGCTGAACTCGCCACACTCGAGGAAATCGGTCATTATTTCGGTTTCTCACGACAGAACACCGCCGGTCTTTATAAATCTTTTTTCGGTGGTGGATATGGTGCAGTTCAAATCGAGCGTCGGGAAAAACTGCGAAAAGAGCAATATAAGAACTTCGAAGACCTTGAAGAACTACAGAAAAAACTGATCGAAAAAGGCAAATATCGTAGCGCCCGCAAAATCGGTTATATAATGAATGTAAAAAGAACCTGCGAAGAAAAGGGCTATGATATCCAGATATTGCGCAAACGCAGCGGTGCACTCGATGTATTTATTAATGACTATAAATGCACGATATCGGGAACTAAAACACAAACTGTATATCATATTCCCAAGGGTCATCCACCGAGTGTTTATTTTAGATTTGCTGTGCCACTGAAACCAACCGATTTTTGTATTTTTATTATTGAAAAGGACGACACAACTGTATTCCATATCATTCCATTTGAAATGATTCAGCATCTTACACTAATTACTCTGAAAGAAAAATACGGGCATGTAAAAGGCACACGCGGAAACACCTCGAGCAAATATGCCACTTTCCGAAACAGATGGGAACTACTTGCATTTCCTAAAGAATGAATCGATTTATTCAATTAAGTTTTACACACATCCGCAGTAAAAAAAAGAGGATTTTAAATATCCTCTTTTTTTTTATCCGTTGTCTTTTGTCGGTTGCTATGCGCCATGAGACAGGGATATTCCATATTCAGCATTTATCCAACAACACTCGGTTCTCGTATCAATTCGCCTTTTTCAAATCTTTCGATAGCAAGTGCAGAGATATCGATATCCGGCTCGACATCGGCAATCTGTTGAGCGACAACACGACCTGTCATTGGACCTATCATAAAACCGTGTCCCGAGAAACCGACCGCCTGATAAAATCCCTTAACATCGGGATGTTCGCCTAAAATAGGAGCAGCATCCGGCGTTCTATTATATGAGCCTGCCCATTGACGCACAATCCGAACATTTTTCATTATCGGCAGAATATTCACAAGTTCGTGAGTGATGAATTCCAGAAATTGCCACGAACTCCTTGTTTCATGCGACGGTTCCTCTTTTTCACCGATTCCCATGACAAATGAACCGTGAGGAACCTGCTGAAGATATATCCCTATCTGGAACGAGATAACCATCGTGTCGAACAGTTTCTCCAACGGCTCGGTAACCAATATCTGATGTCGTTCGGAAAATGTCGGTAAAACCACACCCGCCATTACGGCGACCTCTTTCGACCAGGGACCAGCAGCATTTACAACGACTTTTGCGGAAATTTTCTCCCCATCGGCAAGGACAACTCCGCTAACCGCACCATTATCGACAAGAATATCAACGACTGTGGTATATTTCCTGACCTCGATACCCAATCTCTCCGCCGCGCGGATATAAGCGAAATTCGTTAAAAAAGGATTGGCATGACCATCTGTAGGGCAATAAGTTGCGGCAACGAAAGAATCGGTGTTTATCGGCGGACAGATTTCCAGCGCTTCATCCTTGCTCACAAAACGTGATGGAATATCGAGCGAATTCTGCAGCTTTATGTTTTTCTCGAACTGCCGAATCTGTTGTTCATTATGCGCGAGAACGAGATATCCACCCTGGCGGAATTCTATATCCATTTCGAGTTCATCGCTGAGTTTCTCGAAAATTTCGACGGATTTTTTTGCGAGAAGCGCATTGAATTTGAGCCCCCATTGCTGACGAACACCTGCACCGCAACGCCCGGTGGAGCCGCTCGATATATAGCTTTTCTCAAAAACAATAACATTCGTAATGCCGAGCTTTGCCAGTTCATAAGCTATCGATGAGCCTATCACACCACCACCGATTATTGCAACATCATAAGATTTCATCACGACCACCTTTATTTGAAGCATTCAAGACAGAAATTATCAAAGTCTGTAATAATATCATTAAAAAGTTTGTTTAATGCAATATTTAACTCCGAATCCTCGATTCCAAACTTTTTCATTCCTTTCGTGCCTTGCCAATCGCCAATTCAACAGCATCATCGGGGGAATTGGCTGGAATAATGCCCTGGATATCGAATGAACCGAGTGAAATCACCGGTTTGCCAATGTTTTTCGCAAGAGCGATTTCTGAAAGCGTTCCCCATGCGCCGTCGATTGCAATCACAACATCGCCGGAACGGACAACGAGCAAATTGCGCGCAACTCCCAGTCCCGTTGGTATCGCAATATCCACATACGGATTGGCATCCTCGCGTTTGTCGGATGGCAAAATACCGACAACAAGACCACCTCGATATTTCGCCCCGCGTGATGCCGATTCCATAACTCCACCAAGTCCGCCGGTTACGAGGATAGCATCGTTCTCGGCGATAAGCTCCCCGACACGAAAGGCATCCTCGAGCGCAGCAGAAGTGGGACTATGCCCGCCAATTACCGATATCCAGTTTTTTTGCGCCCGTTCATTTTTATCACTCATGTTAATACTCCATGATTTGAGTTCAAATTTTTTTAAGATAAAGCATATCGATAAGATTGGAAACGAAAAATTTGTAATTGTCTCACCTCATCATGAAAAACTCAACGCGGAGACCGCAAAGTTCGCAGAGGAAAGAATATAGGAAAAACTTTGCGTGCTCCGCGGTCTCTGCGTTAAATTTTTTTTCATTGCATTTTATAAAATTCCGATATATTATTTGAATAATGTCAGTGGTTTGATATATCTCAATTAAAGAATCATAAATACTCGAACTGATATGGGATGAGAAATATGGTATACATATCAAAGTCATGGATTTTTTAAGAGATACAACACAATAAAATGTTTGAAATAGAAATTGTGTGATATATATTAGGCGACTGAAACCATCGAAATTTGAAGGAGAAAGCATGAAAAAGAAATATGAAAATCCACCATTAATCGAAGCTCTATGTGAGTTCAGGTTTGCACCAACCAACAATGGGATATAACGATTCCAGGTATATTATACCAACAAATTAGGGAGTCATTTCCCACCAAAAAGCAAAAAAAAAGGATTTGGCATAGGTTTAAAACCGACAGAAGAGAGAGTTGAAGTTGCGAATATTCCATCACAACCACCGATGATGTTCTATAGCGAAGACGAGAGAAGTCTTGTGCAGATTCAAGAAAATACTCTGACAATCAACCGACTAAAACCATATTGCGGTTGGAATGAATTGAGACCGGTAGTTATGGAAAATCTGAAGAATTATTGCGAAGTCGCGAAACCAAAGGGTTTTAATCAAATAGCATTGAGATACATCAATAGGGTGGATATTCCCAAGACTACAATCGATTTGGAGGATTATTTTCAATATTATCCATTTCTTCCAAAGGATTTACCTCAAACTCACGGAAAATTCAATGTAAAGATTGAGATACCTTATGAGGAGCAAAGAGACCTTTTGGTTTTGATACTGGCAGCAGTTCCACCCGAAAAACCGGATTCAATTCCAATCATACTTGACCTTATGTATATAATGATTACACCGGGGAGCATAGCAATTGAGGATGTGGAGGACTGGATGAATACAGCCCATGACAGAATTATAGAGGCATTTGAAGCATGTATCACAGATAAAAGTAGAGGACTATTTTGGGAGGCAAAATAATGCAAATGGTGCAGACAAAACCGGAAATTGTGTTTTATGCGACCCAACAGCATTTTAACTCAAAAAAGAAAAAGGAGGAAAAATTTGAAACTGCATTTTCTTCGATTTTCAAAAGGGTCGACATCCCCAATTATCCAATTTACCCAGTACATAACTACTTCTTTGCACCACAGTCGATTGAAAAAACTGTGGAAGTAATTGAATTACCCGACAATTCAATAGAACTACATCCGGCAATTCTCATGGAGATATTGGCGAAATTTTACATTTTCGACAATCGAAATAAGATAATAAGTTTCCTCCATGAAAACCAATATTTGATGCCCATATTACTTGAAGGGATTATCCAAGTTAAAAGAGTTTTTGGGGATTTTCCCTTGCATTTGGAACTCCATACCGACCCCGAAGAAGGCTGGGACGAATTATTTATTATAGTAAAAACTACATATAGTCCTGAAGAAGCCGTTGCTCTTGAAGAGCAACTTGCTGATAAATGGTTTCTTGATAGAATGGATGCAGCAAATGGTAAGCTGAATTTTACTGAAGAACCATTATGAGTTTTGATTGGGAAACATATGTGGAACTTGCTAAGGAACTTTCTCAAAGAAGTGAGCAAAACTGTCTTAGAAATTCGATTAGCAGAGCTTATTATGGTGTATTCTGCATTTGTAGAAACTTGAAATATTTGCAGAATTATAGGGGAGATATCCATGAGAGAGTCATCAATGAGTATAGAACCTCAAAAATTACCACAGAAAAGCATATCGGAAAACTACTTGGTGATTTGAGAAGAAATAGAAATGATGCTGATTATACCGATAGTTTCTATGTAGAGCAATCTTTTGTTAAAAGGGTTCTATTAAAACAGATGAGATATTTAATTTGCTTAATAGCGATGCCCCATTGTAAGAAAAACACACTTGTTTAAGCGGATTCTTTCAGTGCCAAAAGAAAACCGCTCCCACCTCAGTATTTCCCCTTAAAAACAGCTAAGTTGTTGATACACATCGAGTACGGACGGGATGTACATGTCTACGAAGCCGATGTACAAGTCTGCAAGATGAATGTCAAAGTCCATAAGAGCGATGTACAAGTCTGCAAGATGAATTCCCATGTCCACAGAACGGATACCCAACTCCACAGAAGTAATTCCCAAGTCTACAAGACCAATTACCGATTACTGCCACCTGACACCTGAAAATTATCTATTGCATTCTAAAAAAAACTACATATATTATTTACCACCCAATTTATTGGAGGATAAAATGAATCGCATTTCTTATTTGCTTCTTGCCGTTGTGCTCCTTGCCAGCCTTGCACTCGCCGGTGATATCGAACTCGATATGGTTCGCAATGCCGCCGAAAATCATCTCATTGCGCATCGATTCTTTTGCTATGATGCTTCCCGCCAATTCGGCGATGAGAACGAACAAAAGTATTCTGTCGGAGAAATCTCGATACTCGAGGATAACAGCGGCGGAACGCTGGCATATATCGCACAGCTCGAGCCGAGAGGCTATATTGCGCTATCCGCAAACACCGGCATTCGACCTGTAATTGCATATTCTTATGTATGCGACTTTGTATTCGAGGAATTTTTGGAGAATATTCTGCTTTCGATGCTCAAAGAGGATATGCGCTTGCGATTGCTCGCTTTACCGCAAATAAATCCCGATATAATCGAGCGAAATAGCATCCTCTGGAACAGATATGTTTCCGGGGACAAAGCATTGCTGCGGGAACTCGCGACAACGGAAACATACGGACCGTGGATTCAAACCGATTGGCATCAGGATAGCCCGTATAATGATAGATGTCCTATCGACCCTGAAACGAGTACTCGCTGTGTTGTGGGATGTGTCGCGCTGGCATTCGGGCAAATTCTCGAATACTGGGAATGGCCGCCATCGGTGCATTTTGGCTCGGGCGCCAGTTATTTCTCCGAAAGCACTACACCAAGTATCTTTATCGATGCAACAACCGCATCGATAGATACTATCGACTATCGCGGCGCCGGGGATATCCCGACAAATGAAGCCTGCGCCGACCTTCTTTTCGCATGTGGCGTTTCTGTCAGAATGTCATACAGCAGTGAGGGTTCGGGCTCGGACACACCCGAGGTTACGGTGGCGCTTCTCGACAGATTCGATTATGCCTCCGCCGAGAACAGGTCTTTCATGGATTCCGACCTGTACACAACTTTGCAGGAGAATATGCTGAATATGATGCCTGCGGAACTCGGTGTCGGAGGTTGGGGTGTCGGCGGTCATGCTATTGTCGGCGATGGCTACAAAACATCGGGCGAGTTTCATCTTAATATGGGCTGGGGTGGATACCAGAACGGCTGGTATTTCCTGCCCGATGAAATTCCCGAAGGTTTAACTATGTTCGGACATGAAGTTATTAATATACTTCCACCTGTTATAACATGCCGCCCACCGAGCTATCTCAATGCGTATCTCAACCTGGGAAGTTATATACGCCTCGATTGGCAAGCGCCATTTATGGTTACAGACTCTGTTCTATCTTATGATATCTATCGTTCGGATGGATATAGCGGATTTGAACTAATCGGTACGACAAATTCTACGGACTATATCGATTCGACAACGGAGGAACTTACTTTATACACTTATGGAATTAGAGCTTTATACGAAAGTTGCGAAAGCGGGAATGCCGAGGTCTCGATATTGACCGGTATCCAGGACGGCTGGTCTCGCGATTTTGGTGAAATTGGAATTCAGTCTCCGAAATCGGTTGTTTCAACTTCAGACAGCGGTTGTATCGCAGTCGGATACACTGATTTATCCGGCGGAACCGATATGGATGCCTTTGTCGTACGAGCTACGGCATCAGGCAATGAGATATGGTCGATGACATACGGGGATTCACAAAATGACCGCGCTAACTCGGTAATCAAAACCATCGATGGCGATTATGTCGTCGCCGGCATGACAGAAAGCGTATCGGATATGGACGGTTGGCTTTTCAAAATCGACGAGGATGGCGAGATGTTGTGGAGTAAAACTTTCGGCGGTAGTGATGATGAAGAGGCAATGGATATAGCTTTATGTCCCGATGGCGGATTTATTATCGCCGGCAACACAAGCTCCGGCACAGAAAACAGCATCTTCCTTGTTAGAGCGAATTCATCCGGTGATACAACCTGGGCAATTATTTACGGCAGCGCTCATTATGCAAATTCTGTAACCTGCGTATCCGATGGCGGTTTTCTTGCAGCAGGATATATGTCCGATGGACCTCTCGGACAGGATGACATGTTCTTATTGAAAACCGATGCCGATGGCGAAACTCTATGGACACAGACTTATGGGGGAGCATCTGCCGATATGGCATACTCCGTCATTGAATACGAGGGTGGTTTCGCGATTGCGGGAGGAACAAAATCTTATGGCATTCCAACACTTAACAGGATTTATGTTCTCAATATAGCTGAAAACGGTGACACAATATGGACTCGCAATTATGGCGCAATGACCAATTATTATGCTTACTCGATTTGCCAAGCTGAAGATAGCAATCTTCTAATTACCGGTAGTTGTGTTACAGCAGGAAACACCGATATCTATCTTATCAAAATGGAATCGGATGGCGATACGGTCGAAACAATTACTTATGGAACGGATGGAACGGATGTCGCATATAGTGCACAGCAGGGCGAGGATGGAGGAATACTCATCGCGGCAAGCACAACATACTTCTCCGGCGAAGAGGATTATTGGCTATTAAAACTCGGCGGTTATTTACCATCGGGAATTCACGATAATCAAGATTCACCAAAGACAAAACCCGAGCAACCGAAAATCCTAAATGCTTATCCGAATCCATTTAACTCAACAGTTTCTATCACTTATGAGATAGATACCGATGCCCATACCGCTATCGAGATTTATAATATTTCGGGACATTGCATTGCAGCAATATTAAACGGTTATCAAAATGCGGGAGTACATCATATTTCATGGAAAGCATCGCAGGATATCCCGAGCGGAGTGTATTTCATCAGATTAAGCATTGGAAACAGAAGCGCGACTCAGAGAATAGTCCTTGTGCGATAAGCAATTCAGATACATGATACTAAACATGTTGCTTTCGGTTTTTCTATTGCTGCACCTATTTTTTTGGATATACTTCGATATTAGGGGGGGGAATTATGAAAACTATTTCGATAATAATTGTTCTTTCTTTTCTGATTGTAACATCTTTCGCTCAAGTGATTTTACCGAATACAGGTATTGCATTGCGCTCGAATACAGCTATCCGCAACATTGGTATCATGGATGCCTGGGATACTCCCGCGGTAATCTGCTCGACTGAAACCGGCTGTGCGGATGTGATTTTTGTCGTGGATACCTCCGGCAGCATGTCGGGTAAAATCGATGAGTTATACACAGAAATAGGTGAATTCGCATTTACACTTGAATCACAGGGCTATGACGGAGCATTCGGAATCGTTACATTTGTGAATACGGTGAATTTTCCAGCTGATGATACTTTGTTTCACGACCCGGATGAGTTTACCGATGTTCTTTCGCATCTTAACGGCGCTGACGGCGGATTCGAGCATCCACGTGATGCCGCTTATGAAGCGATTAATGCATATTTTATCCCCGACCCGGATACCTGCCAGAAAGTGATTATAATAATAACGGATGAAACCGAAGAAGGAAGCTCGCATAACAACGCCGAATTAATCGCACTTGCATTTTCCATTCCCGAAACGGTTCATGTTTATCTCGTGAGTCCTTCAGGGCATCCGGTGGAACCGGTCTGTGTCGCAACCGGTGGGCAATGGTTCGATATCGATTCTTATACGCTCGATGAAGTTCTCGATGCCGTAGCGGATGATATTGCAGAATTCTCAGCAATCACAATCACATTGCACAATAATACCGGCTCGAATATTACCGATATGACTGTGGAATTGAATCCATATTCCTGTATCGCTCTAGATAATCCGGGAGATTCCATCCAACATACGGGTCTGGTTCCAAATGGCGACTCGGCGATTGTTACATGGCAAATCGATGAAGCATTCGGATGCACCGGATGCAATGATTGTTTCGAGATAACCGTTGCTGCCGGCTCATATACCGATACGATTATCGGCTGCCTATTTGTCGAGGATTGCGGCTGTCCCGGTATTATCGCAACTGTGATACAACCCCGCCATTGCGGTGTCTATTCGGCATGTAACAGCGTGATGTTTCAATTCGAGGGATGTTTCCCGGTCGATACAAACACTATTGTTTTATTTATCGATGGTGAAACAATATACTGGCATGACCCGCGGATGGTGTATAATCCAGCAAATCAAACACTGGAATTTATCCCGACTGTCTGGTGGGCAGAGGGCACAACAATTGAATTCTATGTTGCCGAGGCTTACGATGTTACAGGCTGCGACCTTCGATACAGCCAGCATTGCACTATCATTATCGATAGAACACCGCCGGGACTCTCGATAACACAGCCTTTTATGCCTCCTTGCGGAAGCATGATAACCGATGACGACAGCCTTCATTTTGCCGCATGCGCTCATGATAACGGCGCCGGTATTTCTGGGCTTTTCCCGATGACAGCGGAAATAACCGCTCCCGGAGTTCCTATTCCGGTTGTAGCCATGCCGGGACTGGGATTTCTGACAATTACACTAACAAATGGATTAGGTTTTCCGCCTACCTGTGAAGCGGACACAAGCTGGACAGGATTTCCCGGTATCCCGTTCGAGGGATTTCAAGGTTATGGGATAAGCTGCCTCGACCTCGCTTTTCTGGGAGACTGCGATTGCGATGATTTTGAGGATGAAGACTATTGTTTCGATTTCAATGTGCGCGCAGGAGATATTCGCTCGTATCTTGGAGGACCCGAAAGTTTTACACTATGTTTCTATATCAATGACCAGGTGGATGAAGCCGACTGCGGACCAAACACATTCGATACATGCTGCACCTGGTATTTCACCGATTGCGATCCTGTTGTGCCGATTAATCTTATCTCCCCAACCAACGGATTAACCGCTGCGGATTGTAGTCTATATGTGAACCTACAATGGACAGCTTCTTCGGTAGGAACTCCGCCGATATATTACGATGTCTGGGTAGATGGCGCACTTGTCGCCGGCAACCTGACATCGACTAATCACAGCATGGGATGGATTACAAATACATCCGCAACACCCGATACACACACATGGTTCGTGATTGTTCACAACGACTGCGGTGCCGAGACAACCGCTGTATGGACATTTATTATCCCACAATGCTGCGAACCTGTTTTGCCAATTTTCCTCCTCTCGCCAAACGACGGATTAACCGCTGCGGATTGCAGTCTCTATGTGAACCTACAATGGACAGCTTCTTCGGTAGGAACTCCCCCAATTTATTACGATATCTGGGTAGATGGCGCACTTGTCGCCGGCAACCTGACATCGACTAATCACAACATGGGATGGATTATAAATACATCCGCTACACCCGATACACACACATGGTTCATCATAGTCCACAACGCCTGCGGTGCCGAGACTACCGCTGTATGGACATTTATTATCCCGCAATGCTGCGAACCGCCGTCGCCAATCCAACCCTCATATCCCGCAAACGATTTCACTGCGGATTGCAGTCTCGATGTGAGCTTGTATTGGAATGCGGCAACTTCAGGCACACCACCAATATATTATGATGTCTATTTCGATGGCGTGCTAGAGGCAGCAAATCTGACATCGACAACCCATTACATGGGACAGATAACAAACTACTCCGATTCCACCGAGACCCATACATGGTTCGTGATTGTCCATAATGCCTGCGGCGCCGAAACCACTGCAGTGTGGAATTTCCATATAACATCGTGCTGCAACGATGCTCAAGCCGAAATAGGATGCCCATACCCCACTTGCTTTGCTTTCTCATCATGCGATCCACAGGAACTGAGTTTCATAATCTGGGACGATTACGGCGCAGCGATAAACCATGTGCAAACTTATTTCACCGTAAATGTTTTTCATCCATTCGGCGGAAGTGATGTCTATTTCTTAAACGGCACCGATGTCGCAATTTCATGGACGGGAGACACCGCAAAAATCCTCTGGACAACATTTGTCGATGGCGATTCGATTGTAATCTCGCTTGACTCGACATTCACAGTGGATGGCTGCAGAACAACTTTCGGACCATAGTTCACAAGGAGGTGTTCCTTCAAATCATCCAGCATTTTAGAGAAATCACAAAATAAAGTTGTCATTTTCGATGGCGGAATGGGAACTCTGCTTCAAGCTGCTGGGCTTCCTACCGATATACCACCTGAACTATGGAATCTTGAAAATCCAGAAGCTGTCGAGCGCATTCAAAGAGAATATGTTCTTGCTGGCGCACAGATATTGACTTCGAATACATTCGGCTCGTCGAAACTAAAACTCTCCGCTTTCGGACTCAAAAAGAATCAAAAAGAAATTATCACCGCCGCAGTGAAGATTGCTCGAAGCGCGGCAAATGGGAAAAATATCGCGGTCGCCGGGGACATCGGTCCACTCGGTGTATTTCTTCAACCGTTTGGTGAACTAACTTTCGATGAAGCATACAGCGAATTCCGCGACTATGCTGAAGCGCTATGGGAAGCCGGAAGCGATTTCATTATAATCGAAACGATGACCGACCTTATCGAACTCAAAGCCGCCATTCTCGCCGTTCGCGATGCCACCCCCCTGCCGATTATCGCAAGCTTCTCTTTCGATGAGGGCGACCGCTCGGTAACAGGCACGCCCCCGGAAGTATATGCCGCTGTGGTCGATGCGCTTCATCCAGCCGCATTCGGCACTAATTGCGGAATGGGAATCGAGCCGGTTATCGAGGCTGTTAAGAAAATGCGTCCATACACGGACCTGCCGATTCTCGCGGAACCGAATGCCGGCTTGCCAAAAGTGAGCGATGGTGAAACTCTTTTCCCTGCAAGCCCCGGTGAAATGGCGGATGCCGCTATACGAATGTGGGAACTTGGTGCAAATATAATCGGTTCATGCTGCGGCTCGACACCCGGGCATACTGCAAAAATCGCCGATGCGGTTCGCGGAAAGGATGTAAAGACATTCGTTAGAAAGCAAGGTTTCTATGCGGCAAGCCGTGTAAAACTTGTCAGGATTGCGGAAGATGAACCGGTGCGTCTTATCGGGGAGCGGATAAATCCATCGGGAAGGAAAAAGCTCAAGCAAAGGCTTATGGAAGGCGATATGGGTTCGGTCAAGCTCGAGGTTGTCAGGCAGGATGAGGCGGACATACTCGATATTTGTGTCGCTGCGCCGGGAGTCGATGAGGTGAAAATACTGCCAAAAGCTATCGCGGCAGCGGCTAATATCACCGATAAACCACTGTTCATCGATTCGATGAATACCGAAGCGATAGCGCTCGCATTGAAACTTTATCCCGGACTCCCCGTTCTCAACTCGATTTCGGCAAAATCCGGTGAGATGGAGACATTGCTTGCGATAGCGGCGCACTGGGGAACGGGATTTATCGCTCTCGCCATGGATGACGAGGGTATCCCACAAAGCCCCACCGAACGAGTATCAGTTATCAAAACGATAATGCATGAAGCCGAGCTACTTGGAATCGAAAGGGACAGACTCATTGCCGACCCGATTATGCTTCCGGTATCGGGAGCGTCGGAAAATGCGCGGATAACACTCGAAGCGATAAAAGCGCTTTGTTCGGAACAGATACCCGCAGTTATAGGGCTGTCGAATGTATCTTATGGACTGCCGGCGCGCTCGATGCTCAATGCTGCAATGCTTGCGAATGCGATTGCGCTTAATATCGCTGCTGTGATTGCCGACCCAACAGACAAGAGAATTATCGAGACTTTATATTCAGCCGGTGTGTTATCCGGTAACGACCTGAAAGCACGGGCGTTTGTGAATAAATTCGGCGCTGTCAAGCATACAGCCGAAGATGAACTGATAAGCGAATCACTTCGGGAAGATATTATCCGCGGCAATGTCGAATGGGTTCCCGGACATGTCTCCGATGAAATTCAAATGATAGGCGACCCATTACTGGTTTTAGACAAGATTGTCATACCCGCAATCCGCGATGTCGGCACAATGTATGAGGAAAAAAAGATTTACCTTCCTCAGGTTATATCCGCCGCCGAGGCAACAATAAAAGCGCTCGAATGTCTTCGACCAAAGTTCCCGAAAGATAAACAAAGCCGTGGGAGAATTCTTCTCGCAACAGTTCACGGCGATGTCCACGATATTGGTAAGAACCTTGTCCGCGCGCTGCTCGAAAGTCATGGATTCGATGTCGATGACATCGGTAAAAATGTCGCTCCCGAAACAATTATCGAGAAACTTGCCGTTGGAAATTATGTTGCAGTAGGGCTGTCGGCGCTTATGACAACCACTCTGCAAGCGATGACTGAAACAGTGAAAGCGGTTCATGGCGAATATCCCGCAATAGCGGTCATTGTCGGCGGCGCGGCGGTCGATGAGGAATTCGCTGCAAGAATCGGCGCTCGATATGCTCCCGATGCGGTCGCCGCAGCAAGAGTCGCGGAAGATATTGTATCTTAATTAAGTCGGTGGACGATTGTCATTTCGACAGGCTCAATGACCGCGGCATCCATACCCGCTCTCACAGCGGTGGATTTTATAACGATTCTGTCGGAATAGAACTCGCGGTTGGAGATATCCGTGCCGATATCCCAGATAATGTGAAAGTAACCGGAGTCAACTGCGAAAGGATAATCACCGGTGAGAGATTAGCAATCCATTGTCTCGCCGGATTGAGTAGGGGCATATGGAATACGCCCGTGATGATGATGACGAGAACGACGACGGTGAGAATAAGAATGGAAGGGACACGGCATGCCATATCCCTACGACATCTCGATGTGAATGCGTTCGTTTTCAATGTAATAGATTATGATGAGGATGGCAAAGAGAAAGTAGAAGTCTTATGCTTCTGTTTCTTTAACATCGACTTTCGCCTTTCCTTTACTGAATTGAATATCAAGGATATTGCCAACATCGATGTTATCGGTTGAGTGAATTATCTTGCCATTTTTCCAGACAATCGAGAATCCTCTATCGAGGATTCTATCGATAGATAAAAGGATAAGTTTTTCACTAAGATGCGCAAGTTCTGTTTTTCTTCGGTTGAACATTAGGGAAATCGCTTTCTGCGCATCGGTTTGAAGTTCATCTATATTGCGGCGATGTTCGTTCACTCTTTGTATGGGACTGATTATTTCGAGCCTGTGCCGAAATTCCTGAATACGCGAGCGAAATGAGATGACTTTGTTACTCAGGATAGATTCAGCATATCGTAAGAATTCAGCGATTTTTGAAACAAGCTCCATCCTGTTCGGGACGGCGAGTTCCGCCGCCGCCGATGGTGTCGGTGCGCGCAAGTCCGCAACAAAATCGGCTATCGAGAAATCTACCTCATGACCGACCGCCGAGACTATCGGCAGTCTTGAATCGAAAATCACTTTCGCAACGGATTCATCATTGAAGCACCACAGGTCTTCCTCGGAACCGCCGCCTCGACCGACAATCAGCAAATCCACTTCGCCGAATTCATTGAAATCCTCGATTGCGCGGACGATATCGAGGGGTGCAGTATCGCCCTGAACTTTTGTGTTCCGGCAAATAACCGTTACCCACGGCGCTCGTCTCTCGATGACATTTACAATATCGCGCAAAGCCGCACCGGTTCTCGAGGTTACAACACCTATCGTGAATGGGAATGCCGGCAAAGGTTTCTTGTGTTCCGGGTCGAAATATCCCTGTGCTTCGAGTTTTTTCTTGAGCATAGCGAATGCAATAGCTCTATCGCCCTGCCCGGCGGGAAGCATCTTGCGAACAATAAACTGGTATCGCCCGGTTTTCTCATAAATAGAAGGCTGCCCGAAAGCCTCGACTTTCATGCCATCATCCGGAACCCAGGCAAGATTAGCTGCAATGTTGCGCCACATAGCGCAATCAACCTGTGCGGAATCATCGCGAAGGGCGAAATAGAATGTACCCGATGAATGCCTTTTGAACTGCCGAACCTCGCCGATAACCCAGACTCCACTATCGGGGAATGCACCCTCGATAGCGCTGTGAATAATACGATTAAGCTCCGATATATGTAATAATTTACGTTCGGGAATCATGGTGTTTCCAATATTATTCATAAGGTTTCTTATTATATAATAACCTTTACTTGAAGATGCAACAATTAAAGAAATTGCGTTTAAAAAAATTCTTGCTTGTCAGATATGATACATGATATTATTTTTGAAATTTTCGCTCCCAACCGGAGGTTAAAAGAACCTCGTAAACTAATCGGGCTTAATCTTGCTGGAAGGGAGAATTCATTAGAACCTTTGCTGTATATTTCCTCCTTTCCCCTCCCTCCTTCGCATTTTCCTTCAAATCAGCTAATTCGTTATAATATTGGGAGAACAGAGGATTTTTCGACAGATAAGGACAACCGCAAGAATTGCCCCTACCGACAATTTCAATCCCGACTGTTCGTAGCGGAGAATGAGGAGAAATTTAAAAAATCAAGTTGAGCATAGAATCGGTCGAGTGGTGTAGCACCGAATAAATGCTCCCAATTCCGACCGCCCGGCAACTTGATATAGATGGCTTTTATGCTTAAAACCTCAATAGTATTCATCATTAATGCTTGCCAAAATTCCGGGGAAATAGTTATTTATTACATTATTCTTTTTCTTTAATTGCTAATGGGATTCGATAATGCGCAAAATATTTATTCGTATAAGGAACATTTTGCTGTGGATTGTTTTAATCCTCCTCATTATATGGATAATGGGCAGCGCTGGATTTTTGCTATCGCCTAAAATTCAAAGGTTCGCTCTCCGCATTGTGCTTAAGCATTATGACATTCCTGTTTTTATCGACTATAATTCAGCTAAGCTGGCGCCCGGTCATTTTGTTTTTACTAATTTCTTTCTTCTTTATACCACTGAATCTGATACTATCACCGCATCGGCGGATTCGCTTGTTCTTGAATATTCATTCGGTAAACCGATTATAGTTCCCCTTTTGCGATTTGTAAAACCGGTAGTAACTCTGAAATCGGGGGAATCCACCGGCAATGGTGAACCATCTTCATTCCCAAAATTACCTGAAATAAAAGCGGAAAGAATCGAGATTGTCGAAGGCAAACTTGATCTCGGTTCATTCTCTGCGGATTCATTCAACTTTTTTGGCATTTGCGAAACTTATACATTAACTACGGGCAAAAGTCGAATCAAAACTCATATCGATAGCATTAGCGGCATTCTGCACAAAATGACTCGTCTTAATAACGCGACCGGTGATATTATCATGAAATCGGATACACTATATTGCGATGTAGAAATAAGGCTCGATTCGACAGAGACGAATCTTATAATCGAGGACTACAGACTTGCGGATAATCTTTTTAAATCTATCTACGCGGAAGGGGAAAGGGTTAGCTTAAATGAAATCGATTCTCTGTTTGGATTCGATTTTCTTGAGGGTTCGGGAGCGGTGGCAATGAATATTTTCCACCCAACAAAAGATGAAGTATCTTTTGATTTCTCTTTCGATGGTTTCTTTCACGAAATACCGATAACATCCGACAGCATTCATATATGTCACAATAACAAAACACAGACAACAGTAATTGCATCTCCCAAAGCTAATGTATGGGATTCCGATGCCGATAGTATCGTCCTTATTTTCTATTCCGCTAAAAAACCAATCGAATATCATTTCACAATCGGTCAAGTTAGGGATTTTAACCTCGATGTTTTCGATATAACGCCATCATCTCTTACAGGATTTGTCGAAATATTCGGGACCGGTCTCGGCGATTATATGCAGATGTCTGTTTATACCGAAAGCGAAGCTGGAGAATTTGATGATTACAAATTCGATGGTGGGATTTTTCATGTTCACATAAGCGAGAACGGAGTTGAATTCCCAACTGGAATCGACACATCCTTTGTGGTTATCGGTATCGATACCGCACTTATCTGGGGAGCTATCGATACCGGCGGATACATGGATATTTCAACTATTGCAAAAATTCACGACCCGGATACAGTATTTAAATCTCTTGGATACGATTTCGATATTAGCGGCAACTTTTATCTCACAGCTCAAATTAGTGGATACACCGATAAGCCCGGTATCGATAGCGAAATTCATGGCAAGAACAACCTGATTTATGGTCTCGGTCTGTCAAATGTATTTGCAAAAGGTAGGATAACCGATTTGTCAACGCTTGCCGGAGAATTTATTATTAGCGGCGAATCGGGGAAATTCAACTCGATACCGATTGACTCGGTCAATCTCTCGATTACGATGGGACAGGATAGAATATATTTCCGGCCCCTATCGATAAGCGTTCCGCTGTCAGACTCCAATATTTTGCCGGACTCGGTATCTCAATCGGACAAACCGCAATCAGCGCGTCTCAGAGCCACCGGGATGATTTCATATACCGACTCACTCAATCTAAGACTCGATGGATTAACAATTATATCTCCAGGTGCAAGTATCTCACTTCTTTCCTCGATAACAGCCTCGTTAGACAATGGTTTTGAATGCGGCGAAATACAGTTTTCCGCTCTGTCCGGTGTTATTGAAATCGATACACTATTAGTAAATGATTCAATTTTAGTATCGGCGGGAAGATTTGAAGGAATAAATTTACAAAAGCTCTCGTTCCTGCCCGGATTCGAGTCGCTTTCCGGTAATATCAAGGGACATTTCAGTTCCCGACTCGACCCACGGACATTCGATGGCACTGGCGAATTTGACATATTTGCATCGCCAATAGCGTACGAGAATTTTGTCTGGAGCAGTTTAAGTGCAAACGGGAATTTCCTCGGTGATACTCTTTATCTTAATCATTGCTACCTGCGTCGTCCCGAGGAAGCGGCAAATGCACAAGGCTGGGCTGCATTCGATGATTCAATCCCCGATTTTCATCTCGAACTCTCCGCTAATGGCAGGAGACCGGGATTTCTAGAATATTTCGCCGAAGATATTATGCCAAAATACGGCAAATATGTGATAACACTTTTTATCGATGGAAATCTCGATTCGCTCGAACTTTCGGGAACAGCATCTCTAGACAGCGGTATTGTGGAAATCAAGCAAATTAACGATCCAATCGAGAATATAACTCTTGCTGCAAAACTTCACGGAACAAAAATCGATATTACCGAGTTTTACGCCACATCGAAAACGATTCCTCCCGGAAACACCGGATTGCTTGCCGAAATATGGAGTTCATTATTCGGTAGGGACTACGTCGGCGGATATATTTCCGCAACCGGAACTATCGATTTGAAGGATATCGATGCCCCGCAAATCAATATGATCGGACTTATCAAGAATTTCCCGTTCCATTCAACATCGGACGGTTATTACATGCTCGGCGATGGACAATTCGAGCTTGTTTCACCGGTCCTCAAGTTCTTCGGCGATTTTGTCATAATCGAGGGAAATATACTTCAGCTCGGTTCGGTATCGCCCGAGCCGACAATTATGCCGCTACCAATCGATATAGCGGTTTCAACCGATAATATATGGCTTCTTACCGATGATATGGAAGCTAAAATCGAGGGCGAAATATTTGTTACAGCTGCCGATAATGAACCCTCGATACTGGGAAATCTAAATATCAGCGACGGTAAATATTTTGTCTATGGGCAAACTTTCGATGTCAACAGCGGTGTGCTCGATTTTAACAAGATAAGCCTTCTCGACCCAGATATGGATATTATGGCGCAGACAAACATCGGAGAGGTCGATATCATGCTGCACATTACCGGGACGCTTTTATCGCCGCTACTCGAAATATACAGCAGCAATCAGGAATTTACACAGCAAGATATTTTGACCATGCTAATCGGTATATCCGACAGCACAAACATGCAGGATGCACTCGAAGACCGGACACAGGCGTTTCTTCAGCAATACTTGTCATACAATATCGAGAGAATTGCGCAGAAAACACTCGGTGTCGATGAATTCGAGATAGAACCGGCTTCACAGAACGGCAGTCTTTTCAATCCATCGGATTTGCGCCTGACAGTCGGTAAGAGAATCACAGGTGGATTATCGCTCAGGTATTCGCAAACGCTTTCGGATAGCGCGCAGCAGGAAGTCGAAGTCGAATACAGGTTCTCACGGCATTTCACTATCGGGGCGATGCAAACCGCAGAAGGATACAAAATGAACCTGAAATTCAAATGGGAATACTAGCAGTTGTCCGTTGTTAGGTGCTCCATTATAATCCCCGCAGGAGGAAAACCAAAAGGAACACGAAGAAATTCAATTGATGATTGATGATTTATAATTGTTCACTTCGACAAAGCTTCATTCTTCAAGTTCAGTGAATTCAACAGAAATGTGCCCGGTCATTAAGCTTGTCTAAATGACCGATTACTAGCAACCGATAATCTTTTTACTTGCCATACTCATCCTCATCGATTATATTATTGATATGGAAAAAATAGCATTTATCATCCTAGAGAGCTTATACCCGAATAAATTCGGGTGATGTCTCAAATCACGCCACTTGCGACAACACTATATTTAAACATGGTGTTTATTTAGTGGCTGGTGGATTATTGAGACGGCACTATAATTAATTATGATATTTGTTTGCCGGTATTTTTGTTGCACCATAGATTTTATCCGAGATAGAAAATCTAAAATCAATGTAGGACACTACAGATTCAATGAGAACTATAAAATAGGTTTCGCTGGATAAATTTATTAAAAGTTTAAAAATTTAGTTGAAGTTTTGGAGGAATAATATGAGAAAGCTCTCCGTGTTAATATTATCAGTTTTCCTGGTATTTTTCGGGTGTTCAGACAATGGCGATGACAATAATGATAATCCGCCAACCGGCGTTTATTTCCCTGTGATAATCGAGGAATTCAGTCATGTCAACTGCGGACCATGCGCAACTGTCTCCGATGCTGTGCATAGTATTCTCGAAGATTATGGCACAGATAGCCTGCTGCCGGTTTTTATCGAGTATCATGCCGAAGTTGAATATGGCAATGACCCTTTCTATGAAGCGGCGCCAAACGTTCATGGAGATAGAAGAGCTTATTATTATGACTTTCTTGGAATCGAGAACATACCTCAACTTCTCATCGATGGTGTGCCGCTTTCCGGTTCTGATAGAATCGACCCTAATAGAATTAAAACGCTTACCGAGGAAGCGAGACAGAATGCCAAATATGCTGTTATCACTGCTGAAATTGCAACTCAGGGCGATAGTATCGGATTCGATTGCACAATTACTGCAGACAGCGCTTTTGCAGGGAAATTGTACTGTTTCCTTGCACTGAAGAATATCCATTTTGAAAGCGCACCCGGAAGCAATGGCATCACCGATTTCCATACAATTGCGATAAATATCGAGCCGGATATGGACGGGGTCGAAATCTCGCTCGAAACCGATGAGGATTGGCAGCTTCAAAAATATTTTGCAATCCCACCGGAAATCGAGGATGGGCAAACCGATGGCTACTCATTCGTGGTAATTATCCAGAACGATTCGCGAGAAATTCTCGGTGCAAATAGATTCGATGTTGAATAGAGATTTCTGCAAAATAGACAAAACGATGTCATTTCGAGAAACGAAGTGACGAGAAATCTTATAAATTGAATAGAAAAGATTTCTCGCTTTACTCGAAATGACAAAATCCTTTATTTTGCAGAAGGCAAAAAAAAGGAGTTTTCAAAATGAAATCTTATTATGCTTTCTTACTCATGCTTTGTTTTGTGAGCGCTTCGTTTGGTTTTGAATTAATCATCGATACCACCTCGGTGATAATCGATGTGGGTTCTATCGCAGATTTCGAACTTCTGTTTCTCAATCCAGACCGCATGGTTGATACTGTCGATATCGAGCTTCACAAAGACCTTCCCGACGGCTGGTCCGGCACCGGCTGCACACCTTATGAATGCTTTTATGAACACGCTGTATATGTCAGTTCGGGACCCGATACAGCTGAAATGACAACACACATCAATGCCAATTCCGAAAATTCCGGAACGATGGCAATGGTCTATACTTCAAGAGTTACCGGGCAGATAGATTCAATTATATTCGATGTTACAGCTACATCGAGTGTTACCGAACATAAAATACCCGAAGAAATAGAATGCACTGTCTTTCCCAATCCTTTCAATGCGAATTGCTGTATAGATTATAACATCGAGAATTCCGGTAAAATTGCGATTTACGATGAAATCGGCAGGAATGTCTTCGATAAAAATATCTCCGGTTCGGGTTCGATAAATTGGTGTCCTGACAACCTTCCGGGGGGAATGTATATCATCAGGATTCTGTCATCCGAAAATGAATTTGAGCGAAGATTATTTTATTTAAAATAATCTCTTTATTGAACCTGAATTTATGGCTCGCCATAACCGCACAAAGATATTGCAGTCGGAAATATCGCTGCTTCCTGACCGTTCCAGGAAATGGAGTGTTAGAGCTGCTGCGATTTTTCCCAATTCGTATCCAACGGCAATGTCCAACCTTGGTTTTTTATGCTTGTTTGAAACTATGCACAATTTCCCGGAGTTTTATCCGCAGCGCTTCTTTGTAAAGGAACCATATTCACTTGAAACCGGCGAGTCGCTCCGCTCATTTCCCATTCTCGCAGCTTCGCTTTCGTATGAACCCGATTATTTAAATCTCGTATCGATGCTTCGTGATGCGGATATTCCTGTAAATTCCGATTTGCGGAAAGACAGGATTCTCATAGTCGGCGGTGCCGCGCCAATGATAAATCCATATCCACTCGCTCCTATCGCAGATGCGATATTTCTTGGAGAAGGTGTTTCATATATCGAGCAAATTTTTGAAATTCTCTCGCAAAATCCGCCGGGAATCGTAAATAAAGCTGACCTTTTGCAGGAGATTGCAAATGTCCGAGGCGTTTGGGTGCCCTCTATCGATAATAACCCATCCGATAGAGTCCATTCAACGGATAAAATTCCACCATCGTCGGCAATAATATCGAGTTTTGCTGCATTTCCCAATATGGTTCTGGTTCAAATCCAGCGAGGATGCCCTTTTAAATGCCCATTCTGCGCAACTCCAATTATTTACAATCCTTTTCTCAATTATCCACTCGACAGTATTCGAGAAAGCCTCGATAAATGGAACAAAAAAATCACGCGCATAGGGCTTGTTGGCTCGGCACTCGCTGATTATAACCATTTACAGGAACTAATTGATGAATTATCCAGAAGAAATATCGCTATTTCCACATCGTCATTGCGACTCGATAGGTTAAATCCATCAATTATCGAAGCATTGAAAATTTCTCATCAGAAAACACTGACTTTTGCACCGGAAGCGGGTTCATCTGAAATAAAAAGAAAAATTGGCAAGAAGATAAATGCAGCACAAATAATCGATGCGGCTTCAAGAATGCCTTCGCAAGAAATCAAGCTTTACTATATAATTGGACTTCCGGGTGAAACTATACCGGATATCGAAGCAATTGCTGATGAACTTTGTGAAATAGCCCAAAAAAAACCCAATAGGAGAATTATCGCTTCTGTGAATGCTTTTATACCAAAACGAGGAACATTATGGTGTGATGCCCAAATGGCGGAACACGGGGATTTAATCAAAGAATTCAAGGTTCTTAAAAAGCTTACGGTTAATGAAAAGAGAATTCGTCTCGATACCAATTACAACAAAAGAACTCGCATCCAGTGGGCTTTATCAACCGGCGGTCGGGATATCGGCAAAACTTTAATTGAAACTGAAAGCATATCCTCATTTGTTTCAAAGCTAAGGCAAATGGGTTGGAATGTGTAAATTACCGGGAGTATAGAATGCAAAAAGTTATCGGAATAGTCGGTTCAGGAAGAAAAAACAGCAACTCTCGAAAACTTATCGAGATTGCACTGGAAACAATGAAACGGAACGGTTTTGAAATCGAGCTCATCGATGTGCTCGATTTGAATTTCTCAGGATGTATCGAGTGCAACGAATGCCGAAAAACCGGTGAGTGTGCGATTGCAGATGACCTTACTCCTATTTATGAAAAATTGGTTCGGACGGATGGAATAATTATTTCCGCACCGGTGTATTTTTATTCGCTGCCGGGACAGATTAAGCTTTTAGTTGATAGATTTCAAGCTCTTTGGGCAAGGAGATATGTTCTCAATATCCAGCCGGATAAACGAAGATTTGGCGGTCTTATAAGTGTAGCAGGTTCAAATGGCAATAAGGTTTTTAATGGTGTGCTTCTTCCCATCAAATACTTTTATATCTCTCAAGGTATCGATTTTATCGAGCCGTTGCTTTTTCGAGGATTCGATAAAAATCCTGAAGATATATCCGAAGAAATGCTTGCGGAGGTGAGGGAATGGGCAAATGATTTTGCCGGAAAAATGAGCGGTATCGACAATTAGTCAATCCCTTTAAAAACAATTAAACTAACACAATTGTATAGAATACTATAGAATTCAAACTTCGTTTAGAATTCGTATCTTCACAACTTCTATATTTATAAGAACTTACAACTTTACTCTTGAAATCACACTTTTTTTTAGTATAATTAACTGTGTGTATTATTCATCCCATGCGCAAACTTAAGTTTAATTTGGGGAGGGAAGTTTGAATTCTGTGCTTTTGTTTATTCGTTGATTTTGGCGATAATTATAAAACCATATTGCGCAGCGGGGTTTTAAAATGAAAAAGCTAATTGTTCTTACCTTTGTTTTTCTTGCTATCGTTCTTTTTGCCAAGCCTTGGACCGTGATGGTCTATATCGGTGCCGACAACAATCTTTCCGAAGTCGTTAATAGTGATGTCGATGAAATGGAATCTGCCGGTTCGAGCGCCAATCTCGATATAGTATGCCAGATAGACGGCAAAGTCGGTGGTTGGGGCGGAACCGGATACGACGACTATCTGGGCGATAGCTGGGCAACTGTTCGCCGCTACCATATTCAGAACGGCAGCTCATCGAATGGCAGTATCGATGCTGGTTTTATCGCGGACCTTGGTGAATTGAATTCCGAAGACCCCGATGTCCTTCGCGATTTTGTTTTCTGGGCGTCCGACAACTATCCAGCTGACAGGTATATGCTTGTATTGTGGAATCACGGTGGAGGCTGGGAGAAAGGAGATATGGCAAGTAAAGCCATAGTCTGGGACGATACTAACGGCGATGGAAGCGGTATCAATTTCTCGAATGGTGAATACGCCGATGTTCTATCCGAGATTCGCGAATACATTGGAAAAAGCATAGCCATCGTTGGTTTCGACGCTTGCATTGTCGGTCTTCTCGAGGCTGAATATGAAACGATGGGCTATGGCGATTATCTCGTGCATTCTGAGGCGAATGTTCCCGGAGATGGTTGGGATTATGGATTTCTGTCTGAATTGAGCGCCGACCCGAATGCATCGGAGGAGCAAGTTATCACATGGATTATCGACTATTACGAGGATGAATATGGCTCGGATGTAACTATGTCCGGCTTAAGGCTCGACCATGACCATGTCGATTATCAGATGGCAGTGAATGAGTTTGCCTGCCAGTTGATTATCGAGGGTGGAAAAACCAATGCAAGTATCACAAGCGCAATTTCTGCTGCATGCGATTTCGGTTCGTCTCTTGTCGATGTCTGGGATTTCGCCGATGAAGTAGATGCGCGAAATATCGGTGGAGCGGGAAGCGAACTCGATAATGCTTCGCAAGCCTTAAAGAATGTTTATGGTTATCCTATACCGGGCGAGGGCAAACCACTTATATTGAATTATCAAGCCGACTATACCGGTGCATGTGGAACAATGGCATACACTCCGATATCTTCTTATTCCAGTTCATGGGGTAATCTCGATTTTGCTGAATGCAATTTGTGGAAAGAATTTATCAGCGGCTCCACAAGTCTTCCCTCGGTCAAGCTTGCATATTGGGGGAATTCACCCGGAAAATACATCGAGACCGGAACGCCGACCGATGTTACTGTTAATGCGCGAAACCTTGGCAGTGGTACGGCAGGTTCGGTTACAGCCATTCTTTCAAGCTATGATTCGAGAGTTACAATAACCGGTAGTCCGGTGAGTTTCGGGAGTATCGGCGCCGGAACGATAGCGGCGTCTTCGACACCGTTTCATGTTACCGTTTCTCCAAGTGTGTCCGATAGTTCATTTATACCATTCGAAATAGCTTTTAGCACGGGAAAGACTGCGAAATTTATTCTCACCGCAATTGGCGAGGTCAACTATCCACCCGATGATGTTACACTCGATACGCCATTTAATTTCGCAAGAGTCGCCGAGGTTAATCCAATACTCCAATGGCATGTCCCGAACGACCCGGAATCGAACCCGCTTCATTTTCAGGTTCAATGGGATACCGAACCCAATTTCAGTTCGCCGACAACAATTTCAAGCGAGGACAATCCAAATGGATTTACACCAACAGTACCATGTTTTGCAGGAAGTGGAGACTGCGGATATCTTATCGGCAGTCAGGGAGAAGGCGTTCTTATGAACGGGCAAACATATTGGTGGCGGGTTCGTGCAAAGGATGCTTTCAGCTATTCATTGTGGTCGGTAACAAGTTCTTTTACTGTGGATAATTCGCTATCCGCATTCGACTGGCACCAGACAACCGATGAGCAATTCCTCGATGACGACATTTCAAATCTGCGGGTGAACGGCAATCAGGTTACGATTCAAGGAACTGCGACAATAATCGACGATGATATGGAATATGCCAGCGAATCCGATGCTTGGGCAGTTTGGGATACTTACGACGGTGGAACGAATGTGGAATTGACTCTCGAGGATAGACGATATGTATCCACGACAAATAGTCTGAGAATTAGGGATAGGAACTCCTCCGCTTATGCCGGTGCATGGAGAACATTTGAAGCCATTCAGTCGGGCGTAGCGGGTGTATGGGCAAAGATATATAATCCAGAGCTTAACGATGCGATGGAATTTCTCGGAATCCACGATGGTTCCGCATATTCATCATCATTCTCAACGGGGATTGTTGTTTATGCAAAGGCAGATACCCTTAAATACTGGGACGGCTCCGGACATGTTATTCATACATCGATGGATTCTCTATGGCATCATTATGAAATCGAATTCGATGCCGGCGCCGGGCAATCCGTGCTTTATGTGGATGGAGAAAACTGTGGCACATTCGCAGCGGGTGGAATTAGTCAATTTAGTATGCTTGCACTGGGAAGCAAAATTATCGGTAATTCCGCAAACGGCACAGCATATTGGGATGATTTTTTGCTTAGCAGCACATCGGTTGCAGACAGCGGCATAATAATTGGAAAGGCTGTAGCATATAGTTGGCATCCCGGCAGCGCAATGAGCTGGGGACATGTTTGCTGGAATCAAAACACCGGCGATTCAATTCGCATTTATGTAGAATATAATAGCGGCGCAGGCTGGACAGCATATATATCAAGATTTGCTACAGGTTCATCGGGCATAATCGATATTAGTCCGCTGGGAACAGCCGATTCCGTGAGACTTATTGGGATTTTATATAGTCGTGGTGAGGAATTGCCGATGCCCGTGCTTTATGACTGGACTGTGGATTGGAACACTACGGTTAAGGCAACCGATTTGATACACAAGCCGAGGAATCTGGTTATTCATTCTAATAGTCCAAATCCATTCAATCCTGTTACATGTATTTCTTTTGAGAGTCCAGCAAAATGCGAAGTGGAAGTAGCTGTATATAATATCAAAGGAGAAGTTGTTTTCACAGAACAGAAAGATTATCCCGCTGGTAACAATTCAATAATTTTCGATGGTTCCAATCTTCCAACAGGAATTTATTTCTGTAGGATTCAAGCGAATAAGGAGATAGTCGAACACAGAATGTTGATGCTCAAATAGCGGATTCGGGGAATTCAAGATAGGATACTAGTTGTTATCGGTGAGAAATGATAGGTGTTGAGTATCGTCGATTATCGATAATGGAATTCAAGAAAAAACCCTCCCGTAAATGAGAGGGTTTTTTATTTAAAAAAAATCTCAAATTCCGATTGCTTTACTTGTTTGCAACGCGGTCAACCTCGGAATTGATGAAATTCACAAGGCTATCATCCGCTTTGAGAAGTTTTTCGACTTCAACGGGAGCGGACATCTTTATTTTGACAATCCAGCCCTCGCCGTAAGGTGAGCTGTTGATGAGTGTCGGGTCGTCCTCGAGTTCCTCGTTTATCCCGACAATCTCGCCCGAAACGGGCGCATAGTATTTGCCGAGCCACTTTCCGGTCTCGATTGTCCCGATAACATCACCGACACCGAACTCATCGCCCTCCATGGGCAGGTCGATATAGCTGATTTCACCGGCGAGAAACTGCGTGAAATCATTCACACCGATTGTTACAATATCGCCCTCGACTTTTGCCCACGAATGCCCGGTAGTATAGAACAGGTCATCGGGGAAATCCCACTGGTCGATTTGCATTTTACACCGTCCTTTTGTATTTAAAGATTAGTTCGACTGCGCCGCTATAATCTACAGTTTGCCATTTCGATGTAAGCCCGCGAGCCTCGAGGTCCTCCCGAAGCGCGAAGAATTTCACACCGCGCTTTTCAGCCTCGGCGATTTCATCTACGATACAGTCTGGAACGGGACCGCAGAGAACCACGCCGTTTTCCATAAGAAGCACCGCATCGTCCTTATCCGCAAGCGCAAGCGGAAGGAATGCGTCTTTTCGCCTGAATGGCGAACTTGTGATGATATGAAGAGTATTCATGTCGCCTCCTATGTCAGGTTAAGGACGAAGTCAGCCTCGTCCACCCACTGTTTAAGTGTTTCCATATTAATAACCTCGCCGAATGTGAGTTTGTCAAGCGGGATATTTCGTTCGGTCAGGTATGAATCGACGAGATAAGTTTTCGGTCCGTAATCTTTAAGCATCTCGAAAGTTTTTCGCATGTGATGCATCCCGATAGGGTCGGGTTTCTGGTCGAATGTGCTGGTGAAAACACCGTCTTCGAGCAGAACGACCCGCGTATCCAAATCGCCGAGTGCCTGAGCAAGACGATAAGACTCGAGTGCTGTCGATACACCATACGGACAGTTTCTAACTAATAGTATGATTTTTTTCATGGTTCCCCCCTATGAACTGAATGTAACGATTCTATCGCAGCTTGCAGTTAGTTTTGCGAGAGTTGACATACCGCCGATTCTGGTGTTTTCGATAAGAGCATCCTTGCGAAGTCCGCGGAATTTAGCGCTTAGCGCCGCGCCGCTGACAATCGCGCCCATAGCGATAAGCTCGCTGAACCGCCCCGGGATATTCCGGTCATTAGGCGGACGAATGTTTTTATTCATCGCCAGAACCGCATCGTCATACAGGAATATCTCGACCTCATGCCCGGCAGCGAGCGCTGCTTTCGATAGCTCATATACAGTGTCAAGACTCTGGCTTGTGTATGGTGCGGTTCGCACAATAAAGCCTAATTTCATTTCCTCTCCTTTTGTTGAAATTGATTATTGAATATCGAATATTGTCCGTCGTTATCTCTCTCATCCGTCCCTTCGGGATACCTTCTCCCTCATCGAGGAAGAAGGACAGATTACCCTCTCCCGCCTGCGGGAGAGGGTGGTTCGGCGTAGCCGAACCGGGTGAGGGAATTCCGTGTTATCCGTGGTTTAGATATTTTTCATATCGCCAATGTAATCTATGATGATGAGGATGGCAAGGGATAAAATGTAGGGGTTCAAAACTTTGAACCCCCTAAAAAAATCGAGATACGGCACGCCGTGTTTTTACTTAATCGCTTTCCATACAAGCTGGGCTATATTGCGCACGGAAATAGTATCTTCGCCCTCTTTCCTTAGCGCTGTCGCGGCTTCCTTAAGCGTTTTCTCGCATGTCGGGCACGATGTTAAAAGTGTGTCCGCACCGGTCGCGACAGCTTCGCGCACTCTGCCCTCGGCGATTTTTCCCGATAGTTCGGTATCGGATGACAGAATCCCGCCTCCGCCTCCGCAGCATGATGAATTATTGCGGTTCCTCGGCATCTCGGTTAACTCGATACCGAGCTTCTCGAGAATCTCGCGCGGTTCATCCATCATGGTCAGCTCGCGCGAAAGGTCGCACGGGTCGTGGTATGTGACTTTTCCGCCCAAATCGATTTCAGGCAATTTCTCGGCGATTACATCGAGAATGAATTTAACATTCTTGCCATAATCTTCTTTCAGCGTAACCGCACAAGTGGGGCATAGTGTAATGATTTCCTCTTCGGGGAACTTTTCGATGAAGCTCTTCTTATATTCCTCGAATTCATCCAGAAATCCGAGTGTTTTCATAATATTACCGCAGCAGATTTCATCCTTCACCCGTGGCTCGATTCCCAACTTGCGTAAGATATTGAGATATGTTTTTGCAAGATTTCCTCGACCGAGATACTGGCATCCGAGATAGACAGTGGTGGTTCCATCCGTAACCGGAGCTTTGAGTTCTTCATCGGCGAAAATATTGCCGGTTTTCTTGATACTATCGACCATGTATTTATGGGCATCGTAAGCGTATCCGGCTTTAATCATATCGGCTCGCGCTGCGGTAAATATATCGATAAGTGGAACTTTTGCCGAACAAGCTTGAACACAATCCCGGCAGAAAGTGCACTGGAAATACTTGTCTGCGATATACTGCGAAGGCTCGACCTCTCCGTTTAAAAGCCCATAAGAAAGAATTGCTTTAGCACGAGGTGTATCGGTTTCCCAGCCGAGAACATTGAATACCGGACATTTCTCAAAACAATAGCCGCATCGAATACAGATGTCCAGTTCGTTTTTGAAGTCATCGAGATATTTCGTTTCCATTTTTCCTCCTATATTTTTACCGGGCAACACAGGTTAATTGCAGTCAGCCAATCATTTAGTGCATCCTGCAGTTTACATTTGCTAAATATTATCAAATTTAATAAAACTGCTCATTCTCCGAAAAAAACTGCAGCTTTCATATATGATATTCAAACAACAGCTTCGCAAATCAAGTCCAAGAGATTTTCCACCTTGAGATTACCGCCATTTTTTTGGGAAACATTCCCGATATTGAATTCGCAAGTTGGACAAAGAGTTACAAGTGTGTCAACCCCTAATTCCAATGCCTGCTTCATCCGTTTTTCAGCCATCTTCTCGGCAAGTGGATTGTCGCTCGCTAGTAATCCACCTCCTCCTCCGCAACATTCGGCTTTTTTACCTGAGGTGGGCATTTCTACCAATTCGACCCCAATCATTTCCATTATCTCTCTGGGTTCATCAACCATGTCCATTCCCCGTGCTACATTACAAGGGTCGTGGTATGTAAGCGTTCGATTGAGTTTTTTTATCTCACCGGTATAATCTCTGAGCCTTTCTAAAATCTCATCGATTACATATTTTGCCTTCAAGTCGGGATAACTCTTTTGGATGAAGAATATACATGTGGTGCAGATACAAATGATATCTTTGTCCTTATCGGGAATCGAATCCCTGAATTTATCCTGTTGTTCAGCAAATCCTTTTTTATCACCAAGAACTGCAAATGGCATTCCGCAACAGGTCTCATCGAAAGTTTTGGGTTTTATCCCGAGTTTTTTTAATAGTTCAAGGTATTTTGTAGAATCCTCCTTTCTCTCAAGTAACCTGCAACCGAGAAGAACCTGTTTTTCTTCATTATATTCGGGTGGTTTGAGTTCCTCTCCGAAGATATTGCCGCTCTCCTTTATTGTATCCAGAAGCTCATTGCCTTCTTTGTATGTGTAACCGGCATCGAACAAGTCACTTCTCATGGCAGTAATTACATCGGGGATTGCTACATTTGCTGAGCATTGTTCCAAACAATCCTTGCAGAAAGTGCATTGAAAGAGCTTGTCAGCGATATACTGCGAAGGTTCAAGCTCGCCTGTCATAAGTCCATAGGCAATAACAAGTTTTCCTCTTGCACCATCTGCTTCCCAACCAAGCTCTTTGAACACAGGACATCCCGCAAAACAATATGCACAACGGATACATATGTTTAGTTCATCCTTCCAGTCGTCGATATATTTTGTTTCCATTTTTGCCTCCTATATCTCTACTGGATAGCGTAATTTGGTAGCTTTGAGCCAATCATCCGGCGCATCCTGCATTTTATGCGGGTTTAGGATATTGTTAGGGTCGAAAGCTTTTTTGACCGCTCTCAGCAAATCGAGGGAATCGGCTTTCTCCTTTTTCCACGATGGCGCTTTGGAAAGAGCAATTCCATGTTCCGCCGAGGTAGTTCCACCGACTGAATGAACATAATCATAAGTTTCGGCAACCGCTCGTTTCGCGCCTTCCCATTGCTCTCTCTTTGTCGGGTCGAACAATATCTTCGTGTGCATACATCCTGAACCGCAATGCCCATAAGCTGTCATGATTACATTGTTACGAGCGGCAATCTCATGAATTTTATTTGCGCACTCAGCCATCTTTGAATACGGCACCGCCATATCGTCCGCTAGTGATGTGCATGAATATCCATCTTTATATCTCGACAGCGCTGCAAACAGTTTTTTCCTGCCCGCAAAAATCCTTGTCCGCTCTTTTGCGTCATAACTCATTTCGATACCGAAACCATTATGTTTTTCGCAAATCGCTTTCATTTTCTCGATTTCGAAATCGACCGCTTCTTTAACCATGCCATCAGCTTCGAGCATCAAAATCGCCTCGACATCCGGCAGTCCCATATTAAGTGTCTTATTGACTGCGGTGATAGCAATATTATCCATCAATTCGAGCATCGATGGCTGCGCTCCACTCGATATTACATCCGCGATAGCTTCTCCGGCTTCCTCGAGTTTGTTGAATTTCGCAATTGCAATACAGCGGAATTTCGGAATAGGAACGAGCTTCAGTGTTGCCTCGACGATAATACCGAGTGTACCTTCGGAGCCAATCATAAGTCTGTCGAGTTGGTATCCGGAGGCTTCGACTCGTGTATTAGCGCCGAGATTGACAAGCTCACCGTTCGCTAGAACTACTTTCACTCCGAGGACAGAATCGCGAGTAGCGCCATATTTGACCGAGCGAATTCCCGAGGCATTGTTAGCAATCTCTCCGCCAATGGTCGCAATTCTACTGGATGCCGGCAGCGGCGGATACATGAACCCGTGAGGTTTGAGTGCGCGGTTAAGGTCGTCATCTACAACGCCGGGTTCGACTTTGGCAAGCATATCCGCTGGGCGTATTTCAATAATCCTATTCATGCGCTTCATGTCGAGCACAATACCGCCGTCAATAGGAACCGCATGACCGGACATTCCGCTGCCTGCGCCGCGCGGAACCACGGGAATTTTCTCTGCATTGGCGATGCGCATAATCTCCTGCACTTGCTCAATCGTATTGGGACGAAGGACAACATCTGCGGGAGCAGAATGCACCGATGAATCGGAACCATAGATATAAAGGTCTGCGGTATCGGTCTTGATGTTCTCTTCCCCGACAATCTGCTTGAGCTTTTCAATGATTGTCGAATTCATATTTCCTCCTTGTTGTGTTTGTTTTATTGATAACATATGTGTTTGTCGTATTGATAATATAGTAGCTTAAAAGTGTTAATCAACAAATATATAATTTAATAATATTTGGCTTGACAATACTAAAGCAATATTATATTTGCATCTCAAATGAAATATGATGCTTTAACCTTTGCAAGAGAAATATTTCACAGCATTAAAATAATATTAAAACATCTAATTTATTACACAGGAGGAGCAAATGCCCACCAAGGAAGAACTAATCAGGAAAAGCGAAAAACCCGGAAGGGATGCTATGAAGCTTCATCCTTTTTACAAGGGTAAGGTTTGCACTGGGATTAAGTGTGTCGTCCGTGATTTCAATGATTTTGCTATCTGGTACACACCGGGTGTTGCGAAATCGTGCATGGATATTCATGACAATCCTGACACGGTTTTCGAGCATACCAATAAAGCCAATATGGTCGGTGTTCTAACGGATGGTACTCGTGTGCTTGGATTAGGCGACATCGGTCCCGAGGCTTCGCTTCCTGTGATGGAGGGCAAAGCACTGCTGTATAAATATCTTGGTGGTGTCGATGCCTGGCCCATTGCACTGGACACCAAAGATCCCGAGGAGTTTATACGAACCGCGCTTATTCTGCAACCAAGTTTTGGTGGATTCAATCTTGAAGATATATCTCAGCCCAAATGTTTCCGTATCCTCGAGGAACTTCGCAAAAAGGCACATATACCGGTCTGGCATGACGACCAGCAGGGGACTGCTGCAGTTACTGTGGCGGGATTAATTAATGCTGTCAAAGTTGTCGGCAAAAAAATGAATGAGGTAAAAGTAGCATTTATCGGTTCAGGTGCGAGTAATGTGCGTATCAGCCATCTTTGTTTTCAGGCTGGAATTGATCCTAAAAAAGCAATCATGGTTGATACGAAAGGAACACTCGGCACATATCGCGATGACCTCGAGAAAGACACAACAAAAATCGAGAAATGGCAACTTTGCCAGATAACTAATCCCACTAATGTCAGAGGCAATATACCTGAAGCTATGAAAGGCGCCGATGTTGTTGTAGCTCTTTCCAAATCCGGTCCGGGCGTTATTCAACCGGAATGGGTATCTAACATGGCAAATGATGCAATACTTTTCACCTGTGCAAATCCAGTTCCCGAGATTTTCCCCTGGGATGCAAAAGATGCCGGCGCTCGTATCGTAGCAACCGGTAGAAGCGATTTCCCCAATCAGGTCAATAACTCGCTCGGTTTCCCCGGCATATTCCGTGGTACACTCGATGTCCGCGCTACAACAATAACCGATGAGATGTGTTTGGTCGCAGCTCAAGAATTGGCTAAGGTTGCCGAGGATAAAGGACTTCGAGATGATTACATCATCCCGACTATGGATGAGTGGGAAGTATTCCCTCGCGAAGCTGTAGCAGTCGGTTTGAAAGCTATCGAGCAAGGTGTCGCGAAGTTCAAACCATCTCGCGATGAACTTATGAAAATGGCTGAAACAACAATCAGACATTCCCGTGAGGAAATTCAAAACTTAATGGAGGAAGGATACATCAAACCGGTACCGGATGGTATGCTGGATGAAGAATAACAAAGAAATAACCTATATACGGGTATTAAAAAATGGACTCTACTTATTCAGCGGAGTCCATTTTATTTTTTCAATTATCAAATCATCGGAACAGTAATACTGCCATCCAGAAGGAAAAGAACTTTTGCATCTGAACCTTTGACCTTCAGCGCTTCATCCACAGCATCCTGAACATTGTCGAATGGTTTCATAAGGACATTTTGCACTACATCATAGGGGAGTTCCGTAACCGCCCACATCTGTGCCCAGATACCTATTTCAGCCATCTTCGCAGCTTTGTGATAACCGAGTTTATACTCCTTATCGATACTAGCGAGAACCTCTCGAGGTGTATCGCAAGCGCTCAGCAAATTATAGAATGTCTCATGCCCGATACCGGTTCGGCATTTGGCAACAAGTATGAGAATGCCATCTTCATTGAGAGCCAATTTGCCATTGTCGATTGCTTTCTGAGATTGGTAAAGGTCAACATCCATAGGATAGGGCGCCACACTAACGACAATGTCGGCTTTACGCTCGATTTGAACACAGAACACTTCTTTTGCTTTATCGATAGCGGCATAAAATGAATCATGGATATGACCGCAGGTAACGGCATATATTTTACGTTCGCTATCGAGAACCGTCTGGATTGAGAAAACCGGTTTATCGGCAATAACTTTCAATGCATCAATCATATCCTCATGCACTGGATTGCCATCGAGAACCAAAGCTTTTGCTTGTGGAAGCAAAGCATATTTATGATTTTGCTCGATTGTATCGTATGATGCGATTCCAGGCAGGAAAGCTTTTCGCCCGCCTGTGAAACCGGCGAAATAGTGAGGTTCGACAGAACCGATGATAATCAATCGGTCGGCATCGACACCCTTTTTATTGACCCACATCTCGGTGCCATTAATCGAAGTACCAAGATGAACCATTTCATCATTCTTACTATCGTGGGAGAAAATCCTATCTCTGTATCGTTCGAGATGCTTTCCAAAGATGAAATTCAATTCCTCTTCGGTTGGCGCTCGATGTACACCTGTTGCGATAATAAAATTCACATCGGCTCCGGCGATGTCATCCTCGATAATGTCGAGAACCTTTGCTGTCGGTGTAGGCCGGGTGCCATCGTTAACGATAAATAAAATCTTACCGCCATGACCGATAAAATCTTTAAAAGATTCTGTACCGATAGGATTTGCAAGAGCATTTTGAAGTGTCTTAAACTCATCCTTCGTATCAACCTCATTTGGATGAATTATCCCGGCAAGTTTTTTTTCATCGAACTGGATAGTTTGCTCATCCCGTCCATAAGGAACACTTATTTTCATATTACCGTCCTGTTAAATTGTTTGATTTACCATAAAATAATTTGTTTGTTTCTTTAAGTCAAATAGAAAACCTGAACCTGAATGCAAAATCTGAAACGAATAAACCTTTTATCATTAAAGCGTAATTCAAATGATGTTATTGAATCGATGGAAAAGCGGTCAAAACGATTGAGAATTTCCTTGCACTCGAAATCATATACTATTTATTATGAAGCAATTTAATAAATGAACTACCTAAAGGAGTATTTATATGGCTGACAAGGACATAAATGTAGTTATCGCAACCGACTGCGGCAGCACGACAACCAAAGCTATCCTTATCGAGAAAAAGGATGGGGAATACCGTCTCATGGTTCGAGGCGAGGCACCAACAACGGTCGAGGCTCCTTTCGAGGATGTTACGATGGGTGTTCTCAATTCTGTCAGCGAAGTCGAGGAAATATCCGATAGAAAGTTTATCGACAACAATGGACAGATTTCCCGTCTCGCCAAAGATAATATTGGTGCTGACCTTTATGTTTCCACATCGTCTGCGGGCGGTGGTTTGCAAATGATGGTAATCGGTCTCATTCGCTCGATGACCGCTGAAAGCGCGGAGCGTGCCGCGCTTGGCGCAGGAGCAATCGTCATGGATGTTATCGCGGCAAATGACAATAGACCTATCCATGAGCAAATCGAGAGAATCCGAAGGCTTCGACCGGATATGATTCTCCTGGCGGGCGGTATCGATGGCGGTAATGTCCAGCAGGTTGTCCAGATGGCTGAACTTATCGGCGCGGCGGCGCCTAAACCAAGACTCGGTATGGCATATAAGCTTCCCGTGATTTATGCAGGAAATAAAGACGCTATCGATGAAATTAAGAAAACTCTCGGCGATAGAGTTGACTTGTATATTACTGAAAATCTTCGTCCGTTGCTCGATATCGAGAATCTTAATCCTGCCCGAGAGGAGATTCATAATTTATTCATGGAGCATGTTATGGCTCAGGCTCCCGGCTATAAAAAGCTAATGAATTGGACAGATGCTCCAATCCGCCCGACTCCCGGCGCAGTCGGCGATATGATGAAGCTCGTTGCGGATGAAGAGGAAATTCAGGTGGTCGGTGTCGATATCGGCGGCGCTACGACAGATATATTTTCCGTATTCCGCGATTCAAAGGGCGAAACGCAATTCAACAGAACGGTGTCGGCAAATCTCGGGATGAGCTACTCCATTTCCAATGTGTTTATCGAATCGGGCATCGAGAATGTCATGCGGTGGATACCGTTTAATATGGATCCTCGCAAGCTTATGAATCAGGTCAAGAATAAGATGATTCGGCCAACTACTATCCCGCAGAGTCTCGAGGCGCTTCTTTTTGAACAGGCTGTCGCTCGTGAGGCTCTGCGACTGGCATTTATTCATCACAAAACTTTTGCAACAGAACTAAAGGGTGTCCAGAAAAAGGTAACCGTAGCGGAAACATTCGACCAGTCGGTGGAACTGACTCACACACTGGTGCATATGATGGAACTCGATATTATAATCGGTTCCGGCGGGGTATTGTCTCACGCACCACGCCGCAATCAAGCCGCACTCATGATGCTCGATGCTTTCCAGCCCGAAGGAATTACACAGCTCGCAGTTGATTCGATTTTTATGATGCCGCATCTGGGTGTGCTTGCGGAAGTCCATAAGGAAGCTGCTTTGCAGGTGTTCCATCGAGATTGCCTTATCAAACTCGGCACATGTATCACGCCAGCGGGAATCAGCAAGAAAGAAAAGAAAATCTTAGATTTCGAGATAACACTTCCCGATGGCAAAATCGAGAAGGGCGAGCTTATATTCGGTGATATGATTATGTTCCCCCTCGATGTCGAGCAGGTTGCCGGGGTGAAACTTAATCCAGCCCGTGGATTCGACCTCGGCTTAGGCTCGGGAAAAGAGATTGAAACCAAAGTCTATGGAGGTGTGGTAGGACTCATCCTCGATGGTCGAGGGCGCCCGCTTATTCTCCCGACAGATAATGAAACCAGAATCGCAAAACTTAGACAGTGGTTCGAAGCGCTTAATTTGTATCCGGATTTATCAGCTATTTATTGAGCAGGTTTCAGATGTCAGATTTCGGTCATTTCGACAAATATCAATGACCGCGGCATCTATCCCCTGAGCTTACAAAAGGAAATCGCAAATGACTAATGATAAAAAAATTGCATATCTATCCTATCTTCGCGATATGGGTGATTCTTCAATCGCAATTCCGCTTGAATTACGGAAAGTCGAACAACAAGTTCAACCTGTTCTAGAGCATTCCAAAATGGAGGGTGAACCTGTGACAAAAAGGATTGTGCATACAATTTCGGAGGAAGAATTACTTGCAAAGCAAACAGCATTAGAGGAAATCGCCACAGAAATTGCTCGATGTCAAAACTGTCCGCTTCACGAGACAAGGAACAAAACAGTTCCCGGTGCGGGTTCTCCGAACGCCGATATTATTTTCATCGGCGAAGCACCCGGTGGACAGGAAGATAAATATGGAATTCCTTTTGTTGGCAGAGCCGGTAAACTTCTCGACAAAATTTTTGCTGCAGCAGGGCTTACACGGGATGATGTGTTTATCGCAAATATCCTCAAATGCCGTCCCCCGGGCAACCGCGACCCTCTGCCAGCGGAGGAACTCGAATGTATGCCGTATCTTCTCAAGCAAATCGAGATTATTCAGCCTTCGGTGATTTGCTGCCTTGGCAGAGTATCGTCACAAAAACTTCTGCAGACTACAACCGCGATGGGTAAACTGCGTCAGCAAAAGCATTTTTTCAGGGGAATTCCGCTTATTGTAACATATCATCCAGCAGCGCTTCTGCGAAATCCGGCATATAAGCGCCCGACATGGGAAGATATTAAATTCTTGATGAGGATTGTCGAGGAGCGCAAGGCACAAGGATAAATATGGCGCTTTCGATAATAATATTAGCTATTCTTCAGGGACTTGCCGAGTTTTTGCCAATATCGAGTTCGGGGCATCTTGTACTGGGCAAGACATTATTGAACATCGACTTCTCATCTATGTCCGGCGCTACGATGGAAGTCTTTCTACATTTCGGAACTCTCATAGCTATTATCATCTATTACCGGAAGAAAATATGGTCGATGACACGGATTCTCGTGATGGGCAAATTCTCCGAACCGGATTCGAGAGAACCGCTATTCGTGCTTTGGGCTTCGATTCCAGCCGGTGTGTTCGGAACAGTTTTCGGTGATTTTCTCGAATCGCTCTTTTCCGCACCTCGAATAGCGGCGATTATGCTTATGATAACTGGAGTATTCCTGCTTTCCACAAAGCTTATTAAGCAAACCCGGAATAAAAAGCTGAATTTATTGAATACGATGATTATCGGTTTTGCGCAGGCATTTGCGATTCTGCCGGGAATATCACGAAGCGGCGCTACAATCACCGCAGCGCTCTGGCTCGGTATCGAACCGGAGCGCGCCGCAGAGTTCTCATTCATTCTCGCAATCCCGGCGCTACTCGGCGCGACAATTATAAAAGCTCTCGATTGCATAAAATCAGATGTTTTGTTTAATCCAATGCTGCTCGTCGGCATAATCATTTCCGCAGTTGTGGGCTATGCCGCACTCGCAATACTTATCCCGATTATTAGAAAAGGCAAATTCTGGGCTTTCGGGATTTATTGTATCGCGATTGGAGTTGCAGCAGTCTGCATCGTTTAGTATAGATTATCGGTTATCTATCAGCGGTCGGTTATCATTCAACATTCTATCCAATGAATGCAATATGAAAATCCATGTTCGATAGTTTGCCTTTCTAAGATATCGCAATCGCCAGTGCAATCGAGGCGAATTTTGTGCTCTCGGTATCGGCACGGCTGGTCAAAATTACCGGCACCGATGCTCCCAGAACGATTGCCGCACAATCGTAGCCCGCAAGAAATGCTAGCGATTTGTACAGAACATTCGCACTGACGATTTCCGGACAGAAAACAATATCCGCATCGCCAGCGACATCGTTCTCGATTTTTTTCAATCGCGCTGCCTCGATATCAATAGCATTGTCGAGACCGAACGGACCCTCGATAATTGCATCGCCGAACATTCCATCACGACACATCTTCGCAAGCTCGGAAGCATCGACCGTGCAAGGCATTTTCGAATTGAGCTTCTCGACAGCGCAAACACATGCGACTTTCGGTGTCGCGATTCCAAGCTTGTGATAGACCGAAATCGCATTCTTGATAATTTGAACTTTAGTGTCGAGGTCGGGAAGAATGCTAATCGCCGGGTCGGTTACCGCAAGGAGTTTGTGGTATGTCGCAACCTCGAAGATTGCGATGTGGCTCAAAAGCAACGATGCCATTAAACCGGATGCATGGTCGAGAATGGCACGCATATAATCCGAAGTCGAGACCAAACCCTTCATCAAGGCATTCGCTCCGCCCTCGCGGATGACACGCACCGCAGTTCTCGAAAATTTTTGCGGGTCGCTCTCGTGGACGATTTCATAATTGCCGATGTCCACATCCGCCTCGCTCGCAGATTTGCGGATTTCCGCCTCATCGCCGACAAGGATTGTATCGGCAATGTCCGCAACTCGCGCCATTTCTACCGCCTGAAGCGATTCCACCTCGTGAGCGCCGGCAAGTGAGATTTTACGCTCCGGCAGACTTTTCGCAAGCGAGATTATTTCCGATAGATTTTTCATCGAAACTCTTTTCTGATTATTCCCGCTATTATGGATTATAACTTTTCGCATCTTCGATACCTCGCAGGACACGGAGAGCGCCTTTCGCGAGAGCGAGCATCTCGTTCTCGCCGGGATAAACACTGACACCGCAATCAAGTGCAGCGACCGCATCTTCGATTTTACGCACGAGCAGTTCGGAGTGAGCCAGTCCGCCGGTCAGGAGAATCCTGTCAACACTCTCGCCATCGAATGCGGGAATCAGTGCAGTGATATTCTTAGCGACTTGATACGCCATCGCCTCGACGACCTCGCACGCATCGGGAGCGCCATCGGCGACACGCTTCTCGATTACCCGAAAGTCCGATGTGCCGAGCAAATCGAGTAATCCGCCACGACCTTTGTTCAGTTCCTTCAACTCCTCGTGCGTGTATTTATCGGAGAAGCACAATTCGATAAGCTGTCCTGTCGGGATTGAGCCGGAGCGCTCGGGAGTGAATGGACCTTCGCCATTCAGACCGTTGTTGACATCGATGTATTGCCCTTTTTTGTGCGCGCCGATTGTGATTCCGCCGCCCATGTGGCAGACTATGACATTAATATATTCGTAAAAAGTTTCGTTCTCCCGTGCATAGCGGCGTGCTGTGGCTATCTGATTAAGAGCGTGACTTATTACTTTGCGGCGGATTTCCTTTATTCCAGTAATCTTCGACCGAACAGGAACTTCATCTACCACAACCGGGTCAACGATGAATGCGGGTTTATCGCAATCACGGGTCAATTCGCATGCGATAAGCGCGCCGAGATTCGATGCATGTTCTCCGCCAACTCCTTTGCGCAAGTCATCTTTCATCTTTTCACCGACAATATATGTTCCATGAGGTATAGGTCGCAGAACACCTCCACGAGCCGATACCGCATCGATGTCATCAATAGATAAACCGTGAGTTGATAAAGCTTTAAGCACGATATCTTTCCTGAACTCATACTGCTCGATAATGTTCCCACCCACAAAAGGCTTCAAATCATCCGCTGAATGCTGCAACTCTTCGGTGAACTTCTCAATATCGCCCTCGAAAATACTTAGCTTTGTCGAAGTGGAACCGGGATTCACCGCGAGTATTCTATATCGTTTGAAAAAAGTATCTTTCGGGGTTTGACTCCAATGCCCAAATCGATGCAAACGCACTATATTCGCTTTTACAGCAAGATTTATATCCTCCGATGCGCAATCCAAAGCCATATCGATACCTTTGAATCGTATACCGAAAATGAGGGAAAACTTCTTGGCATCATCGAAACGAGTAGCATACAAATGATACAGGAAATTGCCTAGTTCGAGATTCGGCGCTATAATTACACTTGTGCTGTTAAAATCCCTTTCATCCTCTTTGAAATAATAATCCGCCGAGCGTTTCGAGAGCACTACATTAACCTTAACCTCACCCTCGATGTGGATTGTGTTATATCGCTTACCTCGCTTAATCCGTTCTGCAAGAACATCAGGAACCAGTTCGGTCGCTTTGCGAACCAGTTCAGGTGAAGGTCCTTCATCCGAGCCACGATTAGAATATGAAACAATCGCTCCATTTATAGTCGGAAGAATTTCCTCGGGTATGAGGTCTCTGGTAACAGCACATGTTCCCACTGCTATTCTCGCCAGTATTTCCGGTGTCATCGTTGCATTAACACCGACATCACCGAAAACAACAATATTGTGAGGGAAAATGTTTTCCGGAAAATCATCTGGCAGCACGAAAACGCCAGCCTCGAGCACCACATCCCCTACTCTGAGAAGTTTTAACATCGGTCTGCAGTATTCTTTTGGACCGTGTGTTACACCGCCGACAACAATATCGGCATGACCCTGTCGTACAGACATAATACCGAATATCGGCGGTTCACGAACAATCTCGCGTGCTCTCTCGATATCCCGTGTCCAACCCAAGCCCTCGGGAAGTTGGATATAGGCTTGTGCAAATTCCTCGATAAGGTCTTCTCGCTCAGCTATATCGATAAATGTGCTTTCCGAACATGCGAAAGCCACACGGACCGGGTCGAGATGGCTTACTTCTTCAGCCATAACAGTATGAACATCTTTCTCCGATGCTAGAAAAACAAGCCGTGCAAAGCGAGGTAGATAACATGCCGCCTCGATAACTCGCTGGTCGAGCGGGTCAGTAAAAACAACAGTCGGTCTGTTGTTCATTAGTTTCAAAATCTGATTCTCGAGTGAAGTATCGATATCAAACATAAAAACCTCTGAGAAAAAAAATTATTAAATTGATAATTAATAGTCGAAAATAAATAGTGCAAGAAAAATGAACGATAATTTGAATCGCTGATAACAATGATAAAACATAATATTACACGGCACCACAAAGACCTTTTACCGCAGATACCGCTGAGTCCTCAAAGTAAGGGTAAGACATTACACGATGTTTCTTCATTCCATTAGGTTTATTTCTTGGAATGCCTTGCCCTATCATTCTTCTCTGCGTTCTTTGCGGTGAATTTGTTTCATCATGCTGTATCATTTCATCATTCGCATCACTGGTTCAGAAATGAAGTAAAAAACTTCCCTTGCCATACTCATATTTAATCATTACATTGTCGGCATGAGAAAGAAAGCATTGAATGATATCGGTGAACAAGGCTCTGTTGCGCCTTTCCCTATAACAAGGGGCAACAACCCCTTGTTCACAGCATCGATTATCTTCATCGTTTTCCTTTTAGTGTGTGGCGCATTTGCACAAAGCGACACACTTGCCGATTCTTTAAACATGCACCTTGTAGCAAGCATGGGATTCCCTGCGGTAATACATGACATTGCAGCACAGGATAGCTATGTTTTTCTGGCAGGGGGGGACACACTTTACATTGTGAACATAGCCGACCCGGATGACCCGGAAATTGTGAAAAGAATTTACAGCAGCACATATTGGGGAAGTATTGATGTTGAAGATACTTTGCTTTGTGGTGGTGGTTCAATGGGTTTTAAAGTTGTTAATATTTCTCAAATTAACTCGGCAGCAGTTATTGGAACAACATCTGCAGGAACAAATGGCATATCAATGTCATTAAGTTCACAACTTGCAATAGGTAATCGGTCTGAATTGTATTATATTATAGACATTTCCGCTCCCGATTCTCCCTATGTTGATACCACAATTTCAGATTATACCGGAGATATTATGCCATCAGATTTCTTTCTCCGCGACACTCTCCTCTATTCCGCTGGATTTTACTATGAAGACATATCACCCTACGGTTTTGAAGTTGCCAAATATGTCATTATCAACCTCGCCGACCTCTCCGATATTGAAATTGTGGGAGAGAAAGATTTTATCAACTATGGAATTGAAGATTGGATGATGACCAGGTGCCTTTCCATTGTAGCGAATGATGACGGAGCTTTTGTGGGGGGTGAGTTTACTGTCACTTCTGGTTTTTGGTATCGTGAAGAATGTGATAGTTTATTACAATTACTCGTCAGAGGAAGACCTTTTAGCCAAGATTTATTTTGTAACTATCTTGCAATAAAAGAAAATTTACCTTTAACTGATTCAACTAGACCAAATATAAATAGCGTATATCAAATTGCTGGCAGTTGTTCACTTACACTATTAGGTTATTATCGAATGAGAAGAAATATGGGAATTGCTTTAACTGAGATTAATGATAGCCTTTATCTAGTTAGTGTTGGAAAAAACGAAAGTGATGAAAATAAAACACTCTACATTATAAAAATAGATTCCCATGAAGTGGATATTCAAGATTGTAAATTAATTCCATCTGAAAGAGCAGAACTTAGTGTTTATCCAAATCCATTTAATTCCTCTATTTCAATCTCCGCGCCAGAGGGAGCGAAGGTTGAGATATTTGATTTGCGGGGGAATGTTGTAGGGGCAGGTCTTGCGCCTGCCCAACAACAGGGCGACCGCAAGAGTCACCCCTACATCTGGCAACCAGAAAAGGAAATCACCAGCGGTATTTACCTAATCCGTGCGACAACAAAAGATGGCTTGACCGAAACGAAAAGAATAATTTATTTGAGATAATTGAGTAAGGGTTTGATTAATCAAACCCCTACATTGCTCTTTAATAATTTGTTTTCAACGCGGTGAATATACAGCTTATCGGAGGTATGAATGACAAACAAAATCGTTTTATTGTCCGAACTCAAGGATTCCAAATATCGCATCCTCTCCCCCACTGTCGGGAGTTATTCGGCAGCGCCCCAAAACGGCGCGGCGCTTATCGGAGGTTCCTTCGCGGGAAAATTGAAAGTGCGCAATATAATCTATAATCTTCACATACCGGATGAAACATATGGCACGGTTATTGTGAATCCAGAACTCGATAAGGTGGCTCAGGTCGAATACGGACAGGAGCTTTTCTCATTAAATCCTGAAAAGACATTGGTAGATACCGAGCAGCAGCATATAGCTGAATCCGGTGGACACACCGCAGGGCAAGAAGAGGGTTTTGTAATCGCAGCGCATACCGATGGTATTTTCTATCGAAAGCCATCTCCCGATGCACCAGCGTTTATCGAGGTGGGCGATAGGATTGAAAAGGGCAAGACTCTCGGTTTGATTGAAGTTATGAAATCATTCAATTATGTTCTTTTCAACGGCACGGATACATCCGATACCGGCACTATTTCGAAAATCTATGTGAAAGATTCTCAGGAGGTCAAATCCGGAGAACCGCTGATGCTGATAAAAGATTGACGATTACCTAACTCACAACACCGGGAATAGCCACAGAGAATATAGAGATAATAATAAAGTCTTTATCTAACCTCAGTGACTAAACTCTTTGTGATGGTATGTAAAACACTTTTACTTGCTAATTGCGAATTGATAATATTAAATTGAAATTTAAATCCAATACACGGAGGTAGATTATGTCATTCAACAGTGATTTGCCCGAAGATGCAGTCATGATGCGCAATGCAGTTCGTGAATTTGCTGAAGCTGAGATTGCGCCTGTCGCTCAGGAACTCGACCGGAAAGGGGAATTTTCTCCTGAATTGACAAAAAAGATGGGTAAACTTGGTTTATTCGGAGTGTTTCTGCCCGAAAAATACGGCGGTGCAGACCTTGGATATTTGCCATATATTATCGCAGTCGAGGAGATTTCTCGCGTGGATGGCTCACAGGGTGCAACTGTCGCAGCGCACAACTCGCTCGGTATCGGTCCAATCTATTATTTCGGCACGGAGGAACAACGACAGGAATATTTGCCAAAGCTCACAACCGGCGAGTATGTCTGGGCTTTCGGACTCACCGAGCCGAATGCCGGTTCCGATGCAGGCGGCACTCAATCGACAGGCGTAAAAGACGGCGATGAATGGGTGCTGAACGGCTCCAAAATATTTATCACAAACGGCTCGACACCGGCATCGCTGGGAGTTACCGCACAGGTGATTTCCGGAACCCGTCCCGACGGCAAAAAGGAATATTCATGCTTCCTTGTCAAACAGGGAACACAGGGATTCAAAGCTGAAACAATGCACAATAAAATGATGTGGCGCGCATCGATTACATCCGAGCTTTATTTCGATGACTGCCGCATACCGGAATCGAAGATGCTTGGCAAACCGGGCGAAGGCTTTCATCAGATGCTCGACACACTCGACAAAGGAAGACTGTCAATTGCGGCGATGGGACTCGGCTGCGCTCAAGGTGCATTCGACCTGGCATTGAAATATTCAAAGCAGCGTAAGCAGTTCGGCAAGTATATATCTACCTTTCAAACGAATGCATTCAAGATGGCTGATATGGCTGTGGAAATTGAAGCGGCGCGTAATCTGTTATATAAAGCAACATGGTTGTGTGGCGAGGGTCGCAGCGAATATAAAACTCTTGCAGCAATGGCAAAACTATACTGCTCCGAAGTCGCATACCGATGCGTCAATCATGCGGTGCAAATCTTCGGCGGATACGGACTGATGGAGGAAAACGATGTCGCAAGATTCTACCGCGACCAAAAGCTCCTCGAAATCGGTGAGGGAACATCAGAAATCCTCCGATGGGTTATCGCAAGAAAAATCGGTTGTTATGATGTGAAATAGCAATTAGCATTGGGTATTTTGCATTTCGTAATAATCTTATTTAACCTCAAATATTTCAAAAACCAAAAAGAGCTTGACCTGTCGCTTCTATCCTTTAATATTGAAAAAGGCTATTTTAATTAAAATACAAAAGGGGGCAAAATGCTGAAGATAAAGCTGCTAACGGTTTTAATGCTTTTCGGTATTATTTTTGCAAAAGATATTCGTTATGTAGGAGAACTTGCAACAGGTGTGAAAGGTGATAAATTTGGAGCAAAAGTAGTATTTATCGGCGATGTGAATGGCGACAAATTCGACGATATGCTTGTCTGCGCCGAGGGAAGCTATACCACACAGGAATATCCCGGCAAAGTGTATCTTTATCTTGGCAGCAAATCTCTTCCAAAAGAACCGTCACTGGAATTGAGCGGTGAGGCTTCCGGCGACCATTTCGGTGTCAGCGCAACCGCACTGGGCGATATTAACGGCGATGGCTTCGATGATTTCGCTATCGGAGCGGACAAAAACGACGAAGCCGGCACCGATGCAGGCAAAGTATATATTTACTATGGCGGAAAGGACCTCGATAGCGAACCGGATATCGTGCTTACCGGCAATCGAGCCAACGATTGGTTCGGGGCATCGATTGGCGGCGGACATGACCTGAACGGCGATGCCAAGCTCGATGTACTTATCGGTGCGCCTTATGCAGGCAGAAAATACAGCGGCTCGGTATATCTGTATCTCGGAGGTGATGATTTTTCGAAGCCAGCTCTCACATTGACAGGCGAGGACTCCGGCGATTCCTATGGATACGAGATTAGTTCACTCGGGGATGTTACCGGCGATAGTATCGGCGATTTCGCGGTCAGCGCAGTTTATGCCGATGTCAGTCAGATTACCGATGCTGGAATCGTATATATCTATTCCGGCGGAAGTGTGATAAGCAAAAAGGAAACCGCAATACTTAAGGGCAGAGTGTCCAGGGAGCAAATGGGCTTTCGGGTGCTATCCCCCGGCGATTTTACCGGCGACGGAATTGACGATATTCTTATCGGCGCTCCCGGCGGCGGTTCCGGAGGCATCGGTGCGGCATATATCTTCGCGGGAGGTTCGATTATTAGAACAGAACCCCTTAAAATTTTTTATGGCACCCACAAAAATTCCATGTTCGGGATGGGAGTTTCATCGGCAGGCGATTTCACAGGCGATGGCATTACCGATATCATGGTCGGCGCTCCATACACCGATGCCGGCAATTATCACACCGGAAGAGTAGAATTTTATCGCGGAGGTAAAACATCCAATATCGATGAAACATATCACCTCAACGGTGCAAAAGAAGAAGACCAGTGCGGATTCTGTCTCGCATATATCCCAGATTTCTTCGGTGCAAACGACCCGCTTTTTGCTATCACATGGGTCGGTCCCGGAAGCGGAAATCTTGGCATCAGCAAAGTCATGATTTATAGAAAATAGACGGAGAGTCTTTCAGAATGCAGTATTATATTGCGCATAATATTAAGAAATTCAGAATTGCAATGCTTATCCTTTCGACAAAACCTAACAGCAATAAAGGGCAAGCTAAGTTTCATTGCTATCTGTTTTAGCTGATGGCAACCATAGTTCGCAGAGTTTTTCCCAGCTTTTTTCTCCGTGTTCTATGTAGCTATTCTCTTCGACAAGCTCAGGGAGTGGGTGCGCGGGTCATTGAAAATGATAACCGATTACCTTTTTATATTCCCCTTTTATTTGTGTTTCAGGTGTTTTCTATCTTTAGCTAAAATCCCTTTTATTCTTTCCATGAATAGGATAAAAAACTGCTCGATTTCCCCGACTTTGCCGATTTTAGCCACTATGATAAGCGTTATTACCCACACAATAGAAGGCAGTCCGAGTTGCAGCAATCTGTCTATAAATGAGTTCCCAATAATTACTGCATTCGTTCCCATCGATGCAAATTTTGTCAATGCTCCGATAATTAAAGCCGCTGCCGTAACTCTCAGAAACGATTTAAAATGCGGAGCAAACTTATGTTTTCCTCTCCTGCTGAGAACCACCGATAGTAAAACTACATGAACTATCGATGATAGCGATGTTGCGAGAGCGAGTCCACCATGTTTTAGGGGACCGATTAAAAGCAAATTTAATGTGATATTTATTGCAACAACAAGCGCCGAAAGTTTCATCGGCGTTTTTGTGTCTTTTAACGCATAAAAGCCCTGCATAAGAATTTTGTTTGTTCCGAACGCAAAAAGTCCAATCGCATAAAGTGAAAGCGCAAATGCTGTAATGGGCGTTGAAACAGTGCCGGAAAAACTACCTCTCTCAAAGAGAAAACTCACTATTTCATTGTCCAGTGCAATTATGTATGCAGTTATTGGAAGCATTAATCCGAGAATAACCTTGGTAGAAAAAGCAATCATCGATCTGAACTTATCGAATCGAGCATGAACTGCAAGGTCCGATATAGCCGGAAGAGTTGCCCGTGCCATAGCGACACTGGCAAGTCCAAGTGGAAGATATACAAGCCGATTTGCATAAGTTAAAGCCGATACACTTCCCTCGGGTAGAAATGATGCAAGAAATATATCGACGAGGAAATTAATTTCCAGAACGGCAAGAGCCGCCAGCGCAGGTAAAAGTAATTTGCCGATTTCAAGAACAGCGGGAATTTTTTGACGAATTGTCGCTTTGAAACGATAGCCTATAGAGCGCATCATAGCATACTGAACAGCAAATTGTAGAAATCCACCGAGAAGCACTCCACTTGCTACAACAATAGCTTGCAGTCGTGGATTCGGGGATGCGAAAACCCACATCGCGAGCATTGCGCCCAATAGCCAGCCCAAATTCATAAATGCAGGTGCAAGTGAAGGCAGGAAAAATTTCTTGTGCGCATTCAATATTGCCGATGCCCAGCTTGCATAAGCGATGAATCCAATAAATGGATAAAGCACCCGCAGAAGCTGCACTGTAAGCTGAAATTTCTCGGGCTGATTTACCCATCCATGCGCAAAAACCCAGGCAAGATACGGCGCTGTTAATTCACCGATTATTATTACAATACCGATTACAAATCCGAGCATTGTCGCAACCGATGAAGCGAGCACAAAAGCTTCGTCATCGCCAAGCTCGATTCTTTCCTGTGAGTATCTCGGTAGAAGAACAACCAGAAGCCCGCTTTCGCCGAAAACTCTCCGCAGAAGATTTGGGAATCTAAAAGCCGCTGAGAAAGCGTCTGCAACCATGCCGGTGCCGAAAAGCGCCGCCATAAAAGCCTCGCGAAATAGACCTACTATCCTACTACCTAATGTTCCGAGACCCGCAAGAAAAGCCCAACGAAGCACTCCGCGATGTTCTTTCCGAATATCCATGCAAAACAAAAAATGATTAAATACTAACAGAGCAAGGGATTTATAATACATTTTGGATTGTGGATACTAATTCCAGATTTGCTAAATTGAAACTGAGGATTTCAGGATTAGAGTGCACTCTATGAAACACCCGTATTAGCATTTCAAATAGAAATTTGTTATAAACAAAAAAAATAGGTTGAATTTGCACTTATTCATATATATATTATTGGGTGGAGGGAAGAATGAATATAAGGAATCAGAACATTCCACCGCTTGTGTTTCTTTTGCTATTTGTTTTAATCATCGGATGTTCGAATGGTCCAACCTGTTCGGATAATTCCGATGACGACAATGATGTTCTCAATATTACCACCATTGCCGCCAATCCATATACAGTTGAAACAGGCACTTTTGTAGTGATTTCGATGAGTTATTCTTATGATGGCGACAGCCATGTTTCAATTGAATGGTCTTGTGAGAACGGGCAAATATATCAAACCGGTTCAAGTGGAATTATTTATTGGCTATCCCCAAATTCGGAAGGCACATTTCGAGTATATGTTTATCTATCCGATGGGGAATATACAGCACATGGCTCCGTAAACATTAATGTTATCGGTAACCCTATCGAAGACTAACAAGAATCCCTTCCCTTACATTCTTCTTTCACCTTTCATTGTTTCCCCGCGTTTTCATTGGTGCAGAGCGTATCAACTCCTAGCTCTTAACTCTCAGTTCTCAATTCGTTTATTGCCGCTTCATATCCCCTTTTCTCGATTTCGCTGTAATATTCGAATCTCCACCATTCGATACCTTTAATTCTTGGGACTATTATGATATTTGCCCTCGAAAGTTCGATTTGCTTGAGTTTCTCGGCATTACCATCGATTACGCGGAATAAAATTTCGAGCCCGCTGTTACACTTAACCGGCTTCGCAGATAATGGCGATACATCGATAGCGATTACTTTCTTAGCGCCGAGTGAAATGACAGCATCGACCGGAACCGGCGATATTGCGCCACCATCGACAAGAAACATACCATCTTTTTCTCTGGGTGGAAAAACACCGGGAATTGAACTGCTTGCAATAACAGCATCTATAACCGAACCGCTTGTAAAAATTCTCTCCTGTGCACCAATTAAGTCATAAGCTACCACTGCAAGTGGAATCGATAACTCGGAAAACTGCTTATCGGGGACAAGAGCTTTAGTCATACTAATCAGGATGTCATCCTGAATTATGCTTCTCCCCCCCACCAGCCGTGTCCACATAAAAAACTTTGAGATACTTTCACGGATATTATACAATTTCGACCTATCCGCTCCCGACTTTTGGTCGAATTGTTTAAATGTCTCTTTGTATTCTTTGTTATTTTCAAGATAGTCTTGAAATTTTTGAGCCACCACTTGCCAATCTGGTTCCGATGCATATATTGCTGCGACAATAGAACCGGCGCTTGTTCCCGATATTGCTGTGATTTCATATTCATGCTCTTCGAGAGCTTGTAAAACACCTATATGAGCCATACCACGGGCGCCGCCGGAACCGAGCGCTAATCCGTATTGCTTCCCGGAAAATCCAAATATTTTTTTAAATTGCTTCCACATAGTTTTGAAGATTATTGCTAAATAATATAGATTTCTCCTAAAATTATCCAAGCCATTTCGGTAATAGGTTTGTTAAATTGGATAAAAACTGCTGATTGGAAAAAAGTATTTCCTTATCCGGATTATTTGTTAAAATATGAAGCTATGAAAAGGTATCTAAAAAATATTTTCAGACTTCGACTTGAAGAAGCTACGGCACTCGTGTTTCTTGTTCCCTCGGCATTGGTTACATTTTTCGCATATGCAGTTTTTGCATCTTCGGAAAGAGTGCCCAGATATATTTCCGGTGGAGTATGGCGAATTGCCGCTGCAATAGCCTTTTTCGTAATTATTTATTTCTCCGCCAGATTAAAGCATAAATCTAAAATTATCTTATTTATTCGTGAAGTCTTACCGTTCGTTCTTGTGATAGCGGTTTATACTAATCTTCACGATACAATAGCTTTTGTGAATTCTGGCAACATTGCGCCGTTTCTAATAAAACTTGATAAACTGATTTTTGGAGTTAATCCGGTATTGTGGGCAGAAAAATTCTATAATCCCATCCTGACTGAGATTTTCTCTTTCTGTTATTTAAACTTCTTCTGGTATTCATTCACTCTCGGGCTTCTTCTCTATTTCGGCAAAAATTATAATGAGTTTCGAACAGCAATGATTGGCATTGTGCTTTTATTTTACGCCGGTTATTTCTTGTATATTATTTTTCCCACAATTCCTCCAAGAATCATGCTTAAACCTTATTTTACGAAACATCTCGACGGTGCCTTCATTACAAAATTATCCGATAGAATAGTCAATGTTTCTTTTGCCACATCTCGCGCGGCGTTTCCATCGCTTCATTGTGGAAATACACTGTTAACACTGATTTATGCATTTAAGTATAAGCGTCCATATTTCTATATTTTTCTTCCTATCGGGATTGGACTAATTCTGGGAACCGTCTATCTTCGACATCATTATGTTGTCGATATTTTTGCAGGTTTTGCGCTTGCGATTATTGTTTTTTTCGCTGCGCCGAAAATTACTCGTCAATGGCAAAAATGGCGAGATTCTGTCATATCTAAACCGGCGGATAATATGCTCTGACACAGGATTTGCGCATATTGATTATGTATGATGTATATTTATGTTTGCAGGCCAATAATTTGTATTATAATAGAACTGACATAAACATTCCGGAGATTTTATGCAGAGATTCACAAAAACTGAACTTGAACATGCCGAGGATGAAGTCTTTGAGGACTTACATGACCAAAGATTACGGAAAGTTATCGGTTCATTTGGCGGCAAGCCTACAAAAAAAGATAAACTAATGAATATCTTTTTCCTTGCCTGTGTTATAGTAGCCTTTTTTATTGAAATCCTGTGGCATGGAACACTTGCAGGTCGCTTTGCGCTCGATATTGCAATCCTGATGATTTCGTTGAAATTAATTTATCTGATGCACAGTCAGGCACGAATAAACCATTATCAATTCTGGATTTTAACTGCAATCGAGATGAAAACAACAATGATGATGGAACAACTTCAAAAAATAGAATCTTTAAAACATAATTCAACCTCAAAGGAGGATTCATGATTGCAATCAAGACTGCTTTTCTATCAGCATATCGCAAAGATTTTTTGCCCGATTTAGCTCGAGAACTTGTCGAAAAAGGAATCGAGTTATGGGCATCCGACGGCACCGCAAGATTTTTAGTTTCAAATGATATTCCAGCTAAATCAGTCGGAGAACTAACCGGATTTTCCGACCTTCTTGGTGGAAGAGTTAAAACTCTTCATCCAGCGGTTTTCTCGGGAATTCTTGCCCGCCCCGATGATAACGACCTTTCCCAGGTTGCGGAAAAAGGATATCCGGTGTTCGATATTGTTTTTGTCGATTTATATCCTTTTGCCGAATCGCTTGGTCAAAAAGCATTCGATGAACAGATAGAACTTATCGATATTGGAGGAGTGGCGCTTCTTCGCGCCGCTGCAAAAAATTGCGCAAGAGTACTCCCCTGTTTCGAACCTGCCCAATTGCAAACCGCTGTCGAAATTATGGACGAAAGCAATTCACTGCCCGAAGATTTTGTAAAAGGAATTGCAGCGGAAACTTTCTTTTTTATCTCGACTTATGATTCTACTATTGCCAACTGGCTTATCTCAAACCCGGAAACCGATGTTAAACGCAAATTCCCTTCCCATTTATCTATCGGGGGCAAATCCCATGGCGAACTTCGATACGGCGAGAATCCTCATCAAAAAGCCGCAGTCTTCTCGACCTTTCCGCCAGAGGGAATACCTGCTGCGGAAATCTTGGGTGGTAAAGCGCTTTCTTATAACAACTATCTCGACCTCGATGCCGCGCTTACAGGAGCAATCGAATTCGATGAACCTTCATGCACAATAGTTAAACATCTATCTCCTTGTGGTATTGCCATTGCCGACGATATCGTTTCGGCATACGAAAAAGCGCTTGCAAGCGATCCGTTGTCTGCATTCGGCGGGATTGTCGCACTTAATAAACCTGTAACACCGGAACTTGCGGTAATTATGAAAAAGCATTTCTTCGAATGCATAGTTGCTCCGGAATATGAAGACGATTCGCTCGAAACACTTCGGAAAAAGAAAAATTTGCGTCTGTTACGCTTGCCGGATTTAAAACCTGTAAACCCGACTTATTTGCGCGGGATTGCCGGGGGTTTTGTTGTTCAAGAGATTAATCCACCTGGAGTGTTTTCCGCAAAATGGGAAATCATGTCAAACAGAAAACCGACTGATTTCGAGGAAATGGAGCTAAGTTTTGCCATGCGAGCAACGAAACTTATCAAATCGAATACAGTTTTAATAGCCAAAGATAAAGCGAGTGTTGGAATCGGCGGTGGTCTTCCAAGTCGTGTCGATGCTGCAATTTTAGCTGTCCGAAAAGCCGGGGACCGCTGTCGTGGCGCTGTTGCTGCATCCGATGCATTCCTACCGTTTCCCGATACACTTCATGTTCTTGCCGAGGCGGGGGTTACAGCCCTTATTCAGCCGGGAGGCTCACGGAATGACCATTTAACTATCGAAGCCGCTAATGAACTAGGTGTCGCATTGGTTTTCACAGGAATGAGACACTTTAGGCATTGAGGATTATCTTTTTTTTAGTAATAGGTAAGAAAGGTTTTGACAAAATGTAAAATTATTATTATGTTTTTGGAATAAATTCGATATCCTCGAAGATAAAAGGAGGGAATATGAAAGTCGTTGTTTCTCATTCCGATTTGGTTGATGCCGTTCTTTCGGTATCTGCAGTAATACCTACACGCTCGACTCAGCCAATTCTTGCAAATGTTCTTATTTCATGTGAAGGTTCATCATTGACAGTAATTGGCACCGATAGAGAGCAAACATTATTTGTATCATTACCGGCAGAAGTTTCGATTCCCGGTTCATTCGGCGTTCCAGCTAAAAAATTAAGCGATGTTCTCAAACAAATGGGGCAAGGTGATGTTGAACTTGCGGTTGAGGATTTTCGACTCACTATCCGTCAGGATAGCCAATGGGTTAGACTACCCGGTGTGGCTTCCGAGGATTTTCCTCAAACCGAACTTCTTAAATCACCGCAACAGTCCTTTGAGCTTGAAGCTCGACTTCTTCTGGAATTGATGGAACTTACTACTTACTCGATGTCCACAGAACTTACAAGAATAAATCTATCTGGACTATACTGGCAACTGAATCCCGATGACATTAAAATGGTTGCCACCGATGGTCACATGCTTGCGCTTGTGACAAAACCCATGAAAACAGGATTTACAGAATCGTTGGAGATGCTTCTTCCCGAGCGTGCTGCATCCAGATTGCTTGCACTTCTTGTAAAAGCCGGTGATGAAAAGGTTGAGATAACACCCGGTCAGGGCAGTATTCAATTTGTCATGGGCAGCTATCGCTTTCAATCTAAACTTATCACCGAGAAATTCCCCGATTACGAACGAGTTCTGCCCGCTGAAAACAACCTTATCATGCTTGCTGAAGATGTTGACCTAATAAACCGCACTCAGCTTATGTCTGTTGTGAGTTCGCCCATAACAAACCTTGTGAAATTTGCAATTTCAAAGGGAATGCTCGAGCTTTCGGCTTCCGACCTCGATACCGGCGCCGAGGGCAGCGCTCCACTTGCAATCGATTATGATGGCGAGGACCTTAATATTGGATTTAACGCGAAAATGCTTCTCAACATTCTCCGGCATATTCCTTCGGAACGAGTTCGATTCGCTATGCGTGGACCTGCTATTGCATGTCTGATTACGCCCGTTCCACAACCGGAGGATTTCGAATATATAACTGTGCTTATGCCGCTTCGACTCCCTGAATACTAAGCGCATTTATTTGTTTGAAAATTTATTTCCCCCGCATTATATTTGTGGGGGATTTTATTTAAGGACTTATGATGAAAAAAGATTATAACAAAGCAAAAATTATACTCGGCGTCAGCGGTTCTGTCGCTGCATATAAAGCTGTATATCTTGGACGAGAATTTATTCGTCATGGCGCTCAGGTGCGAGTTGCAATGACAGAAAATGGAGCAAAATTTGTAACTCCCCTCACCTTTCGCTCGGCTCTTAATGCTCCCGTTGTTGTTGAGCAGTTCGCCAACCCCGACGATTGGAATCTCGAGCACATATCATGGTCGCGCTGGTCAGACCTTTTTGTCGTCGCGCCAGCAACGGCTAATATTATTGCTAAAGCCGCAACAGGTATTGCTGATGATTTCCTGTCAACTACTCTTCTTGCCGCACAATGCCCGGTTCTATTTGTGCCGGCAATGAACACTGCCATGTATCTTCATCCCGCAACTCAAGAAAACATGCAAAGAGTTTGCCATCTCGGATACGATGTTCTTCCACCGGATACCGGCGAACTTGCCTGTCGCGAAAGCGGTTCAGGGAGATTTCCTGAAATTGCTACAATAATCGATACCTGTGCTGAATTATTGAATATAAGGAAAACATTATCGGGGAAACGTATTCTCGTAACTGCCGGTGCAACAAGGGAATATATCGATTCTACACGATTCTTATCGAATCCATCGACCGGTAGAATGGGTTTCGCTATCGCGGAAATGGCAAAGCGCATGGGTGCCGATGTTATCCTCGTATTCGGCTCCACACATCTTGCGCCGCTATCCGGTGTGGAATCAATAAGCGTAACCACCGCTAATGAAATGCACGATGCTGTGATTTCAAGATTTGCAGATGTCGATGCAGTCATAATGTCAGCCGCGGTTGCTGATTACAAGCCTGTCGAGCAAAAAATCGGAAAAATGAAAAAAGACAAAAATAACCTAAATATAAAATTTACACGCACCCCCGATATACTAGCTGAACTCGGACAAATAAAAGAAAATCAGAAATTAATCGGTTTCGCACTCGAAACAGATGAAGTCCTAAATAATGCCAGAAAAAAGCTTGAGAGCAAGAATCTTGATTTAATCATTGCAAACAAACCAGGCAAAAAAACCGGCTTCGCAGTATCAACCAATAAGGCATTCATTATCTATCGCAATCGGAAAAATGAAGTATTACCGCTTATGAGCAAAAGAGAGCTTGCACATAAAATCCTATCGAGACTTGTAAAACTTTTCAAATCTGACGATTAAAATGGTCAATTAACTATTAGCTTAAACAGAAGTCACTTTTTGTCTATTATATTTGTAGTTGAAATGTTATTAATTTGGATTCTCACTTTCTTAGGAATGATAAGACTCTCATTCCTGCAAAGGTATGAATCCAATTTGAATATGGTCAAAACTAGATGATTTTCGAGCAACGCTCAATAAAAATTCAATATTATTAATTTTTTCCTTGCCAAAAAAAAGAATTTTTTTATACTTTTAAAATCTTTATTTAAACAGGGATTCTTATTCATATTGTTTTAAATGCTCAAATGAATGAGAATCTGAAAAATAATTAGGAGGCACAAATGGATACGAATCCCAATGTCCAGACACTTATAGACACTATAGGTCAACTCACGGTTCTTGAGCTTGCTGAATTGGTGAAAGCTCTCGAGGAGAAATTTGGTGTTTCCGCTGCGGCCCCGGTCTCTGTAGCTGCTGCACCGGCTGGCGCTTCAGACGCTGAAAGCGCATCTTCTGAAGAAGAAAAAACCGAATTCACAGTATTTCTAACAGGTATCGGAGAAAAAAAGCTTCAGGTTATCAAAGAAGTTAGAGCAATTGCAGGACTTGGACTTAAGGAAGCAAAAGATTTTGTGGAGGATGATTTACCAAAAGCGGTTAAGAGTGAGATTCCCAAAGCCGAAGCGGATGAAATTGTTGCCAAACTGGAATCCGTAGGCGCATCTGTGGAGATTAAGTAATTCTATGTCTCTAAGTAATTCTATGTCTCCATGATAAATTATGCTATGTAAGAAAATCCACAGCGGGAAATTCCTGTATGCGCAGGTATGTCTTCTGGTGTGCTTTTTTCATTTGTTGATAAAACGATTCTACCGGTTGGAGATAAACCCAAAACAAAGGGCAAACTCCCTATGAAATCCAAGCCATTTACCAATCGTATCAATTTGGGAAGAAGGGAACCTTCTGTTGGTATCCCGAACCTTTTGCAGGTTCAACTTGACTCGTATATGCATTTTCTTCAGCAAAATGTCAAGCCTAAAAAACGCAAAATGACAGGTCTTCAGGCGACTTTTATCGATACTTTCCCAATCGAGGATGTTTATGGGAAATATGAACTACACTTTGAATCCTATTCACTGAAAATGCCAAGATTCAATGTCGATGAATGCCAAATCCGTAATCTCACCTATTCCTCACCGATGTATATCAAACTTCGACTGCATATTTATGATGAAGAATCCAAAGAAGAGAAAAAGATAAAAGAAATTAAAGAAGGTTCAGTGTATCTTGGCGATCTTCCTTTGATGACCGACTATGGTACATTCATTATTAATGGCGCCGAACGCGTTGTTGTTACTCAGCTTCATCGTTCTCCGGGTGTATTTTTCGATGACAGTATTCACCCCAATGGTAAGCGATTGTTTTCTGCACGACTCATTCCTTTGCATGGGTCATGGATGGAGTTAACTTATGATGTTCGGGATGTTTTGCATGTGTTGATATCTTCGAGAAAGAAAGCTCCGCTTACTACATTGCTACGCGCATTTGGATTTGAAAAGGATAGAGAAATCATCGAGTTATTTCACGAGATTACAGATATTAAAATTACTGAAAAAAAAGCTAAGGGAGCTATTGGCGCATTTTGCGCTGAAAATGTGATAGATAAAAAAACAGGAGAGGTTCTGCTTGAAGTTGGTTCGATTATTACTGAGGACGATATTGAGAAGCTGAAAAAGAACTCCATAAAGAATATCGCAGTCGTTATAATAGGCGATAAAAAAATTGTCCCGGTAATCTTTAATACTCTTCGTGCCGATAAAACCACCAATAGGCACGAGGCAGTTCAGGAGATTTATTCCGGTCTAAGACCCGGTGATGTTGTTGAAAAAGGGAAAGAAGACCAGATAATGAATGATTATTTCTTTGATATGCACAGATTTGACCTCGGTGAAGTGGGAAGATATAAGTTTAATCAAAGATTGCAACTCAATGTTCCAACCAATCAGCGCGGACTTATGCCCGAGGATTTTATTGCAGTTTCGAGATATTTGCTTCTATTGCGACATGGCGAAGGCTTCATCGATGATATCGACCATCTTGGAGTTCGTCGCGCACGAGCTGTTGGTGAACTTCTTTCTAACCAGATACGGATTGGACTTGCCAGAATGGCAAGAACAGTCAAGGAAAGAATGCGCACGAAGGATGTTGCAGCGCTTTCTCTTGGTGACCTTGTTAATGCGAGAACTGTTACAGCGGTTATTAATACTTTTTTTGGTTCCTCGCAGCTTTCACAATTTATGGACCAGACAAATCCAATTGCCGAGCTTACTCATAAGCGTCGTCTTTCGGCTCTCGGTCCCGGTGGTCTTTCCAGAGAAAGAGCGGGTTTCGAGGTGCGAGATGTTCACTATACTCATTATGGCAGAATGTGCCCAATAGAAACACCCGAAGGTCAGAATATAGGTCTTATCACATCACTTGCAACCCACGCACGGATAAATGAATTCGGTTTTCTTGAAACCCCGTATATCGAAGTTAAAAAAGGGAAAATTACCAGTAATGTTAAATATATAACTGCAGATGCAGAGGATAGGCATACAATTGCTCAAGCGAATGTCCGCACAGATAAAACCGGTAAGATTATAGGTGATAGTGTTATCGCCCGCAATCGTGGGGACATTAGGGAAATTCAACCCAAGGATGTTGACTTAGTGGATGTTTCTTCAGTGCAACTTGTAAGTATATCCGCGGCTTTGATACCATTCCTCGAACACGACGACGCTTCGAGAGCGCTTATGGGTTCCAACATGCAGCGGCAGTCGGTACCACTGCTTTTCACTGAAGCTCCGATTGTTGGAACAGGACTCGAGTATAAAGCGGCAATGGATTCCGGTGCGGTTACACTGGCAAAAAGACCGGGAATTATATCTAAAGTCGATGCTTCTACTATTGAAATTACACCGATTTCTGAAAACCATGTCCCGCTGATTGAAGATTATGATACATATAATCTATACAAATTCCGCAGGTCAAACCAGAATACGACAATCAATCAACGCCCACTTGTAGAAGTCGATGAAAAAATCGAAGCCGGGCAGATAATTGCGGATGGCCCATCTACAAAAAACGGTGAACTTGCTCTCGGTAAAAACATCCTTGTAGCATTTATGTCATGGCGTGGATATAACTTTGAAGATGCCATTATTATATCGGATAAACTTGTTCAAAATGATGTTTTTACATCTATTCATATCGAGAGTTTCGAGTCTCAAGTTAGAGAGACAAAACTTGGACCGGAAGAACTTACACGTGAGATTCCTAATGTTTCCGAGGAGAGCATAAAAGACCTCGATTCACGGGGAATAGTGAGGATTGGAGCACATGTGCGTTCTGGAGACATTCTAACCGGAAAGGTTACACCAAAAGGAGAATCGGAACTCACACCCGAACTAAGGCTTTTAAAGGCTATTTTCGGTGAAAAAGCCGGTGATGTTAAGGATACATCTCTTCGTGTGCCACCCGGAATTCAAGGTGTTGTAATTAATACGGTTCTTCTTTCAAGAAAGGGTTATCGTAGAGCGGGAAGGAAAGAGAAGGAAAAGATAAGTGAACTGGAACTTAAGAATTTTGAGTTGTTTGCTCAAATAAAAAGCAGACGGGATAAGCAAATAAGAAAGCTTTTAATTGGTAAGAGAGTTAAAAAAATGGTCTCTCTGAAATCCAGCGAATCGATTATTAATCCTGGAGAAAAAATAACCAAGCAAAAAGCTTCAAAGCTCAATATCGATGATATTTCCACTGATGCTGTTTGGATTGATGATAAAAAAGTCAACATCAAGATAAGAGAGTTACTCCAGAAAGCTGAGGATATTATCGATAGAAAAAAGGAAGAATTCGAGATTGAGAAACAAAAGATAATTCGTGGCGATGAATTACATCCGGGTGTAATTCATCTTGTTAAGGTTGATGTTGCGATGAAGCGTAAGGTTTCGATTGGTGATAAAATGGCTGGACGCCATGGGAATAAAGGTGTTATTTCGATTATTGTCCCCGAGGAAGACATGCCATATCTTGAGGATGGCACCCCCGTGGATATAATTCTTAATCCACTAGGTGTTCCATCACGAATGAATATTGGTCAGATATTAGAAACACATCTAGGTTGGGCTTTACAAAAAAAAGGTATTACCGGCGCAACACCGGTTTTTAATGGCGCTTCTGTTAAGGAAATCAAAACACAATTGAAAGATGTTGGATTGCCTGAGTCGGGCAAGGTTTCTATATTTGATGGACGAATAGGTGAACCGTTTGCAGAAGATGTAACGGTTGGTATGATTTACATGATGAAGCTTGTTCACCTTGCCGATGATAAGATTCATGCTCGCTCGATTGGTCCATATAGTCTGGTTACGCAACAACCTCTTGGTGGTAAAGCTCAATTCGGTGGCCAAAGATTTGGTGAAATGGAGGTCTGGGCATTGGAAGCATACGGTGCAGCATACATGCTTCAGGAAATGCTAACGGTTAAATCCGACGATGTGCAAGGTAGAAGCAGGATGTATGAAGCCATTGTCAAAGGTGAAAATCCACCTGAACCCGGAACTCCGGAATCGTTTAATGTTCTCGTTCGAGAGCTTCAAGCTCTTTGCCTCGATATTCAATTGCTTGAAGATGAAGAAGATTAAGTGCCGTGCAGTTTCAAAATTCGAATTGCAATTTTAAAATGTGCAGGTCCTTGTATATAAAGGAGTGAATATATAATGGCTGTCATGGGTTTGACATCGGTAAAAGAAAAGAGCGAAGGAAATTTTTTCTCCATTAGAGTGATGCTTACAAGCCCGGAGACAATCCGGTCCTGGAGTTATGGAGAAGTTATTAAACCTGAAACAATTAATTACAGAACATTCAAGCCAGAAAATGACGGCCTTTTTTGCCAGCGTATTTTTGGACCGGTTAAGGATTTTGAATGTTCATGCGGAAAATATAAGGGTTCAAGATTTAAGGGTGTGGTTTGCGATAGATGCGGAGTTGAAGTTACGCAAGCACGCGTTAGAAGAGACCGAATGGGGCACATTGAACTTGCTGTTCCGGTTACTCATATTTGGTTTGTACGCACAAATCCATCGAGGATTGGAACACTTCTCAATCTTTCTTATAGCCACTTGGACCAGATAATTTACTACGAAGCCTATATTGTATCGGATCCAGGCGATCCGGAAATTACCGGCTTAAAATATAAACAACTTCTTACCGAACAAGAACACCGCGAGCTTAAAGCTAAAAAGGTTAATTTTGAAGCCTCTATGGGCGCTCCTGCAATAAAAAAGCTACTTCAGCAACTCAAACTGGATGACCTTGCTGCAGAAATCCGTTCGAGGATTAATGTCGAAAAATCCGAACAGCAGAAAAAACAACTCCTCAAGAGGCTTACTGTTGTTGAAGCTTTCAGACAATCGGGCAACAAGCCTGAATGGATGATTGAGGAAGTTATCCCCGTTCTTCCGCCGGATTTGCGACCTTTAATACCGCTCGAGGGAGGTAGATTTGCAACATCCGACCTTAATGACTTATACCGAAGATTGATAAACAGAAATAATAGATTAAAGAAACTTCTCGATATCCAGGCACCGGAAGTTATTCTTAGAAATGAGAAGAGAATGCTTCAAGAAGCCGTCGATGCTCTTTTCCAGAATGGCAAAGTTACGACTGCAGTAAGAGGACAAAATCGTCGTCCACTGAAGTCTCTCTCTGATTTTCTAAGGGGTAAACAGGGTAGATTTCGCCAGAATTTACTTGGCAAAAGAGTTGATTATTCCGGTCGCGCGGTGATAGTTGTTAATCCAGAATTAAAAATATGGCAATGCGGTTTGCCTAAAACAATGGCTCTCGAGCTTTTCAAACCGTTCATTATTCGGAAGCTTGAGGAAAAAGGTATCACTCAGACGATAAGAAGCGCAAAAAAATATGTCGAGCACGGACGCGCCGAGATTTGGGATCTTCTTGAAGAAATTATTAAAAATCATCCCGTTGCTCTCAATAGAGCGCCTACTTTACACAGACTATCGATTCAAAGCTTTTATCCCACACTTGTCGAAGGCAAAGCGATTCAGATTCACCCGCTTGTTTGTTCAGCATTCAATGCCGATTTTGATGGTGACCAGATGGCGGTTCATGTGCCGCTTTCTTTCGAGGCTCAGCTTGAAAGCCATCTTCTAATGATTTCAGCGAATAACATATTGTTGCCATCAAATGGTGAACCGGTTGCTTCACCAAGTCAGGACATGGTCCTTGGTGCATATTACATGACCAAAGAGCGCCCCGGACAAAAAGGCGAGGGCAAAATTTTCTCATCTTCCGATGAGGTGATATCGGCTTATGACCACAAGAAAATTGACCTTCACGCAAAAATCTATGTCCGAATGCCCGCTCAGGAGATACATCTTGTCGTATTTAACGGCGAGAGAATCGATAAAGGTGACCTCATTGCCCGTATCCCTCGATGTCCAATTATTAAGAATGATAAAAAGAAGAAAAAGCAAATACAGAAATTCGATGACATCATTTCAACTCACAATGGAACGGTAAACATTAGAATTGGAACAAATATAACCGATTTCACAGTCGTTACAATTACTACCGATAAAGGGAAAGTAGTTGAAATGAAAATTCCTCATACTTTTGTAATTACAACTACAGGTCGGGTTTTATTAAACCAGATTATTCCGTCTGAACTCGGTTATAGAAACCGCTTATTCAAAAAAAGCACTTTGAAACAGTTGGTTTCGGAAGCTTTCAATAAGGTTGGAATTAAAACAACTGCAAAATTCCTGGACAATTTAAAGAAGTTCGGTTTTGAAGCAGCAACGAACGGTTCAATATCAATTGGAATGGATGACCTAATCGTTCCACCTGATAAAGAAGACATTATTACGCATGCTCGCAAAGAAATAAAGAAAATTGTAAACATGAGGCAGAAAGGGATTATTACCGAAAAGGAAAGATATAACAATGTTATCAATATCTGGACAAAGAGTCAGGAGGGAATCACTGAATCATTGTTTAATGTTCTTTTAGAACATAAGCATGGTTTCAATCCTCTTTCTATGATGGTAGAGTCCGGTGCACGAGGAAGTCAAGACCAAATACGACAGCTTTCCGGTCTTCGCGGACTTATGTCAAAACCACAAAAACGCATGACTGCACAATCAATTATTGAAACACCGATTCTATCAAGTTTTCGAGATGGGTTATCGGTTATAGAATACTTTATCTCAAGTCATGGCCAACGCAAGGGACTTGCAGATACAGCTCTTAAGACAGCCGATGCCGGATATTTAACACGAAGGCTTGTCGATGTAGCTCAAGATGTTATTATATCCGAATATGATTGCGGAACAATCCGCGGTATCACTCGAAAGGCGCTGAAAGACGGAGAAAAGGTCATAATTCCGCTTCGCGATAGAATTTCAGGACGATTTGCAGCGGAAGATATATATGATCCGATAACAGGTGAAATTATTGTCGAGGCTTATGAATACATTACACACGAACTTGCTCGCGATATAGAAGACAAAGGTATTGAGATAATTAGGATACGCTCCGTTCTTACATGTGAATCACAACAAGGCGTTTGTGCAAAATGCTATGGAATGGACCTTGCCACAAGGGAAGTAACTTCAATTGGTGAAGCTGTCGGAATAATTGCCGGTGAAAGCATTGGTGAACCGGGAACACAGCTTACATTGAGAACATTCCATATTGGCGGTATCGCCGCCACTGGCACCGAACAGTCTCAAGTGGTTGCAAAATTCTCGGGAACTGCAATTTATAGCCACCTCAAAATTATCAAGTCCGAATCGCACGGTAGCAAGGGAGTGGTACTTAACAGAACCGGAGCGATTATCATTGTCGATGAGCAGGAAATTCAGCACATCTATGAGGTTCCCTATGGCGCAAGAATCTATATCGAGCACCAGCAAAAAGTTAAAAAAGGTGAAATTCTCTATGAATGGGATCCATATATTAATCCAATACTAACCGATGTTGAGGGCACTGTCGAGTATGCGGATATCAAAGAGGATGTTACAGTAAAAGAGATGGTCGATGAAGCCACAATGACCAAAGAGCTTGTTGTTGTTGATGCAAGAGACAAAAAACTTATCCCTCGAATATTGATTAAGAAAGGTGATAAAACTATTTCCACAAACTATTTGCCGCTTGAAGCACACATTCTTGTTAAAGATGGTCAAAAAGTAATCCCCGGTCAACCAATTGGCAAACTTATGCGAGCAATTATGCGAACACGAGACATTACCGGTGGTCTTCCAAGAGTAACGGAGTTGTTTGAAACCCGCAAGCCAAAAAATCCCGCTATTATTGCTGAGGTTGATGGCACTGTTGAATTTCTTGGTGAAGAAACGGGAAAAGGTTTTAAAACAACAATTCACGGCGACCACGGAGAAGTTCGGGAGTATCTCATTCCGCGGGGAAGGCACATTCTCGTTCTGGATAATGACCATGTTGAAGCCGGGCAGAAGCTTTGTGATGGTCCTGTGATACCTCATGATATTCTTAAAATCAAAGGTGACCAAGCAGTGATGGAATATTTGCTAAATGAAGTCCAGCAGGTCTATTCTCTTCAGTCGGTAGCAATAAATGACAAGCACATCGAGGTAATTGTCAGGCAGATGCTTCGCAAAGTGCAGATTATCGATGGCGGCGACTCAAAGTTTCTCAAGGGCGAACAGGTTAACAGATCATCGGTTCATGCTGAAAATATACGTGTCATGGCTCAGGGTGGAAAGCCGGCAACATTTGAAACCCTGCTTCTGGGTATTACACGGGCAAGCTTAACGACTGAAAGCTTTATATCAGCGGCTTCATTCCAGGAAACCGTGAGAGTTCTTACCGATTCGGTTGTCAATGGCAAAATGGATTCTCTCGATGGGCTTAAAGAAAATGTCATTATTGGTCGATTAATTCCGGCGGGCACAGGTTTTAGACTATATCAAAGGCTACAACCAGATATGCCTTCATTACTCGAAGAAGACGAGCAGGAATTCATGGACGAGCATTTTATTATTGTCTCACCCGAAGAAATCGAGGAAGGGCAGATGATGCCGATTGTTACTTGACAGAAAGCTCACCATGCTTCGTAATAGATAGCTTTTTTTTAAAATGGAAACTGAAATATTTCTGCAATATTGTGCGTTTTGTCATAGAGATTTATTTTGCAAAATTCACTGTTTTTTTACTCCTTATGAAATATCTTTCCGTTTTGTTTCTATTATTTTTTTCTTAAATTTCCGCCATACGACTGCGCACGCTCGATTGTAAATAGATTCTATTTCGGACAACAATATATGGGCGTTAAATCAATCAGGCTCTGGACGGCTTTCCCGCACTCGTATTCAGCAAACGGCGCTATATACGCCACACCGGGAATATGTTAATTTATTAAATATTCTCTTGACATTCCAAAAATAAATAAACTAAATTATGGTAGAAATAGCATTTAGGAGGTTAACCGCTATGAAGCAATTCAGCTTTTTGTTTCTGTTTTTTTTCTTTTTCCTAGTATCTGCAAGTTGCATCTTTTCCGCGACAATCTTTGGTCCAATCGAGTATCATCGTACAGTGGGACCGCCGAATATCTATGACACGACATTCATCGCTTATGACACCACAGTAATCTGCACATTACTTGTTGTCAACGGCGATGAGTTTGGCGACCATAGGCTTTCGGCTGCGTCGATTGAATTCAACGGAGAGGAAGTTATTTCTGAGAGTGATTTCAATACCCATGTCGATACTTTATCTCGTGTGGTTTCACTCAGAAGTGAGAACTCCATCCATCTCCGCCTTCGCTCAGGTCCGGGGGATTATTTAACACTATCCATCCTTCGTCCCTGCGATGCCTTCATTTCGCTATCCGTTGATACAGTGATAGGTGACAGCGCCTGTTTTTCCGTCTCCGCTGGCGGATGGGGTCCACTCACTTTCTTCTGGGACTTCACAAATGATAACATATTCGATACAACAATAACAGAAACCGAAATCTGCCACACATATTTCGAAGCCGATACATACCGGGCAATAGTGAAAGCGGAGGATGATGTGGGATGTGTGGAGGTGGATAGCGGGGAGGTGGTGATTGAAATACTCACATACATTGTTACCCAAGAAACTCTTAACACATTTAAGATAAATAGTCCTCATCCAATCACTGTTTTTGGTGGTATGCCAGGGCTTTCACATACTGCAAAATTTTGGTCTTCTTGGAGGCAATATCCAAGTGATAGCGAATACTGTGGAAATTCAATAACTTTGTATAATGGTAATTATATTAGTGATTTTCCTAATATGTATTTTAGAAAATCGAGTAATAACGAACAATTTGCAGTTTTCGTTGTAATGAAAGATACAGTAAAATGTTGGTTTCGTTATCCTTATTATTGTCTTATTGATAGTATCGGAAATATTCTATGGTTCACAGATACCAGCTACAATCGATTTGATAGATATGATAAAAACCAGATTACATTTTCTAATGATGATAGCTTGGTTGTGTTTTATGATGGTATTGTTGGTGGATATGGCGATATCGATATACCAAATCCATTTATATATGAACAAGAACCCGATAATTTTAGAATTCATAATGTTTATACAGGTGAATTATTGTATGAATTCACTGAATTTGGTTGTAATAAATGGGGTTTCGGATTGTATAATGGTGCAAATAAGATTTTTTACTTTTTGGACTATGATACCCTTTTTGGTTTTGATTCGTATGCAAATTGTATTTTAACGATGACACCGGTAATCAATTTCCCAACAGAACTACTTTATTTCACCACGCACCCAGTTTTTAGCATTGGTCCAAGCAATAGAATTTATATCTATGCTGCATACGCTGCTACACCATTTTCGAGGAAACCTTTTTCGGTCTATGAAAGCGCGTTTTGGAGACGAACAGATAATCCATATACTAAAGTTCAAGCTGTTTGTCTAGATACAGAAAATAATATAGCATGGCGTCGAGTTACAGATAGTCTTAAAGTTACGGTTTTTGACTTTTCAAAAGGTGGTAGATATACCATTGGATATACACAACCTGAATGTCCGCAAAAGCAAATTGCCCTTTGGGATAATCATACAAACGAATTTTTATTCAAAATGGATTTTCCAAAAGATACTACAAGAATAAATAATTCAAGATGGTGTCGAGTTTATGAAAATCTATTTACAGGTCATTGTATCGTGGAAGTCAAAGGTGATAACAACTTCTTGGAATACTATAATGAATATGGACAACCGATTCAATTCGATACATCTCGACTTTACGGAGTGGAATGGACAGTCGGTGAAACATGGCGAGATAAATTCAAAAGAGGACGTTTAACTATATTAGGATTGAGGTGGTAAAAATGAAAACGAAAAAAATAATCATAGTATTCATAGTTTATTTAGTTTTTATTTCTTTGATTTGTGCCGATGCGATTGTAAAAATAAATGAACCATCTAATTCTCCATATTGTGAAGGTTATACAATTCCTATTGAAATTGATGTAATTCCACAATTTGGAATCTTTGGTGAGGATGATAATGGAAATTTTTATTTTCTCACAGAAGATATACCTGGTGCTGGTCATCCACTTTATCACTGTAGAAGTAATCAAGGTCATCAGGGAGTTGATATTATGTATTCAAGTGTGCATGATTCGATTTCAACAAGACCGATTTTTGCTCCAACATGCGGAATTGTTAAGAAGACATTGAACTATACTGGTGAAAGGTCTGATAGTTTTTTTACTCCTTTTAAATATCTGACAATTATAGACACGATTACTGGAGACACTTCAATAATTATAGATAGTGTGGGTGCTGTGCCTGAAAGTCTTGCTGATTCATCTTATACGCGTGTTGATTCTGACCTTCCCCCGAAAAAACGGACAGTTATTTAAGCCCTATTTTCTCAAATTCAGCGGGGGTCATATATCCCAATGCTGAATGTCTTCTTTGCCGATTGTAGAACACCTCGATATACTCGAATATACTCCTCCTTGCTTCATC
>Ga0272442_10000277_pt1 | contig 86505 bp, 68 predicted proteins | sample SSMForm2O_FD_200262 | JGI IMG/M metagenome (GOLD analysis project Ga0272442, IMG submission 200262) | Marine sediment archaeal communities from Little Sippewissett salt marsh, Falmouth, MA, United States - SSM-Form-2O | ecosystem: Environmental > Aquatic > Marine > Wetlands > Sediment ...
ATTTAAACCACCGAGAACACCGAGAACTCAGAGGCGGCAAGGTCTTAGCAGACAGCAGATTGCCGCCGCTGCCAGATAATTAAACAGAAGGAAACGAAGGGAACAAAGATAAAAAAGTTACTAAGTGGTGAGTGGTCAGTAGTAAGAAAATAAGTTTCACGCAAAGGTGCGGAGGTGCCAGGATTATTTTAACCAGTTGGCGGACAGGATAGAGTAATCCAATATGTTGACAATGCCGTCGTCATTGAGGTCGCACATACCGCAGTCGCCGTTAAAACGATCCAGCCAGCGGTTCATCAGGATGATGTTATCCAAGACATCGACTTGTTCATTACCATCAAGGTCGGCGCCGGAGCATTGACCACATTCATTAAGCAGCCAAGAGGTTGCCAAGATACTAAAATCATAAATATCTACAATGTCATCGCCGTTGATATCAGCGTTATAGGTGCTGGGTCGACATTTAGTTTGGAGCCAGTGCTCAGATAGATGGATCAGGTCTTCCGGTCCCACGCCATAAGGACAGACAAAATCACCCGCCAGGATCTGCCAAACCAACCTCGGATAGCTGGTACCCTCACAGATATCCCAGACATCTTCAAAATCCCAACCGTCAAAATTTTCCTGATGTGCCATTTGCTCGGTTGTTAGCCCGACTATTCCATCCGGATCAGGTTCTTGGTTACCAACACCATCGGTATATCCGCTTACCTCGATATCCCAGTATGATATGCCCAAATCGAAATAGGGATACTCTGCATTGTTCCCAAGAAAACCACCTATTGATACTGGAGACGGTCCTGAATTCAAAGCCGTTGCAGCAAAGCAAAAAGACAGATTTTCTTCCGGGCTTGCGATGTTGCGTCCTGCAAAACCGCCTACATATCTACCCACAGAACCCCATGAAATAGTACCTAATGAGTAGCATTTCGAAATAGTTCCCGGAGAAAAATTTCTGCCGACAAAACCACCCAAAGAAGTTACATTATTACCAGCCGTAACTGTCATATCCGTAAAGCTATAGCTGATCTCTCCTTTGTTATCTCCGGCTATTCCTCCGATATTTTCCGAATAATCTCCAACGGTTAGCGTGCCCTTTGCGTAACAATTATCAATCAACGCGTTAATGTCCAATACCCCTACCAAGGCACCGGCATTTTTGGTAGTTCCGGTTTCGATAATCATATTTTCAAGCCCCAGATTTTGAATATTCCCATACTCTCCTAATCGAGTAAACATACCTATATAACTAAATTCTCCGGAAAAATGCAAAGACACGTTACTGACAGCATATTTCTGACCGTCAAAAACTCCTATAAATGGCAAGACTTCTGATCCAATCATAAAGTAATCGATTCCATCACAGTCTAAATTTTCGATCAAACGAAAATGTTTATCCATGAGTCGTGAATTGTGACCTATACAGTTTAAGTCGTTGGAATCGGCAATTAAAAATGGATCACTTTCGCTGCCATCTCCCCCTGAGAATATTGGTAATGTCGGCCACGGATCAAGTTGCCACCACAAAACAGGAAAGCCACTGCTTTCCGGCATAGCCCAATCGTCGCCAGGACCATTGACCGTTTCTCCGACAAAGTCCCAGTTAGCAGGGGGGTTTGTAAATGTTTCCTCTTGCTGCATCTGCTCAGAAGAGATTCCTTCAAGATTAACAATATTACCGCCGGTATTTGAGCTTACGCCATGTACAACATAACAATTTGTGGTATTCCAAAAACAATTTCGAATATCACTATAGTAGTTTAACGCTGTAAAGCCACCAACGTAACTTGGATTCGATCCAACGCCTATAATGCTCGAAGATGTATAGCAACCTTCGATGTTTCCAAAATAATTGTGTCCCGCCAGACCGCCTACATTTTCAATTGTTGAAGATACATTTATAGAAGTTGCAGAGTAGCAATAGTATATATCTCCATTATTTCTACCAACCAAACCTCCGATATCATATGAATTCGACAGGCCTATTACGCTGCCTGTACTACAGCAATATATAATTTCGCCACTCGGATTATTTCCTACAAGCCCTCCCACCATCAAAGCACTCTCATCTCCCCATACAATCCCAGAGGCACAACATCTTTCAATTCTTCCACCATTGCTTCCCGCAAGCCCTCCGATATATTCGCAATTAAATTGTCCGGATACCAAGCAGGAAGACCAACTGTCTATGATTAAACCCGAGTTGCCCCCTACAAGACCACCTAACGTTGCATAGCCATTTTCTATATTACCAGAACTATAACAGTTTCGAATCGTACCTCTATTCCTAGCAGCTAAGGCGCCGGCGGTGCGGGAATAATTACCAAGAGTGATTAAGATATTCTCAATACCAAGATTTTCCACAAAACCGCCGTCAATCTCACCAAAGAATCCAACGTGATCTAAATAAGAAGTATTCTGTACTATATGAAGATTGGCGATAACATGATTATTGCCGTTGAAATATCCCGTAAAAGGTGTACCGCTATACCAGGCGTAAAAAATATCCGTATCCGGAGCGATCAGGGCGGTGGTGAAGGTGTTGGGTTCGGCGAGGTTCATGTTGATATCAGCAGTAAGCAGGAAGTTTTTGTTCCAATCTTCGGGGTGTTGGCTCATATAGATGAGTTGGTTGGGTTCGGCTATTTCAAAGGGATGTTCCGTGGAGCCGTCGCCGGCATCGTACCCGGCCCATAAAGGAGCGCAGGCCAAGCCAGCGATAACAAAGATCAGGATAGCTCTTGGATACGACAAATCTTCCTCACTTTGCGTAAATGTCCGCATGGGCTGAAGCCCATCCTACGGTTCTTTGCGAAAAAACGAAATATTATGACTTTGGGAACAAGCTTTAGTTAGGCATTTAATATAACATAAGGGGCAGGATTTTGCAAGGTGAATTTGACCAAAACCTTGGAGGGTTATTTTGGTTTTTGGCGGTCTTGCTGGAGGCGTTTCATTTCGTCCTGGAAGGCGAGGGGGTGATTGGCCCATTTTTCGCCCTCCAGGGGTGAGATTTTGCCGGCGCGGACGAGCATGGCTAAAGAGCGTTCGAGGGTGAGCATGCGTTCGTCGGTGGTGTCCTTGGTGCGGGTCTGCAGGAAGGTATATACCTGTTCCATCTTGCGCTGGCGGATGAGGTTGGAAAGGGCATAAGTATTATTGAGGATTTCCATGGCGACGACGCGGCCCTGATTGTCAATACGGGGGATTAGTTTTTGACAGATGATGTGGCTGAGGCCGAGGGATAGTTGGCTGGCGACTTCGTCCTGCTGGTTGGCGGGGAACATGTCGAGGACGCGGGTAATGGTGCCGCGGACATCGCGTGTGTGCAGGGTGGAAAAGACCAGGTGGCCGGTCTCGGCGGCGGTTAAGGTCCAGGATGCCGACTCGCGGTCGCGCATCTCTCCCACGAACAATACGTCAGGGTCTTCGCGGAGACAGTCACGCAGGCCCTGGGCGAAACTGGGGACATCGCGGCCCACCTCGCGCTGGGAGATGACGGCGGACTTGCTGAAAAGGCGATATTCGATGGGATCTTCGAGGGTGATGATACGGCAGGGGCGCATCTCGGAGATGCGATCAATAAGAGAGGCGATGGTGGTGCTCTTGCCGGCGCCGGTGATGCCGGTGAGCAGGACCAGGCCCCATTGACGATTGATGATGTCGCCCCAGACGCCGTTGGGAAAGCCGATCTGTTCGACCGGGATAGGGGTAGGGTCCAAGGCGCGGATGGCCAGGGCCAAACCGTCATTTTCATAGAAGCAATTAAGGCGAAACTGCATGGTGTCGGTGATATAGGAACTATCGACGGCGCGGCGCTGCTTGAGTTGGTCCATCTCGGTATCACTTAAAAGGCAGGCGGCGAATTTCTCGACGGTGGGCTCATCCAAAGAAGCGCCTTTTAGTTTCTGCAACTGGCCGTCGAGTCGATAGGTGGGCGGAATTCCCACTTTCAAATGCAGATCGGAGACCCGCAGTGAGCCGTGCTGGGTAAAGTACTCGAGCAGATCTTTCATGCTGAGTTTGCGGTTTTCACCGACGGCATACACCTTTTCATTAATTGCGTTGGGTAATGACATGGCTACTCCTTACACAATATTCATTATCACTCAACAAGCGTATAGCATTTACGAAACATGCTGCCGAAAAAATTCCAGCACTTCGGTTTTAGATAAAGTTCCATCGGCTACCTGTCTGGTTAACTCCTCCAATTGCCGGTTGGTGGCGGTGAGTTTGGCTTTATTGAGCATTAAAAAGACTTCCGCCGCGGCCAGGGACGTGCGTTTATTCCCGTCCACAAAGGGATGATTTTTACAAAGGTGAAACAGATAAGCACCGGCCATCTCGGCCAAGTTGGGATGAAGATATTTACCCTGGTAGCGGGCCAGGGCCATCATGCCGGCTGCTTCGAGGAGGCCCTGATCCCGCAGCGAGGGATCGCCACCAAATTCACGAATCATTCGCTCGTGAATAGTAAGAATATTCTCAACGCTCAGAAAGATTACCTTAAGACTCATTGGGCCAGCTTCCTCAATGCACTTTGTCGCCGAACAACAACTTTGTCGAGACAACGCTCAAGTTGTTCGGGATCAACGGGGTTTGGGTGGACAGGTGTAACAATCAACGAACCATCCTGGAATGTCAGTTGGACTTGGCCTTTTTCCTCAAGACCGAGAAGCTCCAAAATGGCCTTATCCAGTAACAAAGCATTACTATTTCCGACTTTACGCAATTGCTTAATCATGAGAGGACTCCTCTATGTTATAACATAATTATAACATATATAATATCGCTGTCAACCTCTTAAGGGGGATCTTTTGTCCAAGGCGGAACTATCTGTAAAATTCTGATAGCATTTACTACACAAGCGGGTGGCGGAGGGGAGGAAATACACGTGGTCACTGTAGGACTGGCATTGGTCGCATAAACCTTGAGAGGTGGGCGGCAAGGGGTTGCCATCAGGGGAGTGGGCCAGGCGGTCATCCCGCCTCTGGGTTAGTTTGAGCCGGAAGCGCCAGATTAGTGAGCGCAGGTAGGCGTAGCTGAAAATTCCTACTACCAAAACAACTGCCAGAATAAAAAGAAACCCTATCAACAAAGGGATATTCATCGCCCAGTAATAGAGACTCTGACCCACCATATTATAGGTTCCCGGAAATTCCCCCCGGCTTGTTTTAATTAAAGGGTGAGAGACGGGACTCGAACCCGCGACCCCCAGGACCACAACCTGGTGCTCTAGCCAACTGAGCTACTCCCACCATAAAATCGGTGTAGGGCGGATATTTTACTTTAAGACGCTAAAGAATACCACACGTTAACCCTGGTTTTGTAAGAGCGTCTTAATTATAAACTCAAAAGTACAAAGCATCCGCTATCTTAAACTCAAAAAGAACATTTTGGTAATTTCTGAGATTTTTTCAAATATTTTTTATTGGCCGCAGTAATCAATGATACGGGCGATTTCGCTGCGGAGCCGGGGGCGTTCAATGACCCTGTCGATGGAGCCGTGCTCAAGCAGGAATTCGGCCTTTTGAAAACCTTCGGGCAGTTCCACTTTAATTGTATGCCAAATGGTGCGGGGCCCGGCAAAACAGATAAGGGCACCGGGCTCGGCAATGATAACGTCACCGAGCATGGCGAAACTGGCGGTGACACCACCGCTGGTCGGGTCGGCCAGGATGGAGATGAACAGGCCGCCGTTTTTGTGGAGGCGGGCGATGGCGGCACTGGTCTTGGCCATCTGGGCCAGGCTCAGAGCACCTTCCTGCATCCGGGCACCACCGGAACAACTGACAACTACCAGAGGCAATTGTAACTCCAGCGCTATTTCCGCGGCGGTGGTCACTTTCTCGCCCACAACCGAGCCCATCGAGCCCATCATAAAATTGGGGTCCAGGGCGGCTATAACCACGGGTCGTCCCTTGACATAACCTTTGCCCATGGCGACGGCATCATTTAGGCCGGTCTTTTTTTGCAGAGAGCGTAACCGTTGCCGATAAGATTGGCTGTCGTTGAACTTGAGGGCATCGACCGGCAGGCAGTTGGTCATGAGTTCCTCGAAACTGCCTTGATCGCAGAGCTGTTCTATACGCGTGCGGGCGCCGATGCGGAAATGATACTGACATTCGGGGCACACTCCCAGATTTTCGTCCACGGTCCGGGAAAATATCATATCTTCGCAGCCGGGGCAGCGGCGCCAGAGCCCTTCGGGCACCTCGCGTTTTTTCTTCAGGGAAAATCCATTCCAGGAAATAGGCCCTTCAATTTTCATACAGTTCTATATCCCATCTATTCGGAAGGAAGCGCCTCCACCGGCAATTGGCAGCGAGAGAAAGCTCCGTTTTCGTCCGTCTCATATATCCGCACCTGCTCTGTTTGATCGGCAAAATGCCAAAGCTGATCCTGGACGCATTGGTTTAAATAACATTCCAGCAAAGCCGATATGATAGGTGCCGCAACAATAACAATGATTTTATCCTTGCTCTTTTTTTGTAATTTCCCCATGGCCTCCTGGACGCGCTGGGCGGCGGACTCTACGCTTTCACCCTGAGGAGGGCAAATACTGGTGGGGTCGCTGCGCCATTGCTTATAGGCGCGGCCGAAGCGCTGCTGAATCTCCTTGATGCGCAAGCCCTGCCACAGGCCGCAATCAAGTTCACGCAGCAGCGGTAATTTTTTGACCTTGACCGGACACAGTCCCGCGAGGAACTGGGCCGCCGGGCCGGATGATTCGTTACCACTACTGTAAAGAACCTCGGCACCTTCGCGCTGGAGAGTGACGGCGATGTCCTCCAGGGCCCGTTTACCAGAAACAGTCAACGGCAGAGGGACCGTCCCCTGTAACCACTGCTGCTGTTCACAAGGTTTGTTATCAGCGTCAGAATTAGGCGACGATTCCTGCCAGGCAGTGCTGCCGGTTCGCACTAATATTAATTTCTTCATATCAATGAGATTTAATTGGCGTACTATAACAAAACGAACATTATACCAAAATTGTCCGGTCAAATGCAATAGCTTGCGGTCCACATATCGCCATCTGCAACCACAACTTATTGCAAAATAGACACTTATGGCTGACAAAGGCTGCTATTACCTTGTAATTTTTATTGATAGGTCAGGGTTAATTACCTGTAATCCGCTCCGAGGTTAAAGTGGGCCTCACAGAAGAGGATTCAGGGTGCTGAGCCCTACTAGCTCGTGGCAGAAAAACGGTTCGGCAAATTTTACACCGATCCGGTTACCAAAATATCCACAGTATGTCTCCAGATGATTGACAATCCAGCCTCTTCTGTCGGGGTCGGGCTGATTATCCCAGAATTGACTCTGGTAAGCTTTGACAGCCTGGAGCTTCTGTTGCCACTGGTCACTTACATCAACTACAAAACTGGGTTGGGGATGAACACGCAGATGGGTGGCGTAATAGTAGATTATCTTACCAGGATAGTGAGGCTCAAAAGCCATAGGGGTCTTGGTCAGTTTGGCGGTGAAGCGAGCCTCCTCGGTTAATCTGCTCACTTCGATATGGTCCGGATGGGCGTCGGGTTGATAAGTGGTAAAGAGCCAACGCGGTTTGTATTTGCGAATCACCTCGGCCAAGACCAGGCGGTTTTCCAGGGTTGCGGTGATACAGCGGTTGGGCAGTCCCAGACATATTCTTTCCTTAATGCCCAGGGCGTGGGTAGCCTGGTCGCGTTCGGCGGCGCGAATTTGGGGAGTGCCTTTGGGGGTAGGTTCCCCGTCGGTCACATCGGCCAGGATTACTTGCCAACCTTCTTGCAGCATTCGAATGATCGTGCCACCCATGGCAAGTTCGGCGTCATCCGGATGGGGGGCAAAGATTAATACTGTATCACCCATTTGTTTACTCCCTTTCATTTTTTAATATCGGGGGCACCTGATAGTTCGCGATTGCTTCGGAAGTACGCAGATAGCGATCATACAACCGCACAATTTTCAGTTCTCCTTGCAAAGAACTACCAAAGGTAAATTGTTTCGCCCCGTTAATATCACCCAGTTTCTTTGGGAACCGTCCCCAGCCATACTGTCGTTGAGTGCCACCATCACACAATACACCATCCACTACGAAACTAATGATCTTGGGTCCGCCGTCAACAATGATAACTATATGGTGGAGTTTGTTGGTCTGTAGTTTGTCCGGATCACAGTCCCATTGTCCGGTTCTTTTACCGTCGTTCAGAGTTATTTGGAGGGTGGAGTTATTCGTCGTTTGTACGATGATTCCTTTGCCCTTTTCGTTACGATTGTCGAGAATTACCTGCCCGGCGGTCAGATCGGCAAACTGCAACCACATTTCCAGGGTAATTCCATCCTCCCGGGAAAGATCGGGCAGTTGGGGGGCATTAACATTGCTTTTTTTATCCCGATTAGCGTCCCAGTTGAATATCAATCCCTTTTTAGTGATTTCTTTGAGCCGGCCCTGATTCCAGAGTCCCTCCAACAACGACGCATTTACTTCATGCGCGCGGGCAATGGTCTTTTGAGTCTCTGTTATCCAATAGCGACCGTCCTGCTCGATGAGGTCAGGGTAGCTTATCCGAATTTTAATATTACTATCATAGAGCAGTATTTCCGGCTGGGACCAGTCAAGGTAACCGTCTTTTTCTATGCCGCCGGGCGTGACCAAGGGCATGGCCCAGGACGCGTCCGGTCCGTCGGCCGGCTCCAGCGGCGTGGGCTGAGACCAGGTGTGCCCTTTATCCTTACTGATCGTAGCTACGATATGTTGACCGGGGTGTCCTTCCCTGCCGGCGCCGGTTGTAAACACACACAGCCAATTGCCGTCCCGGGTAATGACAACGTAGGGCTGATCACAATAGCCATGTTTGTATATTTCCGAGCCGGTCCTGATATTGCGCAGGTCAACTTTTTGCTCCTCCGCCGAAACGAGGGTCGCAATTAAGAGCGCCATCCCATACCCAAAAGTAAAAATTACTTTTATATAATTTTTTATATGCTCCACCTTTTTCATTTCACAACCCACCACTCACAATTGATTATATACCTGTTCGATGTGCTCGACCATAAGTTTATGATCGAATTGCTTTTGACACAGCTCTTTACCAGTAGAGCCCAGACGCCGGCGCAACTGAGGATCGTCGATAAGTTTTTCCAATGCTTGCGTAAGAGCGCCAATATCCCTGGGTGGTACAAGAAAACCGGTTTGGCCGTCGAGCACTACTTCGCGGGCGCCATCGACATCAAAACTGACTACCGGTTTGCCGCAAAGCAGGGCCTGGGGCAGGACCCGGGCCAGGCCTTCCCGCAGGGAACAGTGCACGACAATATCGCCGGCGTGTAACAGTTCGCCTATCCGCTGGGGTGCTACCAGTCCCAGGAAACGAAATCTATCTGTCAGTCCGGCTGCTGCAATTTGTTGTTCGAGTTTGCGGCGCAGAATACCGTCCCCGATAAACATCCAATACACGTTTTTATACTTGGGGGCCAAGGCCCGGGCGGCATCGATAACGTATTCATGTCCTTTAAGATCAAACAGTCGGGCTACCTTGGTAATCACTATTGCATCGGGCGGGATGTTCCATTGTTGTCTTAGTTCGGCTATCCGTTGAGGCGGAGGGGCTTCGAGATAATTCTGCGTCTCCAAGCCGGAGAATACCTTGGTAAACTGTTCCGGCCTACCTATGCCCGCCGCCAGCGCCTGATCCGTCATTGCCTGGGCCACCGAGATAAACGCATCGGTGTGTTTAGCTGCGTTTTTTTCGACAGCAATATAAAATTTGTTTAACATATTCGACTGATACGGATGAAATGCCAATCCGTGGATCGTATGAACAATACGCGGTTTGGCGGTGCAGGCGGCTTGCGCCTGCTGAAATTTTTCCACTATCGGGCAGCAGGAATCCGTCTGTTGGTTTCTAACAGCCGCGGCCGCCCAGCGGCCCAGGATACCCGCCTTGGCTGAATGAGTGTGCACAATATCCGGCTGGAGTTTGCGAAGAAGTTTTTTAAGCTGATAATAACAGATAAGATCACGGACCGGATTAATGGCCCGTCGTAATTGCGTAAGTTCAATTACGGTATATCCGCCGCTGCGGGCCTGCTGAAAGAGTTCGCCCTCGGGTCCCAGGGCCGGGCCGGTAATCAAGGTGACCTGGTGTCCCCGCTGGGCGAGTCCATCACAGGTTAAAAGTGTATTCTCCTGCGCGCCGCCGAGAATCAACCGCGTTATTATATGTACGACCTTCATATTCAATCTCAAATCGCATCCGGCGATAATGTGTCATAGCTTAATCAGATAAAACATCCGCATGGGCTGGTTCGACAAGCTCACCACAGGAAAAGCCCATCCTACTTTTTTTAAAAGAACTGCATGGGCTGAAACTGATCCTACTGTTTCGCAGAGGAAAATGCGAGGTTTTTACCTGCCCAACACTGTATATGAACCGGGTATCAGGTGGAATATATTTTGGGTTTAATAGGGAAATTTCATTGAAAAATGGGGGTAAAATGGTTAGATTCAGGTGTTACAGAGGAAGTAACTAAAGTAATGGCGCCTCAGGCGGACGAACATTTTTTGCTATTGATAACATAGAGAGTTACGTTTTATGGATGAAGCGGATAAATTAGTTGAATCATCGGAAAATACGGTTCTTGATGAGCCGATCGAGGCGGTCCCGGCGGGAGAATATGGGGCGGAGCAGATAACCGTACTGGAGGGCCTGCAGGCGGTTCGGCGGAGACCGGAAATGTACATCGGGGACCGTCAGCAGCGGGGGCTGCATCACCTGGTCAGCGAGGTGCTGGATAACTCCATCGATGAAGCTATGGGGGGGTTCTGTGAGAATATCATAGTCCAGATCAACGCCGACGGCAGTTGCATGATAAGTGACGACGGGCGGGGGATTCCGGTGGGTATCGAAAAAAGTACCGGCAAATCAGCCCTGGAGGTGGTGCATACGATACTGCACTCGGGAGGTAAGTTCGACAATAAGAGCTATCGCGTATCCGGGGGTCTGCACGGAGTAGGGATTTCGGTGGTGAATGCCCTGTCGGAATGGCTGGATGTGGAAGTTTGCCGGGACGGTAAGACCTATAGGATGGATTTCGCCCGGGGACTGAAAAAGTCGGATATGAAAGAGACCGGACCGAGCAGCAAAAGCGGTACCCGGACAACGTTCAAACCTGACTCCCAAATATTCCCCGACGTGGAATTTCGGTATGACATCCTGGAACACCGGCTGCGGGAGTTGGCCTATCTGAATGCAGGGCTGCGTATAGTCCTGCGCGATGAGCGAGATGGTAAAGAACAGGAATACTGTTTTAAGAAGGGGCTCAGCGAGTATGTCAAACACCTAAACGAAGGCCGGGAGGTAATACATAAGTCGGTAGTCTATTTTCAGAAGTCCGATCCGGACCAGCAAATGGAATGTGAAATCGCATTGCAATACACGGCCGGCTATACCGAAAACGTGGTGGCCTTCGCCAACAACATCCATAACCTCGACGGAGGTACACATGTCAGCGGGTTCCGCTCGGCCCTTACGCGGACGATAAACGCTTACGCGCGCAACGGCAATCTGCTCAAAGGGAAACAACAGCCCCCCACCGGCGATGATGTACGGGAAGGACTAACCGCGGTTATCTCGGTAAAACTGGCCGACCCGCAATTTGAAGCCCAGACCAAAGTAAGACTGATGAACCCGGAGGTGGGCAGTTTCGTCGAGACCACGGTAAATGAATTGCTGGGTCAGTTTATGGAGGAGAATCCCGGACCGGCCAAGTCAATTGTCAATAAAGGAGTGCAGGCGGCGCTGGCTCGGGAAGCAGCCCGTAAGGCCAAGGAACTAACCCGTCGTAAAGGGGCCCTGAGCAGTGGTAATCTGCCCGGCAAACTCAGCGACTGTTCCAGCCGCGAGATCGAAAACACCGAACTATACCTGGTTGAGGGAGATTCGGCCGGCGGTTCGGCTAAAAGCGGACGCGATCGGCGGTTCCAGGCCATCCTGCCGCTGAAAGGAAAAATCCTGAACGTGGAAAAGGCTCGGCTGGATAAAATGCTAAGCCATGAGGAAATCCGCACGATTATCTCGGCCCTGGGTACGGGTATCGGCACGGACGAATTCAATTTCGATAAACGCCGCTACGGCAAAATCATTATCATGACCGATGCGGACATCGATGGTGCCCATATACGCACGTTGCTGTTGACGTTTTTCTTCCGCCAGATGAAGGAGCTCATCCGGCAGGATGCAGTCTATATCGCCCAGCCGCCGCTGTTTGAAATTGCACGCAAAAAGACGCGTACCTATTTACTCAACGAAAGCGAAATGAACGAATACCTGACCACCGAGGGGCTCCAGGGAACAGAGTTACATATCCGCCGGGAAGGTCAGGAAGATAACGTGATCAAGGGGGCGGAACTAAAAAAACTGCTCGCACTGCTGCATCAAGTTGATGAGCAGTTGCGCATTCTGCGGAATCGGGGCGTGGACCTCAATGAATTCATGACTCATGACCAGGGCGGTACCAACGGTCTGCCGGAATACAGAATTGTCGTGGAAGGACAAGAGGAGTTCTTCCACAAGCAAGATCTATTCAACCAACGGTGTGCGGAACTGTCGGAGGAAACAGAACAAGGTGAAAGCCAGCAAGGACCGGCGCGAGTGCTGATGCAGGAAATGCACGAAGTGGAACGGCTCAATACGCTGCGTCCTCAACTGGTCAAGGCCGATATTACGGCTGAGGACTATTTCCGCCGGGCTGAAACTACCATAGCCGGGGAAAAGATTCCCACCAAGTTCGCCCTGGTCAACGGCGACGGCGAGTTCATGGACGTACCCAATCCCCAGTCGATAGTCAAAGGTATCCGTGAGCTGGGCAGCAAGGGCATAGAGATAAAACGCTTCAAGGGCCTGGGGGAGATGGACGCCGAACAGTTGTGGTCCACGACGATGGATCCGCAGCGGCGGACACTACTGCGGGTGAAGCTGGAGGACGCCGCCGAAGCGGATCGTCTGTTTTCCATCCTTATGGGCGATAACGTGGCCCAGCGCCGCAGCTTCATCGAAGATCACGCCCTGGAAGTCAAGAACCTGGACGTATAAATGACGTTGCACCGTCTCGCCATGAATAGTAAAACCCTCGGTAAAACCGAGGGCTAAATAATAGCTGAGTTAGGAAGGGGTGGTCGCAATGCCCAATACTATTGGGTACCTGATTACATGGACAACCTATGGATCATGGCTTCAGGGTGACAAGCGGGGTTATGTACGGGATGGAGTTATCTATTCCGGTAACACGGCATTACAACAGTTCAATCAAAGAAGTCAAAAACAGCATGCCGTATCACTGACAAAGGAACAGCAGCAAATTGTGCATAAAGCCATCATAAAAGAGTCCGAGTCACGCGGACAGGAGATATATGCTATATCAGTTCAATCGAATCATATTCACCTGGTTGTAGGATATATTCCAGAACCTATACATAAATTGGTCGCATATTACAAAACTGCCGCACGTTCGGCCTTGAAGATGCAAGGCTATGAGGGGAAACTTTGGACCAGAGGATATGATAAGCGATTTTGTTTTGATAATACTTCCTTAGAACAAAAAATCCGATACGTACGTAGTCACATCACTTAATATTTAGCCTGCGGTTTTACCGCAGGTCTTAGCTTTATGGGTATAGATGTCAATAATGATCTTATCAAAGACTGGGCCCGGCAGGTGGGATTCGATCTGGTCGGTATAGCGCCGGCGGAAGTTACCGAACATGCGCAAGTACTGCGCAGCTATCTGGAACGGGGTTATCAGGGGTCAATGAATTACCTCGAACGGAACCTGCCCCAACGACTTGATCCCTGCAAACTCATGCCCCCAGCGCGGAGTATCATCTGCGTAGCGCTGAATTACTACGCTGCCGAGCCGGAAGCCGTCAAAACCCAAAGCGACTCAGGTGGACAGTTTGGCATGGTGGCCCGTTATGCCTGGGGTGAGGATTACCACCAAGTAGTGAAACAACGCCTGCACCAGTTGGCCGATATAATACGTGAACAGGTCGGAGATGAGATCAGCTTACGCTGCTTTGTCGATACGGCTCCGCTACTGGAGAAGGCCCACGCCGCCCGGGCGGGGCTGGGCTGGATCGGTAAAAACTCCCTGCTGCTCAACGAAAATTTCGGATCGTGGCTGGTATTGGGTGAGATTGTCACCGATCTGGAACTGGAGTATGATCAGCCGGTTGCGGATAAATGCGGTGATTGTCAGTTGTGTCTGGAGGCCTGTCCCACCGGGGCGCTGGTGGAGCCGCGGATTCTCGAGGCCCGCAGGTGCATATCCTATTTAACTATCGAAGCGAAACACGAGCTACCAATCCCGTTGCAAGGTAAAACCGGTGGTTGGCTCTTTGGCTGCGATATCTGCCAAAATGTCTGTCCTTACAATCAAAAGCCTAAGATTAATAATACAGCGGAATTGCAAGCGCGGCCCAGTTGGTGCAGGATAGACTTGCAGGAAATACAGCAAATGAGTGAGGAACAATTTCAAAAACGTTTCACGGGTAATTGCCTCCTGCGGGCCGGGTGGGAACACCTGCAGCACAATGCAAAAATATGCCTGAAGAATCGGGAGCATAGGTAGAAAAAAACCGCCACAGCCAAATTCGTATCGGCTGTGACGGCTGGGCTAATGGGCAGATTTATTTTTGGTTACAAGCAAGTCACGCGAGAGTGCAACGATTACTCTTACTTGATCTCGATTTTACGAGGTTTGGACTTTTCTTCTTTTTCCAAGGTAACTTTCAGGACACCGTCTTTGAAGGTGGCGTTTATTTTGTTTTCCTGGACTGCCTCGGGCAGTCGAACCGAACGGGACCACTGACCTGCGGCACGTTCGCGGACATAATAATTCGCTTCTTTGTTCTCGGTCTCATGAGTTCGCTGGGCATGCATGTGTAATACACCATCTTCCAAGGTTAACTCGATGTCCTTGCTCTGGCAGCCGGGCAGTTCCACATCGATGTGGATGTTCTGCTCGTCCTCATAAAGGTCGAGATTGCCGAAATTGCGTCCAGAAAAAACTGTGGCAGGCCAAATATCTTCAAAAACACGATCCAAACCATTCCGGCGGGCATTGCCCATCCAGGGGTCCAAACTTTTTTCTAATTGTCTGATTATGGGTAACATTTTAATACCTCACTTTCTTAATAAGTGTTATCAAGGAACACTTTTTCGATCTTCATTTTTTTTCGCTTTCCAATTTTTTGTTCCGTTGCGGCCACAGCGAAACGTTCTTTTTTCTTTGTCTGCCTAACTAATTCGCAAATAGCGTGCCAGAGTTAAAATAAAATTCGTAAGTGCTGACATATTAGCTCTTTATAAAAATATTAAGCAATTCCAGCATTCATTCTCACATCTCTAAAACGCCAAAAACCCTGCCAGATTGGCAGCTTTTATTCCGGATAATTGCCTATATGGCCCCAGTTAACCAATATGGCTGTTTGCTCAGAGTGTAAGTCTCATTTTCCCTTGTCTGGCCATGCCAATTATGTTACAAATCAGGTTGGAGGCGTAAGTTGATATCGCATAGCGCGGTATTTCACGATCGTCTTTGTTGTACGGCCTGCTCAGGGAGGACGGCCCTTTAAGCCAGGATGGTGAAATTTCCACTACTATACGGATGAGCCCGGTTGTATGTACTTGTGTCTGAAGGCATAAAGTAAACCAACCTTCCTCTAACTTGTAGTATTGAACCATGACCGCGATACCGTCAGCGCTGGATTGCCAGGTTCTGGTCTTGAACAAACACTACATGGCCATTCGAGTGGTCAATGTGAGACGGGCTCTTTCTTTGCTTTTTCGGGATCTGGCCGAGGTAATCGATCACGACGAAGGTCAATATACCAATTATGATTTTTCCGGTTGGCTGGAAATCTCCGAGTTGAAACAGCGCTTCGAACCGGACAGTCACGATTGGCTGCACACTGTTCGGCTCAGCATCGCTGTACCGCGGATCATTCGGCTGCTGTTCTATGACCGGCTGCCCCGGCGGGAAGTTACTTTGAATCGCCGCAATATTTACGCCCGTGACCATAATCGCTGCCAGTACTGCGGCCACAAACTACCCACCTCGGAACTTAGTCTCGATCATGTCATCCCCCGGAACATGGGCGGCAAGGCGGACTGGAACAATCTGGTGTGTGCATGCCTGAAGTGTAATGTCAAAAAGGGCGGCCGTACACCCCAGCAGTCTGGTATGAAACTGATTAACAAGCCCATCCGGCCCAAGCGGTCCCCCACCGTCACTATCAACCTGGGCGACGGCCGCTACCGCTCATGGAAACAGTTTCTCGATCACGCCTACTGGTCTGTGGAATTGAAATAAAACCTGCATTTTCAGATGATTATTTTTCAGCATATTTCTGTTAAGTCCAAAGTTTTATTGCTGACGTAGGGGTCTATGCATATAATGATACTCGATTACCAAATGATTACTTGATTGGTATCGGACAAAAAGCGGAAAGTAATAGCCATGTTGAATTCACTAAAACTTGAGAATTATAGGGCATTTAAGCACCTGGAAGTTAACAATCTGAGCAGGGTCAATCTTTTCGTGGGACAAAATAACTCTGGAAAAACTTCCATTCTTGAAGCGGCTGAAATGATTATCAGGCGGAATACTGTCGAGGCTATAACCTATTCTACCCGTCGTCGAGCGGAAATATTACATTCAGAAAAAACACGTTTAAACTGGAACATTGATATTTGCCATTTGTTTAATGGTCATGTTATTGATATAGGTACCGCTTTTGCAATCAAGGGTTATGATAATAACCATGAATTACTTTTACGTGGTGAAATACATCCTCACGATGCATCATATCTATCTAACAAACAGCTTTCACAATTACAACTTTTTGCTGATGAAGATAAAGGCGAAGAAAAGATAGTTCCCCAATACACCCTCTCTATAGAGAATAATATAGCTGACGAGCCTCTCATCATACCATTAAGTGAGGGCGGGGGAATCCCGTATGATTTGTTAAGGCGAAGATTTGGGGATGGTTCACCTCAAGATTTACCTTTAAATTTCATTCGTTCAGAAGCACTTGATAGTTATGAAATGAGAGCATTGTGGGACGACATTGCTCTAACTGATCAGGAATTCGAAGTAATAAAAGTACTGCAAATCCTAGAACCCAATATAGAGCGTATTGCATTTTTAAGTGAGAGGCCTACGCGACTGAGTTCCGCGGGAGGTATTTATGTTAAGCTTAAAAATGTGAGTATGCGTATTCCAATTGGCAGTTTCGGAGACGGCATAAGACATTTATTAGGTATTTCTTTAGCCGCTATACGTTCGGCAAATGGTTACTTGATGATCGATGAGATCGACACAGGTTTACATCATACGGTAATGGAAGATATGTGGCGGGTATTGATTGAGACGGCGCACCGTTTAGATGTGCAAGTATTTGCTACTACTCATAATCTAGACTGTGTGCGTTCTCTTGCGTGGCTGCACGAAAAAAATCCTACCCTAGGAGATGAAGTTCGGTTGCACCGAGTAGATAAAAATCGTGAAAAAACAACGGTCTATAGCCCGGATGAGATTTTAGTAGCGGCTGAGCAACACATGGAGCTACGGGGATGAGACGCGAAAATGCTCCGGATCGTCTCCTCGTTGAGGGGTCAGATGATAAATGGTCGGTAATAAACCTGATGAAGCAATATGGTGTTGACTGGGATGATACCAAAGCCCGCTTACCCTTGGTACAGGATTGTGGTGGTATTGATGGTATTTTGAAGTCTGTCGGGGTAGCAGTTAAAACATATGAGCGATTGGGACTCGTTATCGATGCCAATTCCGACTTGATTGTTAGATGGAGCAGGATTACAAGCACTTTACAAAAGGCCGGAATCAAAATGGCTGATTCTCCCGCACAAGAAGGCTTGATTTTTCCAGGTATTGACCATGAAAGGAAAGTGGGCGTTTGGCTTATGCCAGACAATAATCAAATGGGAAAGTTGGAAGATTTTTTATCCACCCTTATACCCTCGGGCGATTGCTGCTGGGAGTATGCTGATCAGGTGACTAAAAAAGCTAAGGACTTGGGAGCACCGTTCATGGCAAAGGATTCACTAAAGGCACGCATTCATACTTGGTTGGCTTGGCAGGAAAAACCAGGTGTACCTTTCGGAACAGCAATTAATGCGGCTTATTTCAAACACGATTCTCCAGTGGCAATACGATTTGTTAATTGGTTTCGGAAATTGTTTCTAAAGTAATCGCGAGCAATCTTTTATTATGATACGCACAAATGTTGAAACACGTCGTTATCTGGCGCGGATGGATACGCGTCTGATGGGTCATTTATACACCGACTGCCTGATAATAGGTGGCGGGGTGGCAGGCTTGCGGGCGGCCTTGGAAGCTGCCGGGGCCGGGGCAGTGCTAGTCCTGGTCAAGGATAAGCTCACCGAAAGCAATACCTATCATGCACAGGGGGGAATCGCTGCGGTGCTGCGCGATGATGACACATTTGCCGAGCACATCAATGACACCCTGCAAACCGGGTGCGGTTTATGTACGCAGGAGGTGGTGGAGTTGGTTGTGCGGCAGGCGCCGGGGCAGCTCAAGCAATTACTGCAGTGGTCGGCACCTTTTGACAGAGAAGGCGACGAAATCGCCGTCGGCCGCGAAGGTGGACACAGCAAACCGCGCGTGGCCCATGCCCTGGGAGACGCCACCGGTAAAGCCGTAGCGGAATGCCTGATAGCACAAGTTCGTGATAACAGCGCTATCAAACTGTTTGAACAATGTTTTGCCATCGACCTGCTCACCGACAATGACCGTTGTTTGGGCGCTCTGACCTATCATCCGCGTCATGGGTTCCAGTGCATATGGGCCAGGCAGACGATATTGGCATCGGGCGGGGCGGGCAGGCTTTGGCGGGAGACTACGAATCCGGCCGGGGCGACCGCGGACGGCTTGGCGCTGGCGTGGCGGGCAGGGGCGGTGTTGGCCGATCTGGAATTTATGCAGTTTCATCCCACTACTTTGTATATAGCAGGTGCGGCACGTACGCTGATAACCGAAGCTCTGCGCGGCGAAGGTGCTCTGTTAGTGGACGGCAAAGGACAGCGGTTTATGCCAGACTATCACGAGCAGGCGGAACTTGCGCCGCGTGATGTGGTGAGCCGGGCGATTTATCAAGTTATGGCCCAGACTCATGCCACTCATGTTTATCTGGATGTCAGGCATTTGGGAGCCGCCTGGCTCAATGAGCGTTTTCCCACAATCAGTGCAGTTTGTAAGTCGTTTGACATAGATGTTTCCAAGGACCTTATTCCAGTCCGGCCCAGCGCCCATTACATGATTGGTGGTGTACAGACGGACCTGAGGGGACGAACCAATATAGACAATCTTTTCTGCTGCGGGGAAGCCGCCGCGACGGGTTTGCATGGTAGCAATCGTTTGGCCAGTAACTCGCTTTTAGAGGGTTTGGTCTTTGGTCAGATCTGTGGTCAGGAAGTGGCCCGTCTAATATCAGGCGAAGCGGTCGAGGCGGAACGGCAGCGCATCGTCTATGAGGTAGCCGAATCCGAGCGGACCGAGCTGGATGTGGCTGATGTAACAAATTCGCTGCGTTCGGTAATGTGGCGCAACGTGGGTATTGTACGCTGCCGGGAACGGTTGGAGGAAACTCTGGAAATTATCGATTTCTGGCGCCGGTATGTGATGGACAAGGTATTCGACGAACCGGGCGGCTGGCAGTGTCAGAACATGCTCACCATCTGCCGACTAATCGCTAAAAGTGCCTTGGCCCGTTGCGAAAGCCGCGGTGTTCATTTTCGCAGAGATTATCCCCAAACAGACGATAAGCAATTCCAACATCATATCACCCATAACAAGGCTCCCGAATAAAAATCCGGACCGGCCGGCTAGACGGCTGTTAAGATGTTCATACGGCTGAGCTTGACGCCCTTTAAGCTGGTCAGCTTATCGGATATCTTCTGAATATCCTTCACCTTGCCGCGTAAGATAATAATTTCCAGGCAATTCTTGTGATCCAGATGAATATGAATCGAGGAAATAACCTGTAACAAATGGTGGTGCTGCAGGTCCAAGAGTTTTACGGACAGATTCGTCGCATGATGATCATAAACTAAAAACACACCGGCTACCGCCAGGGTGGCCGGTTGGCCCAGCTTTTCCTCGGCCAGATAGCCCCGGATCAGGTCGCGGAGAGCCTCCGACCGGTTTTGATAACCCTGCCGGGCAATCTGTTTGTCGAACATCGCCAGCAGTTCCGTCTCCAGGGACACGCCGATTCTTTCTATTCCACTCATAAGCGCACTCCTATCTCATTATTGAAAATGGCACAATTTTTTATCGGCGCCTCTGCCCGCACCGGGGCCATAACTCTAATTATCTCAATCAATTACTGCGCTCGATACCATCGATTATTATAGTAAAATTGCATTTTGAGGCAAAATTTATTTGATCGGCCCGCCGGGTTGGGGTATGCTCACATCGGTAGCACGAATTTTATATTATTATGCGCTTTACTCACTGTTCGTAATTTATTTTTCACAGGAGGCTATGCAACATGGAGAAAAAGAGTTTATTGGTTTTGATTTTGGTGGCTGTCAATTCACTGGCGCTATCGGCTCAACCGGTGCCTGTGACACACAGCCAGTTCCAGGCCGTCTATGCTGACGGTACCAGTTCGTTCGACGATTCGGGTCCTACCAGGGTGGTGTTGGAGGGTATCATACTGAACAGCCCCGAACAATTTCTGGATCCCACGGCCGATCCGACCGTCGCCCCATGGTACATGGGCGGTCAGTGGCAAATATTTATTCAGGGGGAAGGTGAGGATCACGCCGGCACCGCTTTGTGGATGGGGCAGAATTACGCCAACGGACCTGGTTATGAAAGTTATACCAATGAACAGTGGCGCGAGGAAATCTGTCGAGTAAATCACGATCCCTGTACCGGCTATGTATTCCATCCCGGAGACCGGGTCAAGGTTACCGGAGGATATTTATTTTATAGAGGTAAGCTGAATATCAATGAAAACCACGAGATAGATCCCGCTTTTGATTTTACGGTCGAGTTGCTCGAGCCGGCCGTGGGCCTGCCTGAGCCTGAAGTGGTAGAATTGTCCGATCTAAAAGACGCCTCTGACAATGAGATTTTTGATGCCACCCGCGCCACCGGTTGTGAATATTATCAAGCCCGGCTCATACGGATAAATGAGGTGCAGATAACAAATCCTCAGAACTTTGAACCGGAAAATACTATTACTATAGCCGACGGAACGGGACGAACTCTGCCGGTGCTGCTGGGCATAGGAGAGGGACTGTCCAGGTATGATTGCCCCTCCGGTACGATCGACGTTATCGGAATCCTCGATCAGGAAGCTCTGGGCAATCCCCCCGATTGCACTACCGGGTATCGACTGTTAGTACTGAATTATGACGGTAACGGACTGGTGCTGACCGACCGCGGACATCGACGCGGCAATCTGCCCGGTGATGTCAACGGCGATTTTCAGGTGGACCTGCAGGACTTCGCAGCTATGACCGTAAACTGGCTTAGCTGTAGAGATGGTTTATGTGGCTGCTTTGATTAACACAACTGGAGCGCAACAAATCCGGGTGCCAACTGGTATTAACCGGAATGTCAAATTGTATTTTATGAAACAGGCCTTTACTTTAATCGAACTGATGGTGGTAATTGCCATCATCGCTTTACTGTTGGCTATAATGGTGCCGGCCCTGGCGATTGCGCATGAGCAGGCCAAGGTGGTGGCGGTCAACTGCGAGCTAAGACAGATAGCTCTGACCCTGGTAATGTACATGGATGATAACAACTCCAAGCCTCCGCCCACTCGTACGGACTGTAACCTGGGCTGGGAAGACCACCAACTACCCCCGGAATTAGTGACCAGAGGATACCTGCCTCCTCCACCTCCCGGGCAAAATATGTCAACGGGCATGGAGGATAGATTTCACCCAGATCACACCTACCGATACTGGTCAGTGGGCGAATTGTATCAAAACAGTCAATACATGAGAAATAAATCCTCCCGTTTGTGGGTTCCTTCTGGCTTTCCCTTACTCCAAAGTGATCAGGGCTGCTGGGAAACCGATCCCAAAACATCACCGGTAACCTGGGTGATCTACAGTCAGGGTCCCAAATTTGATTCGTGGAAAATGAAACAGGCCAAATACCCTGTACCTACAAATACCTGGTATAATCCCCAAACCAGAACCGGCGTGATCACCAGAATACGCTTATTAAACGGCAAACATGTCGGTTCTTTCGAACGTTAAAACTTTCAACATATAACAGAGCGCTGAAATTACTAACCTCACATTATCAGGAGAATAAAATGCGACTAAGTAAACGACATTGGATGATTTCTGTGGTTATTCCTTTGGGGATTTTGGCTGTGTTGGCCTGGTCAACCAACCTGACCGGCTCAGCAGAGAAGGCAACAACAGAGCACCTTTCGCATGGGCATATGGGAGAGAGTCCCTGGAATCAGGGCCGGGAACCGGCGGACTGGTGGGGGTTTATCGAACAAACACACGGACATGTTGGGCCCTGGAATGTGCTGGGCTGGCGGATTGGTAAAGCCGCTCTGCGCGAATTCGATACCCATTGGGGACGGCATGAGCTGGATATAATTCTTTATGTTCCCTTCAAGACCCCTTATTCCTGCCTGGCGGACGGTTTGACCATCGGCACCGGAAATAGTATAGGTCGGCTGGATATTCGACTGGCGGAAGTAATGGCACGGGATCTTACCCAGGTGTCTGTCCGCCGCAAGGATGGCAAGGGGCCGGTGTTGGTATTCAAACCGCAACACAAGTACCTCGAACACATCGAGTCGCCCGCCCTGGCAAAGCTGGAAACACTCGCCCGCGAATGTGGTGATCTCAAAGAACAGGAACTATTCACCATCGAAAAGATTGCGGACGACCATTAATCTTTGGCTGCTGAGTTACCTTCTGCGCACCAGGGTCTATTGGTGATACCCTGCCTGACAGGCTATATAAAAGCCCGGTCCCAAATCAATGGAACCGGGCTTTCGTAACTAACATAGCTGTGTCAACTTTGCTGACAGTCAAACCTGTCCGTCCGTTCCCGCAAACACATCAAACCAGAGTAGCCAGGGTTAATCCCAGGGAAAGGGCTTGATGTCTTGTAACAGTTCGTTCAACCGGGTCTGGACGACAAGGTCTTTTTGCTCGCGCCAGGTCTTGATCAAATTTTCGCGCTCTTCGATTCTCTCACGGAATTTTTCTCCGCGTCCGGGAGCACCACGGCCTCGGCCCATCATCGATCTCGGCCGCCTACCACCCCGGCGGTTATAACCTTCCCGACCTGGTTGTTCCCCGGGACCCTCTTCTGTCAACCGCTGTTCCCAACGTTTCAGCCGTGCTTCTTCCTGGGTTACAATCGTGTCAAACAATTTGGACACATTCCCTTTCAACTTCTCTTTGGCTTTCTTTTGTGCATCGCCTGTTGTGCTATTGACATCTTTTACACCCTGCTCGATCTGCAGTCGCATACGAATTCTCTCCAGGCTGAAGTTGGCTATTTCTGGATCCCATTGCATCTCGCGCACGACCGGACCATATAAGCCCATAACCGAGTACATTTGACGTCGGTACTGAACGGGATCTTCCGCACGTAGCTTCTCCAGCTTGGCGGCCAGCTCAGGCTCGTGCTCTTTCAGAAAATTCATCAACACCACCGGATCCACCCCGCCAAAATGGCCTCCTCCTGGTCCAACAGCCGGGCCCGGTCCTCTGCCCGGCCCCATACTGGGACCTCTGCTCCAGTTTCCACGCGGACCAGCTCCTGGTCCAGGTCCCATTGGAGCTTGAAAGCCAGGTCCTCTGCCCACGCCACGGCCAAATCCGGGACCCCGACCATCTCTAAGCCGTCCCGGCGGCTGGCCAAAACCACCACCAGGCGGAGGACCTTGATCTTCCGGACCCGGCGGCGGAAGAACTAATTCCTCATTTTCTCCCGGTGCCAGCTCCTGCTGGGCAGAAACCATCTGCCAGTTGAACATTAGCACAGCCAACACAATTGCCAGTAATTTAAGTGTGTTCTTCATGATCTTGCTCCTTTCTGTTAAGGTATATAGTTACATGGTGCATCCGGATCGATACACTCCATCCAGTTTTGTGCCATCAATGCCAGATCTGGCAACTCATATGTCGATAGCCACTCTTGCCCGATATCCTCAAAATCAAGCATGTTTACATAACAATCATCATTGGTATCGCCCGGCAGTGCGGATATATAACCCGTCTCACCGCAGTGTATATCACGCACTAGACGAACGTAATTAAAGACACGCTGCACATCGCCTTGAGGACCAAATCCCCATGTCGGGTAATCGTCCGGGTCACCGTCCTTGGGATCACTGCGCTGACACCCGGCCCCATGAACATCGATGACGGTCACCCCGTCCATTGAGCCTAGACCTCGTCCGAACGTCACATACACCGCGCTGGTTACAGATCCATCGAAACGCAGGAAGCTCGTACCGGTCCAGTAGAAAGGATAGTCCGGATTGCCGGCCTCATTGATGATTTGCGTAGCGCTGAAAACCGGATTAATCGCTGCTGAATTGGTAGTATCGGGTGAGCGCGTGTAATCCACTATGCCCTGCAGTTCCTTGGCATTGGGCAGACGCCAATCATCGTGCCCCAGGTATGCCTCATTGTTTTTTTGCTGGACCCACGCTAACGCTTCCTGCCAGTTCACGGCTGCGCCGTTGTCCGATTGGGACCACATCAATCCCGTACTGCTGTCCGAAATGGTGCCATCACCATTGTCTAAAAAGTGGTTCGTGCCGTATTCAGTATTTCCCCGGCAATAGCGTACATAGTATGTCTTATCAACTCCTCCCGGACCACCAACCGCAGGGTAGCCCTTGATCCGACCATCTGCAAAGTTCACGCCGAACATGGCTGGCATGTTGTCCATTACCGTACTGACATACAGCGTGGTGGTTGCCCACTGGGAGTCGATGATGCGTTCGCCCGCGGAGAGATCGCCATAGGCAAACTGAAAGGTCTCGTCATCAATGAAAGGCACCAGTCCTGAGCTACTGCCGGCCATAGGGTTAGGATCCGTCCCTCGATAGTCAATAAGTGAATACAACTCTTTAATAGTCGGCACCCGCCAGTCGTTGTATCCACCGTAGCTCTGGGCATTTAGCGTGTTTACGTATGTCTGGGCATCGGCGTATGTGAACTTGTCGTCAGCATCCACGGTTCCATCGTCACTCCAGTCGACTCCCTGCGTCCAGGTCAGACCGGTGACGTTGTCTAATACTGTCAAGCCGTCGCCACTGATCGTGTAGCTGGGTTGATTACCGTTATATTGAGAATCCTGACCGTAGAAAGCCTCCCCCTCGGCCGGGCAAGTGATTTCCGAACTATTGTCGTAGCATTGTTCCTGGCCGGTATCTACGATCGGGTAGGTCTGGCCAGCAAGCACGCAGCCGGTAAAACTGATCATTAACAATATATGTAATTTCCAGGCAAACATCTTAAATATGACTTTCGGTGCTATTAGTATCATTCCTATTTGTTGGTCAACTTTTTGGCTAATAATAATTTATAACTTATCGCTTGAGCGCAAAGTACCTGATATTGTTCTTGTTAAATGTTAAACAGCTCCAATTTTTTCGTTTTTGTTGGTTATGCGTAACCGAAGCCCATAGCGTAAGTTATGCTATGAAGACGATAATAGCGCTGCGAAAAGTTTTCGAAGGACCGCTCTTTTTTAATCATCTGCTCAGGGTCTTCTTTGTTCGTATCTTCCCACAACATAAGGACTTCGGTTAAGGCAAATTCATCGATTTCAGCAGTTGATTTACGAGAGAGTGCCAGCTCCAAGATAGATAGATCGTCGTCGAAGATCGTGTTGGAGGTTGAAGGCAGGGGGTAAGGGCGGGAGAAGTTGGCCCAAAGTATTGCAAATACGATAATTATGGAAGCGGCCAGGGGGAGAAGGCGGCGGGCTAAGGAGGTAGTGGTGAGAGTAAGGGGCCGCGGGCGGGCGGGGGTGGTAGTGGCATAACTTCTTTTTTTATCACCACTTACGTCTTGGGTGGTTGTGGCGGCCAGGCGGGCTCTGAGGGTTTGTTCGATGCGGGCCAACGTCTGGGGGGAAACTTGCGGTAAGTCGTTCTCAGCAAAGACTTTATCACCTTGCTGAATCTGCTCATCGATCAGCCGGGACTCGTCTTTGGTAGCGCCAAAACGGGCTAAAATCTCCTGAATTTCTCTATTTTCTTCCATTTTCTTCTGATTTCTTCTCAAAACTGCTCATTTTTTTTTGAAAAGTGCATAAGTTTTTACGATTTTTTATCGGTTTCCATCAGCTTTTTCAGTTTCTTCAGGCCGCGATGCACGCGGGCCAGGGCGGTATTTTTGGGTATGTCAAAATGTTCGGCCAACTCATAAAAACTCAGGTCGCCATAATGTCGCAGGAGAATTATCTCTCTGTCCTGCGGGGCAAGCTCGCTTAAGGCCTGCTGGAGCCGGTCAAGTTGCTCACTTTGGGCCAACTGCTGCGGCGGGGTTGGCTGGGTTGAGGGTGGCTCTGCTAACCACGACTCATCGTCATCGGAGCCAACGGGCTGCAGCGGGACGGTCTGGGGGCCGCTTTTCTGGGAGCGAAACCGGTCACGCATGAGGTTGGCGGCAATAGTGAACAGCCAGCTCTCAAAGCTGCCGGTGGGCCGAAAGGTCCTGATTTTGACCAGGAGTTTGAGAAACAAGTCCTGGAGCAAATCGTCGGCCTGGTCGGCCGAGCCGCAGGACCGCAGGAAATAGCTGTGCAGCCTGGGGCCAAACTCGTGCAGCAAGAGCGTGAAGGCTTCTGGATCGCCGCTGCGGCAGCGATCGATCAGGTTGGCCATTATTTTGTTTTTCATCACGTATCATTCTACCTGGTAAAACGGGTGGCGGGGGGAAATATTGCAGGAAAAATGAGATTTTGCCACAGAGGTCACCGAGATCACAGAGAAAGATATTTAACCGCTGATAAACGCCAATAAAAAATAAGTTTCACGCAAAGGCGCGAAGACGCCAAGAGAAAACATAAGATATTTAACCGCGGATGAACGCGGACAAGATATAAAATCCTAAGCACTAAACTCTAAATACTAAACAAATTCCAATCACAAAAATCTAATTTCCCAAACAGAAGATAACGAAGATAACGAAGATAACAAAGTTACTAAGTGGTCAGTTGTGAGTGGTTAGTGGAACCAGGAAGTTGTCGCCAGCCAATCGGAGAGGAGGAGGGAGAGGTCGGTGAGATCGACAGTACCGTCGCGGTTGAGGTCGGGGAGTTGATGGTCGTCGGATTGGAGCCAATAGGTAGTCTGGCCGGCGAAGTCAATTAAGTTAACCGTGCCGTCGTTGGTGAGATCGGCGAGTAAGGTCCAATCGTAAGGGGGCATGCTGGCCTCGGGTGTGCCGCCGTAGGCGCCCATGTTGATGCGAATATTCACACCCCAAATATTACCGGGATCATCGGGAATAGTGAGCGGTTCATCACTTAACGGTGAGCCGGGGTTGCCGGCGTCGATACAGCGGCTGGTAACATTGTCATAATCCCAGCGCTGACGAGTAGTGTCCCAGCGCCAGCCTGCGCTTTGCAAATGAAAATCTTCTTCCAGCCTATTAACAAACAGTGGATCAGAATCTATATTTCCTTCTCCCGGGCTGCCACCAAAGATACAACAATACCTTGGTTCGGAACAATTAGCAAACACCGGATCCACATAGGACCAATCGTATCTCCAAATGATACAGTTGGTAATATTGCCTTGACATAACGATAACATATTTTGCCCGGAAGAGTTATAGATGGTACAATTCAAGATGTCAGCCTGGCAGTCGAACAAAGCATTACCGATGCGATTAATGATAAAGCTATTCTGAATGACTCCATCACAATATCTCAATTCACTACCACCTTCTTTTGCAAAATTATAGGTAATGCGACAGTTGCTTATCGTTCCATTGCATGATTCCAGACCACCTGCATAATCACCATCTCCTCTGGGGAGATTGCGGGAGATGAGACAATCGCTAATTGTTCCGTTGCAGGAACTTAAACCTCTTCGATTACCGATCATTTTGCAGTTTTGAATGAGACCGTTACATTCGTATACACCGCCAACAATACTTCTAACAATCTCATTGTTATTAATGTGACCGTGACATTCTCTTATTCCTGTTCCACAATCTTGTAAAATGCAATTGCGGATAGTAGCTTCGCAGCCGTATCCCCTAATACCACCCTTAATAGAATTTCCAACTATGGAAAAACCTGACAACTCGCAACTTTCATCTTCACTGCCGGTGTATGAAACAACATAACCAGAATCCTGGTCCAGCGGTTTAATGGCAGTTTGCTGAACAATCAATTTGTTGTTGGGATCCAGGGATGTCAATATGACGTTTGTGCCCGAAAAGCAAATCTCCTCATCGTAGGTACCGGGTTGTACCACAATCCGGTCCCCGGGGCTTGCGGCGTCAAGGGCGGCTTGTATTCCACTATACTCCCCGGGTACAATCAAGTCGGAATCCGGTAAAACATAGAGGAAAATATTGATTATTCTGTCGCTATTGACTGCTTGAGATGAGTGTATCTGTACTATACCACTGTATTTGCCCGGTGATAAACCACAGGGATCTAATTGAAAGGTGATCTGGTCAATCTCGCCGCTATTTTGGCCGCTGGTGGGTATAGTTTTAAGCCATTCGATTGATTCTTCTATTTGCCAAGAAAGCGTTCCCGTCCCGGTATTAGTCAGTAATACATTGGCATCCTGAATATTAAGCTGAGATTCACTTGCAGCAAACCAGAGCATCTCCTTGTCGATCGCCAACAGGGCGTTATGGGGGATGTATTCATACGCACCAATATCAAATCCGCTGCCATCGATTCGGACCGTCTGCCGGGGCCTTAAATTACCATCTATATCCGTATTCAAACCGGAATCCATGCCCATATCAAGGCAAGGCGAGTCCCAGCGTAAATGATAATCACCCCGGACATAAATATCATCCAGGGGATCATCCGGCGTGGCGCAAGGGTCCAGCCAGAGGCCCGGCTGGACAAAGCCGGGATCGGCGTCTATATTGCCCGGTCCTAAACAGACATCGGTCCCCTCGATATTACAATTTTGGATCGTCACATTATACAGGTCGTAAAAGTTTAAGTTACTTCGACAGGCATTCCAGTTATCTCTAATAATACAATTATTGATATTTAAAATACTGAAAGAGTTAGTAATTCCTTGATAGAGATTCCCCGTAACGGTGCAATTGCTTACGTTTATATTACTGGAATTATCTCCCCTTATACCTATTTCATTATTTACCACCAGACAATTGGTGATATTTACCATAGAATAGTCTGAAACCAATATCCCGGCTACGGAATAACCATTTGCATCACTAAAATATGAGATGTTATTTCCTTCAATCACAGACTGATTGATCTGGGCGTCGGCGGTTGAACAGTAAATGCCTCCTCCCTGATTATTTTTTATTATACATCTCTCAATAACAGTTACTTTCCCGATCTTGTCACTAATTATAATTCCACCACCAATATTATTTTCGATATTACAATTTATAATGCTGGGACAGCTCTGATAACATCTGATACCTGCTCCTGCAGGAATACTGTAATAAGGCCAGGGACCACCATAAGTAGATTTATAACCATTGATGATTTTAAATCCTTCCAGAACGGAATCCTGCTCTTCATGGTCTATGAAATTAAAGCCGTTATGTTGCTGGGACAGACTTGCCTGGCAATCTATAATGCAATTTTCTGGTCCGTTTGCGCTTTGCACGGTTATGGCTTTACCCAGAAATTCTATATCCCGGTTCCCCGTACCCATATAGACCCCATCGGCTACCAGAACCAGATCACACGGTTCAGCCGAATCAATCGCGGCCTGGATGGTGGCCTTGGGGCCATCGGGTGCCTGGCAGCAGGGATCGGTGCCGGACCAGCTATCATCCCCACAGGTGCTGACGTAAATGATGCCTGCTGATGTGGTTATATTTATAGCGAGAAAGAATCCGCAGATAATAAAACAGGCAAGAGCTTTTAAGATACCTGGCCCCGTTCTCAAGATCACCTCCGGGAATTGTTGCGGGAGATATATAAACCTCAATCTGACAGTGCATTTATTTTAGCAAATTGCTCGGAGATTGCAAACATAAAATTTGGGCAAAATTATGGCGCAGGGACGGGGTGGGTACTTGTCGGCTGCGAAAAGTGCGCAGTTCAGGCGTACCAGGTTCAACAGACGGAGCTGGAAACCAGTTAATATAATTAACCGTTGAGGGTCCAGCCGGGGCGGTATTGGCGTTTGAGCAGGGCGTTGGCCTCAGGGTCGTTGGTGACGCGTCCGGTGGCGGGGTCGTAGTTAAGTTTTTTGCCGCGACGATAGGCGACCAGACCCAGGAGCATCATTTCGACGAGTTTGCCGCCGTAATCAAAATTGCAGGTGGTCTTGAGGTCGCCCTTACAGGCCTGGGTCCATTCTTTCTGGAAGTGGCCCAGGGGCGGAATCAATTCGTCCCGGTTGCGCCGCTTATAATAAGTCATGTCGGCGTCGCCGCCGAAGGGGAGCAGGACACGGGAATCGAAGTCGGCTACCAGATAGCCTTTTTTACCCTTGAACATGACCCCGTGGCCGATTTTGTTTAAGTCGATATACGGTTTGGGAGAACGGGGCATGGCGCCGCCCTGGTACCAGGATAGCTTGAGGCCGGGGCGATAGGAGTTGGCGGGGATGTCAAAGGTGGTTTTTAATTCCACAGGTGTAACTTCGGGATTAAAAGGTTCTCCTTCACCCTGGGCGGTAGTGGGTAGATCGGCGTCGAGGGCGTTCCAGGCGAGGTCCATGGTATGGCTGCCCATGTCGCCTACCTGGCCGGAGCCGAAGTCCCAGTACATGTTCCATTCGATGCAATTAGCGCCGGCCTTGCCACAGAAGTAGCCGGGGTTGTAGGGGTGGAAGGGTGAGGGGCCGAGCCAAAGGTCATAGTGGAAGGTCTTGGGGGGGGTACCCTCTTTGGGCAGGTAGCCGGGGCGGCGGAGCTGGCGATTGCCCCAGGCGTAAACGTGCTGAAGTTCGCCTACTGCGCCATCCAAAATTAGTTCGCGCACGCGGTTGAAATTTGGATTGGCGTGGCGCTGGGTGCCTACCTGGGTGGCAAGCTTATTTTTGTTTTTGAGATAGGTCGCCCGGACGGTGCGGACTTCCTCGACGGAATTAGCCAGGGGTTTTTCGCAGTAGATATGCAGGCCGCGATTCATGGCCCAATTGGCAATAAAGGCGTGGGTGTGATCGGTGGTGCAGCAGAGTACGGCATCGAGGTCTTTCTGGTCGAGGCACTTACGCCAATCGATATAGCGTTTGGTGTTGGGGAATTTTTTGGCGGCAAAATCAAGGTGATTTTCGTCCACGTCGCAGAGGGCAACGACGTTTTCGTCGGCGATGGCTTTGTAGTGGGCCATGGCGCGGCCCCAAGTTCCGATCATGGCGATGTTAAGTTTGTTGCTGGGGGCGTTGGCACCGAGGATTCGGCCGCTGGGCAGAACCAGCAGGCCAATGCCGGTAGTGGTGGATTTGAGGAATCCGCGTCTTGATATTTTTTTCTGCTTCATTATTTTTTCTCCTTCGTCTGAGTGTCACAGCTATGGGACTTGCCGCACTATTCTAAAATGCTGTTATTTTGTGGCCTTCTTCGTCTGTGTGATACCATCGGCCACGCTTGAGTTTAATAGCTGAAAGGGGGAGAGTTGGGCACAATTGGCGCATCTGATCCAACAGCCCCTCACGAATCATCAGGTCCAACTCTGATAAATAACCAGCACCATCAACCAACACGGTTAAAGTACCCCCGCGGTATCCATCCAGGCAGCTATGCTCAATGAGCTCATCCGGCAACAGGTGAGTCCAGGCGTGGGCCAGGGAGGTTAGTTTTTTCTGCCTTTTGAAAACCTCGCGCTTCATGAAAGTGCCGATGGCGCCGGAGAGGTTCTGCACTGATAATGCAGACTTAGCATCCTTCTGCCGCGACTTCAGGTTATATTTCACGGGGCTGTACTTTCTTAAACCGTTACAGGCATGAGGACGTAAAGGAAATCCTTGCCTGCTTTAATAACACCCGGTTTACTTTCGTCAATCAGTTCACAGACTACTTCGGGCTCCTGGATAACCCGGAGCATCTCCAAGAGATACTGGGGATTGAAGCCGATCTTGAATTCGTTGCCCTGGTACTCTACCGGCACGCGCACCTCCGCTTCACCGGCTTCTGGTGTGCTCGAGGAGAGACATAGTTGGTCCTTGGTAAAAGACAACAGTACGCCTTTGGACTGCTCATTGGTGAGCAGGGCCGCACGGCGCACGGCGCTTAGAAACAGTTCGGTCTTCACTTGTATCTTCTGCCCGTCGCCACCAGGGATTACGTCTGCGTATTTGGGAAACCGTCCCTGAACTAAACTGCTCATAACCCGAACGGCAGTAGTTTGTATTGATACCTGAGCATCTAACAAGCCAATCTGCACCTTTTCCTCCGGATCGTGCAGGATGCGCTCCATAACCTGCATGGTCTTGGCAGGGATGATGGCGGAATGCTCGGTATCGTCAGTCGCAGAAGAGGAGGCACCTTCCACTTTGGCTAATCTGCGCCCATCAGTAGCAACCATACGCAGTTTCTTGCCGTGTTGTTCCCATAAGACACCATTGATAGCATAACGAGTATTCTCGCGGGCGGCAGCAAATCCCGACATATGAATCATCCGCTTCAGAACACCTGCCTGGATCGTCAAGGTAGGCTTTTCAGGGAACGGGGCCAAAGTCGGGTAGTCATTGGGGTCATGACCAAAGATACGAAACTTACAGTCGCGGCCCAATACCTGACAGGTAGAATCATTTTGTTCAAGTACCAAGGTTTCGTCACCGCTCTCATGCAAAATGGCCGTCAGGCGATCGGCCGGCAGTACAGCGGTACCCTCGACCTCCACCTGTACCTGTGGTATGGTATATTGCACTGATATCTCATTATCAGTTGCCATAACGGCTACTGTCTGAGCTTTTTGGTCCGCTTTAATCTGGGCACACTGGAGAATAGGTTTGGGAGTACGGGCCGGCACAATAGAAGATGCTATCTGCAAGGCCTCATGCAGGGCCGCTCTATTACATGTGAACTTCATTTTAGACAATCTCCTGTCCAGGATTTTGAAGATAATATGCTAGTAACTCATATAAGATTAATATTTTACTATCATATAATCCAGTAGTAAATCTCTTATGGCCTGTAGTATATGTGAGGGGACACAAAAAAAATAGTTAAATCGGTCCGAGGGCGGCACTTATCAGCCTCAAGACAGGTGCATAAACTGTGAGGTTTTCTGTAAAAGAAATTAGCTTTTTGTGACTGGTGTGAGAGCATTTTTATGATTGGAGGAAGGGTTGTGTTTTTGGGTGAGTGGGTCCGTGTGTATCTATCAGCTTATCCACAGACAAATGTAATTATTCCACAGGAGGGTGTTTATTTCTGTCCAAATTCCTTATTACCAGAATAAACAGAACAGACCGTCCCCAAAATAACTCGCAACATAACACCTTTATTGGCCGGTAGTTATGTTTGCGCAAATGGTGGTTTTCCACATACGGTCGTTGGGCACGGGCATTGCATTAAGTACGGGAGATAAATACTTTTTGAAACCAATGTATGCCCAGAGCGAAGGAGTGATAAATGAGTGAGATTGCAAGCGTCGGAGCCAGCACCCCAGCGGTGGCGGCACCTGCAAGTGTAAGTTGCCCGTCCGGTGGAACGTCCGGCATGACAGTTTCGGCTTCCAGCAGCAGCACGGCTACCTCGAGCCAGCAGATTACCCAGTCCCTGGATTTTACCCAGATTAGCGAGTCCAGTTCATTCTCGATGTCTGAATACACCAGCCAAATGATGACGATTATCATGGCGCTAATACAGACGCTATTTGGACAAGACGACGACGATCAAAAGTCACAAACGGGAGCACTTATGGCCCTGATGATGTTGTCGCAGAGCTTTCAATCTCAGTCGTATCAGGGGAGCTACCAGGAAACATCCATCTCAATGAGCAGCTCAATATCGCAACAATCCATGGTCAGCTCTGCCAGCAGCGTGGAGATGAGCACCTATGGCCCGGAAGGGAATCTGAATGCTGTCAGCGGAGCGGCGCCGGCAATAGGCGGCACTGTTAATGCCGTGGCGTAGAAGTCTGAGCGTTTGGGGCGGTGCCAAGAACCAGGATAGCATTTGCAAGTCATTGGGGGTATAATGCGGCCTGGTATAGGCGACAGGCAAGTAGAGTTAATAAGATATGGCTGGCAGCAAAAACGCTCTGATAATCATCATTCTGGGATTATTTATTCCTCTTTGCAGCGGGGCGGACAATTGGCCCGAATGGCGGGGACCGTTTCAAAACGGCTCAACAGATGCGAAGGGATTACCCTCTCACTGGGGCAAAGAAGAAAACATGGTGTGGGTGCGTCCCATGCCGGGTCCGGGTAGTTCAACCCCTATTATCTGCAACGGGCGCGTGTTTGTCACCTCCACCCAGAAAGACAGTACAGATCTGTTGGCTCTATGCTTTGAAGAAGCGACTGGTAAAGAGTTGTGGCGTAAAAAGATGAGCGTGGCCCAACGGCGTGTGCCCCTGAATGAAATGGCGTCTCCGTCGCCGGTGACGGATGGAAAATATGTGTATTTTCTTTTCGGCAGCGGGGAATTGGTTGTGGTGGACTACGAGGGGAAAGTAATCTGGACGCGCAATCTTGAGGCGGAATACGGGAACATCGCGATACAGTTTGGTTACAGCTCCAGCCCGATTTTGTATAAAGACAAACTCTACATAACAATACTAAGGCGGGAGAAGGCTTATAAGCCGCCTTTAAGTGACAAGCCGCTGGATTCATTTTTTATGGCTCTGGAGCCGCAAACAGGAAAGACAATATGGAAACAGGTTCAGCGAATCGATGTTGAGGACGAGTCCAAGGAAAGCTATGCGACACCTGTTATCTTTGAAGACGGAGCGCGGGCGGAATTGCTGATGACCGGTGGTGATCATATTACCAGCCACGATCCGGAGACAGGCAAAGAATTATGGCGGTTTGAACATACTACGGAGAAAGGTGATGATCACCGCATCGTTCCGTCGCTGTTGACGGGAGACGGTTTGATATTCGGTACACGATTTAAGCATGGGGGCCTTTTCGCTCTGAAGGAGGTTAGAAACGGCACACAGATTAAAGCCGAGTACGCCTGGGAATTTGAAGGGCCGGCACCTGATTGTAGTACACCATTGCTTTATGATGGATTGTTGTATGTTTTGGACGGGATAAGAAAGGGCGGGGTTATATCCTGTCTGGATCCCAAAACCGGTAGGCTATATTGGCAAGGGAAGCTTAAGGGGCGTGCGCCCTGGAGGGCCTCTTTGACGGGAGCGGATGGGAAGTTGTACGGTATTAACGAAAAATCCGAGGCGGTAGTGCTGGCAGCAGGCAGAGAGAAATTTCACATCCTGTTTAGATATAATTTTGATGAGAAACCAACCCGTTCTTCGATTGCCGCGGTCAACGGAAAAATATTCGTGCGCACAGCAAAACACTTGTATTGTATCGGATCAAAATGAAAAGGTGCGCGGCTGGTCAGGATTCCAGGGACAACTCCTTGTGTTGGCTGATGGGCAGCATTTCGTTCATTACCGCCAATGCCAACAGGCCATCGGCAACGATACCGCCACTGACGAGCACATCGCCCCAACTGGGCAGATATCCGGTCGTAGAGGTATCCAGCATGCCTACCAGGCAGACGAACACCAGAGCAGCCAAGGTCTGGACCAAAAAGGGACTGGGAGTCGTTCGGGGTCTAAAAATACGAGTTTTCGTGCAAATTTATTAAATAAGGGCAACAAAACAAAATATTCTTGAACCCGGAACGGGCTTTTTGGTAAAATTTCCGGTGTTATAAGGAAAAACTTTGACTTTTTAATTGTCGAAGTGGTAAATATTGGAGATAATCGAGATTTTATTATTAAGTGTGATTTAGATCACACAGTGCCTACCTGGAGTTGTATTAAACCAGCAAGGAAATTCCTGGAAGCAGTGTAGATATTAGAGAGGCTCATAAATGAGTAATTACATCGTATTGGTCAAGCAGGTTCCGGACGTGAGTCAGATTACGGATAATGCGTTTGATCCGGAGACCGGCAACCTAAAGCGGGCCAAGCTACCCAGCGTAATCAATGAGCTGGACGCCCAGGCGCTGGCGTTGGTGCTGCGGATGAAAGAACTCAGCGGTGAGGAAGATGCGAAAGTGGTGGCGTTGACGATGGGGCCGCCGATGGCCCAGGCAGTGTTACGTTACAGCTTGAGCCGAGGAGCGACCCAAGCGGTGCTGTTGACAGACCGGGAGCTGGGTGGAGCCGATACGTTCGCGACGGCGAACCCGCTGGCGCATGCGACACGTAAGATCGTGGCAGAACTGTTCGGGGGCGATGAGGATTATTATTTGGTGGCGGGGATGCAATCGGTGGACGGTGATACAGCCCAGGTGCCGGCGCAGATGGCGGAGGAATTGGGGATTTCGTGTATCGCTTATGTGACGGGAGTGGAAGCGAAGAACGGTCGATTGGAGTTTATGCGAATAATAAGCGGGGGCAGCCAGGTGGTGGCGGCAAAGAAATTACCCGCGATGATGACGGTGGCGAAGTATGAATATGCGCAGTTCGCGACGGTTCAGTCAACACGTTGGGCCAATGATCAGGAACTCATTCAGTGGGGCGCCGACGATGTGAAGGCGACGTCGACAGGCGTGAAAGGTTCTAAGACCCAGGTGATCCGGGTGTTTCCACCGCCGAAGACGACGCGTAAGCGGCAGGAAATAGCGACGATCGACGAATTGGCCAAGATTATTCTGGACAGCTATAAAAGCGACGGGCTGGAAGTGGGCAGTGGTGATGCAAGCCACGAGCATTATATTTTGCCGAGGGAGCGGGCCAATAAGTTCGATCGAACTTTTGAGGGGCTGCAGAAGGACCGTGAAGCATTCGAGGTGGCGATGAAGCTGCTGAGCGAGATGCAGGTTGAGGAAGTGTTGAGCCTGACCGATGAGCAGAAAGCCAAATTGTCAACGGCGACGGGCCTGAAGGGTAGGATGCTGGACAATTTGCTAGCGGGGTTTGATAGTGTTGAGCCGAGCTATCGCGGCGAAGTATGGGTGGTGGCTGAGCACAGTGAAGGAACTTTGCATCCGGCGACGCTGGAGTTAGTCGGCAAGGCGCGGGACCTGGCTGACTCACTGGGCACGTTGGTGGGGGTGGCGATTGCGGGTGACAAAGTGAAGCATTATACCGATGAGCTGATAGCCGGCGGAGCGGATAAAGTATATTGCATAGAACATAAACTGCTGGCGGAGTTCGATCCGAAAACGTACCAGAAAGTTATGGCGGAGACGATCGGGCAATATTGGCCTCAGATCGTTCTGTTCGCGGCGACGCCGCAGGGTAGAGTGCTGGCGCCAATGGTATCGTACCGGTTGGGTTGCGGTTTGACGGCGGATTGCACCAGCCTGGATATTCGCGATACCTCGAAAAAGAATCAAATAGCGGTATTGATGCAGACACGGCCGGCGCTGGGGGGTAATGTTATGGCGACGATCTGCACGAAGGATTCACGGACGCAGATGGCGACGGCCCGGCCGGGTGTGATGCAACGGCTGGCGGCGGACCCCTCACGCAAAGGAGAAGTAATCGAACAAAAGGTGGAATTGAGCCAGGACGATTTGAGTCTGGATATTATTAAGACAGAGCGTGGCTCAAGCGATGTTAACTTCAATGCGGAAATTATTGTCAGTGGTGGACGGGGTTTTGCGAATAAAGAGGTTTATGATAAATTGGTGGGGCAGTTCTGTGAGACGGTCGGTGAGGTACTGGATGTTGAGGTGGAAAAGGGGGCGTCGCGGGCGATCGTGGAGCAGGGCTATACTGATCGTGCCCACCAAGTGGGCCAAACCGGTACGGCCGTAGCGCCGAAGATTTATATTGCGATGGGTATTTCTGGCGCGATTCAGCACATGATCGGAGTGTCGAACAGTCAGACGATAATAGCGATAAATAGCGATCCGAACGCGCCGGTGTTCAATCAGAGTGATTATTACGTGGTGGGTAACATTGAAGACATAGTTCCAAGCCTGTTGGAAAAACTGGGAGCGAATGGTGATAAGCAGCAATAAAACATATAACAGATCGAAGGTATTGATAGTGGGCGCCGGACCGGCGGGCCTGTCGGCGGCGATAACATTGAAAAAACGTGAGCCGCAAATGGAAGTTGTTGTGTTGGATAAAGCGGCACACTGCGGCAATCATACTCTTTCAGGGGCGGTGATGGAAGCTGAGCCGTTGGAGCGTCTGCTGGACGGTGCGGTGGAGAACTGGCGTGAAAGCGATGAAGCGAAACAGGTATTGGGCCGAAAGGTGGCTCATGATCAGGTTTTGTTTTTTGCGGGGCGCAAGATGGCCATGAGCATGATGCCGGCGATCAAGACGGCGAAGCTGTTGCGGCTGGGGTTCGGTCAGATGATACATCAGGGGGACTATATCGTATCAGTAAGTCGGCTGACGCAGTGGCTGGGCAAGGTGGCCGAGTCGTTGGGTGTGGAAGTGCTGCATGGCTTTGCAGTTAAGGATATCGATTACGACACGGCGAGCCAGTTGGCGACGGGAGTGCAGGTGGTCGAGCAGGGGCTGGACAAGCAAGGCCATAAACAGCCGAATTACGTTCCGAGTGAGACAATTAATGCGGATGTGATAGTTTTAGCCGAAGGCTGCGATGGGTTGGTGACGGAAAAATTTATCGTGCAGGCGGGTTTACAGCGTGACGCGCAACAACTTTTTTCGGTGGGGGTGAAGGAATTGATCGAAGTGTCGGACCAGCAATATGTTGCGTTCGGCGATGACCGGGTGGTGCACGCGATGGGGTATCCTATCTGGACACCAATATTGGGCCCGGGTATGTTCGGGGGTGGGATCATGTACGCGTTCGGTGAAAATCGAATAGCTGTTGGGATGATTGTTGGTGCGGACTGGAGTTACTGTGATTTTAATCCGCAGGATGCGCTGACGAATTTCAAAAACCATGCATTTGTGCAGCGTTATATCGCAGGTGGGCAGGTGGTAGAGGCGGGGGCGAAAATGATACCGGAAGGCGGCTACTATGCGATACCGCGAGACCCTCAGACTGGAGAGATAGGTAAAAACAATGTATTGATTGTGGGTGACAGCGCCGGTTTTGTTAATATGCTCAAGATTAAGGGGCTGCATAATGCGATTGATTCGGGGATAATGGCCGGTGAGGCGGTAGCTGATTCGCAGGATGATTTAAGTAATGCGGCAACAGGGCGTTACACCAAACTGTGGGAAGAATCGAACGTTAAAAAAGAGATGTATTCGAGTCGTAATTTCCGTCAGACGGTGGCGAAGCTGGGAAACAGCGTGGGTATGCCGTTGTCAACGCTGGGTGGTCTGCTGCCACATTTTAAGATCGAACGTGATTATACGCACATGAAGGAGAAACGATACAAGTTCAAGCCAGCCAAGGAGTTTGATAAGGATGGGTTTACGGCGAAAGCGCTAGTGGAGCATCGCGAGGAGCAGCCGAGCCATTGTCTGCTGAGTGATCCGGGATTGTGCGTCCAGTGTGCCCAACGGTTTGGTCGGCCATGCGTAACGTTTTGCCCGGCTGGAGTTTATGAGGTCATTCAGGGTGAGTTGAAGGCGGCGAATCCGTCGAACTGCGTGCATTGCAAGACATGTCAGAATAAGTGTCCGTATGACAATTTACGCTGGACAGTACCGGAAGGCGCGGGCGGACCGCAGTATAAAAATATGTAAAAATAGGTTAAAAGCATATTTCGACGGCCAAATTTCAAACATTATTTACCCACCATCAGATAGCTTAATCCAGGTGTAGATCCTTTACGAAGCTGGACTCGGGTTTGATAACGTAGATGCAATTCCCCACTGCCAGCCGATTAAATCACATAATTTTAGTAATAGTACGACTAGTAAACATGTCAGCGGTATGCCTAATACACATATCAACCAAGATGGTCTTTGCAAATCGGGGATACGCAGATCTATGTTTTGTCTAAATTGTTTCCATAGTTTTTTTCTATTCGTAAGAGGAAATATTTCTTCCGTGTGAGTATGGGCACGTATTTTACGACGGTCGGCAGCAAAACAATTGGTCAGAGTTCGGCGAAGTTTGTAGAAAGATTTTTGAGTGCCGCAAACAATAGGCGAGTCTTTTTTACGCATTTTATCCAAGATGGATTGATGCAACTCGCCCACAGTTAGGATTTGGCACGCTTCCTCGTCCGGAATGGAAATGTCGAATGTTTCCTCTACTTCCAAAAGCAATTCTACGGAATCAAGACCCATAAGGCACCTCTTGTTAAACAAAAGAATTAGCCTACCTATATGATTAGCATTATACACTTTTTACGGACAGATGCAATGTATAACAATAGCAGTTGTATCAATGGTTACCTTTCAGAAGGAAGTGATTTGCCGGACCTTATTAACCAGATCAAACAAATTAAAACCTGAATAACAAGACCCACTATCATAGCTCCTACGGCGAAGAAGTAAGGGGAGTAGGGGCTATAGAATTCGCTCAAGAGTCCGGCCATGAAGCAGCCGATGATCAGGCCCACGGAAAGGATGATTTCATGGAGGGCCATGCGGGCGGAACGGCGGGTGCTGCCGGAGACACCATAGTATTGATGGGAAGAGTAACTAAAGGCCATGCCGGCACCGTTTAGGATTAAAGCGACGATAAAAACTTCCAGACGTTGGAATAAAATGATCAGCAGGGGGCTGGCGAGCACCAGGATTTGAGCAACGATCAAGAACGAAAAGCGAAAGTGCCAAAAATGGCGGCGGCCGGCAGCGGTGAGTACGAGGAAGTTGGCCAGGGCAAAGAACATAACGACCAGACCAAAATCAAACTCGGCGTTGGGAAAGTGTAGATGAAATTTTAAGAGAAGGCCCATATGGGTACGAATAACTCCGGCACAGAGAAAGCTGCAGAGCAGGGCGACACACGAGGTCCACCGAAAGAGAGGAAGCAATCTAATATTGAAATCTGCGGGCAGGGATTTTGGGCGGGCGGGGGAAGTTGAACTGTGAGGGGGACTGGGAGCTGAGTAGGCAAAGATAAAACAGAGGAATAGACAGAAAACGGGGACCAACAAGGGCAAAAGCGGGCTTTGCTTGACGAGGTAACCTCCCAAGAGAGGACTGATTAGACTGCCGCCGGCCCAGGAAAAATTGTGGAGCCCCAGACGGCGACTGAGGGCGGGACCTTCATGGCCGGTAGAGAGCCAGCCCATAAGGAAGGGCCAGAAAAAAGACATGGGAAGGCCAATAGCAACAAACAGTCCAATGATTAACCAGTTCCGGCCGCCGGGAAGATCCGGGGAGATGGGGAGGGTCACCGCAAAGCAAAGGGTCAGGGCAAGCAGGAATATGATGGCTGTTCCCAATAGAACAATATTTTTGGGGTTCCAGTGGTGCAGAAGCGAACCGGTGAGCAGGCAACCGCAGACATAAACCCCCATGTGCAGGGCGAAACAGGTGCCCACGTCCGCGTCGGAACCGTGGAAGTACTTGATAATGAAAGGCAGTGAGACCCACCATATGCCGAGGCTAAAAGCCATCATAAAAGCAGAAGCGAATATACGCCGGGCCTGGTCAGGGAGCGGAGCTGATGAAGTGTTCGGCACCGGTTTGATTATTCGTATTCCTTATGTCAATAAAGGTTATCGGTCTTGGTATTCCAGGTGTGTCCTATAATAATGGCCTTATTGATCGCACAGAAGTTAAATTACATAAATTTTACCCATTAATTTGCCTGGGAGGATTTTAATTATTATATTGAATGTAAAGGCGGCCTTCCAGCCGGGACCGCCCGGAAAGGTAGTCATGAGAGGTACAATCAGAGGGGCGATACTCAGAATGCTGCTGGCGTTCTTTGCCGGGGCGATTGCAATGTTATTTGTGCTCACTCCCGGTAAGGTGCGCTACAGGGATCTGTTCAGCGCCAACGAACGGAACAATATGGCCGATTTTGACCAGGCTGCGGACCGAGTGGAAAAGGGCCATGAAGTGGCTCTGTATTACGCACGGAAAGCCAAGCGGTATGCCAAAGAACAATTGAATTAGTCAAAAGGGACAAACGAGATTGTTACCGCTACTAATGATAGCCATACGTCTGTGGTTGGTAAGGTGTAAACAGGAGAGTTTGCAGCTTGACAAATGCGCCTGCGTGGCTTAGGCTTAACTAAGTTACTCGGAGAGCAGCATCATGGCCAAAGGCACCCGCGGCGAACAAACACGTTTGGAAATTTTGCAAACGGCTTTGCGTCTGTTTGCTCTGAATGGGTATTTTGCCACCAGTATGAATGATATTCTGGAAGCGGTGTCTCTGAGCAAAGGGGCGTTCTATCATCATTTCAAGAGCAAGAAAGATTTAGCTCTGGCGGTCCTGGAGCAATTACAGCGGGATTATCAACAGGAGTTTATCGAACCGGTGCGGGCGGCAGAGCCGGGCCGGCGGGTGGGCGAGATGCTGCGTTTGATTGTGGAGCGCAACCAGTCAGGTGAGTGGTTCGGCTGTCTGCTGCTGTCTCGTTTGGTGTCGGAAATGACCCAGCAGGAAACAGAACTCGCTGAGCAGATTGTTGAGATAGTCAAAGGGCTGATCGAATTCTGGCGGGAAATTATCAGTGAAGATCAGACTGCCGGGACCATAGCAGCGGATATTGATCCGGAGGCCTGGGCCGAGACGATCTTCGCCGCTATGGGCGGGGCCATCACAGCCCGTGAGCTGGCACAGGAGGTGATCCACCTGGAGCAGATAGCCGAGCAGCTGAACATGTTACTTGAGCGCAAAGCTCCCTGATACGAAACCAAAGACAGTTCCATATACACCGGGGTGCCAGGGGTTTTTAAGCAAGATTGTTATCCACGCGCTACTTTTTAGTGTTTGAAGTGGCGTTTGCCGGTAAAGACCATGGCCATGTCGTTTTTGTCGGCCTCGTCGATACTGAGCTGGTCCTGCTTGGAGCCGCCGGGCTGGACGATAGTGGTGATTCCGGCTTTAGCGGCCTGGGTTACATTGTCCGGGAAGGGGAAGAAGGCATCGGAAGCCATGGCGGAACCGGAGGCCTTATCCTTGGCCTGGCGAATAGCAAGCATGCCGGAATCGACACGGTTCATCTGACCGGCGCCGACACCAACAACGGCCTTATCCTGGGCCAGGACGATGGTGTTGCTCTTGACGTGTTTGACGACGGTCCAGGCGAGTTGCAGGTCGGCCAGTTCCTTCTCGGTAGGAGCACGTTTGGTGACGACCTTAATCTGATCGGGTTCCCAGCCCACCAGGTCGCGTTGCTGGAGCAGAATGCCACCAACGATGCAACGGAGGTCTTGTTCCTCAACGTTCAGATTGGATCGGTCGATCGGGCCGGTCTCCAAAAGGCGGACGTCTTCACGCCCCCAACGTTTACGAGTGCGAATCAACTCCACGGCGGCAGGGTCAAAGGCCGGGGCGATGATCACCTCGGCAAAGAATCCGCCGGCATTTAGGGCTTTGCCCCAGCGCTGATAACATTCGCAGATGGCGTCGGCGAGGTTTTCTGTAATGGGCCGGTTAAAAGCGAGGATGCCGCCAAAGGCGCTGATTACATCGGCGGTATAAGCCTTGCGGTATGCTTCGACGATATCGTTGTCAACGGCCACACCACAAGGATTCATGTGTTTGACAACCACGGCGGCCGGTTCATCGAATTCCTTGACGAGTTCAAAGGCGGCGTTGGTATCCATCAGATTGTTAAAGCTGATCTGTTTGCCGCCGGGGAGCTGTTGGGCGTTGGCGACACAGGGTTCGCCGCTATTGTGGGCCAGGCGGTAAAAAGCGGCCTTCTGGTGGGGGTTTTCGCCGTAACGTAGTTCTTCACCGCGTTTCAGGGAGACGGTGATGCGTTGGGGATAGGTAAGTCCGGCTTTTCCGGACAGGTAGGCGCTAATGGCCGAATCGTAGGCGGCGGTGAGGGCAAAGGCCTGGCGGGCTAATTCAGAACGGGTGGCATCAGTGACCGAACCGTCGTTCTGTTTCATTTCCGAGATGATGGTTTCGTATTGGTCGGGGCAGGTGACGATAGCTACAAATTTATGGTTCTTGGCGGCGCTGCGGACCATGCTGGGGCCACCGATGTCAATATTTTCGATGGCGTCCTCAAAGGTACAGTCGGGCTTGGCGACGGTTTGTTCAAAGGGATATAGATTCACACAAACCAGATCTATGCCGTTAATTTCGTTGTCCTGCATGGCCTGGACGTGTTCGGGATTGTCGCGCAGGGCCAAGAGTCCGCCATGGATACGGGGATGGAGGGTTTTGACCCGGCCATTCATCATTTCGGGAAATCCGGTGACCTGTTCGATGCCGGTGACCTTGATTTTGGCAGCGCTTAGGGCCCGGGCGGTACCGCCGGTACTGATAATTTCAACGCCCATATCGGCCAAAAAACGGGCAAAATCAACTACGCCTGTCTTATCCGAAACCGATATCAAGGCACGCTTAACTTTAACTTGTTGGCTCATTCGACCTCCGTGTAAAAAGAATGCTGTGGGGTAAAACCCCACCTTACCATAAAAACCAAAGGATAAAGTTTAAGAGTCAATCTGACAAAGAAAAAATTCGGATCCCTGGATGGAATTCGAAAGATATTGTTTAAGGAGCGGTTTTTGTCGGAGTATTGCCTGCGGGGGCGGCTGCGGCCGGAGCGGGCTCGGTGGGAGCAGTTGGTTTGGGGGGCGTATAGGTCTGGTTGGGCTTAAGGGCTAAAATAGAGCCGTTGCGAGAGGCCAGAAATATCAAGGCATCCTGATCGTTACGGACACATACATTCAAATCGGGAATATAAAAGGACATAAGGCGTTTGCCGGTATTATTATCCATCAGGGTGAGTTCGTTATCCTGGGTCATGGCATAGCTTATAGGGCCGTTTTCGGCCAGCAGGCAGGAACCGTTTTTAAGCTGCCACTTAACGGCACCCTGGCCGCGGCCGGGGTGCCGGTCGAGGCATAAAAGAGAAGCCTGCTTTACGGGTTGATATGCGAACCTGTCGGTTAAGGTGGGCAATTCGAAAAGAGGGCCACCGGCATAATATTTCCACATCAGATTGCCCGTCTGGGCTCTGAAACAATACAAGGCGGTATCCGTACTAGGCAAAAAGCATTGGCCTTCGTCAAGGGCAATACCGGGCACTTTTCCGGCAGTGGGGGCCTGCCACACCATTTTACGCTGTTGAGTTTGGGAAACATAAAGGGCGCCATCGTCACAGGTGAAATACACATAGTTTTGCAAAGAAGCCACTGGGCCAACCGGATCGGCAGGCTGGACGCTCTGCCAGAGCGGGATTCCATCGGATCGTCTGAGGGCATAGAAACGGCGATTATCACCACCGAGAAACAATGTGCTATCCAAACGTATGGCGGTGGTAGTGGGAGTGAAATTCAAATCGAGTTTGTGCACTATCGTGCCGTCGCTGTGTTTTATCTCCACTACCGAGTTGCCCACCACGAAAATAAGCAAATCCTGATAGTATTCCGCCCTTGAGCAAGGTAATAAAGGTGCACCAATCGACTGAGCCCATTTTAATACCCCGTCATTCCCGTCCAAGGCATGCAATTTGTTCCGATTGTCCAGGACGTAGAGATTGGCATTGTGGTAGAAGATCTGTTTGATCTGAGCATCGGTTCCCATTGGCAGTTTGGAGATGTACCAGAGTGTATGTAAATCAGCCTTTTCCAGCATGGTAAGGGGGATACCAGCCACCTGGGGGGGGGACTCGACGGCAGCGGTGCCGGGCTGCGAGGGTTTGGAGCGAAAGCAACTTCCGGTCAGGAGTACAAGTGCGGTCAGTAATCCTGCATGAGCCAACCGGTACAGCATACGCTTATAGGAGGGCGTGGTCCGGGGGCAGGAAGGGGATTTAGTCTTAAGGATGGTTTGTCTGGGGGTCAATGGTCTGGGCACGTTGGGCTCCTCCATTACTAAGGCTTAAATAAATCCGCCGCGGGCAGGGGCGGGTAAAATAGTCGGGATGTTGAGGGTCAAAACGCCCATTTGAGCACTTGCTGCTGTGAAGCGTTCAGTACTAACCGGACGGCGGCTCCGGGACAAATTGGGTGTTTGTGGGTGGCTGCTCCGGCTGGTATTGTCGTTACTGATCCACATTAGGATGCGAAGGCGGCTTTACGCAATCAGCCAGCTTGACTCCATGTTCCTCTTCAAAGGCCTGCAACTTTTCGATCCGGGTAATATCGTCGCGAATCCGGTTGGCCAGCTTGAAAATAAAGGGGCGACCTTCGAGCCGATTCTGCAGATCGGTCATCATGGCCTGCCAACTGCCTTCATACAATTCGCTCTGCAAAAGAATGAGCATACGCTCTTGCTCGTTCAGTTGAGCGACAAAGGCCTCAAGACCCCCTTCATCTGGGGTTTGTTGGTTTTCAGCACTGACGTCTTTGCCAGGTTGGCCCTGCCGGCTGGTCCTGTCGTTCTGGTCCTGCACTGAGAAGATCCTAAAAAGGCTGCTTTAGTAAAGGGAACCCGGATTTTCCGGCCTGAAATTCCCTCTGAAAGCTCCAATTGCCCGGCAGCGTTAGCTACTCTGAGGACAATAGTAACATTCCTACCGATTTTTTTCAATAAAAAATCCTGGCTTAGGCCCAGAGTCAAAAGGTGGGGGCCCCATAGATTTGTCTGAATGGGCAGAGATTGAGGCCATTTTTTCGGGAATTTTGAGGTCTGAGAGTTGTTATTCAGGGATTGCTCAAGGTATATGGGGGTTTTGGGCCTGAAATATTGAACCATCCCCCCGGAGCCCGGCGTATTTTACTATTGAGCACTGATTGTTGCAGCAGAGCGACCTGCTTAAAGAATGTTTGGCTTTAAGGTCGATTTTAGTATAATAAGAAGATGAGCTCAACCGCCCTGGGAGTGCAATAATATGAAGTTTTCCTTCCTGAATAAGTATCCATTTTCCCGCATTAAGCCGAAAACGAAATTTCCCCGCCGACCTAAACACCCTAAACTTCCATCTGGGTTGCAAGTGGAGGCCCTTGAAAATCGGCTGCTGCTGTCGGTGCTGGATGATTTTGCAGATGAGATAATACCCGAAGAAGAACCGAACGATCTGTCATACGGCCAAGAGGTGACCTTTGATATAGCTAATGAAATTTACGCGGTGGGGATCGAGGCGGTGCTGAGCAGCGGAGGAGATGTTGACAACTACAACTTTGATCTCAGTGCGGGTGGGCCGCTTGAGTTGTTTATGGAAGCCACAGGGGAGGGGGATCAGGGTTTTACGTCTCTGGCGGCCGGTCCGGATAACCGGGCGTATTTCACCAATAGCAATAATGTCTGGGTGGCCTGGTATCAGAGTGCCGCCAACGGCGGAGTTCTATATGATTTATGGGCCCCCCGGGGTGTTTTGGCGGATGCCGCCAATCTAAGCGAAGAAGAAGTTGTTGTAAGTGATCTGGCGGTCACATCTGCCGGGGAAGTATTAGTAACGCTTTCCGGGAGCGGTGACATTTTGTCTGTGGATACTGGCCAGGATGTCAGCCTTATAGTGACAACAGAGGAGATTACGGCACTGACGGGACAAACGGTCGATCTGGTATCCATTGCTGTGGATGGCGAGGGGGTGATCTATGTGGCCGATGATGTCAGCGGAGCGGTCGTACAATTGACCGAGGATATTGATGAGACGTACAATCCGACTTATTACGCTTCCAATGCAGATATAATTTCAGGTTTGCGTGAGGAGATACTCGACGACATCACCAGTCATGTTTCGGATACTCCCCTTGAGGTAATCGCACAGGCGGAGGAAGGTACCGCTTTTTTACCGAATAGCCTGGTGTGGGGCAGCGGGGATTATGCGATATCGGGGTATGATGTTTATTATCTCACCATGTTAGGGGCAGGTTATCAGGGGGACGGAACTGTTACGCGGGTTCTGGTTAATCCGGATGATCCGGAGGATGTTATCTTCGGGAAATTCTTCGATCCGGAGCAAAGTGAGGTTACCAGCGATGAAGATTTAGATCCACTGACTTTGAATCCTTCCGCGTTGGTGATGGACACCAGTGGTGATTTCGGCAATCAGTTATATATGGGGACCTTTGGTCCTTCTCTGGGAGATGACAAAGACGGTCGGATTTTTGTGGTTGATGAATTCGGAGATCTAACGGAGTTTGTGACTGCCTATGTTGATATTAATGGTGATCCTCTGGATGAGACCGGATTTTTCGATATAACGGACATGGCGTTCAGCCAGGGTTTTGGTTTCGACAACGAGTCTGAGCCTTATCTGTATGTGCTGGATGAAAATGACAGTATAAACAGCAACGGTAATTTTGGATCCAATCTCTGGCGGGTGGATACGGCGGGAGTGGCCGAGCTTTTCGTAGAAAATATCACCGACAGAGCGATTAGCCTGGCGTTTGGCGATTTAACATATGATGGTGATATGTTTATAGGTACGTACGGGAGTGTCGTAGGGGGCGCCGGGTCAATTCTGCGGGTAGATGAGGAAGGAACTACGAGTAATTTTTATACATTTAACAGCCCATCCTTTTCCGTCTGCGATATGGCCTTTGCCCCGGCGGATTCGCTGATGGAAGGGGAATTGGTTTTTAACCTTAAGGGTCAAACGTCAACAATCTTGTACCAGTTTGGTCCGGATACAGATCAGGAAGCTCCAGTCTATGTCAACTGGACCAACGCGTTAAATGTGGGGGACGTTTCCAGCGGAGATATTGTATTTACGCCCAGCGGTAATTTGGTGGTTGCCAACGGAGGAGAGGAGAATCTCACCCGGGTGGAATATCAAACTGTGCTGGATTACAGCCTGAGGGATGTACAAGTGCGTCCGGTTGTATATCAAAGAGAGATACCCGATACGGACCCGCAGGAATACGAAGATGTTACGGTTTACACCCCGTATGTTTTTATGGAGAATATAGGGCAGCCAAGAATTGTGGGTTTGGGGGCGGCCGGTGAAAGCGATGATATCAACACGGAGGTTACTCCGTTAACATTTGGTGCCACCACACCGGATAGTGAGAGTCTTACTGTCGCCTTTACCTTTGATGCCGACGGTGCTATTTACGTTTATGCCAAGAGTTTTGACGCGTTAGAAACAAGCTCCCGGAATGATGAAGAAACGCCTACAGACGCTAATCCTTATGTAGCCGGTGTATTTGAAGATTTTTCCAGCAAGGTCAGTGGTACCACGATAGAGAGCAATACGGGTTTACTCGATTCGGTACTTACGCAGATAGCCTGGTCCCCGGGCGGTTATTTTTTCAGTCTTGGTAGTAACGGTACAGAACCTCAGGAGGAAGGTGGGGATCCTCCCAGTCAGGTATTGGATGATGTACTTTTGTTATTGGGTGATACGCTTGAGGATTCCTGGTCACCCGATACATGGATAGGGGTGAGTGAGCTTAATCCCCTGCAGGTGTCGGTGAGTGGTCCGGATGAGTTTAGTTATGTCTATGATTTCGTACCCGGGACCATCTTTAATGAAAAATGGGAGGGGGAGGAGCTTGCCAGGGGGGTCTATGTGGTTAGTGTGAGCCATTTAATAAACGCCGATACGCAATTCGATTATGAGCTGGTGATATCCATAGGGGAGGAGACGGACCAAACCATTGTCATAAACGAAGATACCGGTACGTGGACTTTGACCAACACGGACAATGACCAGTTACGTATTAGCTACACAGGTATGGGGCAAGTCACTGTGGATGTTGTCCAGAAACCCAATGGAAAGGTCATAAGTATTCCCAGTGTGAGCGTCACGGGCAGTTTTTTAACATCAGAGTTAAACATGGTCATGATGGATGATAATGCTCAGTGGGTGCTGGACGATGTTCTTTTGGGAGGGTCATTGGGCATGCTGAGATTTGCCGGCACGATCGATACTCTTCGTGCGGAGTCAACTACGTTCGGTATAGTGAAAGAAGCACAGTTGGGTGAGGTTCATAACGTGGATGCGCCTCTGTGTTACTTCTGGGATTTTCAGGCCAGGTCGCTGGGCCAGGCGGAAGTTACCGGTCAGGTGTTCAATGCTTTGAGCCTGCGTAATTTAGACGTGGTGGAGGATATTGCGAACGTACAATTTTTCAATTCAAGCAGCAACAATATTTATCGTGATATAACTGTGGGCGGCGTGATCGAGGGCAGCACTTTTTACGGAGCCATGATCGATACATTGCTGGTGGAAAATCGTGTCGAGCGGGCCGATGCCGAAAATCCGAATACGATAATTATTGATATTGAAGATACGGCGATTAACGACAGTACTTTTGCACTCAGTGAGACCGTAGGTTCTTTGAGGCAAATTCTGGTGCAGGATGGTGATGTCATTAATTGTGCCTTTTACATGGGACAACGGCTGGGCAAACTGGAAATTGTTAACGGCAATTTCGAGGACAGCATAGTGTATGCAACCGGGTATATATCCCGGATAGGCGAGGTAATCGTCAGTCGTGCGGAGGGGACCGCTGATGAAGATGCGGGCAACATCACCGGCAGCCAAATACGGTCTACAGGCTGGTTGCAAACAGTACGTGCGGATGGCGCAGTGTCCGCCGAGTCGCAAATAGTAGCATCTGGTACGCTGATTTCCCGGATAGGCACTATCAGCACCGGTGGTGATTTTGCAGGTGTCATAAGTTCGTCAGGATGGGTTTATTCAGTTGTAGTCGGCTTCGATGCCGACGGTAAGCGTATAGCGGAAAATGAGGACTATACAGGGGCTGACTTTACGGGGACCCTGTATGGATATACGGGTATCATGAAATTCAGTGTGACGGGTAGTATTGCCGATGCCAGTATCATTACTAGTGTTGGGTCGATTTTCACTATTTATGCGGAAGACGGTCTAACAGATACCACTATCCAGGCGGGGCAGATGATCTCGCGTATAATGGTGGGTTTTATTAACGGGTTCAACAGTTATTATTACATTGCCAACTATCAGGCGGATGTGAGCGGCTCAATCAGCGCCTATTATCTGGGTAGTCTGTACTATACCGGGTTTACAAACACACAAAATCCTAACGTTTTGGACGTGAGAAGCGTGGTTCGCACGGGAATTATAAAGGACAAAATAGCCGACATTACGGTTGCCGATATATCACTGAACGAGGGCAGCAGCGGGCAGTCCAAGTTTTCATTTACAGTTACATTGTCGCAGGTCACTCCCGCCCCGGTAATATTGAATTATACAACCGTTGATGGTACGGCCACCGACGGTGCCGACAGCGGTGAAGACAATGACTACGTGGCTGCATCCGGACAGTTGATTATTCCTGCCGGATGGATTTCCCGGACGATTGATGTGTCGGTGAATGCGGATCGTAAATATGAACTGGATGAAAACTTCAAATTGCAGCTTAGCCAACCTGCGGGTATGGTAGTTTTTGCGTACCTGTTGGATAACCAGGCCGAGGCAACGGTGGAGAATGACGATTCTGCGCCCCAGTTATCAATTAATAGTGTGTCCCGTGACGAAGGAGACTCAGGCACTACGGCGTTCACCTTTGAAATCAGCCCCACTGCGGGGCAGCTTAGCACCCTGCCCGTTACCGTCGAATATGCTACCGAAGACGGAACCGCCTCGGAGTTGACCGATTATGAATATGTTGAGGACGAAATTACTTTTGAACCTAATTCTGAAGGTGAATTGAGCAAGATAAATATTACAGTGCTGGTTACGGGTGATACGCAAGATGAAGAAGACGAAACCTTTGAAGTTATATTGTTCAATCCCACCAATGCCACTATTGATACGGAAAACGGTACCGGCACCGGAACCATATTAAACGACGATTAATCTGTTGTAGTCGAGTCTGTTTTTTTCCCAAAGCAAGGAGCCAAGGGGATTCTATGGGCATAACCAGACGTGAGTTCGTAAAGTTAATGGGACTAAGCGCTTCGTCTGCATTTTGGGCCGGGGGGTGTTCGGCGACAAGGCGGCTATATGGTAAACAGGTTCCCAAAAGACCGAACATAGTATTTTTCCTGGCTGATGATCTGGGATATGGGGAGCTGGGCTGTTATGGGCAACGCAAAATCAAGACGCCGCATATCGATGAATTGGCCCGGGAGGGGATGAAGTTTTTGCAGTATTATTCGGGCAATCCGGTTTGTGCCCCATCGCGCTGTACGCTTATGACGGGATTACATACCGGTCATGCCCAGATACGCGGCAACCGACAGGTAGGTGGGAAAGAGGCCTGGAAACTGGGTTCGACCATCGGGGGACAGTGGCCGTTGGAGGCAGGTACTGTGACGGTGGCAAAAATATTGCAGCAGGCGGGGTATACTACAGGGGCCTTTGGCAAGTGGGGTTTGGGCCGGGTAGGTACGACCGGGGATCCCAACCAACAGGGATTCGATTATTTCTTCGGTTATATATGCCAACGGCAGGCGCATACCTATTATCCCAACCATCTGTGGCGTAATGGTGAGGTGGTGCGGATACCGGAGAATGAAGACGGGCAGCAAAAAGTTTATTCGCATGATCTAATTGCCGGGGAAGCAAGGCAGTTCTTAAAAAACAATAAGGACAAGCCCTTCTTTTTATATGTTCCCTTTACGATTCCGCATGTGGCGTTACAGGTGCCGAAAGATTCGTTGGCGGAGTATAAGGGGAAGTGGGCCGATCCACCTTATGACGGCAAGAAAGGATATGTCCCCCATTCCCATCCGCGGGCGTGTTATGCGGCGATGGTTTCACGGATGGATAAAGACGTGGGCAGGATAGTGAGTTTATTGAAGGAGCTGGGACTGGAAGAAAATACCCTGGTAATATTCACCAGTGATAATGGTCCCACTTATGCAGGCGGGGCGGATTCGGAATTTTTCGAAAGTGCAGGACCTTTGCGGGATTTGAAGGGTTCGGTTTATGAAGGAGGGATCCGGGTACCCTTTATCGCGCGCTGGCCGGGTAAGATACAGGCAGGGGTGACGAGCAATTGTGTTTTAGCGTTCTGGGACTTTTTACCAACCTGCACGGAACTAATAGGCATGCCGGCGCCTAAGCATATCGATGGTATTTCCATACTGCCGAGTTTATTAGGTCATCCCGAAGAGCAAAAGCAACATGAATATTTATATTGGGAGCTTAAGGGAAGGCAGGCAGTGCGCAAAGGTGATTGGAAAGCAGTGCGGACAAAACCGAATAAAAAGGTAGAGCTTTATAATCTGTCCAAAGATGTGGGGGAAGAACATGATGTGGCCGGCGAACATCATGAGATACTGGCCCAGATGACGAAGCTGTTACAGTCGGCCCGGACGGAATCTGAAGTTTTTCCGCTGGTGAAGAAGAAAACGGGCAAAGCGAAAAAGTAGCGAGAAAGTACTCGATCTTACGCAATATCGGCCGGGATCAACGAGGCAAATTTTGGGGTTGTAATTATAGCACCATTGGTGCTATAATTTTGTCTGGAAAAGCTGGTTTGATAACCGAGCAGAAATATAGCAGTGGAGGCGGCCAGCGGTGCTCTTGAAGGGCAGGACTTTGGCGGCTGAACACTCGAAGTGAACAATGCCCACGAGCGTTAGGAACGCCCCACCGGGGGGGAGATGATAATTAATAACTTGATTAATGTACAGTTCCGTTGTCAGCAGAAAGAACTTGGTTAATTGGTGCTTTTAGCAGACATAGATTTTTCCTCAAATTAACATCGAAGGACGTACCCTTGAAGGCGCTGTTAGTCTATCCTCAATATCCCGACACCTTTTGGAGTTACAAGTACGTTTTACGGTTCATCTCTAAAAAGACAGCCTTTCCTCCGCTGGGGCTGCTGACGGTGGCGTCCTTGTTACCGTCGGATTGGGAAAAGAAACTTGTGGATCTAAATGTTGCACCTCTGGAAGATGAGCAGATAGCCTGGGCCGACGTTGTGTTCATCGGCGCCATGCTGATCCAAAGGCCCAGTGCTCAGGAAATAATTAATCGCTGTAAGGCACAAGGCAAGAAGGTGGTGTTGGGAGGTCCTACTTCTTCTAGCCCCGAGGGATATCAGCAGGTCGATCACTTTGTGCAGGGGGAAGCGGAAGTTACCTTGCCATTGTTCCTGGAGGACCTGGAAAGAGGCCAACTCCAACATATCTATAGCACTACAACGCGACCGGATATATCCCAAACCCCATTGCCCGACTGGTCTCTGATTAATTTTAAGGACTATGCCTCCCTGGCGGTACAGTATTCCCGGGGGTGTCCGTACGATTGCGAGTTCTGTGACATAATTCTTATGTACGGCAGAATACCGCGGACGAAAAGCCCGGCCCAGATGGTAAAGGAATTTCAGGTCCTTTACGAGGCCGGCTGGCGGGGTGACGTGTTTGTAGTGGATGACAACTTCATCGGCAACAAAACCAAGGTTAAGCAAATGCTTACGCAACTGATCCGGTGGCAAAAGGAACACAAGTATCCCTTCAAGTTGATGACGGAAGCCAGTACAAATTTAGCTGACGATGAAGAGCTGATGCAGATGATGAGCGCGGCCAATTTCCATAAGGTCTTTCTTGGTATTGAGACTCCAAACTTAGATAGTCTTAAGGAATGCAAGAAAATTCAGAATACAACGCGCAATCTGGAAGAGGCCGTGGGGATCATTCACCGCAACGGAATGCAGGTGATGGGCGGGTTTATTGTGGGATTCGATCATGATACGGAAAATATATTTGATGCTCAGATAGCTTTTATCCAAAAAGTGGGTATTGTGACCGCGATGGTAGGGATGCTCAGCGCTATTCCGCAAACGCGGTTGTGGCATCGACTAAAGGCAGAAGGCAGACTCCTGCAGGAACCGACAGGCGAAAATACCGACGGCAGTTTGAACTTCGTACCCCGAATGGGCGGCCGTAAGCTTATCGAAGGATATCAGCATCTGCTGAAAACCATATATTCACCCCGTAATTATTACAAGCGCATCAATACCTTTATTAAAAATTACCAGCCCACGGTGAAGGACAAGGTCACCAGGGAGGGGTTGTATGCCACCCTGAAAAGCATGTGGCATATAGGAGTATTGTCGCGGGCGAGGCTGTTCTATTGGAAGCTGATTATCAAGACTTCGATTCGCAGGATCAGGGTGCTGCCCAATGCGATCGAATTTGCCGTTTATGGACTGCATTATAAAAAGGTGAGTGATAAGGTATTGCGTCTGGATCCGGGGGAATATATAGAAACCACTAACGTGCCAGTGACCAGCACCGAAAAGTCCACCCAGCTCGTTTAGGATCTAGAGAGCCTTCCTATTCTGCGTGTCTCCCAAACCAACTTATACGCCCTCTATTTTACTTCGGGGGCCGCTCTGCGTCGGGTAATTAGAGGGGGGACATTTGGGGATTTTGGGGAACTACCCGAACCATGAGCCTGGGGAACAGGCACATGTCGTACGGTTGGGAGTCCTAAATGACCCCGACGGGATTCGAACCCGTGTTGCAGGGATGAAAACCCTGTGTCCTAGACCTGGCTAGACGACGGGGCCGTAGCTTTTCAAGGAGCATCTTCTATCATTGAAAGGTGCTTGTGTCAAAGAAAAAGTACCTTAGTTTTCCTGAGGGGCGGACTTATATCCATATTTAATTGATCACTACCCGATCGCGACCCTGGTTTTTGGCCTGGTAGAGGGCCATATCCGCCTGATAGAGCAGTTGGTCTGATCCCTGGTGAGGTTGTAATTGAGAAACTCCGAAACTAGCGGAAATTGGTTCAGGGATCATGGTTTCAGGGATTTTTTTGATATATTGGCGGATTCTATCGGCCAACTGAACAGCTCCCTGGGCTGTATTATTGGGTACCATGATCAGAAATTCCTCGCCTCCCCACCGGCCGACCATATCCGGTTGGCGCAGGTTGCGGTCGAGAATAGCGCCGATTTGGGCCAAAACTTTATCACCGGCATCATGGCCGTAGCGATCATTAATCCTTTTAAAATGGTCTATGTCCATCATAGCTACGGAAAAGAGCTGCTGGTAGCGGCGGGCACGCTCGATCTCGGCTTTTAGCAGTTCACCCAGAGCGGCACGGTTATAAAGACCGGTGAGCTGGTCCTTCCGCGATAATTGCAGCAAGTGCCGATGGGCCTCCTCCAGGGACACATGGGCGGAAATGTCGCGCAGGACTTCGACAGCACCTATGATTTGACTGTTTTCATTACGGACAGCAGAAATGCGAGATTCAATAGGTATGCGTTGACCGTTCTTGCGAGTGAGGTAACCTTTCCAGGTGCCCGGCATACCTGTTTCCAATACAATCCCAAGGACATTGCAATCTTTGCCGGGATTAGGGCCGAAGTGCATATTCGACTCGGAGAGGTGTTCTGGGTTGCGGTTCTGTTGAGTTATTGTGCTTTCGTCTGGGGAGGAGAAGTCGGTGTGTAAGCCTGAGTCATGGGACGGCAGCGAAGCGTCATGTTCTTTGATGTTCATAACAGGAGTTTTATCAAAACGATGTCCGACCATTTCCCGGGCGGAGTAACCGGTAAGACGAGCGCAGCTTTCATTCCAATAGATAATATTACCCTGTATATCAACCACATATACTGCGTCGAAGATACTGTCCAGGAGGGTCTTATATAAATCTCCTGAGAATATTGTCGGCGTTTCTGATTCCATGTTGTTTAACATTATGTGCGTCCGATAAATCGGCTTATTTTGTTGACGCTGCAGGTAATATACACATCGGTTTTGTGAAGGGGGCAGGTTAACAAGATATCAACCTATCGATGAGTGCTTCGGGGTTAAACAAGAGGCAATACTGAAATCGGAGAATCTCATTATTTTTTACTTTTTTGCCAGCGGGCGGGGTCACTTTCCGGACTTTGGGCGGTAATGTCGTCCAATATCAGCCGGTCGGTCCGGAATAAGAAGTGCAGTATTTTCCGGCGCAACCGGGTCAAGGGCCGAGTAGCTTTTCGATGTGCCATGATCCAGCGGCTTTTCCGACGGGAAGCGTCAATTTGCTCTTCCTTCATCAAATGGCTGGCGTAACGGCGTTTGTGCTTGAGAAGATGATAGAAATCTTCCTTCTGAAATCCTTTGAGTATAAAGTTGCTGATATGTCGGAGAGGAAAGGGCAGAGAGGGGAAATAGTAGGATATCTGGAAATCGATTATATAAGGGCTATTATCGTAGCCCAGCAGGATATTGCCCCGTTTATTCAAATCAATATAGGCTATCCGGCAGTTATGGATTTTTCTGAGTATCTCCTCCAAACGGTCAAAGAATTCATCCGACAGGGGAGGGTTCTCATCCAAACTTTGTCCCTCGATGTATTCATATGTAAAGCCTGTATCTCCATAGCGAGCGAGGAATCGAGGTACCTGCTGTATATGATCTAATCGGGTCAGGATTGATATTTCATGCTCGGTTATTAGCCGTCCGAGCCAACCCAGGGGCATGCCAAGAAAATCGCTGCGACGGGCCAACTTAAGCACTATTTTAGCCGGGGGTTTATCGTTTGACTGCAAGGCAGAGTCAAGCAGTTCATATAAAGCGGTAAACGCAAAAAAATCGTGTTTTAAGACTTTGGACAGCTGGTAGGAATGCCCAGTTATTTTGATTTGGTGGGGCCATTGATAGCGACCCCAAGCCTGTAGCTGATGAGTTATACCGGAATTCATGGAATTATTATTCATAAGATGTTCTATAATATAGAGTTATGATCGAAAAAATATTTTATCAAGTTTTTTGCTATAAAACAATATGCACACGCTCGTTGCCTGGGAGCAACATAGACGGATTGTTCTTAAGTGCTTTAATACCAGACAGTAACGTAGTTTCAACTGTTTTTATATGTTGCATTTTAGACACATTTAAAATTATAAATAAATCCGCTGGTATAATAACCGGGGGGAGCTCAAGTGTAAACACTTGACAGATAGGAGGTTGTGTAAGGCCATGGTGTTATTATCTTTTTCCTTGCATCAGGTATATACTTTGCATTATAATAAGATCGAAGAGCAGTTGTAAGCCCAATTAATCCGGGGCTTGCAAAGGATAAAAGAGAGTTGCAAACTTATTAGAGAGCATTGAGAGAGGAGCATTACCTACCTAGAGAATCTATTCTTAGAGAGTCAATTTAAAGGGAATTAGTGCGTTTGCGAATCTGTTTTTTTTTGGCTATTAGCGGTAAATAATAGCACCTGCAAAGAATGATTCAATAACGCTGCAAGAGCCCAATTGAGAGAGCTGAGAATTAATACTACTATTTAAGGTATTGTATTAAACTACCGGGAGATCAGGCCTGGGAGGGAGAGAGAGAGAAATAACCCTTCCGCCGGGTATTACAGGGAAATGTCAGCTTCCACAAGGAATGTATAGATATATTCACTGTGTACCTTTACACATCGGTACAGATTCTAGTGCTGAGATTTGATTGCCTTGACCTTTCCGGTTGACACTGCTTCCGTTTTAGAAATTTAGTCGTAAGGTTTCCAGTAAATCAACGACGGAGAGAGAGAGTATGAAGCCCGCCGGTGGCCAAGGAGAGAGAGTCTTTCTATATAGACAGGGAGTAATAGGGTGGGGATTACTGCTGTTTTTATTAACGGGACTAAATTCCGTAGTGTGGTCTATAACCGGGCAAGAACCATACGAGTTAATTGTCCGCAATGATAAAGTGGTTGATATTAATCCCGTATTGACAAATCTCCAGCAAAACGGGGACATAATGGAGTACCGGTACGCTCAGGATGTGTACCAGAATAGTGCGGTTGCGCACAGCGGGTCATCTTCGAATAGTTGGCGGACCTATCAGCATGTATATGCTTACAATACCTCAACCGCCAATACCGATTATGTTGTGGGGAACACGGCAGGTCACGATCAAACAATTAAATTCACGGAAGAGCAAACCGGTCTAAAGAACGGTACTTTCGTGGTGGTCAGGGATCATGTTTCATTTGGTGGGTCGCTTTCAGTGGCCAAGTCGCCCGACACGTCAGATCAGCGGGGATTGCTGGCCAGTTTTAATATGCGTGCCGACATCGAGTTCCAGTATCAAACCCCCCGTGGTGCTGTAAACGTAAGCTATCCATTAATGACCGGAGGTATAGACCTGATAGGTTGGGTAAATGATATGGTGCTTGTCCGCCCCAAAGGATGGATTACCTGGGGCAATATAAGTTCAATGAGTAATGGATTGGAAACATTAGATCGCCCCTCATTGAATGTGTTGGGTAAGGAAATACCATTATTCATAAATCCCTATAGCATGTTTAAGATTCAACGGGAGAGCGATTTCTTTCAGATAGATCTGGCCGATATAGAACTGCCCCTGGTTTTCGGTAACCGGATCGGAGAAACCAGCACCATAAAATTCCAGTTTAGCAGTTGGACGCAAACCAATGGGTCCAACAGCGGAGCAGAAGTTAATTTTATACCGGATGCTACGGTCCTAGAGGAGTTACAGGCAGGAGACCGGATACCGGAGCCAGCTTCTTTGGCCCTGTTGGGACTTGGGACGCTGCTATTGGGCAGACGGAAGAAACAAAGATAAACATTTGCCTTTAATTTAGAAAATACATTAAAACTTGTTACCTAGACTCACGCCCCGGACGAGTTATTTGTGGTGGCTCTCGAACGGGGCGTACTTTTTTATTTAAAACGTTGGTTGAGGGCTTGTGTAGGTCTGATCTGAGAGCCCTTGAGGTAAAGTTCTGATACCCAAGTTCAGCTAAAGCACGGTTGTCTGATATTCTTGACAACCGGGTCGGTATATCAATAATAGTACGCTGTATGAGTGCTAAACTCTTGATTTTAGTCTTTTGGGACTTTTGAAGGTATTGTCGTGATAGAAGAACTGTCGAAAATATATGAACCCAAACAAGTGGAAGAGCAGGCATCGGACTTGTGGAAGCAACATAACTCGTTTCATGCCTGCCCGTCTAAGCCCGGCGGGGCAGCCGGGCCAGTATATACTATAGTAATTCCACCTCCCAACGTTACGGCGGCTTTGCATCTGGGGCATGCCCTGAACAACACTTTGCAGGATATTTTGATCCGTTTCCGGCGTATGCAGGGATACAATACCCTCTGGATGCCGGGGACCGATCATGCCGGCATAGCCACGCAGACGGTGGTGGAAAAACGTATTCTCGCAGAGGAAGGTAAACGGCGGACGGATTTTGAGCGCGGGGAGTTTATTGAACGTGTGCAGGCCTGGAAGGATGAATACGAAGCCCGCATCATCGAACAACTACAATTAATGGGATGTTCCTGCGACTGGCAGAGGACCCGCTTTACCATGGACGAGGTATGTGCCCGAGCAGTGAGAGAAACATTCTTCCGTCTATTCAAGGATGGGATTATTTATCGCGGTAAGCGGCTAGTGAACTGGGACCCGGCCACCCAAACCGTTTTGGCGGATGACGAAGTTGAACACGAGACGGTGGAAGGGCATTTCTGGTATATGCAGTACCCGTTGAAAGAGCCGGTGGAGATCGACGGCCAAGTCGTCAAACACGTTACCGTGGCGACTACCCGGCCGGAAACGATGCTGGGTGATACCGCGGTGGCGATGAATCCCCGTGATGTGCGGGCTGAGAAGTTGGTAGGTAAAGAAGTCTGTCTGCCTTTGGTTGGTCGAATCATCCCCATAATAGCGGATGAACATGTGGTGCTGCCCGATCCGGAAAGCGATGACGAAAAGGCTAAATTCTCGACCGGATTTTTGAAGGTGACGCCCGCTCACGATCCCGACGACTGGGCCATTGGGGAAAGGCACGAACTGCCGGTGATTAACGTTATGGCGCCGGACGGCTCGATCAGTGATCAGTACGGGTGGGAGGATGCCGAGGGTACGGAAGCGGAGCAGTTTCTGGGTATGGACCGATTCGAGGCCCGAGAGGCTATCGTGGGATGGTTTCGGAGTGAAAAACTTCTGGAGGCTGTGCGAGAATATTCTCACGAGATCGGCCACAGCTATCGCAGTCATGTTCCCATCGAGCCTTATCTATCGGATCAATGGTATATTGCAGTTAAAAAACCGATTGACCGTTTGGCGGGAAAATTCGGCACGGGTCTTATTGAAGGAACCGATGTGCCGGTGAACTCTCTGGCGGGACTTGCTCTTAAGCCGCTGCTGGACAGTCGGCTGCGTTTCGTGCCGGAGCGATATGAAAAAACATATCAAGCCTGGCTGGAAAACCTGCGGGATTGGCCGATCAGCCGTCAACTATGGTGGGGGCATCGGATACCGATGTGGTCTAAAACAGGAGAGGGGGGGGAATTCGAAAATAATCTCGCTGAACAAACTGACAAAGTATGCTTTACATCTACAAATTCTGAAGAAGAATCTGTTAGCTATTGTTGCGTAGCTCCCGGTCATGCAGATATTGAACAACAACTTGAAGATGAAGGTTGGCAGCGGGACGAAGATGTTTTGGATACGTGGTTCAGCTCGGCGTTATGGCCGTTCAGTACGTTAGGTTGGCCGGAGGAGAATTACAACGGTGAGCCGCTGCTGAAGACATATTATCCGGGCAGTGTCCTTTGTACCGCCCGTGAGATTATTACGCTATGGGTCTCGCGGATGGTGATGATGGGGCAATATTGTGCAGGGGATATACCTTTTGAAGTAGTGTTCATTCATGCCATGATCCAAGACGGTCAGGGGCGCAAGATGAGCAAGAGTCTGGGTAATGGGATTGATCCGCTGGTGGCTATCGACAGTCATGGGGCCGATGCCATGAGGTTTGCCCTGGCGAGTATGACCACCCTTACCCAGGATGTGCGTATGCCGGTGGAGCTGATGGAGCTTCCCGACGGTCGCAAAGTCAATACCTCACCGAAATTCGATATCGGCCGTAACTTCTGTAATAAACTCTGGAATGCCTCCCGCTTTGCCCTGGGCAATCTACAGGATTCGGCGGGTGGGTCGTTCGATCGCACGGCTTTGATGTTGGAAGACCGCTGGATTCTGTCCAGATTAGCGCAGACCGTAAATAAAGTTACCGAGCAACTGGATGAATTCAAATTTAGTGAGCCGATCAATGTTTTGTACCGGTTTTTCTGGAATGAATTGTGTGACTGGTACCTGGAGCTGATTAAACCGCGGATGCGCGACGAGGCTCAAAAGCCTATGGCCCAGCGGGTATTGGCATTTGTGCTGGATGTTTCTTTGCGATTGTTTCATCCCTTCCTGCCCTTTATCACGGAAGGTATATATCAGCAGTTAAATGCCATCTATCCCGAGCGGGGGCTGGGGGAGGGTGCTGATCCGGGTGGTGCGGCTACTTTAGTTGGCGCGGATTGGCCCGGCTCGATGCCGGACTTGGTTGATACCCAACTGGAAGAACGGATGCTGCTGGTTCAGAATACCATCAGGATTATTCGTGATATTCGTATGAGATATCAGGTTCCGCCGCGCAAAGAACTAGAGGTGTCGGTTAAAACGGGGCCGGAGACAGCTGAGGATATCCTGGCGCAGAAGCATTTGATCTGTCATATGGCCAATGTGGGAGGATTGCAGGCCGGTCCGGATTGTACCAAACCCGCTCAGGCGGCGATCGCCGTTGGTGAGGGGATGGAAGTCTATGTGGACGGGGTTATTGATGTGCAGGCCGAGCTGGAACGCCTACAAAAACAAAAGGTAGAACTGACGGATGCGCTGAAGCGTTGTGAAGCGAAGCTCGGTAACGAAAATTTCGTCAACCGTGCCAAGCCCGAGGTGGTCCAGCGGGAAAGAGATCGACTAGTACAACTCAGGGAACAATTAGCCACCGTAGAAAAAAATCTGGAAGAGTTGTCCTGAGTATCCGCAATTAATATGTAAGTTGACCTCCGATGTTATATCGAGGGTTGATTAAAGATAATCGTAGCAGGCGGGATAAGTTCTTGTTCGCCTGGAAAGATTTGTCAACCTGAGCGCTGAAGATGCATATTACAAGGGGCTTGGTATGGAAATTGAAATGGAGTTGTCCCAGATCATAATCCAGGAAACCACGGAACAGCAGATCATAGTATTAAAAGAACGGTATGGGGATCGTTCTTTTCCCATTGTCATAGGCATCGCCGAGGCTCTGGCCATAGACCGCCGGTTGAAAGGTATCCGTCCGGGACGTCCCCTGACCCACGATCTTTTATATAATGTGATATCCAAGCTGTCCGGTAAGCTGGAACGGATTGTCATTAATGACCTGCGGGACCACACGTTTTATGCCCGGTTGATAATCAATCAAAATGGCCACGAGGTTGAGATTGATTCCCGACCAAGCGATGCCATCGCTTTGGGGGCGGTCAATAACATGCCGGTATTTGTAGCCGAACATGTACTACAAGCAGTGTCCTGAGAAATCCTAAGGTAATTGCTCAAGGATGCGTCGTAGCGGTTTTCTGCCGCGCCGGGAGCGGTTCTCAATATATGATGTTGCGGGGTACCGCAGCGGCAGTGAGGGTTTGCTGTGCACCTTCCCGCACTATGCGGAATCGAATTATGATCTTGCCCACTGTCCCGGATGGAAAAGTAGGGTCCTCCGGATCGATAACCACAAAGATATCTTCTCCCACCGCCAGGCGGGCAACATCGTCTATCATGACAAACCAATCGCTCCATCCATGGCCGTCGTTGCGATCAACGCGCACCTGTAATTGCAGCGAAGTCGGTTCATAACGATACTCCACGTCCCAGCCGTTTGCATCCACCAGAGAACACTGGTTCCCATCGGAGCTGACATCGATAATATCGACGGCAGGGTCGTTCCAGGCCGAACGAATAGTACTGCAGATCTGATAAAGGGCGTTGCGTGACGATACGCCGGCAATGGACATTTCGTAATTCGAGCGGTAGCTTTTGAAAGCAGCGTCGAAGGCTACCGCCGTGGCCGTCAGGAGCAGGGCTGCAATCGCCAGGGCGATTAATATTTCCACCATAGAAAGGCCGGGGCGAAAGCCAGGGGGCAGCGCGGCGCGACCGGCGCCGTATCTAAATTTCCGGGATGAACGTTTGGTTGTTTCTCGTTTGTGTTTTTTCATTTTTAAGCTCTTAATAATCTTATACCTTGTTACAGTTCCACATAAGTTTCCCCCTCGGATCCAGCGATTACAATTGGGGTTTTGATGCCACTGGGGAGCATCTGAGCCGGATCAGGGGTGATATTGATAGTACCTATATCCCCCAACTCGGTTGTTTCCGAACCACCATCGTCCAGAGTAGCACCAATGTTAGTGACGAAACCGGAACTCCATAGGGTAGTATCACACATAGATAAAATGGTGCCATAAATTTCGGCGTTACCGCGAATATCGACAATCCCGCCCACAATGGCGCCGGTGAGGACGTTATTATCACCGGCAACGGGATTGGTATTACCCAGATCGACGTTGAAGTGGGGGGCCAGGATGGTAGCCTCGGACATTGCGGTATTATTAAAGGTAGCGGTGCCGGTGAAGTATAGACAATTGTATTGCCATTTAAGTATTTGGGGGACATCTGTGACTATGACGCCGTTGAAATTACAATCTTCAAAACGGACGTTGTTATAGTAGGTACTGCCGCTTTTACTGCAATCGACATAAAGTTTTCCTTCAAATGTGCAATTACGGAATAGGGCATTGCGGTTATTGGGCAGGCGTGTGTCGGTAAACGTTTGATTTTCATAAACGTGACGGGTGAGTTGTCGGCTCCCGCTACTGCTGGGCAGATTGTAGTTGCCGGCCACATGGGGGAAATACTCTATTTCGCGGTCTTCACTGGGACAAGAAGGTATGTCGGTAAGTCCAACAATATATGCATCCGTATCATAATCATTTATATCCATACCCGGCATATCGTTGTAAGGGACATCATAGTTGATGCCTTCGTGATATCCCTGGATTTCATCGTCGGGACTGTAATATCGCTCATCGTAGTTGTCGTCCAACGGGTTGCCCAAAACATCGACCGGATCGCCATCGGCGTTTAAGGTTTCCAGTTGATAGCCTTCATCTTCGATGGAGTCGCGGGTAAGAACGGTATTGATAGTGCCTAATACGCTGGAATCGTCGGTCATATTAAAGGGTGAAATTTCGGGGCGGTCCCAGGCACTATAGATGTCCCCGTGGATGGTCGTATCGCCCGTAAGCCACATACGTCCTCGACTGGCTAAAGCATACGATAGGACTTTGTTGTCCTTACGTATGGGAAACTTCAAGCGAACGGTCCGATTGATCCCGCTGGCGGTACCGGTGCTTGTGACTACCAAATAATGAGGGTCGGTTTCAAACTCACAAAGCAGCGAAAAACTCGCTGCGCTCCCAGAGACCGGTAAAGCTATTCCTCCGCTGGCAGGTATCTGCAACAGTCCGTTTGCACCGTCCCAGGAGACATTACCACTGCCTAACACAGTTTCCACATGGGCGGCGAAGTAAGCGAAGGTTTGCTCGGCCTCAATATCGCTGATTGTGTTGTAAATCGAGTAGGCTGTCTCGGGGGGCACATAGGTATTGATAAGGTGACGCGCATATGCCAGGCCCGATTCAGCGGCTGCCTGGGCGACGGCCACATCACGGTGGTTCTGAGACATCTGCACGTTAGTATTGCTCAAAGCCATAAACGATATTACCAGAACGGAAAAGAGCGTGACGAAGATCACTGCCAGTATGGAACTGAATCCCTTGTTTGATTTCTTACGTTTATCCATTGGTCATTCCTCTACCTCCTGGATATTCTTGTGTTTACTCGGTCACAATTTATTTCAAAACTCCTAAATGTTTATTTAACGCGCAGCCAGCTAACCTGCATAATCTGTCCGGTACTGTCGGAGACAGAGGCGGTTAAGATGGCCGCCTGGGGATCGGGCCCCACGTATACAGTCATATCCCCCGGATTTACCGGTTGTATAGTGAGGTCCTGCTGGAAGTTTCCCAGGCCTAGGACGGAATTCCCTTCGGCATCCACTCCATTGAAAGTCCGGTTCCCATTAGCTATCAGGTCGTCGAAAGTGCTCTGGTCGGTCATCGATCGTAACTGATCTGCCAGAAACACTCCTGTGGAGAGTTTGTTGCCGAAGGCATTGACGGTGGTTCCAGCTCCAAAGAGCATCAACAGTGAGACCACCGCCGTTCCCACGATAATGACGGCCAAGGTCACTTCTATAAGGGTAAAGCCTGCTGCAGCACTTCTGTTTTGTCGTCTGTTGGTCCGCTTCATAGCATTATCCTTTAACCAAGGTCGAAAGTTTGAAGACCGGCAGAATGATACTCATGGCGATAAAACCTACCACGAATCCCATAATTACGATCATAAGCGGTTCGATCAAGGCGGTGACAGCCCGGATCACATGGGTTAATTCTTTCTGATAGAATTCGCTGATATCGCGGAGCACCTCGGCCAATTTTCCACTTTCTTCTCCGCTGCTAATCATTTGTACTACATTTTTGGGCAACTGTCGGTTCCGGGCCAGCGGAGCGGAAATCTTTTTACCCTGTTTGACCGCCACGAAGACCTGGTGCCACATCTGTTTGAAGACAGTATTACCGGAAATATTGGCGGTGATGCTGATGGTATCCAGCATGGGTACGCCGGCGTTGACCAGTTCCCCCATAGTGTGCATACTACGTGAAATGTACAGACAGCGACAGAGCTTTTTCACGATCGGTATACGCAGTTTGGTCAGATCCCACCAGGCTCGTCCCCCTTCGGTATTAATGAGCCATAAAAAGCTCCATACCGCACCGGCGAGCACTCCTAAGATGGCATACCAATAGGTACGTACGACATAGCTGAGGCTCAAGATAATTTTGGTGGGAGCGGGCAGAGCCGCTTCTTTACCTTCAAAGATGACTACAAATTTCGGTAACACATAGGTCAACATGAAGACGGTGGTGGCCACGGCCATAACGGCAATTATGATCGGGTATATCATGGCACCACGCACCTGGGCCCGGGTATCAATTTGATGAGAAAGATAGTCGGCTATCCTTTCCAGCATACTTCCGAACGATCCTGACAATTCCGAAGCTTTAACCATGTTGATGTAGAGAGGAGTGAACACTTTGGGAAACCGTACCAGCGCTTCTGAGAAGCACTTGCCTCCCTCCACATCACGTCTGATTTGCTGCAGAATAGCCTTGAACTTATCATTCTCCACCTGATCGACTATCCCCTCCAGGGCCGAACGGATATTAATACCGGCTTTAATCATTACCGCCAATTGACGGGTAAAGTTTAGAACATCCTTATTCGAGGGCCCCAATTGGACTTTAAACGATAGTATGTTGTTCATACCGCGTTTACCGGCCTCGCCCAACTCAAGTAGAGAAAGGATGTATCCCCCTTGGGCCCGCAGCATTTGAGCGGCTGCCGAAGTGGAATTGGCCGCGATTATACCGGTGGACACCTGTCCTGTGGTTTCTCTTAGTTCGTAACGATAGTTTGGCATATCACACCTGTTTCTACTTTGCTGATACCGAACGAGTAAAGTTCATTCGATATCGTCTGGCTGTCCTACTGTTTAACGCATCTACCCTTTCGCGCATAAGCCCGGCTATGCACTTAATGCCCGGTCAATTTTATCCGGGTAAACTGCATGTGACAGGGCATCTTCCCGGGATATATGACCGTTATAGCACAGTTGGGCTATGGAGTGGTCCAGGGTCTGCATACCTATTCCCCGCGAAGTCTCGATGACATTGGGGATTTCAAATATTCTATTTTCCCGGATACAGTTTCGCACCGCCGGGGTACAAAGCATAAGTTCAGTTCCCGGAACCATCCCGGGCGTGTCGATGCGTTTGAATAGCACCTGACTAATTACCGCCTGGAGGGTATTGGCCAGCATCGAACGAATCTGGTTTTGCTGGCTGCCGGGATACATATCTATGATACGCTCAATGGTTTGGGAGGCGTTTATGGTATGCAAGGTACTCAAGACCAAGTGACCGGTTTCAGCGGCGGTGATGGCTGCTGAGGTTGTCTCCAGGTCACGCATTTCACCGACCAGAATCACATCCGGGTCCTGACGCAGGGCATGCTTGAGACCGGAAGCAAAAGATACGCAGTCATTACCGATTTCCCGCTGCTCTATGGCGCAATTGTTACTGGTCAGCATATATTCAATGGGATCTTCCAGAGTGATAATATGTTTGCGATATTTCTTGTTCATCGAGTCGATCATACTGGCCATGGTGGTACTTTTACCTGAGCCGGTATCACCGGTAACCAGAATCAGACCCCGGGCCAGATCGGTCATTTTAGTGACTTCGTCCGGAAGATTAAGTTTTTCCAGTGGTGGCACCTTGTCCTGAATAGTACGAAAGGCAATTGCTATGTTATCCCGCTGAAAGTGGGCGTTAACACGGAAACGACCCTTGCCGGGAACCTCCGTGGAAAAGTCCAGGTCTCGCTTCTGTAAGAATTCTTCATAGCGCCGCTCGGAAATCATCTCCTGGAGTATTTCTTTAGATCCGTCCGGGCTCACCACACCATAGTCTGTCTCCTGCAGAATTGTGTGGATTCGCAGCAGCGGCGGTGAACCAACCATAATGTGAATATCCGATGCCTTACAATCCAGGGCTGTTACTAATAGTTCCTGTAATATTGACACCTTTTTGCTCCTTTGCTTAAATTTTACTTAATTGTTTATTCCTGGTTGCCTATTTTTCCAATGCACTTCGGTTACACAGTACTCTCTGTAACCCGCATTACTTCATCAATAGTGGTTAATCCCGCCTGCACCTTACGGAATCCATCATCCCGCAGAGTAATAGTACCGCGCTCTTTACATATGCGGCGCAGTTCGGTCACGGAGGGATTTTTTGTGATAATGTCTCGATAGGTATCATCTATCGCCAATAATTCATAGAGTCCGACTCGGCCCTGATAACCGGTTTGTCGGCATATTTCGCAACCTGTGCCGCAGAACATATTGTCGCTGCTGAAGCCATACATATTCAGAAAAGCTGCATGTTCGGCCTGTGGTTCATAAGGGGCGCGGCAGTGTCTGCAAATCCGACGTACCAGTCGTTGGGCCAGAACCGCGTTGGTCGAGGCCGCTATCAAATAGGGCTCTACCCCGATATTAATCAACCGGGTTATACTGCTAGGTGCGTCGTTAGTATGTAGAGTGGACAAAACCAAATGGCCGGTCAGAGACGCTTGGATTGCTATCCGTGCCGTTTCTTCATCCCGGATCTCACCCACCATGATCACATCCGGGTCCTGACGCAACAAAGAACGCAGCGCTGCGGCGAAGGTCATGCCGATATGTTCATGTACCTGTACCTGGGTCACTCCGTCCAGTTGGAACTCAACCGGATCCTCCACCGTGGAAATGTTCAACCGTTCCCCATCCATGGTCTTGAGGCAGGCATAAAGTGTGGTACTCTTGCCCGAACCGGTAGGACCGGTCACTAATATAATTCCGTGAGGTTGATTTATTTGGTTTTCCAGAATCGCCAGATTGTCTTCTTCCATTCCCAGGTCCGGGAGTGTTAAGCGGGTGCGGCCTATGTCCAAAATTCGGATAACTACCTTCTCTCCATGAGAGGTGGGCAGTGTAGAGACTCGCATATCGACGTTATGGTTGTTCACTAATACTCGGAGCCGCCCATCCTGCGGCAGCCGCCGCTCGGCGATATCCAGATTAGACATAATTTTAATACGTGATACCACCGCCGCGTGCATATGATGAGGGGGAGCCATGAACTCAAAAAGGACACCGTCAATGCGGTATCTCAATTTCAGTTTTTTGTCCTGGGGCTCGATATGTATATCTGAAGCTCCGTCGTTGACCGCTTTCACAATAATATAGTTCACAAACTTGATTATGGGCGAATCACCCGCCGCTTGTTCCAGTTTGGACAAATCCTCCTCCTGGATCTGCACAATTTCCACATCCTCGTGGTTTATATCTTGGATGATTTCCTCCATCTGGAAATTAGTGGTTGTGCCGTCCAGAGTCGCCAGGATTGTCTTGATGTCCTCTCGCGGACATACCATCACGCGTAAACGCTTTTTGGTTTTACGCTGAATTTCGTCCAAGAGAAAAACATTGGTGGGATCGGTCAGAGCAACTACAAGTTTGCCATCTTCGATTTTCAAAGGCAGAACATTATTGGTGTCGATATAATTACGATCCAGGAGTCCAAGTACCTGCTTATCGATCATTTCCGGAGTGAGACGCACGAAGGGCAATTCATATTGTTCCGCAACGCATGCCAGCAGCTCAGCTTCCTTCACGGCTCCCATTTCCAGTAATATCTGGCCCAAACGCTTCTGGGGAGTTTGGCGCTGGATGGCACAAGCCTGTTCCTGTTGCTCAGGCGTGATGTGTCCATGTTGGCAGAGAATCTCACCCACCAATTCCGCACTTTGGTTGTGCGTTTGGGCGTCCGGTTGCCAAAGGTCACACAGTTCCCCCTCCGTCGATTGGACCGAGATATTGTGTTCGGTCTTCGGCAGAGAGTCGTTTGCCAGGCTATTATCTAATGTGTTGTTATCCAGCATATTTTTCTCCGGATAAGCAGTTACCGCTTATCCAAGCTATCTCCATTTTAACGCCAAGATATTTTCAGCACCTGCTTGGTTTGGGTGCTGCGTAAGCCCCTACATCTGTAATACAAATTCCAGATTACCTGCCATAAGGATTACGTTTTCCTTATTGATAGCCTTGATGTTAAAAGTGCTTTGAATCGTTTGGCCCAAGCTATATATGTGACCATCGATCAAACATTTCGGCCCGGCTCCTCCCAGCAATACTGATTGCAATTGTAGCAGTGAGACTTGCCGTTTGAGTTCTTTTTCCTGTTGGGTTAGGTTTCTGGCCTGCTCCTCTGCCTTGTCGTTACCCGTATCCATATATCGATAGAAGGGATTCTTCTTAAGATCGTCGGCCGCAACCTGTTGTTTACTGGGATACTCATAAAAGGCCTGGACCATATTTTCTGTATCCTTGAAGATCTTTTGGGGTGGACCATTTTCGATGCTTACCAATTTGGCCAGATACGTATCCACTTCCGCCTCAAGGGCCTTTTCCTGGGCCGTGGCCTCTTTGGGCCGTTGCCGCAATCCGAACATATATACTCCCAGCATACAAAGTACACATATCCCCAACAGAATCATCGCGGTATGATTGCGTTGTGTTTCCGGAATATAGGCTGCTTCGGCCACTTCGTTCTCGGAAAAGCCGCCTGATCCCGCTGCATTCCAGGATTGATAACCGCTGCCTTTTTCTGATGCTATGGGCTTATTATTCATATTATTCATCACTGCCTCTCCTACGTGATACAATTAATGTTTTAGTGTTTGCTGCCTAAGTCGGTTGACTAGCCGGCCTGACCGCTTTTTTTGTCAAAAAATATGCTTAAGGTAAAGACGGCTTTCATTGAGCCTTCTTTTTTCTCATCCTTTTCCAGCTTCATTGCATTAACTTTGGTGATACGGGGAAGTTGTTCTACATCCAGCAAAAACTGGTAATAGGAGTCAAAATTACCGTACACTTCCATATTGATCGGCTGTTCACTGTAATGGGCAAATGGTTTGGGCTTAAGGGTTTTGAACAAACGGGTGTCCAGATTGTGATGTTCCGCAATCTTGGTTACCTGTTCCAGAACCTTGTGGATTTCATGCTGGGCGGGCAACTTACTTTCAAAAAACTTTACCGCTTCCGTCAGCTTTTCCACTTCGGCGCCCAAATCATTGATGCCGTCCAGAGCTTTTTGCAGCTCGGTTAATTTTTTCGTCTTGTTTTCCAACTCTATTTTTTGACCGGCCATATTTTTCTGAGCGGGCTCGAAGACCCAGAAATATCCCCCTACGGGAATGGCCGCTAACAACAGGATAAATAAAAGTTCTCTAAATCCGAAATTCATGATGCCTTTCCTTTCTTTGCGCTATGGATTGATTGACAACCACCTACTTTTTTAATTAACTCATTTTCCTTTTTACAGGCCTTGTACGTGTTGGCGTCGGGCCATCTCGACATCTTTATTACTGGCCCGCGCCTGCGGATTCAATATCAACATCAGTTTATAGCGCCGCACAGTTTCGTCCGCATATTCATATTCTTCAGACATTTGCAGATTCACCTGAGCGAACAGAGATGACTCGTTCAGATTGGAAATTAACTTGGCTACCTCGAGGTCTGTCGGGGCGATTCCGGTCAGTTCTATTTTTGTTTCCACCTGCGGGGGTTCAAAGGCATCCGCTTCGTTTTTCGTTTCCTTGTTTTGCGTATGTGCCTTCTTGTTCCGGGACCGCACACGCGGGGTATTATTGATCACTTCTTTACTAACCAGGGCGTATTCGATAAGAGAGACCTGTGCGGGCAGGCAATTGGTGATTGTGGCCAGCAGCAGAGAACGGGGTACAGGCTCCATCAGCATAGCGCTTATGGCAGCTTTGGTCGCCATCTCTGTTTTTTTCTCCTCTAGAGTGTCCAGTTGTTTAAGTGCTTCATTGGCTTTTAACATCTCGCCATTAATTTTGGCTACCTTTTCTTTCAGGCTGCTTTGTTCTCGTTCGGTGTACAAAAATCCTCCTCCCACTCCGGCGACCACCACGAGAAATAGAAACAAACAAACAATATTGGTTCGCCTCTGGGCCTTTTTTTCCAGATAATCTTCCGGCATGAAATCAACTTTATTTTTCATAGTTCCTCCTTGTCTATTCTTTACAATAGACTTGTTTTACTTTTCCTTCTTCCAGGGTAATTTCTTGTTGGTTCCCATCTCGCCCAGACTTAATCCAAAAGCGATGGCCCAATCGGAATTTATCTCTTCGGCATCCAGTTCGCTGTGTTTTCCGACACGGCTGTCTTTGGTAATCCGGGCCAGGGGATCGCCCAGTTGTGCCGGCAATCCCAGATCCTGGGCCAGTTGTTGACATAACACTTTATTTTTAGCTTGTCCTCCGACAAATATTACCTTTTCCACCGGCTGGGTCGTAAACAGTAAATCATGATAACGCACACAACTGCGTATCTCCGATCCCAGATTCTGCAAAGCCACCTGGCTCACTGTATCCGAGGGGCCATTCTGGCAGGTTTGTTTATTTGCCGTTTGGGATAAGGTAGCAGTAGTTGGGGTTATTTCATTTGCACTGCTTGTTGTTACTGAGATGGGCTCCGAAGACATAGTCTCTTCGCCAGAGAAAGCATCCTCGGAATTATCTTCCTCACTTATATTGATGGTGCGGCAAAAGGCTACTTTCGGGCCATGTGCCACCACCACCTTGGCACAAGTATGTCCCAGGTCAATAAGCATCATAGATTGTTGGGTTTCATCAGTTTGCGGATGTAAATGAGAAAATCCATTTACCAGCGCACAAGCCTCCACCTGGATCGAACTGATCTCTATTTTGGCCTGTTCCAGCAGGCGTAAGTGCTGCTGTACAACATTCCGGGAAGCAGCCATTAAGATCACTTCCAGTAGTGTCTCGTCACCTTCATATACTTCACCAACGGTAATATGCCGCAGTAAAGCACCAGCGGTCGGGAATGGTAATCTTTCCTGAGCTTCCCAGGGCAGGGTCTTTTCCAGTTGATCTTCCGGCATTTGCGGCATACGCAGATGTTGAATCAACATATCCCGGGTCGGCAAACAGATAACCGCCTTGTGCCCTTTAAAGGGCATCATCAACAGTTGTTCTTTTATGTTGGCGATATACCAATTATGCAGCTCCAGAGGCTTGTCCTGAATTTGCTCTGGTACAATCGCCTTGGCCGCTGCCAACAGATCAAGTTTTCCTTCCGCCCCAGTTACCTGAATCATTTTTAAACTGTGGCTGCCCAGGTCTATCCCGATCGGATACACTTTTTTCCGAAGGAAACCTATCATTATGTTTCTAATGCCTCCATTTTACGTTTAACAATATTTAACAAAGTTCACTAACTCTTTAGTTGTTGCCTTTTAACTACTTTGCCATCTGCCAACCAAACTATAAAATACAACTAAAAGTCGGTCAAACCGCTTAGGGTAATTACTGCTCTTTGTTTGTTTTTCCCAACCGTTTATTCTTTATGTAATCCGGATGGTTCCTATCATCCGTACAAACGACACATTTATTATAATCCCAACCGCGTCTTATCGCTGGTTAATCAATTTTCCGCCTTGCAAACCCTGGTGATTACCTGCGTCTTATAAGTACAGATTAAACCCGATAACAATTTTTCTGAGAAATTTTACAATTGACGAGGAAGTTTTTACTGCGGAGTTTTGGTTGGCGCAAAAAAATCCGCCCTGTTACAGGCGGATTGCTGCAAGTCGATATTATATAATTTTCCTGAGTTAGCTTTTCTGAAAGCGGAAGGTGTGTTGGTCGGCGTCTATGGAGATAGAGTCGCCGTCGGTGAACTCACCGGCGAGGATTTTCTGGGCGAGGGGGTTTTCGAGTTTTTTCTGAATGGCGCGCTTGAGGGGGCGGGCGCCATAGGCGGTGTCGTAACCCTCTTCCATTAACAAATCCTTGGCGGCTTCGGTGAATTCTATTTCCATGTTCTTTTGTTGGAGGCGGGCATGGAGATACCGCAGTTGGATATCGATGATCTGGCGCAGTTGGTCCTTGCTCAGAGGATGAAAGACGATTGTCTCGTCGATACGGTTGAGGAATTCTGGTCTAAAGACCTGTTTTAGGGCCTCGTGAACGTGGGCTTCGATCTCCCAGTCGGCGTTTTCTTCCGCGGCGAGCTTTTGAATCTGAGTACTGGCAAGGTTGCTGGTCATAATAATGACGGTGTTTTTGAAATCGACGGTGCGGCCGTGGCCGTCGGTTAGGCGACCGTCGTCGAGGATCTGCAGCAGGACATTGAACACATCACGATGAGCCTTTTCAATTTCGTCCAGCAGGATTATACAATAAGGGCGGCGACGGACCGCCTCGGTTAAACGGCCACCTTCCTCGTATCCCACATAGCCGGGCGGGGCACCGATTAATCGGGCGACGCTGTGCTGTTCCATAAATTCACTCATATCGATGCGGATCAGAGCATGTTCGTCATTGAAAAGATATTCAGCCAGGGCCTTGGACAATTCGGTTTTTCCTACGCCGGTCGGGCCCAGGAAGATAAAGCTGCCTATGGGCCGCTGGGGATCTCCCAGGCCGGCGCGGGCGCGGCGGATGGCATCGCTGACGGCGCGGACGGCCTCATCCTGACCTACAACCCGATGCTGGAGTAGTTCTTCCATTTGGAGGAGCTTTTCCTGCTCGCCGGCGAGCAGCCTGGCGACCGGGATGCCGGTCCATTTAGCCACCACCTCGGCGATTTCATCGGGGGTAACTTCCTCTTTCACCAGGTTGTTACCGTTGCGTCGGGCTTCGGCCTGTTGTTGTTGTTCGGCGAGTTGTTTTTCCAGTTGGGTGATGGTTTCATAGCGGAGCCGGGCGGCTGCTTCCAAGTCGCCACGGCGCTGAGCGTCTTCAAATTGGGTTTGAGCCTCGTCGATTTGTTCCTGTAATTTCTTGATGTTGTGTAAAATGCCCGTTTCATTTTCCCAGCGGGCGGAAAGTTCGCGATCCTGCTCCTGGAGGTCGCTTAGTTGCTTTTCGAGTTTTTCCAGGCGCTCTTGAGAGGCTTCATCCTTTTCTTTCTTGAGGGCTTCCCGTTCGATCTGCAGTTGCATGATCTTACGGCGGAGTTCGTCCAGCTCACTGGGCAGGGAATCATTTTCGATCCGCAGGCGCGAGGCGGCTTCATCGATAAGATCAATAGCCTTATCTGGTAAAAAGCGATCAGCGATATATCTGTTACTGAGAGTGGCGGCTGCAACGAGCGCACCGTCGGTGATGCGGACGCCGTGATGGGTGTCATAACGATGTTTGAGACCGCGGAGGATAGCGATGGTATCTTCCACAGAAGGCTGTGTTACCAGTATTGGTTGGAAGCGGCGTTCCAGAGCCGCATCTTTTTCAATGTATTTGCGGTATTCATCGAGGGTGGTAGCACCGATGCAACGAAGTTGTCCCCGGGCCAAAGCGGGTTTTAAGAGATTGCCGGCATCGACGGCCCCTTCGGCCTTGCCGGTGCCGACCACCAGGTGCAGCTCATCAATAAAAAGAATGATCTGACCATCGGATTGGGTTACCTCCTTTAAAACGGCCTTGAGGCGGTCTTCGAACTCGCCGCGAAATTTTGCTCCGGCGATCAGAGCTCCCATATCAAGGCCGATAATGCGTTTTTCTTTGAGTCCGGAGGGGACATCCCCATTGACAATACGCTGAGCAAGACCTTCCACAATGGCGGTTTTACCGACACCTGGTTCGCCGATAAGTACCGGATTGTTCTTGGTACGGCGGCTGAGCACCTGCATACAACGGCGAATCTCCTCATCGCGACCGATGACCGGATCGAGTTTACCCGTACGGGCCAATTCAATCAGATCGATACCATAACGCTCCAGGGCCTGGTATTTATCTTCGGCATGTTGATCGGTGACCCGTTGGCTGCCGCGGAGTTCTTTCATGGCAGCCAGAATATCATCGCGTTTAACAGAATTGACGGTAAGGATTTCCTTGGCCGTGCTATCTGCTTCCAGCAAGCCGAGCAAAAGATGCTCAGTACTGAGATATTCGTCCTTTAGGGTATCAGCTTGTCTTTGGGCCTCAATGAGGACTTTATTAAGAGCAGGATCACCGGCCAATTGCTGGCCGGAGCCTGATATCTTGGGCATACGGGTAAGTTCACTATTAGTGATGGATTGTATCTGTTCAACATTGCAGCCGGCCTTACGCAGAAGCGGGATCACAACACCCTCATCCTGCGAACCTATCAGGGCCGCCAATAGGTGCAGCGGAGTGATACTGGCATGGCTGCTGTTGGTGGCGATTTCCTGAGCTGTGGCAATTGCCTGTTGAGCCTTGACTGTGAATTTTTCAAATCTCATATAATTAACTCCTCGGATTTCAATGTCTAATTAAACATAACTATCTTAATTGCAATAAATTAAGGATTATCATCTTAGTACTTTATATACTGCAAATGTTGTGCCAAGCAGGGGCAATTTTTTATAACATCTTGTTTATAAGGATGTTATGTCATTGTGGGTATTATGTGGATAGCGGGTTAAGTGGGCAAAGGGTGCCAAAATGGCAGGGTGAGACGATGAGCTTGGATTCAGGTTGGACTGTCAGGTTGGCACCGGCGGGGAAATTTCTTGTCGAAGTGGCAGAGTATCTGGTCATAAATAGTTCGAAGCAGCAAATTGGTTGTAGTGTAACCTGTTTATTTGCAGAAAGATAGGACTGCTACAGAGATGTTACTTCTTTGGCACCAGGTTTGCTAATTATTATCAGTCCTTTATAAAAGGCATAGTCCATTAATATAGGTATGGTTCGAACCAAATAATTAAGTTTATTGATATAAGGAGACAGTGACATGGCAGCAAAGCAATTGGCTTTTGATAGCGACGCTCGTACAGCCTTGCTGGAAGGAGTGAGCAAACTGGCGGCAGCGGTCAAAAGTACTTTGGGACCCCGGGGCAGAAACGTGGTACTGGACAAGGGCTGGGGCGGGCCGTTGGTAACCAAAGATGGGGTCACCGTAGCGGAAGAGATCGAGCTAAAAGATAAAACGGAAAACCTGGGAGCTAAACTGGTCCGGGAAGCGGCCAGTAAAACCTCTACTGTAGCCGGGGACGGAACTACCACGGCGACCGTGCTGACGGAGGCGATTTTTCGGGAGGCCCTGCGGAATATAGCCGCCGGTGCAGACGCTATGGCTCTTAATCGAGGGATGAAAGCTGCTGTCGAGGCCGTTAGTAAGAAGCTGGGCCAAATCGGCAAACCCATCGACATTACCAAAGAAGGTGATATTATTAATATCGCCGCGATTAGTGCCAACAATGATTATGACATCGGCAGGACGATGGCCCAGGCCTTTAAGGATGTGGGCAAAGACGGTGTAATCACGGTGGAAGAGAGTAAAACCATCGATACCTATGTGGATCTGGTGGAAGGAATGCAGTTTGATCGCGGGTATTTATCACCGAATTTCGTTACCGATCCGGATACGATGACCTGCGAGATGGACAATCCGGTAATTCTGGTGTACGAGGATAAAATCTCCACAGCCCAGAAACTGATTCCGCTTTTAGAAGAATTGGCCAAGAAGAAAAGACCTCTTCTAATTATTGCCGAAGATATCGAGGGAGAAGCCCTGGCAACTTTGGTAGTTAACAAATTGCGGGGTATTCTGGATGTGTGTGCGGTCAAGGCGCCGGGATACGGCGATCGACGCAAGGCCATGCTGGAAGATATCGCTATTCTTACCGGGGGACGGGCAATTTTCAAAGATTTGGGTGTCGAACTGGACAGCGTTAAAGTGTCAGAGCTGGGTACAGCCAAGAAGGTGACTATTGACGCCGACGATACAATCATTGTTCAGGGTGGTGGCGGCAGCAAAGCGATCCAGGGACGTATAGAACAAATTCGTCGTGAGATCGACGTTACCACCAGCGATTATGATCGCGAGAAACTCCAGGAAAGATTAGCCAAATTGGCCGGGGGTGTGGCTCAGATTAACGTCGGAGCGGCCAGTGAAGTGGAAATGAAGGAAATCAAAGCCCGTATAGAAGACGCGCTGCATGCGACCCGGGCGGCCCTGGAAGAAGGTATTGTTCCGGGTGGCGGTGTTGCTTTAATTCGGGCCCGTGAGGCGGCGCTGGAACCGCGTCTGAAAGGCGACGAAAAGACTGGGGCCAAAATAGTTTATGATGCTCTAACGATGCCAGCCCGACAAATTGCCATCAATGCCGGTGAAGAAGGCAACGTAGTGGTCAACAAGATCATGGCAGGAAAAGATGGTTTCGGATTCAATGCGGACAAGCTTGTTTTCGAGGACCTGGTTAAGGCCGGCATTATTGATCCGACCAAAGTTGTACGTTCCGCCCTGCAAAATGCGGCCAGTGTGGCTGGACTTCTGCTTACCACCGATGCTGTCATCTCGGAAAAACCCAAAGACAAAGACGACATGGTTCCACCACCTGGCGGCCCGGGCATGGGCGGCATGGGGGGTATGGGCGGCATGGGTGGTATGGGGGGCATGATGTAATCAAGTGATTACCCCAGCAAATACCTGGACGAATAGAATAAATCAAATTGGTTCATAACAAAATTAACTATATAAAAATTGAGATGTACAAGGAGTAGCTCTGATGAAGATTAAACCGTTGGATGACAGGGTATTGGTAAAGCAATGTGAAGCCGAGGAAAAGACCGCGGGTGGAATTGTCCTGCCCGATTCGGCCCAAGAAAAGCCGCAACGCGGAAAAATTATCGCCTGTGGACCGGGTAGGCTTCTCGACAGCGGTAAACGGGGCAGTATGGGTGTAAAGAAAGGTGACGAAGTTTTCTACGGCAAGTACGCCGGCAGCGAAGTGGAAATCGACAAGGAAAAATACTTTATCCTGCGGGAAAGTGAAATTCTGGCGGTACTGGATAAATAGCAGCCTTTGATCTTAGTGTTTTGGGTGTTTAATTTGATCTCAATACCTTCAAACTTGACATCTAAATCCTAATACAAAAATAATCAGGAGTTAACCACAATGGCCAAGCAAATGATGTTTGATGACACGGCACGGCGAGAGATTCGGGATGGATTGGCTCAACTCTCGGCCGCCGTAAAGATAACTATGGGGCCGACGGGCCGCAACGTCGTACTGCAGAAAAGCTTCGGTTCCCCACGAGTGACCAAAGACGGGGTATCCGTATCTAAGGAAATTGAGCTGGAAGAGCCCTTTAAGAACATGGGGGCCAAGATGGTCAATCAGGTAGCCAGCAAGACGTCCGACGTGGCCGGCGACGGCACGACTACGGCTACGGTGCTCGCCGAGGCAATTTATTCCGAAGGACTAAAGTACGTAGCGGCCGGGGCCAGCCCGGTAGCCCTGCAGCGCGGTATCAACAAAGCGGTGGAAGTTGCCGTCGAGTCTATCGTCAAGCAGAGCAAGCGAGTCAAAGGAAGCGACGACATTGTCAAGGTGGCGTCGATCTCGGCGAATAACGATCGTGAGATAGGTAAACTGTTGGCCGATGCCATGGAAAAGGTGGGCAGCGACGGAGTAATCACCGTCGAAGAAGGTAAAGGCATAGAAACCGATCTGGAAGTCGTGGAAGGAATGCAGTTCGATAAAGGATTCCTTTCCCCCTACTTTATTACTAAGCCGGACACAATGGAAGCGGTTCTGGAAGACTGCCAGATACTGATTCACGAGAAAAAAATCAGCAACCTGCGCGAAATGGTTCCCCTGCTGGAAAAAATTGCTCATTCCGGTAAACCACTACTCATTATTGCAGAGGATGTGGAAGGTGAAGCCCTGGCGGCGCTGGTTATTAACAAACTGCGCGGCATATTGAAGTGTTGTGCCGTCAAAGCCCCTGGTTTTGGTGATCGGCGTAAAGCCCTGTTGGGCGACATAGCCGTTCTAACCGGCGGCCAAATGATCTCGGAAGATCTTGGGGTCAAGCTGGAAAATCTGGAACTGTCTCAACTTGGTACGGCCCGCCGCATTGTTATCAACAAAGATAATACCACTATCGTGGAGGGTGGCGGAACGAAGAAGGATCTCAACGCCCGTACGTCATTGATCAAAAGCCAGATTGAGACCACGACCAGTGATTACGACCGTGAGAAACTGCAGGAAAGGTTGGCCAAACTGGCCGGCGGTATCGCTGTAGTAAGAGCCGGAGCAGCCACTGAAACCGAGATGAAAGAGCGCAAAGACCTGCTGGAAGATGCCCTGCATGCCACCCAGGCCGCCACAGAGGAAGGTGTTATACCCGGTGGTGGTGTGGTATTCCTGCGAGCGCTGGAAGCAGTTAATAAGGCCGCCAAGCAGATCGAAGGTGATGAAAAAATGGGTTATAACATCCTGGCCAAAGCCCTGACCTGGCCTACGCGTCAGATTGTCGACAACAGCGGCATAGACGGCGCTACCGTTGTGGCGGAATTGTTGGAGCAAAAAGGCTCAGCCGGTTATGACGCGGCCACGGGCAAATACGTGGATATGCTGGAAGCAGGAATTATCGATCCGGCCAAAGTGGCACGATCGGCCCTGCAAAACGCAGCGAGCGTAGCCGGATTGATGTTGACTACCAATGTACTGGTCACCGACTTGAAAGACGACGACGAACCAGTTGCCGGTTCGGTAAATTAGAAACTGTGTTGAACGATAATAATGATCATGGCTCTGATAGGCAGGTATTTTACTGCCTTAGAGTAGGACAGATCGGTTGTTTCGTTTATTAAGCACAGGTCTAATACAGTCGATATAATATATGGACATGCCTATGCTGTTACGCATAGGCATGTTTTTGCCAACACGATATGACAATACCCTAGAGTGCTATGTCAACCACAAAAAGAGATTACTATGAAGTGCTGGGGGTAAGCCGCAGCAGCAGCCCGGAGGATATCAAACGGGCCTATCGCCGCATGGCACTGAAATATCATCCCGATAAGAATGCCGGGGATAAAGAGTCCGAAAAGAAATTCAAGGAGAGCGCCGAAGCCTACGAGGTGCTTAGCGACCCTGAAAAGCGCCAGCGATATGACCGATATGGTCATGAAGGACTGCGAGGGGTTGGCATGCACGATTTTTCCCGGATGGGATTTGATGATATCTTTAGTATGTTTGACGATATCTTTGGTGGTGTATTTGGTGGTCGGAGGCGCAGCGGCGTGCGTCGAGGCGCCCGCGGCTATGATATTGAGACGCAACTGGAGCTAAATCTAAAAGATGTTCTTACGGGTGTTGAAAGAGGGATAGAATTTAAGCGCCGGGATTTATGTGAGCATTGCAGCGGTAAAGGTTCCGAGCCGGGCAGCCCGGCTCAGCCATGTCCGCAATGCGGCGGTCAGGGACAGGTTGCCCAGTCGGGCATGGGAGGACTGTTCCGAATGGTCACTACTTGTCCGCACTGCAAAGGCAAAGGTAGTATAATCACCCATCCCTGCAAAAAGTGTAACGGACAGGGGCTCACGGTTAAAAAACGTATGCTTTCGGTCAAGATACCTGCCGGGGTGCGCGATGGACAAGCGATTCGAGTGAACAACGAAGGGGAGCCGGGACAAAACGGCGGACCGCGGGGAGATTTATATTGTTATGTCAAAATTAAGTCCCATCCCTTTTTAATGCGCAACGACGACGATCTGGTCGTAAGAGTTCCCACTGGTTTCAGTCAAGCGGCCCTGGGAGCAACCCTTGAGGTTCCGAGTCTGGATGGCCGACAGGAAATTACGATTCAACCCGGTACTCAGCACGGGACGGTGCTACAAGTTAAAGGCCAGGGTGTGCCTAATCTGCATTCCGGGCGGCGGGGTTCGCTGTTGGTGCAGGTTCTCATTGAAATACCGAAGAAATTAAACAAGCAGCAGGAAAAACTGCTGCGAGATTTTGCCAAGACCGAGGATAAAACCGTTTTGCCGGAGAGCAAAAAGTTCCTGGAGAAACTTAAAGATTATTTTGCTGGAGATAATAAGTAAACACACGCAAATACTTTATACCTGAATTTGAATACGACGCACTGAACTATGAGTAAAAAAGATAGAAAACATAAAAACGTAGCCGAAGAGTCTGAAAAAGCCCAAACCAGCCCCTCATTTGGAACGGATGAAGCTTTACAAACCCCGGATGAACAGGTTAAGCAGGCTGGAGAAGGCTTGCTAAGCCCAGAGCAGGAAATAGAACAACTGAAACAGCGTTTGCAGCGACTGGGGGCTGATTATCAGAATTATCAGAAACGCGCCAATAAGCAATTGGAACAGGCCACTCAAATAGCCCGGGAAGGCCTGGTTAAATCTCTTCTGCCGGTTTTGGATAACTTTGAGCATACCCTGGAAAACATAAACAGTATGGAAAAAAGTGGCGACGCCCCGGATTTGGGAGCCTTATTGAAAGGTGTCCAGATTGTCCATGATCACCTGATAGATACCCTGACCGCCGCCGGTGTGCATCGCATTGAGGTGAGTCAGGGAGAGCCCTTCGATCCCACTTTGCATGAGGCTATGCTCCGGGAAGAGAACGAACACTTTTCTGAAAATACCATATTACGAGAATTGGCCCGTGGGTATTTGATGAATGGACGGACTTTGCGACCCGCGAAAGTATCGGTAGCTAAAGGGCCTGCACCGAAAGATACACAAGTTGATCAGGAGGATCAGTAATATCGGGAGGAATAACCGAGTAATTAGCGAGGTAAGTAATGCCTACTTATGATTATCTATGTCAAGGTTGCGGCCATAGCTTTGAGAAGTTTCAATCGATTACCGAAAAGGTCATGCGCAAGTGTCCTGAATGCGGCCGGAATCAACTCAAAAGATTGATCGGTTCTGGCGCCGGTGTAATCTTTAAGGGCAGCGGTTTCTACCAGACCGATTACCGCAGCGAAAGCTATAAGAACGCGGCTAAAGCGGACAAAGAAAAATCAACCCCTGCTAAAAGTAAAAGTGAAGCCACTAAAAATACCGGTGGCGACAAAAAGACTGCTAAAAGTAAAACTTCCGACTAAATTACCTTACGACACAATGGAATATTCATATTGTCCAGCTTGCCGTAAAAAAATACCCTCTTCAGTTGGTCCGGATTCCCACTATTTTCCCTTCTGTTCGCAGCGATGCCAACTGATCGACCTGGGTCACTGGTTTAGCGAAGATTATGCCATACCGCCAGACCCGGATGCATCCGCAACTGGCAGCGATAAAGATCAGATTGCGTAAGTGGTTTTTATATATAAACTTAAGCCACGTTATCCTTGCAGGTTACCAGAAAAAAAGGTATTGCAACCATCTGTATGGCAACTATAATAATCTTAAAAGCAGGTTGAAATAACCGACTCTACTTGTCTTGTCAATATTGATAGGTTAAGATTGAGAAGGCTGTTTTTCTCTGCGGTCTATAAAAAATTCATAACTCGAAAGGAGATTACTCATGTCGGAACAAGGTAACCTTCCCTCAAACGGTAATAATCAGTGGTTAGAGAATATGCCCTTTGTGAATATTTTTACCAAAGGTGGTTTCCGATCCGCCCTGCAGCCGGGTAAGCTTATGTTGGCCGTATTCGGAATAGCATTGATCTTCCTGGCTGGCTGGATACTTGATGGAATTTGGCCCGACTCAGCCCGGGTGGTTGTGGATACGACTTCAGGGGGATTATCCGAGTTGAACGCCTATGTAGAGCAGCCCGGTATTGATCTGGCTGCCTTTCGAGCCGAGGCTCGTAAAAATAATGAGCGGTTATTGGTGAAGATGCTCCACCAGAAACCGCTGGATATGGATGAGAATTCTGCGGAAAAGTTGATCCTGGAAGGTAAAGCTCTGTCCAGGGTCAAATCTGATTATAGTGACTATCTGCAAGACGCCCTGAATACCCTGGCCGAACGTTATGCTCTGCGCGCAGAGATTATTGATGAGCAGCATGAGGCTGCCCTAAAGGCCCGGGAAGACGAAGACGTAGCTCAGAAAAGACAAGAGCGAAATATGCTAACTTTGCAAATGGCTTACCGCTCTCTGTTTCAGGCTCTACTGACCGGCCGCGCCAACTCTTTGGATGTCACAAATTGGATCAACGAACTTATTCAAAGAAATCCCCAGGCCACCGGTGAGGCGCAGCAGCTCGATCAAACTAATTACAATAATGATCAAAAAGTTATTGTTGAAGCCTGGCAGTTGGCTCAAACCCTCAATCTGGCCAGTTCTGTTAAGGGTAAGGGAATTTTTTCTAGCTTTGTGAACTTTAAGATGACCCAGGCTAACAATGCAGTTAAAGCTCTGGTCTTCGGCGCCGATACGAAACAGGTCAAGAGTTCTGTTTATCAATACCTTATGGGTTTGTGCTGGCTTACCCGGTTTCATCCTGTTTTTGCCTTGTTCATGATTATTATTGGCCTGGCGATTTGGGCTGTTGTCGGGGGTGCTATCTGTCGCATCACCGCTTTACAGTTCGCCCGGGAAGAACGTATCGGACCGATACAGGCCTTGAAGTATAGCTTAAGCAAATTCCCCAGTTACTTTTCCGCCCCGCTTATCCCGATAGCCATTATACTGGTGATTGGCATAATCATTTTTGGTGTTAGTTGGATAGTGGCCGTACCCGTAATAGGGGAATTGCTGGGTGGTTTATTATTCCCCTTGGCTCTGGTGGGTGGTTTTATAATCGCTCTGGTGGCGGTGGGCCTGATGGGTGGCTTCAATCTGATGTTTCCTACGATTGCGGTGGAAGGTTCAGACAGCTTTGATGCCATCAGCAGATCCTTCAGTTATGTCTTCGCTCGTCCCTGGCGCATGGGGTTCTATACTGCTGTGGCGGCTGTCTATGGCGCTGTCTGTTACCTGTTTGTCCGCTTCTTTACTTTTTTACTATTAGCCGGAACCCACTATAGCGCTAAATTTGCCGTGAATGTTGACAGTTCTGCCCGGATGATTATCCGTGGTAAACTGGACGCAATGTGGCCGGCACCCACGTTTAGTCATTTGTTACCCGATGTGTCGTGGACTGGTTTGAATTTCTCTGAAACCTTCGGTGCAGCATTAATCCTGGTTTGGGTGGCGATTGTGGTGGCCGCCCTATTGGGATTTGTGGTGAGCTTCTTCTTCTCGGTTAATACTACTATCTATTTCCTGCTCCGTCGGCAGGTTGATGCTACCGATCTTGAGGATGTTTACGTTGAGCAGGATGTTGAAGAATTGATGGCTGAAGAAGCTCAGGAAATTACCGAACCTGATACCGAGGCGAAACCCACCGAGGACTCACCCCGGGGAAAATCTGAAAGCGAAATGCATGACTCTGAGTACAATAAATCGGAATAAGACAGCAGAGGGGAACTAAAATTTAACCCAATAATCAAAAACTCCCAAAGACCCCTAAAAAAATAAGTTTATACGTTAATATCGCGGCTGCGCAACCCATTCTATGCTGGGGTGGAATACCCGTTTTTTCTTGACAATTCCACGTCTTATAATGTACAATAAACACCGGTTCTATTAATAAAGCGGACTTCCCGCACGGCTAATAATGCTGAAAGGACGAGGAAAATGGAGAAAATAGTTTTTCTTATCGCGATTGTTTTGGCTTTTGCGGTTGTATCTAATGCTGTCACAGTAAGTTATACTGTAACAGGCTGGGGACCTAATCAATATCCCTCCGAGACCACACCACCGCCGGAGGCTCCTTGGGGCCCCGATGGCTATCCGGGCGACGCCCTTGAGATGGTTACTTACACCGGTTCACTTGATCTAGCGCCGGGAACCTACACCCTGAAAATCAATACCCTTAAGTGGACCATTGATTATACCTATGGCGGAACGGAAACAGACCCGGATGACTG